>Ga0187892_10009905_pt1 | contig 12301 bp, 14 predicted proteins | sample MA1701073metaG_FD_139345 | JGI IMG/M metagenome (GOLD analysis project Ga0187892, IMG submission 139345) | Bio-ooze microbial communities from a basaltic lava cave in the Kipuka Kanohina Cave System on the Island of Hawaii, USA - MA170107-3 metaG ...
CACTCGATCTACCGCACTGGCCTCTCCACCAACGCGGTGGATCCAAGCTGTTTGCTTCGTGGTATAAATGATCCGTGCGTTTGGCTCTTCCACTACATCATTGGTGAGAAATCCGGGCTAGCGGAGTCGATCCAGAGCCCGAGATCCCGGTTCATCCCCGCGTGTGCGGGGAACAGAACCAGGTACTCTAGCCGGTCCACATAGCCGGCGGTTCATCCCCGCGTGTGCGGGGAACAGAAAGACCCGGCGAACCACGACTATCTGGATCACGGTTCATCCCCGCGTGTGCGGGGAACAGCAGAACCTACGCGAACCAGTTGTATTGTGATTCGGTTCATCCCCGCGTGTGCGGGGAACAGGAAACGGCGCGCCCCGAACCCGAACCATTCTCCGGTTCATCCCCGCGTGTGCGGGGAACAGATAACCCGCTTACAGGACAGCCAGTATGACTAACGGTTCATCCCCGCGTGTGCGGGGAACAGCTGGGCAGATCGCGGGGGGCGTTGTTCCCGGCCGGTTCATCCCCGCGTGTGCGGGGAACAGATATTGCGACCCTCGGTGAGAATGTTCAGAGGCGGTTCATCCCCGCGTGTGCGGGGAACAGATTTGCGGGCAGGATCACTCATGTATGTGTTCCGGTTCATCCCCGCGTGTGCGGGGAACAGACTTCCTCCATCTCCCTGATTTTCAGTCGAAAATCAAGGCACTCTCAATCTACCAGCCATATGGATGCTTTTACCTGCCGAGGGGCCAACCAAGTTTCCTCAGCGGGCCGATCTTAAGCCATCTTGTTAAAGAACGGTGCCCCCCGTTTCCGGAAGGAACGAAACGAGCTTCGCCCCGTCAAGCTCCACGGGAATGCGCCTGTTCTGCCCGAGCGTCATGAAGTCGAAACCCGCTTCATTATTCGAGCGCCAAGCCATGACGGCGTTGCCGTCCTCGATGCCCTGCTCGACCTGGCTCCAAATGTAGTTGCGCACTTTCGCGGAATAGGCTCCGACGTAAACACCTGCCCGGATCTCCAGCAACCAGATCGCAAGGCGCCCGCGTAGCCGAGGCGGTGCGTTTTCAAGCACGATGACCAGCATCACCCAAGCCTTCCGGATTCGGAATCGCGGGTAGCACGGCGTCTTCCGGCGGCGCGGGCGGTTGTATCTCGCCGGCCGCAAGCATCTCCTCGATGCCGGGAATGATCCGCTCCAGCAGATTCGTTTCGCGAAAGATATTCCGGCACGCCAACCGCACCTCTTGCTCGGCGTTGACCGGCTTGCGTGCGGCAATCCTGAACGCGAGCGGGACGACGGTATCGAATTTGTAAATATCCGCTACGTCATAGACAAATGAGAGCGGTTTCCCGGTATGAATGAATCCGACCGCCGGTGCATAGCCGGCCGCCAGCACGGCCGCCTCCGTCACGCCATAGAGACAGGCCGTCGCGGCAGACAAACAACGATTGGGAACATCACTCGCGTCCCATGTCTCGGGATCGTAGTCCCGCGCTCTCCACTCCACCCCGTACTTCTTCGCTATGCGCTTGTACATCTCTCGCACCCGCGCGCCCTCGATCCCGCGCAGTTGATCGACGCTGCGGCGAGCAGGCGGCTCTTCACCGAACCGCAATGCGTACATCCTGCGCACGACCTTGAGGCGCAGATCCGCATCGAGCGCGAGCTTTGCCTGATAGAGGAGCCGATCCGCTCGGGCGCCGCCCGGTTGCCCCGCGGAGTACAGACGCACTCCCGCTTCTCCAATCCAAACGAGCAGAGTGCCGACGCGCGCCGCCAGTGCGCACGCGGCGTGCGATACGCGGGTGCCGGGCTCCAACATCAAGCAGGCCACGCCACCCACAGGGATGTGCGTGCGAACGCCGTTCTTGTCGACAACGACGAACGCGCCGTCGAGCACGTCGAGATGCCCTTTCTCGATGTACAGGATCGAAAGCCGCTCTTTGATCGGAATCGGCTTCAGCGGCGGGAGGATCTCGGCCACAAGACTACCTCATTCGCCCAAGGAGGCAAGAGCCTTGGTAACAAGATCACTCGGCATGAAGTAACCCGTCGCTGTCAGGCGCTCGGTGAGTGGACGAAGCGTCGTTATGAAACCCTCCTCTCGCGCGCGAACCAAAAGTCCCAGGGTGCCGATGACTGGCCGCCCCGACTCCACGGCGACGTTTCGAGCGCGGCGGTCGTCGATGAGCAGGGTAGCGCTCATTTCGAGCCCGAGGCCGAGGGCGCTGCGTTCACCAACATCAATGCCCGCCCGTAGTAGAGTTGTCGGAAGAGTCTCCGGATCAGGAACCACACGAAAGAGCTTGGTCCCAGCCGCAGCCGACAATCGGGCCGCCTCATCCTCACGGGGCTTGCGCGTGACCTCCGTCCAAACCGATGACGTAACGAGGACGGAATCGAAATAGCGGGCCGGTAGCCACAACAGGTCGAGCCGCGCAAGTGCGATGAGCGGACCGCTATCGGCGACCAGTGAGGCCGCGGACATACTTCATTTCTTCCGCAAACTCTTCCTCGGAGTAGCGAACCACGGCGATCCGGCGCCTACCAAGCTCGTCGATCATCTCGCTGATGGAGAGGCCTGCGATGCGCGATGCCACCCCGACACTGATTTGCTCCCTCTCGAACAGAGAAACCGCGATCTCCAAGCGCACCTTCTTAGGCTCTAGATCCGCACCCATAGGCACGGCCATGAACACGGGTTCGCCGTCTTGAGTCACAACGGCGATTTCTCCACCCTTGGCCTCGGACAGCAGTTGGTCAGGATGCTCAAGAAATTGTTTTACCGATATCGATCCCATGATGGTTCTACCTTCCGCCATGCGTCTACAACCTATCCTAGCACGCCACGACCTAGATACGTCGTACCAACATCAATCCGCAGCCGAAGGCCTTGGCGGGGCCGATGCCGTCGCTCTCATGCGATGGGCGCTACCGACAGTAGCCCAAGGCCCATGACCTTGCCATGGCCGATGCCGGTTTGCAGCGCAACCGTGAAAATGTCAGGGTCTGTAACTGTAAGAACTCCATTGTACAGTACGGCGTAGATCCGGATATTATTACCAGCGTGCTGTTCCCCGCAGATCATTTGCTCCTGAGAAATCCGCACGTCGACCCGCTCTTGTGATGCTTCCGAGAGCTTGTAGGATGTCAGTCGCGGCAGTGAAAAACCGTGCTGCTGCGCTTTTCGCTCGACCCATTTTTCTTGCTCTTCCAACCGGAGCAGCCCCAGCCGCTTGCCATTGCGGGTTACGCAAGGGTTAGCACGCAGTCTGAAACGAAAGCGCTGTCCAACGTCGAGCGAATCAAGTTTAAGCCGTTCCTTTAGATCTATAGCGGGATCAGCATTTGCGAGCCAACCCTTTATACCGATAGCTGTCCAGTCCGGTATCGTCCGGCTTTGCACAAGGACGCGCGGGCAACCGGTGGGATCAGTTTCGGGCTCAAGCCGCCATAGGAATTCGCCTGCAGGGCACCTTAGGCCCGTGTCACCGAACGCCCGGCACAGGGTCGAATGAAGCTGGTAGGGATCGGACAGGTCGCGTCGCGCTTCTCGGCAACGCGGATCAAGGTGGATCCTATGCAGAAACATGAGCCGCCTGCTGAGGGAAGGGGATCCACTGGGAGTGCACGAACCGCGCTCCGAAGCGCCGTTCGGCAAACGACGACAGCGGCTGGTCCATCTTGAGTACACCGGAACCGTCTTCAGATTCAAACGAGATTAAGAGCTTCTCGGGAAAGTCTTCCCATTTCCGCGGCGAGACGATCCAAGGCCACCATGCGAACACTTCCAGCAATGGCGCATCCTGAAGTCCGCCTTCAATCCAGATCGGCTCGGAAGGCACATAGGATTTGCGCCCCAAAGCCAGGGGCCAGATGGGATCGCGAAGGGCTGCGTGAGTCCGCTCCAGCAAGGGGTGATCTCTGCCTTCAATGCCCACTAGGAAGGCAGCATCCGCGAGGTAATGTCGATACGACTGAACCCCCTCGCCGAGATGTTCCCCCGAAGGATATTTGCCGTTGGCAAGAATCATGCGGCTTCTGAGCTGGATCTTTCTATCGGAATTCATCACTTCCTCGGTTCCTTGCCCAACGGTTTGATAGTCATATTTGGCTACCCCTGGCCGATCATGGCGCACTCCAATACACAAGCTTGTGAGCGGCTTCAGATCGGTCCAGTTCTCGCGGTCGATCCCCAAGGCGGCAGCGAGGAGCCCGACGACGCCAGACTTGCTCGGTTCCTTGCCGGTATCACGTTGGTCAAAGCGACTGGTGGTTCCCCACGACTGCATGGGTCCCACCAGGCGAAGCAACAAGGTAGGCATCTCATCTCTCCTTGGTGACTTCGCTCAATGTCCAGTCGATGACAGTCGCAATGCTTTCCAGCTTTCCCCCTAGGCCTTTTGCCTCGTACTTCTCGCCAAAGATATCTTCAGCCACGACATAGCGAGAATTGGCCGAGGTGCCATAGAGCTTATCCAGCGCAACCGCCTTTGCAGACAAGCGCGTAGCCGATTCCTTGGTCAGCGATTCATCCTTTTTTGCGCGGACGGCAATCTCAAACGCATTAGCAAGGTTGCGAGGTGCAGTGTTGCGGCGTACTGAAACAGCCACGAACTCCGGCGGATTGTGGGCCGCGAAGGTGTTCTGTTTGCCGGTGGGCTCGGCTACCACGAAACCTTCCAGAAAGGCCCGCAGTCCCTTGGTCGCCAGGTCCGTATCGTTCTGGAGGTTCTCGACAAGCTTCTCCCAGTCCACGACGGCATACCGGTAAAAACAGGCCGAATTGAATTCCACAGTACCCATCATATCTGCGCCGGCAGTGTCCTCAGGTTTGAGATCGTCCACGGCGGTGTAAAAGTCAAATTCGCGCTCGACGGAATGAGTTGAAATAGCGTGGGCAACCTGACATGCCGCGTTCTGGTTCTTCTCAGGCATGTCGGCCAGCATGCGTCCAAAGAGCGCCACATCCACGGCTTTGCCGCCATTCAGAACCCGAGAAAACGACTCTTTCAGTTCCTTGGATGCCTTCTTCCCTGCCTCTTTCTTCCTCTCCTTCGCAGAACTCTTTTTGAGTGCTTCCTCGATCGCTTCCCACTTTTCCAGGTCCCATCTTTCGTTGATCGTGGCAGCAACGGATGCTATTTCCTTTACCCCGAGGAACATCAGATATTCGCTCTTTTCATCCTCGTCGCTACCTGCTTCACCGGGTGCAACCCAAGTCCCAGAGCCAGCTAACATGGCTAACCGGGCGCGGTTTCTCGCCTCGTCCTTATCTCGACGTTCCTTAACCAAGTGGTCCACTACTTCATAAAGCAATCGCTTCGAGCGCTGTCCGAGATTGTCGGGAGGGATCTCTTTGTCCTCGACCTTCGTCCCAAAATAGTCCCGCACTGCCCGTTTCAGGCACTGGCTCGACACACGTGCACGGCGGGTACCGCCGAAAAGCGCATCTTTCGGAGCACCGGTGTCATCGCGGTTCAGATTCGATGGGGCAAAGTTCTGCAGGGCGTGGATTTCGATCAGAGTCTTCATTTGCTTATCTTCTCTTGGGTGGCTGGTTCCGTTTCCATATCGGTGTTCATATTCCGGTAGAAATCGCGGGCCCAGGCGTTCTGGGTACGCTTCTGGTCGTCGTTCCAGTGCAGAAGCCCCTTCAACATGCCGTCGAAGTCGATAGCTTGCTCCTTGAGCAAGGCGATCATCTGACGCAGTCGATGCGGCAACTGGTCGGGATCGGCATCTAGTAAAGTGATGAAGCGACGCTCAGTGCTGGTCGAACCACTTGCTGTCTGATGTGTCGCACACGCCTTGCCGATAGACATCGGTTCCGCGACCCGGTCTGCCCGCCAATGAGCGGCCCAGAGGCCGGCCACCAGATAGAGCATCTCGCGCCGCCAGGAGGTGTCTTCATCCTTCACGAAGGGCTCGACGTAGGGATAGGCTGGTGGGAATGTCCCCAGGTCGAAGGCGAGGCTTCGTCGCAGCACCGCTTTCACCTTGGTGTCTTTCTCGTTCAGTCCTTCCAGCCATTCGATGAATCCGCTCATGTATCCTCCTTCTGCGGTTCGAGTTTCAATATTTCTTCGTTCAGTTCCTTCAGTTTGCTAAACACGGGCCCTTCGGCTTTCGCTAGGGCACGGATAGCCCACGCATCTCCCATAGAAACGGAAGCACGATGCTGCTCCCATGCTCCTCTCAATGCATACCGCACGAACTTCAGCCACTGACAGCGGATGTCATCGTAATCCCGTTCGAGCGTGTATTCACGGAGAATTTGGTGAAAGCGGGATTCCAGAGTCGACCAGTACCAGGAGTTCACCGGCACCTGCTTTACAAATCCCTTAACGTCTTTGTCATCAGGCTTTCGGTCCCCTCGGCTCAATAAATCTCGCGCAAATGAACTACAAGCGATCCATAGTGATTTCTGCGCCTTTTCTGCGTCGCTGAGAAATTGCCTTATTTCCGTGCGAATGCAGTGTTCTCCCGCCAGGGCGTCAGGCAGGGCAAAGCGCTCCATGCGCCAGAAGTCCACGTTTGCACTCGGTGGCTCGTACCTCAGGCCGAGAATCAGAACCGAGCGCGGCATAGTATCCACTTTTTTACCTACCAACCTGAGAGCATTCTGAACGGTGAGAGGCGCAAGTTCGGTATTGTCGGGGAGAAGCGAGTCGAAGTCCCTCCATATCTCTCGATCTTCTCTGAACCGAACAGGCAACTTCCCTTTGGTTTTGTGAAGCTTATAAGGCTGCATCGGGTCTGGACTATTCGAAGGATTGTCAAAACCTTGGCCGGCAACGAACCTCATTGTTGTCACCTCGCCCGAGGTCATTTCCTCAAGGAGGATCATCCGCGACTGCCACGTGTAGAGGTCCGCATATCCTGCCGCCATCTGCTTTGAATTATCCAGAGGAAGCACTTTCGGCTCACGCTCCCACAGTGCCGAATCCCCGCTCATAACGTCCCGATTCGAATACGGGACCAGGCTGTAACAGAGCGTTTCATGGAGATTCCGCCCTAGGGGAATGCACATCATCGCGTTCGGTGATGGGGATGGGTAGTAACCTCTGCCGCCACTGATCGAAAAGCTCATGGTGGAGAGCAGCCAACGCGCACATTCCTTCGGTTCCCTCGCGCCGGGATCCTTCGTATTGGTGTGATCAAAGAGAACCTTATTGGTTTCCGCGTTGTGTTCGGCTGTTAGCTTGGTCCAGGGTTCGATCTTATCTTTCGGGACATTTGGGTTTTGTCCAAACGGATACTTCTCATCAAACAGCCAAAACCGATCGTGCCACTCGTCCAGGTAGACCGTGATTCTTTCGCCTGGCAGCCCTTCCCGAAACAACGCCTTGGCTTGATCGATGTCGGTCGGGCCTTCCAGTGCGCGGTACAGGACCGCGAGCAGGAAGCGATGCAGTGCCGCCACCACTAGGGGCGAAGGATCTTCGATGGCGGCGATCTGCCCGGATCGCAGCAGCGTGTCACAGATGCCCAGTTCGTCTCGCGCTCCATCAGGGAATCGCACCGGAATCCATTTCTCGTCGATCAGGTTGAATCGGCTCATTCGGTCTCCTTTGGCTCGTATACCAGTCCCAGGTCGTCATCCAATCGCACGATCGCATCCTCAGACCAACAACCCTGCTCGTTCAACACCAGCGGGAAGCAGTTGCGCAAGAGCGCGGATTTCTTCCAGCCTTCCGGCACCCCCGACGTCTGAAGTTTCTTGACCACACCCTTGCGCGAGAGGCTCACCGCCCGCATGAACCACTCTTTGGCTTCGGCAAAGTCCGGCGTCGTTTCGGGAAGGAATCCGTCCTCAGACACTAACGGGATGGCGACGATTGAACCTTCGTCAAGCCGGGTCTGGGCCATGAGGGTTCGATGCACGCCGGGCTCGTCTTCGTCGTAAAGAACGAATCTCGCTGGCTCATTCCACGACGCATCGTCGGGGAACCCAATAATCGCCTGGTTCGCTTGCCCCTTATGGGCAATGGCTTCTCCGTCACTTGCCACCAGGGCTTTGCCCAGACGCTCCCGAAGGCACTCCGGTACGTCCACCTGCTCTTCGTATACGGCTTGCACCAGGGCGTCGATCTCGTCCGGAAGGGTTAGATTCTGTCTCGCGCGCAAGAGACTCCAGGTGCGCAGCAGAATATCCTCGCGGTACACCGCTCCCCACCAGAGCGGCTTTCCGAATGAGGGCGGCTCGTCGCCGGCAAGTCCCGCGACAAGAAGTGTCGGTTCAGAAACAGGCCGAGATATCCGAGCGTGCCGCCATAGGCGCCCCGCCCGCTGGAGCACGAGGTCGATGGGCGCGAGATCGGTTGCCATCAGGTCGAAATCGAGATCCAGACTCTGCTCCGCCACTTGGGTGGCAATCAGAATTTTCCGGCCGGACCGATTTCCACCCTCCCCAAAGATTTCCAAGACTTGATCCTCGCGCTTCTGCCTTCGGTCTGCCGGAAAACGGGCATGAAAGAGGAACACTTCCGTCCCGTCGGCGAGGCGCTTGCCGACACGCTGGCCTTCGCGCTCCAGCGGCTCACCCTCGGGGAAAAGTCGGTACAAGTCTTGAGCTCGTTGCACCGTATTGACCAACACCAGTCCCATCCCGCCACTAGCAAGATGGTCTTCCGTAGTAGAGCGCATGCTAGGCAGCTCGGTCGGGATCGCTTGCAGCCGCATACTTCGGCGGCGCGCAGGATCGGCCTTGAAATGCTTTTGCTCCACCGCGCCAGGGCGGAAGACGGAGAGGCGGGGATATTCCACCTCTTGTTCCGGAACGTCGGCATTTATAACACCGGCCAACTTGCGACGGATAGAAGGCGGCAGGGTTGCCGAGAGAAGCACCACCGATGATCCTAGCGCCAGAAGCCAACGCAGCAGGTGAACCAGCAGCGTGCCTGTGTAGGCATCGTATGCGTGGATCTCGTCGAAGACGACCACACGGTTCGCAAGTCCCCACAGGCGCACGAAGTTGTGCCGCACGGGCAGAATGGGCAGTAGAGCCTGATCCACCGTTCCCACACCATATTCCGAGAGGAGCGCCCGCTTCTTGTTCGTAAACCATTCTCCGGCACGGACGTCGCCGTCGGTTGCGCGATCGTGAATGCCCGAGAGGCGCAGATTTTGGTACGTGTCGTTGAGAAGCTTTGCACCATGCAGGAGTTGCAAGTCTAGCTTTCGATCAGTTCCCTGACTATGCAGGAATTTGAGAGTCCGCGTGAACATGGCATTGCCGGTTGCCTTGGTCGGCAGGGCGATGTACAAGCCGCGGTGCCCGAAACGTCGTTGCAGTTCGAGGTGCGCGAAAAAAGCCGCCTCGGTCTTGCCCTCGCCCGTAGGAGCTTCCATCAACAGAATGGCGGCCTCCCGAATGTCGGCCAGTGCATCGGCGACGGCCTGCTGCAAGGGGCGGGGGGCTAATCCAAAAACCTGCTCAAACGACTTTGGCTCCGGGGAGAGCGGGGTTCGGGTTTCCCACCCGATTGCGTCAAGAGCCTGGTCTGCACTGGCTCTGCGCTTTCGAAACCATTCGCGGAGATTCTCGCAGTCGTCGGGACTTCCAAAGGGAAACCAATCTTCGTTCGATCCAATCCAGTCAGCAAAACTCGTGAGCCCCGACAACAGCATAAAATCAGGGCCATTAAGAGCCTTCTTACCGGGAATCGTTGCGGGCTTGAAGACATCCAGCAATGCCTCAAACAGGCCGCGGCGCGCTTGCGCCCATAGATCGCGACCAATTGCACGTCTATCGCCTGCCAAATTATCGAGTGTATTCGGTGAAGCCCTGTGCCCGTGGTGACACCCCACCGCATCGGACACCAGGTCAGCCAACCCCTCCGGCCATTCCATCTCATGCAACAGATCCATCAGCGCGATCTGGCTTACGAAGGCATGGTTGATATTAGTATTCGGGCTCCGGCCAGCATCCATGCCAGTCATGTTTTCCCATTTGCACTGAAACCCGGGACAGGCCTTTCCCAAATCATGACAAGCCACCACGAGCAAGATCCACGCTCGGGCTTTCTCCCACTCAAGCCCCAAGATTTCTGCAATTCTTTTGCGAGTCGTTTCTGGTTCACGCGCCAAGATGGCGTCGGCGCTGGCAGCTACATCGAGCATGTGGAGAATAAGGGGATGCCACCCCGTAGCGCCGCTCTTGGCGGTTTTCGCCCAGATATTCCTTAACGCTCTATCCATTTTGCAGAATCCTACCTCCCCTCAGTCTCAAACAGTGAGTTCGGATCCCCCATCCTGTAGCTCTCGAGGGCTGCCCTCAGCTCGACCACCACCGCTTCGCGCAAGGATACCGGACCTACGACCTCCACCTGTGCCCCGTGCCTCAAGATATCCATCACCAATTCCCGGTGATCGCGATAGGGGATGCGAAGCTGTAGCGGCCATCAACCAGGAACTGGCCGACCTGCTGCGGATGCCAGCGCTCGTCCGCGACCCAGCGGGCGCGCTCGGCGTTGAAGCAAAGGATCGCGGTCTTGTCGGCCTTGCCGGCGAAGATGCCATAGGCCGAAGCGAAGTGCTCGTCGAGTGCGGTCTCGGCGATGTCTTCGGCGGGCTCGTCGATCTCGATCGCGTGGCCGATGCGATCGATAGAAAAGCTTCGGAGCGCGCGGCGCGGATGATCCCATGCATCGAGGTACCAGGGATCCCGATAGTGGGTGAGGCGCTGGGGTGAGAGCGTCCGTTCGGTGACTTGATCCTGGCTGCGCGAGTGATAGCTGATGCGCAGACGGCGGCGCTGCAACGTGGCACTGGCGGCGGTTTGAAAATGGGGACCGGCCGGTCGCTGCGCGAAGCCGAGCACGCGGATGCGCCGGGCGGTTTCACCGAGTCCCAAATGTTTATGCTCGATGAGCGCGCTGAGCCGCCGGGACAGCGCCGTAAAATGCTCGCTCAGCGACCCCGGTTCTATACTGTCCATGAGTCGTTGAAAGACCAGCAAGGCTTGCAGCTCGCGATCGTTGAACCATAGGCCCAGCAGCTCGTAGGCGCGGGCGCCTTTTTCGCGCGCGTAGCGATAGCCATCGGCATCCCTGACGACGGGCGCGCCCAGGTAGTCGCGTAGCAAAGCGATCAGGCGGAAGACAGTCGCGCGCGAGCACTCCAGGCGTTCGGCCAGCTCGGGCCACCCAGCAGGGTTTCTACGGTCTAATGGATCTGGTAGACGCGGTCGAACTTGTCCATTTAAGCTCAAACTTTCCACAAGTGATTTTGTGCTCGCCCTCGTCCGGTGCTTAGCTTGGCAACCGCTAGCCATTTTACGTGGACGGGTACTGTCGTGCTACGCAGGAGCTGTTAAAGCACGCGTACGTCTGCGTACCGGGCCGACGTTAACGTAACCTGAGTGGCCGAGCCGGGGACCGCCGTCCCCGACCACAGATTCGGCGGAATGCGCTGACGCTTATCCACCCCAAATTTGCGCTGACTCCCGCGCCAGTTCATCGGTTGGCTTGTGTTTCCAGGGGTGATCGTCTTGACACCAGGAGTCGTACTTTATATCGTACTGTTAGTCGGAGACAGCTCCTTAATCTGAATCTATGCACGCTGAAAAGATCTCGATCTCCCTTTCCGAGCCGCTGATGCGGTTTGTAGAGGACTATAGAATCGCGCATCAATGCAAGACTCGCTCGCAAGTCTTCGAAGATGCGCTGGCTCTTTTGCGCGAGCGGGAACTGGAGGGTGCCTACCGGGAGGCCGATCAGGAAAACGATGCAGCTTGGGAGATCACCTCCTCGGATGGCCTTACGGATGAGGCGTGGTGAGATCTATTTTGCCGATCTCAGCCCCGCGGTAGGGTCCGAAATCAACAAGCGCCGCCCGGTGCTCATTGTCAGCAATGATGCTAACAATCGCGCCGGCAGCACGGTTACCGTGTTACCCATTACCTCAAATATCAGCCGCGTTTATCCCTTCGAGGTCCTGCTCGCTGTGAAAGAGAGCGGCCTACCGAAACCGTCCAAGGTTCAAGCCCAACAGATCCGTACCATCGCAAAGCAACGCATTACCGGGAACCAAGTGGGCAGACTTGCGGCGCCGACCATAGAACGAGTGGCAGCCGCCATGCGCCTCCATTTGGGATTGGTGTAAGCAATGGCGCCGACGTGAGCCAGAACAATACGTACAAAAACAAATCTGTACCTCTTCCCGAGGACCTAGCCCGACTTAGCCGATTCGTTCTCCTTTTCCGGATTTTTCGCGTCACTAGCATTGGTAACGATTTGATTTGTAAACCCGGTGGTGCAACGAATTGGCGAAAAGTGGCTGTAGTGAAGACC
>Ga0187892_10009906_pt1 | contig 12301 bp, 10 predicted proteins | sample MA1701073metaG_FD_139345 | JGI IMG/M metagenome (GOLD analysis project Ga0187892, IMG submission 139345) | Bio-ooze microbial communities from a basaltic lava cave in the Kipuka Kanohina Cave System on the Island of Hawaii, USA - MA170107-3 metaG ...
CGAAGGCGCACGAATACATTTTTCTGCTTTCAAAGTCACCCCGCTACTTCTACGACGCCGAGGCGATTAAAGAGCGGGCGCAACCGGATACGCTGCCGCGTTATCTGCGAGGGCGCAGCGACCACCACAAGTGGGCGGACGGGGGGCCTGGAAATCAAACGCTGGCTCGGTCACTCGATCAAATGGCCGTGAAGATGTCGCAGCAGTTGAGCCCAGCCCCGGAGATCCGGGATGACCGCAAAGCCCTGCACGGGCCGACCCTTCGACCAGGCTCAGGACAGGCCTATTCCCGCCATCGCTCCCTTCGACATAGCTCAGGACAGGTCTCGATCCCTAGCGGCCAAGCGCTCAGCGAGCCGACCGGCACCCACAATCGCCGCAGCGTGTGGAGCATCGGCTCGGAGCCTTTCTCAGACGCCCACTTCGCCACCTTCCCACGGCGCCTGGTCGAGCCCTGCATCCTGGCCGGAACGTCCGAGCGCGGGCATTGCCCGGAGTGCGGGGCACGATGGCAACGCGTCGTCGAGCGCGAATTTGCGCCTCAGCAGGATGTTTCTCGAGCCAAGGGCGTGCGCGGCGCCGGTGATCAGAAACCTTTGGACGCCTCCAATTCATGGCAAGGATCCCCGCGCGGGAGCACGAGAACCCGGACAATCGTGTGGGAGCCGAGTTGCTCGTGCGGAGCCGATCCGCTACCGGATGTCGTGCTCGACCCTTTTCTCGGCAGCGGGACGACGGCGGAGGTGGCCCAGCGGCTCGGGCGCCACTGGCTCGGGATCGAGCTCAATCCCGACTACACCGCGATGCAGGAGCGCCGCACCGCCCAGAGGGCGCTGGCGCTGCAACGACAGACTGAGGAATCGCGATGAATCCGAGCCGGGCGATGCTACTTCTCCTCGCTTGGACCGAGCCGATGCTTTCCGCAGAGGCACCCCGGATCGAGATCTTCACTACCGCGCGCTATCCCATCTCACGGGCCACGCCCGCTGTACCGATCTATATCCTCGATGAGCCGGCACGCATCGAGGCGGAACTGAGCGCGAGTCTGCCACAGGGAAAAGCCGCCGCGGCCGAGTTCGCCCGGGCTCAGGTGCAAGGCGCCTGGCGCAAGGAGGCCCAGCTCTTGACGCGGGCTTATCGAGGCCTGCTTAAAGCCAAGCAGTATGGCGTGCTAAGGCTCCCGGCCATCGTCTTCAATGGCACAGCCATCGTGTACGGTATCACAGACCTCGAGGAAGCGCTCAGCATTTACCGGTCGTGGCGGCAAACGTTGCCATGAAGGTCACGATGAAACCAAGGCGCTTGCGGCTCATGACCTTCATCCTGTGCAGTGTGGTCGGCACCGCTACCCGTGCCCCGGCGTTGGATATCTCGACGGACGAAATCGCCGCGCTCTCCTTGAGCCCCGCCTGCCTCGACTATCAGATCACCGGTGTCTGTTTGTTTCTGGTCTGTGATCTGTTCGAATGCAGCATCGAGACCACGGCGCGCATCAGTCATTTCCTGCCCGATGTCGTGGTGAGCAGCTATCAGCGCACCGGCGAGAATCCTTGGGCCGAGATGGCGGGGCTGGGGGCGGCGGGCGCTGGCGCCGTCACCGGTCTCCTTGGCGCTGAGGCGGAGATCCTGGTCGAGGGGGGTCATCAGCGCGAGGGCACACGCATCGAGGCACACGAGAACGTGCGCTTCAAGGAGACCGATGTGATCGGGAATCCCATCGTCTCGGGCAGTGAGCTCATCGAGACCTATGGCTTTCTCTGCAGCAGCGAGGCCGAATCCTTCTTCCCTTATTTTCTCTCCACCGTCGATGCCATCGGCTGGCGCTTAGGCGTGACCGAGCTCATCTACCCGGCGAGCTTCATCCCCGGGCTGCGGGAGATTGGGGATTGGCCCTTGAACACCTGGGGCTCGGTGCACCCACGGCAGGGGTTTGTGAATACCTCGGAAGATCCCAAGGCCGCGGCGGTCTGCGCCCAGCGGGCAGCTGATATCGTGACGCGTGAGCTTCAGCCTCATGTCTACGTGTTTCTCGGTGGCGGGGACTGTGGCGACGGCTGCGAGCCACCGGGTGCTGTGCTCGAGAATGACCCCGAGAACTCCAAGTGGCAGATGCTGAGACCCATACCCGAGAGCACATGCGATGTCTTCGGCCTCAACGATGTGCTCCAGCCCTTCTCCTGGGCGGACTTCAAGCAGGTGGATGAGACCGAGGACTACGCCTGGAACCTCTGGCGGCGCTATCGCTGCTGTTTTCCCAGTCTGGGCATCTTCTTAGGGAGCATCGAGTTTTGATGAGCGCTCGGCGGATCACACTGCTCTTAGTGACCGTGTGCCTGACCGTCACCCTCGGCGGCGCCCAGGCGCTCACCCCCTCGCCCTTGGGCGATGGGCGGCTCTACTACCGCATCGGGGGCGCGCAAGCCCTGGGTCTTCCCGCCAACCGCTTTGTGACCACCACCAGGCTTCCGCTCTCGGTACAGCTCGGGATCAACTACCGCTGCGGGCAGTTCGATGCCTTAGCGGGGCTCAATGCCGCGCTCGATCGCATCGTGACCCTGTTGGAGAACATCGACGATGTGATCGCGGCCGGCTTAGCCGTCTTGCCCATGTACATCCTGCAGCGGGTGAATCCCGGCCTCTACGATCTACTCCAAAACACGCTGCTTCGCGCCGAGGAGCTGGTCGCGGTCGCGACCAAGACCTGCGAGCAGATGGAGTCCGAGCTGGCGCGGGGTCAAGATCCCTTCGAGGACTGGATCGTGCTCTCCCGCGGGCGGGATTGGAAGACCGTGATCGGCTCGGGGGGCGTCGATGTGGTGACCGCCAAAGATCAAATCGACGAGAACCTGGGCGTCAATGGGGTTGCCTGGCTCTGTGGCGAGGCGCGGGGCGGCGAGGGCCAGGAGCCGGTGCGGGTGGTCTACGATGTCACCCGCGCCGGCTGGAACGTGCTCATGAACAGGGAGAGCTGTGCCCTCGGGGCGGCTCCGGGCGGGAGTGAGGAGACACCCAGGATCGCGGAGATCTGGCCCTCGCCCGAGGAAGCCGCGGAGTGGACCGTGAAGGTGCTGGGCGATGAGGTGGTGCGCACGGTCTCGACCGGCCCCGATGAGACCCAGCCGGGGGTGGGGTTGCTCAACCACCACGATGCCGAGGCGATCAAGGTCACGGAACTGCTCCACGGGCTCGTCAGTGGCGGTACACCGCTGACCCTCGAGAACTTAGAAGAGGTCACGGCCCCCGGCACCGTGATCACCCGGCAGGTCATCGAGACCGTCCAGGCCAGGGAAGCCGCGGAGCAAGCGCTTTTCATCGGTAAGATCGCAGGTCAAGTGGCCTTGGAGCGCACCGTCGAGCGCGCGCTGCTCGCCCGACGGATGCTGCTCACCGGCCTGCGCGATCCGCATGTCTCGGCGACCCCGGCACCCCGGCAGCTTGGGCCCTTCCTCGATGAGCTCGAGCGGGAGATCGATAATCTCATGTTCGAGACTCGGGTGAGAAACGAGATCGCCTCGCGCACCGCCGAGCTCCTGCTCCAGGATGAAGGCGTGAAGCGCTCCGATTCCCGCGGGCTGGTGCCGCCGCGCGACCCGCAGCGGCTTAACGAAGGCAGCGTGCAGCCATGAGGCAGGCGCGCTGGAAGCGGATGATGTTTGGGCTGGCCCTGCTCGCCGGTTTTGTTGTGGTCACCTTTGGCATGGGCTTAAGTTTATTCTTCTGGAGCCAGTCCGTGCCTCTCGTGGCAATTACCCGCAGGCTTGCGGTCGCCAAGCCCTGGTTTTTCCTCTGGCGGCTTCTCTTCTTTGGATCCCTCATCGCCTTCTGGCCGGCTGTCTGTCGGGGTCTTGCGCGCTGGCGTAAGCTCACCGATCTGCAGCATCAGCGCCTGCGCTCGGCCCGCTGGCAGGTGGCCGCCTGGCTCATCGCGCTCGAGCTCCTGCTGGGCCAGAACGTGGTGGGTAAATTCATCAACCTTTTGGCGTCGCCCTCATGACCGTTGAATCCTTCTTCGAGCTCTACCTCGCCATCTTCGGCTGGCAGCAGTACAACCAGATCTGGAATATTCTCACCGGCACCGGACTCGCCTACCTGCCTTTTTTGATCATCCTGCTGCTGAACATCATTGGTCCCCTCACCAGCCAGGAGACCCGCGATGCGGCGACCACCTCGGTCAAGCGCATGGAGGTCGATCTCTTCATCGCCTTCTCGGTGGTGGTGCTCGCGGCCGCTCCGGCCATCGACTTGAACGCCTCGGTGCTCACCTACAAGAAGCCTTGCGACACCATCTCCGGTCCCGCCGGGACCTTTGCTCCCGGAAGCACCGGGACCACCTTCGATGCGGTGTTCTCGGAGGTCATCGCGACCCCTACCCAGGTGCCCGTGTGGTGGTGGGGGATCATGGCCATTTCCTCGGGCATCAACCGCGAGGCCATCGCCCATATCGGCTGTCCCCCAGATCTCTCGGGCTTTCAGATGGAGATCGCCCGCACCCGCATCCAAGATCCGCAGCTCTTGAATGAGGTCAACAAGTTCGTGCGCTATTGCTACCGCCCGGCACGGGCGAAGCTCGAGCGGGAGCAGCCCGATGTGGCGGCGATCCTCGGGGAGCACGGCCCCGATGATCTGGAGTGGCTCGGATCTCACGTGCTCCTGGAGACTTCGGGTTATTACGACAACCCCCATTTTCGCCCGCGCGAAGGGATCCGGGGGTGGCCCTTGGACCGAACGCGCGATACGGAATATCCAGATCCGCTACCTCCCGATCTCGATCCCGCCCATATCGGCCGGCCGCTCTGCAACGACTGGTGGACGGATGGAGGACGGGGCTTGCGGGGCAAGCTCCTCGCCGTCATTGAGCCCGAGGTGCTCGGGGAGGGTATTGATCTCAGCTCGGAGTTTGTGATCTTCGGGGGTAGCCTGACGCAAGAGAAGGTCGAGGATGCACTGCTGAAAAGCGTGGTGGGTACGAGCTTGGCCACCGCGCCTTCGGGCTCGGCCTTCATCCCATCGCTGAACGAGGAGGACGCCTTGAGCTTGTCAAGGTTCGGCGGAGGCCTGGGGCTAGAGCTCGAGGGCCTGTCCTTTGGGCCGCTCCTCTATGTGCTGCGCGCCGCACTCCCCATCTTCCAGGCGCTGATCCTCTCCGGGCTCTATGCGCTCCTGCCGTTTGCGTTGCTTGCCGCGCGTTACAACCTGCAAGGGCTCCTGCTCATCTCGGTCGCGCTCTTTACCGTGAAGTTCTGGAGCTACCTCTGGCACCTCGCCAAGTGGCTCGAGGAAAACCTGATCAAAGCGCTTTATCCCGATGGGCTCTCGTGGTTCAAAGCCCACACCCAGTTCTTCTTCAGCTCCAACTACCTCATAGGCGGGGACTTCGCGCTCAAGCACGAGATCCTGAATTTCGCGACAGGGCTCATGTACATCGTCCTGCCGATGATCTTCACGTTTTTGATGGGGGCGGTAGGGCTCGGTGCGGCCGTCGGGTTTGCGTCGATTGTGGCGGCGCTCAGCAACCCGATCCAGAAAGGCGGCAGAGCAGCGTCAGATAAAGCTGTAGATACTGCAGTGTCCGCGGGAACGAGAAAGTTTACAAGATAACTACTGCGATAGGGCTCAAGGTGAATCATAGTCGAAGTGATCATGATAACGAAGTGGTAACCCTTCTTTGGCTTTTTCCCTGGATTCCCGCGCGATTCGGAGATCTTCCGTGAGATCAAAAACGTTGTCCCCGCCCGTTGTGCCCGAACTTGAAGGGTGGCGCGCGGGTTTAATCAGCTTTACAAACGCTAGCAAACTCGCCCACACAAGCGCACCCAGCGCCCCGGCAAACCGGCGTACACCGACCCGGCGTATCGCCCGGACAGTCCAGACAACACCGTAGCCGATGGTGAAAAGCGCGGCGGCACTTAAAACAAGAATGACCGTATCCACGACACACCTTCCCTTCTGCCTATACAGGAGTTATCCATGCGCACAGTCTACACCTTTACTCTAACTCTGACCTTCGCGTTGCTCATAGGTTGCGCGGCCACGATGACCGCCTTGGAGCACAAGGACTTGCGCGTGCAAACGCACTTGAGCGATACGGTTTTTCTTGATATCGAGAATAAAGCCCGCACCGTGCACCTCGATATCCGCAACACATCCGGCCAAACGATCGATATTGTGGGACCGATCGTGCAGGCCCTGCAACAGCGGGGCTATGCCGTGACCTCCGATCCCCGCACGGCCTTCTATCTGCTCCAAGGAAATATCCGCTACGTAGGCCAAGCCGATCCGTCCGCCTTACGCCAGACCCTGCACGCCGGTTACGGCGGTCCAGTGCTCGGAGCGGCGGTTGGGGCTTTAGCGGGCCATGGTGCCCTCGGGGCGGGAGTGGGCGCTCTCAGCGGCGCGGCCTTCGAGCTGGTCGCCGGTACGTTGGTCAAGGATGTGACCTTTACCGTGGTGACAGACCTTCAGATCGCCGAGCGTACGGCGAGCACCGTCCGGCAGTCGGTTCGATCGCGGCTCAGGCAAGGCGCGCGCTCCGAGGTCGAGGAGCACAGTCAATCGACCCGCGAGCGCAGGCGGTATCAAACCCGCTTTGTGGCGACCGCGAATCAGGTGAATCTCACCTTTGATGAGGTCCGTGGCCCTTTGACCGAGGCCCTCGCCAAATCCATCGCCGGGATCTTCTGATCCCGGACGCGTGCAAACTCACCCATCCATCCCCTTTAGGAGATAACTCGTGACTACATCCACATCCGTTCAAGCGTACACCGATCGCCGCGATTTCACCCGCACGCGGATACCACCCCTCTGGGAAGGCCGGCGCGGTCAGATCGCCAACCTCTGGCTCTATACCTACTGCGCGCTCCTCTCGCCGTTCATCCTGCCGCTCTTCTACGCCGCCTGGCGGGCGGTGCATACCTTCTGGCACCGGTACGAGTTCCTGCCAGACCGGTTGCGGATCACCACGGGCCTCTACCGGCCCCACATTCACACCGAGGAGGTGGACTTCGATACCGTGCAGACCGTGAGGGTCGATGGTTTTCGGCTCCACGCGCTGGTGCACCGCGGGGATGTGGTGATCGAGCGCAAAGGCCATCTCAACCCCGTCCGCCTCGAGGGGATCAAAGACCCCGAGGACCTCAAAACCCTTATCGACGGGACGCTGGAGCGCTGGCGCCAGCGCGGAGCATCGGCGGTACGCCCGTGAGTTACCCACATTTGCTGTGGAAAACGTGGGAGTTACTCGGCTTTTTGTCACCGCGGATCCTTGCGTGTGTGATCGGCGCGTTAGATCGGCGAGAAGTTATCCATTCCGTCTGAGCGACACAGACCTCCTCGTCCGTCATGGCCGCGACCTCCGGATGGCTCACTCTGCCCACCTGGCTGCGTGAAGCCTTCAAAGAAAAGCGCGCACCCGAGCGCTCAACATCCGTCACGGCAACGGCTATCCCACCGCTCGGAGAAGGCCGGATCCGGGTTCAGTCGGCCGAGCAGCTGCTTGCCCCTCCCGAACGGCTGAAGCGGGTGCAAGCCCTCGAGGAGTTGACCCGCCTCACTCCCGCGCATTTGGAGGTGCTCTATCGGCAAGCGCTCCGACACTACGCCGCTTACGTGCAACAGCTTCCGGCCTCCGAGGCCCATCATCATGCGGGGCTCGGGGGGCTCTTGGACCATGGGGTAGAGGCCGCGGTCTTCGCCCTGAAGCTACGGCGCGGCTATCTTCTTCCGTCCGGTGTCGCGGCCGAGACGATCGACGCGCAAGCCGAGCTCTGGAGCTATGCCTGCTTCACGGCAGTGCTGCTGCACGACATCGGGAAACCCGCCACGGACCAGAAGGTCGAGCTCTTCGACAAGCACAATGGCTCACTCGGCCCCTGGGACCCTTGGGCCGGCCCCATGCAAGCCGATGCGTACGAAGCCCGCTTTGTCCGCAACCGCAATTACCGGCTACATCAGCGCGCAGCCCCCTTGCTCGCCCGCTTCATCATTCCCGTCGAGGGCTTGCGCTGGCTCACCGCCGAGCGCGAGATCTTGAGCGCTTGGCTCAGCGTGATCTCCGGGATCTCGGACGATGCAGGACCCTTGGGAAAAATCATCGAGGAAGCCGACCGGCTCTCTACCGCCGCAGACCTTACAGGCAATGTTCCCCGCCAGACGCCTACCGCCCGGGTTCGTCCGTTGCACGAGCGGCTTGTCACGGGACTCCGTTACTTGATAGATAGCCAGCAACTCCCCCTGAATCGCCCGGGAGCCGCCGGTTGGCTGATCGGTGGTGATGAGCTCTGGCTCGTGGTGAAGACTGCGCTCGATGCCTTGCGCGCCCACTTGCTCCAGGAAGGCCAGACTGGGATCCCCGGTGACAATCGGCGACTCATGGACGAGCTGCAACAACGAGGTGCCCTCGTCCCCAACGGCGAGCGCGCAGTTTGGACAGCACGGATCACCTTGGGCGAGTGGCAGCAGGAGCTCACCCTGTTGCGGTTTTCGGTTTCACGCCTCTGGCCCGATCCCGCGACGCGCCCAGAAGGCTGCCACGGCACGATCGTGCCTTTGACCGACGGCCATGCTGCGGAAGCACAGCCTTCCCGAGGCGTCACAAACGATTCACCCTCCCGCGCCGTACCCTCGCCGAGACCTCCGGCCACCCCGGAGTTCCCGGCTGGACCCCTGCAAACAGCGGAAGCGGTTGGTGCAATTTCGAGTCCCGGCGAGGTAACCGGACAGCCAAGATCTACACCCACAGCGTCGCGTGCTGCAAAGGTTACCGAAGCCCCGGCGTCGGCGACGCTGGTGGATCTGGGGCAAGCGTTCCTCGCCTGGCTCAAAGCAGGGCTTGCGAGCGGGGAGCTCCCCATCAACACCGTCAACGCCCGCGTGCATCGGGTGCGAGAGGGTGTACTGCTCGTGAGCCCAGGCATCTTCCGCGATTACGGTAATGCGGCACAGGCGCCCTGGGCGAATATTCAGAAGCGGTTCCAGAAGCTCAAGCTTCATCGCAAAACCCCCGAGGGCTACAACATCTGGACCTACACCGTGACGGGGAAGAGGCGTTCGAATGTGCTCAAAGGCCTCGTGATCGAAGAGCTAGATAAGATGTTCAGCCCACCAATCGCTCTGCCAGCGCCGAACCCGCATTTATCGCTCCTCGCAAATTGAGGTTTCCTCGAACGCACATTCGGTGTTAAATCTGGGACCAGAGAATACATCCAAGTTCTCGATCATCGGGCGAATATTCATGAGCAAGCAACAGGGCCGCGGCGGCATGGGCAGCCACAAGCACGGCGTTTCTGGCAAATCCGGAATGCCGCCCGGACTCAAACAGCAACTGGCCCGAGAAGAAAATAAGCGCAAAGACAAGAAGAGCCGTCGTCAACGCATGTACGACTCCATCGCGGCTCTGATGAACGCGCTGATCCGAAACAGAAAAAGAGGCAAAGGGCCATAACGGTCGGGACGAAGGGTATATAGGCAATGGCCCGCAACGGTAAAGGACGTACCCGAAAGGGCTACGGCAACGCACTTAGTCGGCGTTGCCGTAAAGGAAAGGCGTCTAATCCTTACGGATCCTGGCTCGATGGTCGTCCCAATCTAGCGCTGCAACCGGATCGGCAGTGAATGGCCTTAGCGTGTTGCCGATTGGGATGAGCAATACGCGCAAATGCGGCCTGATCAGATCCCGGGGAAACGCTATTGCTCCAATTGTGCCGACCCGTGCGTGCCAGCGGAGCGAGTGGCGAGCGGAGAACCTAAAAAAGAGGGGGAACTACGTCATCAGCTTTAGGGCACTTCGATTAATTCGTTTGTATTGGTAGCTAGCCGTTGAATAACCAAGAATGATTAAAGGCTTGTAAGTGGTGGTTTGTACATGGGCTATCCCTTGCCTTATATGATGCCGTTTCCCATCGCTGCTTAGGTTGCGTGGGCAAGCCGATTCCCTGGCTTGCGTCGCTCCAGTTGCAGGTAGCGCATGATGTTGTAGATCCTATGCCAGGACCGCCTGGGTTAGCCTCTGATGGTTTTAACACATAAACCATTAGCGAGGTGATGGTATGAATACGACCCAAGCGATCCTGCGGAGAGAAAGTTACACCGAGAAGGGAGTCTTGTACATGGCGTTGGAGCTCAGTCACAAGACGTGGCGGCTGGTGTTTAGTGATGGTCACGGCAAAGAGCGTCACGTGAGTATTGAGGCACGGAGTCTGGTGCGCTTAGGGGAGGAGATCGAGAAGGCAAAGGGGAAGCTTGGGTTGCAAGAGGCGGGGGTGAGGAGCTGTTATGAAGCGGGGCGAGATGGGTTTTGGTTGCACCGTTACTTGGTGAGTCGAGGGATAGAGAACGTGGTGTTGGAGTCTGCGAGCATTGAGGTCGATCGGCGGGCCCGGCGCGCCAAGACCGATCGGCTGGATGGAGGGAAGCTCTTGAGGCAATTGATACGCCATCATCGGGACGGGGAATTTTTGCGGGTGGTACGGGTGCCGAGTGTCGAGCACGAGGATGAGCGGCGGCCGCATCGGGAGTTGGAGCGGCTGAAGAAGGAGCGCACCGGGCACCGCAATCGTCTGCAGAGCTTATTGGTGACCCAGGGGGTGGTGCTCAAGCCGGGGCGGGATTTTCTCTCGCGGCTTTCCGGGGTGGTACTGTGGAACGGAGCGCCCTTGCCCTCGGAGCTCAAGGCCGAATTAAAGCGGGAGTATGAGCGGTTGCGCTTGGTTGCGGAGCAGATCCGGGCGTTGGAGGCTGAGAGGCTGAAGCGCCTTGAGGGATCGGAGCGGCCGGAGCTGAAACAGGTTCTGGCCTTAGCGCGGTTACGGGGGCTGGGGTGCGGCAGTGCCTGGATATTGGTGATGGAGTTTTTTGGGTGGCGGGATTTTCGCAACCGCCGGGAGGTGGGCGCGGCGGCGGGGCTAGTGGGGACGCCGTATGCCAGTGGGCAGAGTACGCGGGAGCAAGGGATCAGTAAAGCGGGGAACGGGCGGGTGCGCACCCTGATGATAGAGCTTGGCTGGTCGTGGGTACGTTACCAGCCGGAATCGGCGCTCAGTCGATGGTTTCTTGAGCGCTTTGGGGGCGGTGGGAAGCGTTCCCGGCGCATTGGGATGGTGGCTTTGGCGCGGCGATTATTGATTGCGCTGTGGCGGTATCTTGAGTTTGGCGAACTGCCCTTAGGGGCGCAGTTGAAGGCGGTGTAAGGGGTCAAGCAGGGAGTGTTTCAGGTTTTTCCATAAAGGAGAAGGCCATTGGTTAAAGGCGCCCGTAACCTCACCGAGGTTGACATCGGTCACCGTGTTTGTAGATGGGGCGTCTTTCTTTATCAGGTGAAGGCCTGCGCGCAGGGCGCATGCGGCATTGGGTGTACGGTTGTAACCGGCACGGATAGAAGGGGGTCAAGCGACTTTTCGCTGACAGACTTCAATCACCTGAGCTACGGCTGAGTGAGGGTATGAACGATGGTGGTGATCGATACATGGGGCTGGAACGCTGCGACCTTAAGACCCGCCGGAGTTCTCCACCTTTTGCCCACCGGCCCGCAATAAATGAAGGTTGCCGGCCCGTGGACAAAACGTGGATAACCCGGCGGGGCAACCCCATGCTATGGGAGAATGAGCGAGCAGCTGATATAAAAACGACCACTCAGGGGCTTGACAAAAGCGTCCTCATAGAAGGTGAGGTTCATCAACGCGATCTTGGTCTTGGCCCTGGCCAGTCCTAGCGTGCGGATGAGTTTGCCGCCCATGGAGTTCTGTTGAAAGCCAAAGACATGTTCGACCCGGGCGCGAATGGTGGAGCGCAGTCGGTTGAGACGCTTTTTGTGTGCACTCAGCGGTTTCCCCCGCTGGCCTTTGTAGTGGATCTGGCTCTTGAAGCCACCCTCGCCAAGCCGCTGTTCGGTTTCCTCCGACCGATAGGCACTATCGGCCCACACTCCAGCGCCGGTGTTGGCTTCATCGAGCACCTCCGCTAAGAGCTGGCTGTCGTGGGTGGCGGCATCGGTGACGGTAAACGTGCGGATGAGCTTGTGCTTGGTGTCCACGTTGATGTGGTTCTTGTACCCAAAGTAGCTCTTGCCATGTTTTTTGGTCCAACGGGCGTCAGTGTCCTTCTGCCGGCGCATCGCGGGCTGGTCCTCCCAGCCCTCAGGCAACTGGCCGCCTTTGATCGCCACATTCTCCTCGCGGGTATTCCGCTGGCGGGGTACCGGCACGATGCTGGCATCGATGATCTGCCCGGCTTTTGCCTCATAGCCGCGCTCTGCGAGATACCCATTGAAGCGCTCAAAGAGCCCCTCCAAAAGGCCGTGCTCGGTCAA
>Ga0187892_10009907_pt1 | contig 12300 bp, 12 predicted proteins | sample MA1701073metaG_FD_139345 | JGI IMG/M metagenome (GOLD analysis project Ga0187892, IMG submission 139345) | Bio-ooze microbial communities from a basaltic lava cave in the Kipuka Kanohina Cave System on the Island of Hawaii, USA - MA170107-3 metaG ...
CGAGCGGCGGCGGCATACACGCCGTCACAACAAGGCCCCCGCCGAAGCGGGGGCCGAAATCGGGACGGCGGGATTTGAACCCGCGACCCCCTGAACCCCATTCAGGTGCGCTACCGGACTGCGCTACGTCCCGAAGACTCTCAATTGACTGCCTGAACCGGACTTACCCCTTCCCTGCCTGGTCCTCGCCTTCGAGTGTGGAGTAGCGGTTGGAGTAACTCTATGCACCCTCAACCCATTACTAAACAGCTTCGGTGCCTCCAGGACAACTTCCTGGAGCGTTGCGTCATCTGGCTGCTGATAGCATTGCAGCAGAGTCCGAGGCTCCTTCCAACCGCCAGCCGTCGCCACGTCTCTCAGCGGCATGTGCTTCCGCTCTGTCGCAAACTTCCTTCTGAACGGATGCCAGAGACCACCCCTCAAAGGCTCTAGCCCTGCCATCCTATACGCCCACCGAAGTCGTCTACTCACGAACCATCTGTCGACAGGCTTCGCCGGATCCTTGTCTGCAGGAAACAGCAGAGCCCTTGGTTCGCTAGGCAAAGACCGCAAATGCCTGCGTGCGAGCGATGCAGTTTCCTTACTGAGAGGGACGCAATGGTCGCAGCCGTTCTTCTGATGCTCTGCACGGAATTGAACCCATCCGTGTGGCGGCCGTTCAAATGCGAAGTCCTCTCGCCGCAGATGGAGAACAGCACTAATCCGCTGGCCAGTCGACTCGACAAACGAAAGAGCCAAAGGAAGACGCCGGTCTGCTTCGCTCGCGACGTGCATCAGTCGGATGTACCGGTCGTAGGTCTCGATCGGCCGCCTCGGATTCTTCTCTGCTGGAAACCTGACACCGCGCAAAGGGTTGCATGCCAACAACGGCGTGCCGTCGGTCTTACGTTCTCGTGTCGCCCAGTTCAGCATGACGTTAAGCGCAACCAGATCAGCAGCCACCGCTCTTGCTCGCACAGGTTTCCCAGTGGGGCCATAGCGACCTGACATTCTGGCCTCGGTGTAGCCCTGTACGTCGGAGGGGGACAGCGTCATCACGTCCCGATCGGGGCCGACAAAGCCCAGCACCAGGTCCAGTTTCCGCCGGTCCTCCTTCTGAGTTCCAACCTTCTTGGCACGGAAGGCCGGTGATCCATCGTATTTGTCAAAGAGCGTCGCGAGTGTGGGTTGGCCGTTGGCTAACGATTCACGTCGAGCCTTCAGCGACGCCAACAACGTGAAAGCGTCAGCCTTCGCTCGCTCACTGTCGCGATGACCCATACTCTTCTGGGCTGCGACGCGCTTACCGCCAACCCAAACCTCGCGGTAAATAGGGCCGCCGGGTGTCCTCTCAAACAGCATCACCCGGCACCCTCGTTCACCCAATGACTCTCGCCATAGCTTAGGCATTGCTGCCTCCTAGCCGTTTGGCGATGTCTCGGGCGTCCTCGTCAGGATTGTAGTCGAGAGCTGGTTCGGAAGTACCTCCCGGAGCTCTGTGAGACTTCGCAGGCAGGTCGCCGCGCCGCACACGCACACGACTCTTGGTTCCCTGGCCCTGCTCACCCAGAATTCTACCACCTCGAACCAGCCGACGTAAGTGTTCTGCCGAATAGCTGCTTTCCTCTGCGGCTGCCTCTATTGTCAGAGGTTCCCTGTTCCAGGTACGAAGCTCACCCTCCACCTCGCTCGCAACCAGGCGGTAGGCTGCAGCGACTTCGTGGCAGTGGTGTTCGGCGAATTGGTCGGCTCTCAGACACCACGACTTGAGGAGGCTATGGAGACGCTCTTCAAGTCTTCGGCTCTGAGCAAGGGTCTTCATCATACTTCTCGGTAGCTCTTGTTTCTGCTTCTGTTTCGCACGTCATCTGGTCGCAAAACTGGAAGCAAGAGACTGAAGTGCCTTCTCCAGAATCCTGGAGTAATGCCGGAGGCTCCCCACGTGGAGAGTCACGCCCTGAGCCATTCCAGAGGTTTGATCCAGGAGGCTTCGCAGGGCTGCCGGATCGTCCACCAAAGAGACTATGGTGTGGAACCCAGCCCCGAGGTCCTTCTGGATATTCTCCAGTTCATGCCCGGGACTGGTCTCCACCTCAATAGCCAGGGTCTGGCCGTCCTCGGCCGTGGCGACGATGTCCACGCGGGCGCCGTGACTGTCGTCCTCGATCACCACCTGGGCTCCATGGCCCCTTAGCCACTCCGAAACTGTCTGGCACCACCATTGATGTGTGAGCCCGCCGCGGCCGTGGCCGCGCGGAAGGGGCACCCCGAAGGCCTCGAGAAGCGCTCGCCCCTCGTCAGTCAGGTTCAAGAGCTGAAAGCGTTTGCCGCGTCCTCCTGGGTTGATTGCCACGGGGCGCACAAGACGTCGTTGCACCAGTGCCGTTCGGAGGCGGTGACCCTTTGAGGCACCGATCCCGAGTCGTCGGTCCCGTTCAGAGCAGCATTCAAGAGGTGCGGCGGCCACGTTCGCCAAGTAATCCAGCTCCTCCTTCGTCACGCTGCGCACTTCAGGGGCGGGCTCGCCGCGGTGTTCACGCGAAGAAGCGGCAACCGGAACGCGAGCGTCGGAGCGTCCGCTGCTGACTGCCGCCACTCGGAGGTGTGCTGGTTTCCACTGCATATACTCATCTGCACGCACGGTACGGAGGTGATTCAGCGCCCGGGTGCTCTGTGCTGCCTCGGCATCAGTCACGACCGACGGCAGGTCGATCCTTGGCACGCAAAAGATGAACGGTTCCCGCCACTGCTCGGCGACTTGGCCAACAAACACGCCGGGTCGCGTTTGGCGCCGGGACCACTCGAGCTGCTGCTGGTCGAGCCCCAGTTCCGCGGCCAACCGTGACCAGTCAGTGTGCAGCCCCAGACGCCCAAAGACCTTGACAGCAAGATTCGCCATCAGCCGATCGGAAACACCGGACGTGGTCTGCACGAACACTCCGAGTCCAAGTCCCTGGCCGCGGATAACACCTGCCAATTCATCGAGCGGCTGGATGTCCCCACTCAGCGGCTCCCCGTCGAGGTAGCGCTGTCCGTCGTCAAGGGCGAGAAACAACCGAATCCTTGCGTTGGGAGCAGCGTGCACCACCTCGTGTCGCATCAACGCGGACAGCGCCGATTCCAAGAGGATGTGGGCAACATGTGGAGGAGCTCCGGCCAACTCGTGGACAATCGAGTAGCGAGCGAGATCGATAGGGTTCCAACCGACGCGATACGCCCCGCAGGACGGCGTCAGCGCGGTAAGGAATGCGCCCAGGCGGTCGAGTATGGCTTCACGGGCCGGCTGGTTTAGGTCCGACCGAGCCCACACCCATTCGTACAAGTCGTACAGGGTTGGGAAAGCGTCATGGCGGCCTTCCCAGACGCCGAATTGCTCGTATAGGCAGTGACCCCCTTGGAGAACGATCGTGCGCGACCGAGGCGGTAGACCGAGCACCCGCACCAACAGATCGACGATCGTCGCGAGGTCGTCTCGCGGATCACCAGTCCAAGGCTGGAGGAGGTTCACTCGCCAATCGCCCGCACGCAGCACGAGCAGCTCAATTCCGAGCCGGTGCGCAATTGAACGAAGGTGTCGTAGCGTGCGCTTGTACATGTCGGTAACCCAGACCTGACACGCCGTCGCGAGGATCTGTGGGATGAGAAACGTGAGAAGCGTGGTTTTTCCAGATCCCGTGTTGCCAGCCACCAGGAGTCCTGTCGTGAGCCACTGAATCGGGATCCGAACCTCGTGGCCTTCGCGGCTCAGCCCTAGAACGACTTCCCCATCCCTGAGCCTGGGCTTTGTAAACGGATCGAGCACCCCGAATGCGTCTTGCACACGGAGAACGCGCACGCGGTTGCGGATCATGCGCTCAAGTTGCGCGTCACAAGCGCCCACTTGCCATGCGCGGAGCAGACTCTGACCTAGCCTATCGTCGAACACACCGTGCCTCACCCCGTAGGCGACCTCTTGGAGCAACGATCCGCGCTCAGCGCCCTGGTTGGTCATTGATGCCGGCCGATGAGTGTGTACCAGACACGGTTTAGCGTGGATTGCCACTGGAGGGAGTCGTAGCATCGCCAACAGAACGGCCGCCGGTACCCCTCACGGTCGCTGACGTAATGGGCATGTTCAGGACAAAGCGGTAGCTGGCAGCCGAAACACGCCGAGTGACAAACCTGACACGAGATCTTCCGACACGATCGCTCCCCACACTGGCCACCAGCGGGCCTGAGCGTCGAACACCCGCAATGGTAGAACTGAGTGAGCCGCACGCGATCGATCGAACCTTCCGGAGACAACAGAAAAGCCTCGCCGCCAGTTGGAACCGCCGTGGGGTGCCCGTCGTCGTCTCCGGTCACGTGTACGTGGACATCACGACGCACTGGGCGGTGCCCGCCCCCAAAGAGGTCGTCAAACCAGGACGTCATCGGATTCTCCCCCTCACCAGACGTGTTGCTCGAGGTACACAACAGCCTCCCAACAGACGCGGGCTACTACGTAGACCAAGAACGCTGAAAGGATGAGGCCGATGATCAGCAACAGGGCACGCACACCAAACCGCAGGTAGCGTAGCCCCTCATCCGTGCCGTCGTATTGCCAAGCCATACTCCCCTCGATTCGTTACCTCGCCGCAGACGGCGCTTTCAGTCGGTGACAAAGGTCGGGACCTCGATCGCTGCCTGTTCCGGCTCTGGCATCGTGACAGGTAGTTCGATGGCCCGATCTAGGTGCCAGCGGTCTGCCCTTCGCCGCGCCAGCACTACGTACAGCCACGGATCCTGACGTTCATAGAACACCACCCCTTGGGTCTCGTCGCGATGACTGACCTGCGGAAGAACCTCTTGCAGCGCGGCCTGTCTCAGCACGCGCCGAGGCGTCTCCCTTCGTGCATCCAAGACCGTCACGCGGTACGGCGTGCGTGTGAAACCGTCGACGAGTACCAGCTCCGGGTCCGCCTGACCGGTCGCGAGAAACCTGGCAGACTGTGTCGTGAGCCTGTCGTGCGCCGTGTGTCGGGCACCAGGCATCTGCCCAGCGTGAACCCTGTGCGCTGCCATCAAGGCTGAACTCTGGCGACCCGGGGTCAGAGCCGCGATGCGGCCCAGGAGACCCTGTGCTGCTTGCCGGACAGCAGGTGCCTCGGGCGTTATGGTGGCCGCCAAAGCAAGCACGACGCCGCCCACGCCCTCAACTGTCGGAACCGAGACAAGCAGAGCCACTTCCAGGAGCGAAGACGTGACTTGGCCTTCGACCGCCCGAGCTGTGACCTCCACCTCATCGACGGAGTACACGTCGACAGTCGCAGAAGAGGCAAGGGGCGCCCCTGTTTCGTGCACCCTCACAGGCAGACCTCTTGCGGACAGCAGCGGGGCAAGCGCAGCCGCACGACCCCGCTCGCGATCGACGAGCTCCACTTGAAGGGAACGGGTGATCGCATCCGGCAGCTTCCGCACGAGCTGCAAGGCGTGATCCCGGCCTCCGCGGTTGCAGCCGTTCTGGCGATATGTGTTAGTCGTCATGCGCTCCCTTCCTTTCGCAAGCGCGCTAGATCGCATCCACACGCACTGTCGCGGTGGGTGCCCAGCGGGCAAAGAACTCCCGAAACAACGCCCGATAGCGCCGGTGTTCGTGAAGTCCGGCCCGGCGCTGGGTCACGAGACCCGGCCAGCTCCGGAGCACCACCTGAGCAGGCGGAACGTCTACAGACGGGCAGATCGTCAGCATAGTGGTCACGACCTCCGTATCGTCGATGGTCTCCAGACGCTTCCGAATCGGGTCCCAGGGCTCACTATCTTGTTGAAGGTCGGAGTACACCGTGAGCTGCCACGCACCGCCGGCAATTGAGCCGATGTAGAAGAGACTCTCCAGCAATCGAGTGCGGCGCACACCGCGCGGCAGTTGTTCAAACAGCTCTGTTACTCGGCGCTGGAAGTCCTGTGCCAGACGCTGCCGGTGGCGGTGCGCCGGAACCTCGAGCGGCGGCATCGTGAGCGAGATGCGTTGGGCTGGATAAGCAGCTCCCTCCGGCGTAAGCCACCAGATCGTGAACGCACTGCCGCTCGGTGCGGTGCGCACCCATTCTCCTACGTCCTGAATGACCTGGGCTCGGATGCTTGGGATAACATCAGCGGGCACCGAGCCGCTGGTATCGAGGAGCACGTGACGGTCCAGAGCAGCCTGGCTGCCCGGCTGGCAACTGGTGCCAAGAAGCCCAGCTCCAAGCACAAGCGCCGGCAGAAGCAACCTCTGCCGCTCGTTCGAGGTTGCAGCCGGTACAGAAACACCATGCTTCAATCGCGCGAGTTGCCACGCCGTGTGTTTGATAACGGGAACGAGGCGTGCATGGGCTCGCCGCATCTCGCGGTGCAAGAGAGCACGAGTATCGCGGTGCCTGCGCAGCAGCTCGCGTTCCAGCCGTTGGGTCCGCTCTAGGACAAGCGTGTGGAACCTCCGACCCTCTCGCTCCACGCTTCCCCTGGCCTGGCGCTCTGCTTCTGTTGTGGCGACGGCGCCCTCCAGCACGCCGAGATTCGCCTGCGGATCACTCCAGAGTGCGTCGGCCTGTCCGAACAGATCCCTTGCCCTGTCGTACGCCTCAGCCCCGAGGACAGCCAATACGACGCCGACGAGGAATACCAGCATCACAAGACCCCATGACTCAAGCGCCGCGAAAGAGCGGTGTTGGCTAAGCTGCCTGCACCGGAGAACGGATTCCTCGTGGGATAGGTGCGACATCACGCGAATCAGGTGATAGTTCTTAACCGATGATCCACTCAACCGTGCATGCCGACTCTTAGTCACAGCAAGGAGGTCCAGAAGTACCTGGAAGCGATTCTTGAGCTCTGTCTAGAGATTGCCCAAAGACTGAGCGCTGTTCTGGGCGCAACGAAAGGCACTGGACCGACGATGAATGCACCTCCTGTGGAGAGAGTCTCTGATGCCAACCGGGTCTGGGACCGCTAACCAGGGTCTGCTGATCCAACGGAATTCCGCCACACAATGCTGCCGGTCCCGCCTCGCTCGTGCCGTCCTAGTACTCGGACTTGAGCATCATGACGTTGTGGACACAGTAGAAGGAGAACTCTTTGAGAGGAAAGTCCGTGTAGGGAATCCGTTGCCGTACGAGTACCGGGTCGTTAGTGTCTTCGCTCATCACGACAACGGCCGACCTATCATCGTGGAGCTCTATTTCCCACAGCTGAAACGGCACGTCTTCGAGCCTCCGTTGATAGCTTCCCACTAGATCAACGAGCCAGTAGCAGCCAGCTCGGTCCGCCAGATAGTTGATCCCGTCGGTGAAAAGCAGTCCTGTGAAGTTCCTGTAATAGCGGGTAGTCCCGTGAAACTGATCGAGCTCGTCCTCCAGTCCCATTCATCGAGAAGAGCCAAGGACCTTAAATACCTTCCGGCGTGTTAGCGTTCCACTGAGCGTGCTAACGGCTCGGCACGGACTCACGGCTGGCCCCGGGCACGTTGTGGATCACATCGTGCCGCTCGCCTACGGCGGAGCGGACGATCCGAGCAAGATGCAGTGGCAGACTACTGAAGAGGCGAAGACCAAGGACAGGGTTGGGCGGCAGGCGTGCTCGAGCTCACGCACACGCTAGCGACGCCCCGAGGGCATGCGTCGGGCAACTCGCACCTCACCTGACGAGCATCCGTGGCTGATTCCAGGATCGATACTGCCCGGCCCTGCAAAACTGTGGCAGTCGGCGCGCCCGGCACTCGCGGCAGCGCTAGGTTCTCTTCTGGAGGACCAGAACGTGCTCGCGACTTACGTCGGCGCCATTGTGTCGGGAATAAGACATGTACCGGTTCTGGGTCGAGTAACTCAGCCTCTGCAGAACCTTGAACTTCTCCTGAGCCAGCTCTTCCAAGAGTTTCGTTGGGCGCACCCTACGCCCGTTCCACTTGGCATTACCTACGACGATGACCGCGCGACCTCGGCTTTTCAGCGAGCGAGCAATCTGGCTGAGAGCCCGCTCCATTGACGCTGCGTAGTGCTTTAAGGCTCGTGCGCGAGCGGGGCTAATGGCTTCCGCGTGCTTGATCAACCCTTTCAGATAGGCGCTCTCCGGCTCCCAGCGTAGCCTCGTGTTTCCCTTCCTAACCTGAGTCCTGCCGAGGTACTTAGGTGCAAGTTCCAGACGTTCTTCATGACAACGCACGAAGTTGAGCCAGTACATCTCGAGAGTGTGGCGCCTGTAGTAGTCGACAGCTGTGTTGTAAGGGGGCGAGGTGATCACCGCATCGATGCTCCCAGCCGCAACCACTTGGCCAAGGCGTGCCGCATCTCCAGTGCGCACGCTAATCGGTACGTCCTTGGCTTTTTCCCAAAGGTCCTCCATACCCTGGATTTCCTTCTCTACCTTGCGCTCAAAGAGTTCGAACGGGTCAATTCGCCGGCCACGCTTGTCTAGTTTGCGCATGTGCGCTGTAACCTCAAGACCGGATACAGGCACCGGATCTGCATTGGAAGCGTTCCGGATGATGCTGGCGAAGCAAGCAAGGAAGAAGCGTCTCACATCAGCTGCGAACGCTCCACCCGTGATGGCCAGTCGGAGTCGAGCGAGATCGATCGTTACATAGCGCCTGAACCAATGGTCGATATTGGGGATCAGAGGAATGTCGAACCTGTCGCGGAATCTCTCGACGGTGCCCTTGGGAAAGTCCTCATGCATAAGGCGGTCATAGTCGGCCTTGGGCCGACGAACGGCGTCTACCTCCTCCTTTAAGACCTCGACTGCAGTCTTGAGGGCCTTCGGCAGAATTGGCCTGGCCTTGACGCGAGACATGAAACTAGCAACTGGGTCGATGTCTATCCCAACAGCGGGCCGACCCATTACCACAGCCTCAACCAGAAGGGTCCCGCTCCCGCAGAATGGGTCCAGCAACCTGTCTCCCGGGTGCGAAAACCGGTCGATCAGACATCTCAAGGCAGGGGGATGAAACTTTGCTGGGAAGCGAAAGAGATAGTGGGTGAACTTGTGGCCGTTCCGATAGCGTGCAAAGCTGAGTTCAGGCATGCCCCTCGCGGTTCCCTAGGTCTGTCACTCACCGAAGAAAACTGCAGGGCCGACGTCCCAAGATCAAGCGGGTTGTCTTCCCCGGGGCGGGCGGCGCGGCCGGTCCTAAAGCCTCACCCGTGCGAGGGCGAGGAATCCGACGTCCCCCTACGAGACTCACCTTTCCCGCCGAGGTCGCTTTGGTAGGTGGCCTGCATCGCTTCGAGGATGGTTTCGACCGGTGCGTTCAACTCAAACCGGTAGTCATTCGGGTTCACAATCGTGATCATCCTGGTCGTAAGCTCGACACTCTGTAGCACGGTGATCACGTCCTCCTTCCTGATCCTTTTCTCGCGGACCCCAGGGTCCGCGACGATCATTCCAGGATCAGGCAGGTTCGTCGAATCCGCAGTAATCAGGTCATGTGCCACCGTCAGAATGAGCCGCATAAGCCCAAGCTCGGGCATCTCACGCCACGTTTCCTCAATAAAGCCTACGAGCTCATCTGGATGCTTCCAGGTGGTCAGAATTTTCACGACCTTGTCGTATGTGAAGTTGCGCCGTTTGTGGAGACGCAGCATCCTCTCGATCCCGTCGACTGTGAGCAGAGGGACAGTACCCCTCGTTTCCCGGAGGAGCGCGCTGTCCTTCCCACCGATTCCCTCTCTTGCAAACTCTCGCGCGATAGCAACAGCATTCTGGCATGCGTGTTCGCCGCTGTGGCGACGCACGGTTGCCTCGCTGAGTTCCTTGTGCGTAATCACCCCTCTGCTCCCCTTAGCCTCGACGGAGATTCGGAGGTTCTCCTGTCCGGACCTCGGAATCTCGATGATGCCATCAGGCTCGTCAGCCTCGCCATAGTGGCGTGCCGCAAGGCGCAGGCTACGGAATGCTTGTACGACGGCCTTCTCGAAGCTGGTATCACCGACGAAGGATGCGTCTCTGATCTCGCGGATGTGCTCTTCCACTGGATCGCGGACGAACTCGGCAGCACTCCGCAAGCTCGCGTCAATGACTTCTCCCACTTCCGCGATAATGTCGTCATCAACTCCTCGCGCCCGGAGGTATCCCTTCCCGATCTCGATTCCCGCGAGGACTTCGCCGATGACCCGACGCATTTGCTTGGATGGCGCGCCAAGTTCGTCTAGCGAGGCAAGAAGTGGGTGATCTTGGTTGACCAGGATTTCCCGAGCGTTGCCGTCGAACCTTGCAGGAGGTCCTGCCGCTCCAAACGTACCAAAGTCAATCGTCAACTTTCTGAGATCATCGGGAGCAACGGCGCTCCGGAGTAGTCCCTTCAGAGCAGCCTGCGCGAGTATTGGAGAGGACGACCCCAGCCGTCGACCGAAGGAGCCGGGATCATATTCACCTGTATCCTCTCGCTCCTCGACGAGCGTGCGAGTGTAGTTGAAAAGGGTTCGAAGGACTTCCCGCGCGACCTGGGCCTCGGGCGAGTTCTCGGACACGGCGTTGCGCTGCACCAGCAAGACCTTGTCGAGACCAGGCATTTCAACGCGTGCGAGGAAGCGACTCCAGTACTTGTGGCTCCGCTGCGTGACGCCGAATAGAGGGTCCTCTGGATTGATGAGTTTCCCGTAGGCTGTTACGGCGAAGCCATTGTCGCTGTAGCCGCGCTCTTGGAGCTTCTCCGTGGTTAGAGATGTTTTCGCGGAGATCGCAGTGCCGATCACAGGACCCAGGGAGGGAACGATCAACGCCTTGACGGTCTTCTTTGTGTCCTCAGGGTTCGGGACCTGCTCAACCGTAAGGGCGTACTTGGCAGGCGCTACATCCTCAGGGAACTCGTCGAGCTTCTGCGCCCAGTAGTCTCGCAGGGCACCAGCAAGTTGCGCCCGGAACTTCGCGTCGATGACGTCGACGGTGACCTCAATATTGTCTGGGTCAATGGTCCGCCGCGGAATGAGTTCGCTTTGCAGGAAGAGTTTGAACCTAGCTGAAACGGGAAGTGCAGTCCTGATCATGCGCCGAAGCAGGCCGACCTTGAGCGCGTCCCCCACGCCGCTAGCATCGATCTCTTCGACCATCGCAACCGTCCACGTCGTCCAACCGTTCTCCCACGGGTTCGGGAGATCGGCGAAGAGCGGCGTCAACAGTACTTTTGCCTTGGCCAGAGGTAACCGGTACACCTCAAAAGCTGGTGCCTTCCCCCCGGCCTTGTCTCTTATTTCGCGTTGTCCAACCGAGATGATTCGTACTGCCCCCTTCACACAAGCGACGTGCGTCAGCCTCTCACCGAGTGCAAATGCCGCAAGTTTTCCGACACCGAACTTGCCGATTTGCATGCGCCCGTTGGCAACTCGCAGTTCGTCGTCCTTGCCAACCTTGGGGCTTCGTGCAACTTGCCACAGGGCGCGAATACCTTGGAGGTCCATCGACTTCCCGTTGTCGAGGACGAGGAGGGGCTCCTTTCCTGTTTGCGGTAGGATTACATGGCATTCATCGGCGCCGGCGTCGTAGGCGTTGCAGATGAGCTCCTCAATGGCCTTGCGCGGCGTCGTGTAGAGCTGAGCCGAGATGTGCCTAATGATATCGTAGCTGATGTCCACCGGGATGGTGCCCTCGCCCGTGGCCCCGGACTTCCGGAACTCGTTCACTAATCGCATGCGGCTCGCACCTCCGACTGGTTGACAAGAGCGAGATCGTCGCTCTCCTGATTCCGCATCAGGGGAGCGTTGAGCGCCGGCAGGTGCCCGACCTCATGGAGCCCTTCAACTACGAGTTCACTGCAATCAAGGGCGTGCAAGCCGGCCGCGCTTACTACGTGGCCATGTGCCCCTTTAAGCTCGTCCCCAAGCTATTCGTTTTCAAAGACTGAGGGGACGCGGAAGCGCGAAGTCTCGAGAGACAGCGACGTGGCGCCACCCTCACACGCGAAGCATCTGACGACATCGATTTAACGTTGCCTCCTTCTAGCGACCACTCTCTGCACAGGGGTAGGTCGCCTTCGGTTTTCCTGGAGGAACTTGAAATCTTGATTGATGGAAGGGCCAGAGCCTGGAACTCGCGGGTCCGCCGGGTCGAGCAGCACGGCGCGGTATCTACGCCGGCGCCTGAGGCGCAGAAGGTTTTCCCTGAGCCTCACCAGCTCTGTTTCGACTGTTGCCCAGTCGAGGCCTTCACCAATGAAGGCGCGCATTAGTCTGATGAAGGCTGCGAACATCTTCGCGAAGGCCAATGATGAAGTATTTGTTCGACCCCTGGCGGGCTGTGGGTTCTCTAAATTCTGTCACCTTTTTTCTCTAAATTCTGTCACCCCCTGGGCGGTTACGCCGTCTTCGCGGGTGGGGTGGGGCGTTCCTCCTCTCTGAG
>Ga0187892_10009908_pt1 | contig 12300 bp, 12 predicted proteins | sample MA1701073metaG_FD_139345 | JGI IMG/M metagenome (GOLD analysis project Ga0187892, IMG submission 139345) | Bio-ooze microbial communities from a basaltic lava cave in the Kipuka Kanohina Cave System on the Island of Hawaii, USA - MA170107-3 metaG ...
AGACTTGAGACGCACTCCTATCTCCGCCATCCCATTCGCCGAGCTTCAGGGCTACAAGGAACAGTCGGCCAGGGACTTGGACAGCCTGGAAGGGCTTCCCGCCGGTCTTCGCCCCTGGGTCAACATCAGTGAGGCCCGAGCCGGTCATATCGTAATCCACGACTCAGAGGTCATTTACACGGAGCTAGCCCAGCCCGCCAGCGAGGAAGGCGTGCTGTTCGCTCCTTTGGCGGAAGCAAGCCGTCAGCGGCCGGAGCTGGTCCAGCCTTACCTATTGGGGGAAGCCTTTCCGGCCTCCCGCGGCAAGTTCGCTGCCCTTAATGCCGCCCTCTTTAGCGGTGGGGCTTTTCTCTACGTGCCGGCCGGGGTGGAGCTGGCGCTGCCTCTGCGTATCACTCAATGGCTGGAGACGGCTGAGCTGGCCACCTTTCCCCATACCGTAATCGTATTGGAAGAAGGCGCCAGGGCTTCCCTGGTCCACGAATATCTTTCGGCCAAGCTGCAGGCTTCCTCTCTGGTCTGTCCTGGTATCGAAATATACCTGAAGCCCGGGGCAAGGCTGGATTACATCTCCATCCAGCAGCTCGATCCCACAGTCTTCGTCCTCGGACATCATCAGACGATTCTGGAAAGAGACAGCCACCTAGAATATATGACCATCGCCCTGGGCGGGCGCCTTAGCAAGTTCTACACCGATATCCTCCTTTCCGGAGAGGGCGCTTCCGCCCGCATGTTGGGCGTGGTCTTCGGTGATGGCGACCAGCATTTCGACCACCAGACCCTGCAAGAGCACATCGCCCCCAACGGCTCCAGTGACATGCTCTTTAAGGTAGTAGTCAAGGACCGCGCGATGTCCGTACACTATGGCATGGTGCACGTTGGTCAAGCTGCCCGCGGCACCGATGCCGGCCAGGCAGTCCGTAACTTGATCCTTAGCGATGGGGCAAAGGCCCACCCCATCTTGCCCCTGGAGATTGAGTCGTCCGATATCAAGCGCTGTAGCCACGCTGCCGCCATCGGCCAGATTGACGAGAATCAGCTATTCTACCTGAGTAGTCGCGGCCTGACGCGGCGTCAGGCGGAAAAATTAGTGGTGGACGGCTTCTTTGAGCCTTTGGTGGAGCAAATACCGTTAGAAGCAGTGAGGGAGCGCCTCCGCCGCGCCGTCGATGCCAAACTGCCACCCGATTAGGTGACGTAGGATGGCTGACCTGGTAAAGCTAACCAAGACGGACGAAGTTCCTCAGGGCGAAGCTCGCGTATTCACCGTCGACGGCAAGAGTATCGCTTTGTGCCATGTAGATGGCCAATTCTATGCCATCGACGATGTTTGTACTCACGACGCTGGCCCGCTAGGCGAGGGTGAACTGGATGAATACGCCATCGAGTGTCCGCGCCACGGCGCCCGCTTCGATGTCCGCAGCGGGAAAGTCTTGGCCTTGCCGGCGCCGCGACCGGTGGCTACTTATCAGGTTAAAATTGAAGGGGACGATGTCTTCGTCTCGTTGGAGGATTAGAGGGAGGGGCCATGCTGGACGTCGACGAAATTCGTAAGGACTTTCCCATCCTGGGCCGTCAGGTCTACGGCAAGCCCTTAGTTTATCTCGATAACGCTGCTACCTCGCAAAAGCCACGCCAGGTTATCGACGCCCTCGTACATTATTACGAGACTTACAACGCTAACATCCACCGCGCTATCCACTGCCTAGGCGAGGAGGCAACCGCCGCCTACGAAGAGGCTCGCGCCAAGGCGGCTCGCTTCATCAATGCCCCTTCGCCGGAATGCATCGTCTTCACCCGTAACGCCACAGAGGCCATTAATCTGGTCGCCTACGCCTGGGGTCGCCCTAACGTCAATGAGGGCGACGAAATCCTCCTTACCATCCTCGAGCATCACAGCAACTTGGTTCCCTGGCAGCTGCTGGCCAAAGAGAGGAAAGCTACCGTCCGCTACCTCGATATCACGGACGAGGGAACCCTGGATCTATCGGGCCTCGAGTCATTGCTAAGTGAGCGCACAAAGATAGTCTGCCTAAACCAAGTTTCTAACGCCCTGGGCACTATTAATCCTGTGGAGGACGTCGCCCGCCAGGCCCACCGCCAAGGGGCTCTCGTTATGGTTGACGGCGCCCAGAGCGCTCCCCACCTGCGCGTAGATGTCCAGGCTATGGACTGCGACTTCTTTGCCTTCTCCAGCCACAAGATGCTGGGGCCCACAGGCGTGGGCGTGCTCTACGCCCGTCGCGAACTCCTGGAGACGATGGCACCCTTCATAAGCGGCGGCGAGATGATCCGCCAGGTGACCCTTGAGGGAACCACCTGGAACGATGTCCCCTGGAAGTACGAGGCCGGCACCCCCAATATCGGCGATGTTATCGCCTTTGGAGCGGCTATCGACTACTTAGAAGCTATCGGCATGGAGAACGTGCGCGCCCACGAGATGGAGATCACCTCTTACGCCCTGCGTAGGCTACGCCAACTGGAGGATATTACCCTCTCCGGCCCTGCGGACGTTGAACAGCGCGGGGGAGTCGTCTCCTTCAACTACCCGGATATCCATCCTCACGACGTGGGCACTATCCTCGATCGCGAAGGGGTAGCCATTCGCGCCGGGCACCACTGCTGCATGCCTCTAATGCGCCGTTTAGGCGTGGCTGGCACCGCCCGCGCCAGCTTCTACATCTACAATACCCTAGAGGAAGTGGATGTCCTCATAAGCGCCCTCCAGAAGACGAGGTCTTTCTTCAAGAATGACGGCCGCTAGCAATGAATTCGCCCGCCAAGAGGCGGAGCTAGAGGAGCTTTACCGCGAGATCATCCTCGACCACTACCGCAGCCCCCGTAACCAGGGCAGCCTACCTGACCCTAGTGTCCGCCGTGAGGGGCTGAATCCCCTATGCGGGGACGAGGTAGAGATCGACCTCGCAATCCAGGATGGGACGATCCAGGACGTACGCTTTCATGGCCGTGGCTGCTCCATTAGCCAATCTTCAGCTTCTATGATGACGGAGGCTGTCAAAGGCCTCAGCTTAGACAAGGCCGAAGCCCTTTTCTCCACCTTTAAGGAGATGATGCAGGGCTCGGAGAGGATAGACCCGGCCGCCTTAGGCGATCTGGAGGCCCTAACCGGGGTGCGCAAGTTTCCGGTGCGAGTGAAGTGTGCAACCTTGGCCTGGCATACGCTGAACGAGGCGATAGAGGCGTATCGGAAATCGCGCCAGTAGTGCCGCTCAGCACTTAAAGCAGAACCCCGCCAGAAATCCTGACAGTGTAGCCGCTGGCTCTTGTCCTTGGAACAGCACTCTGTAGAGAACATCCAACAGCGGCGCTTCGATATTATGCTCCAGCGCTAACTCATGGACGGCCCGGCAGGCAGGCACTCCCTCGACCGTGTGAGTGTCGAGATACGGGCGCCACTCTTCCCCGATAAGCTTTTCGCCAAAGGTGCGGTTACGACTGTGGGGACTAAAACCGGTGGTCAGGAGGTCGCCCAGGCCGGCCAGGCTATAGATGGTCTGGCGTTGGCCACCCAGGGCGTCATTGAGGCGGGCCATCTCTGCCATTGCCACGCTGCCTAGAAACGATTTCGTGTTGGTACGATAGCCGATGCCGTCGCACATGCCCAGGATTATGGCGTAGATATTCTTCAGGGTTGCCCCCAACTCCACGCCACAGATGTCGGTGGTGATCTCCACCTTGAAGTGATCGTTCTCCATCGCCTGACGGATCGCTTGGGCCAGGGCGATATCCGGTACCCCAACCACCACCGCCGTAGGCGTGCCCTGCACCAGCTCGAGGGCGATGACCGGGCCCCCCATGGCGGCGATACGGCCGTGCAGGCTAGCAGGCAGCGTTTGGGCCAGTACCTGGCTCATGCGCAGGCAGCTTTTCTCTTCCAAGCCCTTGGCCACGCTGAGCAGCGCCTGTTCCGGCCTCAGAAAAGGCGCAATCTGCTGGGCCAGCGACCGCATAGCATGCGTGGGTACCGTAAAAAGGACCAGCCAGGCTCCGGCCAGCGCCTCCGCCAGATCGTATTTAGCCTGAATACGGGGGTGCAGCTCTAAATCGGGGAAGTACTTGCTGTTGCGGCGCCGTTCGTTGATCTCATCAACTACATCGGCCTCGATGTTCCAGAGGTGAATGACAGCACCGTTAGCGGCCAGAACTTGGGCCAGGGCGGTGCCCGCGGTGCCGGCTCCCAGAACGGCTACGGTCTTTCCCATACTCAGTCGAAGCGGTAGGTGGCGAAGTCCTGGGCGACGATGACGTTATCCAAGCCTGACACGTTGGGCTCTTGCTCTAGGTGGGTGAGGATCAAGGTTGTCTGCGGCGACACCGTTTTGCGGATCTCCAGCACGTCCTGGAAGCCCATGTGTTCGGGGCCTCTAACAGCGTAGGTACAGTCCAGGACCAGCACGTCTGCGCCTTCGGCCAGTTGGTAGACGGCATCGCAGTATTCCGTATCGCCGGTATAGGCCAGAGTCTTTCCCCCCAACGCCAACTTATAGCCGAAACACCTAAGCCTACCTTGGGCGTGTTTCACAGGCACCGCCCGAAAAGCCAGATCAGCCACAATCTGCTCCTGCTTAGGGTCAGCCTCAATGTATACCCGTTGGTAAACGGTCTTCGCTTGCGCTAAGTTAGGGAAGCACTGGTCGATAAAGCCTTCGATGAAGGCCTCTATCCCCGGCGGGCCAGCGACGTACAGGTCGCGCTGGCGGGGGCTAAGGTACAAGTAATCAAGGAATAGAAAAGGAAGACCCATAAAGTGGTCACCGTGGAAATGGGTGACAAAAACGACGCTCAGATCGTCAGGGGAACGGCCTAACCGTTTGAGGTGGGGCAGCAATGTTGGCGGTGCGTCAAATAAATAGCGGCCGTTGGCCAAAAAGGAACTCCAGTAGCGCCCCGAGGGGGTAAAGGCGTTGCCGGAGCCGAGAAAGGTCAGCTCAAGCATCAGCTACCCAGCTACATATTCGCTGTAGACGCCGTCCAGGAAGCCCCAGAGAGCACTAAGGCTAGAATCGACGGCGGCAAGGGCCTTGCCTTCCCCTTCGCTATCGACGGCGTACTTGGCGATCAGGCCCCGCGTGACCGCCGAGTGCTCGATGTCTAGGCCCTGATGCACCTTAAAGAACTGTAGCCCCCGTCGGTTATCGATGCCGTAGAACCGGCGCAGGCCATCAATCTTGGCGGCAGCCACCTCCGGTATCTGCGACTCGTAAGCGTAGAGAGCAGCAACGCCCTCCAAAAACGAGCCACCTTTGGTGACGCCTCGGTAGGTTTCGATGAGGCCCCGCGTCTGGGGCAATAGCGGCGAGCCAACAACCTCTGGCCGCTGCAGCCCCAACGACTCGCAGAAACGCAGCCATAGCTCCGGGTGATTGCTTTCGCCTCGCTCCTCATCCAACAGATTCTCGAGTAGTACCTGTCGGTCGCCCAAGTCGTCGCAGTTAGCATGGGCACCACTAAGGTAAGTGGGAAAGGCCAGAACGTGATGATAGTATTGCCTGGCGTAGCCGCGCAGGGAGTCCAAGGTGAGCGACCCCGCCGACCAGTTCTGATAGAAGGGATGCTTCAGCAGGCTCTTTGCCCGGATCTTGTCGTCTATCGCCGTGAGCAGTAGCGATGTCGTGGTCATGGTCCCTCCTCTCTATAAGTGTACAGGCCGATTAGCTTCTTCCAGCAATGATAGCCGAAGGGCAGGCGCAACAAAAGGCCGCGCTTCGCTGGCTAAAGCAAGTGGACAGGCTACTTTTTGAGGATGTGGACCGTGCAGGCAGAACCGAGGCCGATGACGTGAGCCAGTCCCACCTTGGAGCCTTCTACCTGGCGAGCACCCGCCTGACCGCGTAGGTGCCAGGTAATCTCCACCATATTGGCCACGCCCGTAGCCCCTAGAGGATGCCCCTTGGAGAGGAGGCCCCCACTGGCGTTGACCGGGATGCGCCCGCCAACATAGGTCTCGCCCTCGTCGATGAGCCTGCCCGCCTCGCCTTCGGGACACAGCATCAGGTTCTCGTAATGCACCAGTTCGGCGGTGGCGAAGCAGTCGTGCAGCTCTACTTGGCTCAAATCTTCCGGCCCCAGCCCCGCCATCTCGTAGGCCTGCTGGGCGGCGTCACGGGTGAGAGTGTTGACGTCGTACATCGAAGGGTTGCGGGGGTTCCAGGGATCTGATGTCAGCACCGAGGCCGCCACCCAGACTGGTTGATTGGTGTACTGACGCGCCTTCTCGGCCGACATGAGGACGGCGGCGGCGGCGCCGTCGCCGGTCGGGCAGCACATGTAAAGGGTGTTGGGCCAGGCGATAAGACGAGCGTTCAGTACCGCCTCCAGGGGCGTCTCCACCTGGTATTGGGCATAGGGATTGTGCACCGAATGTTTATGGTTTTTGACGGCGATCTTGGCGAACTGTTCCATTTTAGTGCCGTACTTTCGCATGTGCTCGACCCCAGTCAAGGCGAATACGCCAGGCATGAGGCCCGTCCCCATGACACCTTCCGTGCTGTAGGTAGGGTCCTTCCCACCCGGGAAATCCAGGAGGCCCATCTTGCCCATCTGCTCACTGCCTACAACTAAAGCGATATCGTAAGCGCCTGAGGCCACCGCCAGATAGGCCTCACGGAAAGCGGTAGAGCCGGTGGCGCAAGCATTAGCCACGTTCAATACGGGTATGCCGGTGGCGCCGATTTCTTTCATGATGCGCTGACCCACCATGGCGTGGGCCTGATAGAGGTTGCCGCTGACCATCAGCTGGACGTCCTTGATCTCGATACCAGCGTCTTTAAGGGCGCCCAAGGCCGCCTCCGAGGCGAGCTGTACGACGTCTTTATCGGGGTAGCGTCCGAACTTGATCATGTCGGCCCCAACTATCGCTACCTCTCTCATGTCAGCCTCCTTTTCGACAATTAGCTGCCGACGACTCGGTATTTGGCGGCGATTATATCGTTTCCTTCTCGATCCACCCGTACCTTTTCGGTATACATCTTGACCTTCTTGCCGAACCAATCGGGGCTTGGCTTATCAACGTCAAGCCCATAGACGTTTGCCCGAACTGAAACTCCCTCCGGTAAGTCAATGATGGCAGCGACGTACGGCGACTCCAGGCCAGGCACCGACTGGTAGACGACGGTAAACACGTAGATTTCCCCCTCATCGCTGAGTTGGATTTCTGTGAAGGGGTCTGCGCTGCCGCATTTGGCGCAGGCCAGGCGTGAACCCAGATAAGCGGTGCCACAATTGCCACACCTTGATCCCCAAAGGTAGGGCTGGGCATCCGGATAGTCATCGGGTATACGGAGAAAGGGCACCAACGGCCTGGCCTTTTTCTGAACTTGGGTTTCCGGCTGCGTCAAAGGGAACCTCCCATTTCGACGGAATGGACTTAATAAAAGTGAGGGCGTCGGTTCAAATCATACCAGATTCTCTTTATCGACGACATGGTGGTCCTCTCGGCCGAGAGGAGGGATCGAAAGGCTGAGGACCAAGGCCGACCCGCCAATGGCGCGGACGCTGTGGACGACGCCCTTCTCGATGCGAACCGTCTCATACGGCCGAAGAAGGAGTGTACGCTCGCCCACCCTGGCCTCAACCTCATGCTCAAGTACCGCGTATATCTGAGTCGACTCATCGTGATAATGAGAGGCCACTTGCTCCGCCGCCCTCATGCTGATGATGCGGATACTGCATTCCGACATCTCTACGTGGGATAGCACCTCATAGTCGCCCATGGCTTTCATGGCGACCTCCTTCTCATGTATGCCTGACCAGCCGCTCCTTATTATGACAGCTCGCGATATCGGAAACAGTCTACGATGTGGTCGTTCACCATTCCCGTCGCCTGCATAAAAGCGTAGCAGATGGTCGAGCCGACGAACTTGAAGCCACGCTTGTTCAAGTCTTTGCTCATCGCATCCGATTCAACTGTCTTGGCGGGAATCTCCCTCAAGCTTGTCCAGGCATTTACCTTAGGCTTGCCGCCCACAAACCGCCAAATATAAGCGGCGAAACTGCCGTATTCGCGCTGGATCGCCAAGGCAGCCCTAGCGTTCTGAATGGCGGCGAAGATTTTAAGCCTGTTGCGGACGATCCCGCTATCGCTGAGCAGCTCCTCGACCTTTTTTTCATCGTATGCAGCGACCTTCTCGACATCGAAACCATCGAACGCTTTCCTGTAGTTTTCGCGTTTCCTGAGGATGGTGAGCCAGCTCAGACCCGCCTGAGCCCCCTCCAGCACCAGAAGCTCAAACAGCTTGTCATCGTCGTGCTGGGGCACGCCCCACTCGTTATCGTGATAATCGATATAAAGCGGGCCGGAATTCGCCCACTCGCATCTCTGCACGATTGGCTCTGGCATCGCTTCCTCCTAAAGCAGGGAAACGGGGTCGATGTCTATAGACCAGCCCTGAGGGAAGGAGAAATCGCGCAGCAGTTCGCTGGGGTCGGATCCGCGGAGGAGGACCTGCCAGCGATAGCGGCCGCGAAGGCGAGAGATGAAGGCTGGGGCCGGGCCGAGAACATCCAGGTTGGGGATTCCGCGCCGGTCGCGCTCCAGCTTGAGCAGCCTCGTCAGCCGAAAGGCCTCTTCCTGGGCGTAGCGGGCGGCGACATGAGCGAAAGTAAGCTGGGCCAGCCTGGCGAAAGGCGGATAGCCAAGGCGTCGCCGGAATTCAGCCTCTTGCTGGAAAAAGCCTAAATAGTCGTGGCGAGCAGCGGCCTGGACGGCATAGTGGTCAGGCGTGTAGGTTTGTATGATCACGCGGCCGCCGCGGGTGCCGCGACCGGCCCGACCAGCCACCTGCTGGAGGAGTTGGAAGGCGCGCTCGCCGCTGCGGAAATCGGGAAGGTGCAGGGAGATATCGGCGGAGATGACGCCCACTAGGGTGACCAGAGGTATATCCAGCCCCTTAGCGATCATCTGCGTACCAATGAGGACATCGGCCTCGTGGGCTAGAAAACTGGCCAGGATGCTCTCATGGGCGCCGTGGCCGCGAGCGACGTCGCGATCCCAGCGTAAGGTGCGTGCGTTGGGGAAAGCCCGCTGCACTTCAGCTTCCACCCGCTCCGTGCCGATGCCAAGCAGGCGGATACGAGGGCTACCGCAACTGGGGCAAGAGGCGGGCATGCGCTTTTGGCGATGGCATTGGTGGCAAACCAGCCGTCCTTCCGGCGCGTGGTAAGTCAACGATACGGCGCAGCGAGAGCAGGCGGGCACGTGGCCACAATCACGGCACTGGACGAAGGAGGCCGTCCCGCGACGGTTCAGGAAGAGAATGGCCTGCTCACCGGCAGCTAGAGTTGCCTTAAGGGCTTCGGCCAGGCTCCGGCTGAATATGCTGCGGTTTCCCGCCCGTAGCTCCGTTTTTAAGTCGACAATGTCGATTTGGGGCGGCGATGAAGGCGCTACAGAAGGCTCTCCAGCGGGAGCGGAGGCAGGTGGGCAAACCGGCTGGACTCGTTGCCTCAGCTCCAGCAGGTGCAGGCGGCCGGACTGCGTCCGCTGGTAAGACTCCACATCGGGTGTGGCAGAGCCGAGAACCAGCACGGCCCCCGTCAACTCGCACAGTTTTTCAGCCACCTTGCGGGCGTGATAACGGGGTGCCTGTTCCTCCTGCTTGTAAGTCCACTCGTGCTCCTCGTCGATGATCACCAGGCCTAAATCCGGTTGCGGGGCGAAGGCGGCCCCGCGAGGCCCTATGACGACGGCGTAACGGCCCTGCCGCACTTCGTGCCACATATCGTAGTGTTCGCCCAAAGAAAGGCTGCTGTGCATCACGGCCACTTGGCCAGGAAAACGCTCAGCAAAGCGACGTACCGTCTGTGGAGTCAGGGATATCTCCGGCACTAGGACTATGCCCCGCTTGCCCAAGGCGACGGCTTTGTCCAGAGCGCGTAAGTAGACTTCCGTCTTCCCGCTGCCTGTCACCCCATGGAGGAGAAAGGGAGCTTGCCTTTGGCCGGCGACAGCGTTTGTCAAGGCTTGAGCGATCACTTCGTATACTTTATTTTGCTCTGGAGTGAGGACGGGCGGCGGGCGCTGAGGATAGATACGGCCGGCCAGGGGGTCGCGAAGAACAGCGACATCCTCAACCGCTACTAGGCCTTGATCGATCAGTTCACGTAGAGCGGCAGGGGTGAGCTGAGTCCGCGCCCGAACCTGCGATAGGGGCAATGAGCCCTCTTCCAGGAGCGCCTCTAAGACGGCTGCTTGGCGGGCGGAGCGGGCCTGCCCATTAGCTCGCATAACCTGGCCAGCCTCCCGGGCCTGGTTAGTCGATACCACTAGCCGGATTTGGGGCACTGTCTTAGGCCGCACCTTGGGCCGGGCCAGCTCATAGGATCGCTCGAGAAGGCGCCGATTAAAGAGGGAAGCGACGACGTTAGACCTACTGCCCAAGCGCATCACCTTGCGGAGATCGCTCAATTCAACTGGTTGGTTAGCCAGAACATAGGCCATCGCCTCTCGCCCATGGTCGCTGAGGACTAGGTTTGATAATTGGTCAGCAGTGACCAGCGATCGTAAGTAGGTGAGGGGCTTACGCTTGAAGCCGGGCGGCAACATTAGGGAGACGCAGTTAAACAGGGGTGCCAGGTAATAGTCAGCCAGCCAGCGGGCGAGCGCGGCCCGTTCAGGGGAGAGCAGAGGTTGAGGGTCAATCAGGGCTTGGATATCGCGCGCTTCCGCGAAGGCCGGGGTCGGCGTGACCTCAAGGACGATCCCTTGCAAAGTCTGTTGGCCGAAGGGCACATAGACAGCATGACCGACCTCAACGGGCAAATCGTTGGGGATGCGGTAGGTGAAGGCCTGACTAACAGGTACCGTCGTATTGACGGCGACCTCGGCAAAGGGCATAAGGGCCTCCTGGGGCGCAGTATAGCGCCGACTTCATCTCTATAAAAGGAAAGGCTGTCACCGCGAACACGAACCAGCCAAAATACTGAGGCCGCCCCGTTGGGCGGCTCCGTTCCCAAAAGAGAGCGCTTAGTCTGCTTGAACTTCCTCTTTCTCTTCTTCGGCCCCCTCGGGTTCCTCAGAAATCGCATCGATCTCCGGCTTTTCATCTTCGGCCGCTTCGGAAGTTTCCTCGTCGACTCGCTCTTCTTCGGCCGCTGTTTCGGAGATCTCCTCGACGGGTGGCTCTTCCTCTTCGGCCGTTTCGGGGATTTCCTCGGCGACTCCTTCTTCTTCGGTCTCTTCGGGGATTTCCCCGGCGACCTGACCCATCAGCTCCTCTTCTTCCTCGGGGAAGACAGCTACGCGCTCCAGCGGCCGCCCGCGGCTGGCCGCCTTGATGCGGGCGGCCTTGCCCCGTCGCTCTCGCAGGTAGTAGAGCTTAGCGCGACGAACGTGACCCTGACGGGTCACTTCGACCTTCTGCAATAGGGGCGAATAGAGGGGAAAAGTCCTCTCCACCCCAACACCGTGGCTAATACGACGAACGGTGAAATTAGAATTGATGCCACCGCGGCGCAAACGAATCACGACGCCTTCGAAAACTTGAACGCGCTCTCGGTCTCCCTCGATGACGCGGCAATGCACCCTCAAGGTGTCGCCGGGACGGAAGTCGGCGATGTCGGGGTTTTTCTTAAGCTCGACTAGAGATCGAACATCCATCGGTAACCTTGCCCAGTTTACTCACGGCCAAGCATAGAGGCAAGCCATTCCTTCTCCTCCTGGCTCAAGTTAACTCTGGCCAGGAGGTCGGGGCGACGACGAGCGGTCAGCAGAAGCGACTGGCGACGACGCCAGTCAGCGATCTCGGCGTGATTCCCCGATATCAGAACCTCGGGCACCCGCCAACCACGAAAGTCGGGAGGCCGTGTGTAATGGGGATATTCTAAAAGTCCTTGGACGAAGGATTCGGAAGTAGCTGACTGCGGGTCGCCGAGGACACCTACGGTATGGCGGGCAACGGCGTCGACGATAACCATAGCCACCAGTTCGCCCCCGGATAGAACGTAATCGCCAATACTGATCTCATCATCGGCCAGATACTCGTGAACGCGGGCATCGAATCCCTCATAATGGCCGCATACCAAGATAAGGCGCGGACGCTGGGCCAGCTCAACGGCCAACTGATGGTTGAACAACCGTCCCACCGGAGTAAGGAGAATAACAGGACCCTCATCGGCTGCCATTGCTTTAACGTCATTAATGGCGGCGAATAAGGGTTCCGGCTTCAATACCATTCCCGGGCCACCGCCGTAGGGGTAATCGTCCACTTTCTTATGCTTATCCACGGCCCATTGGCGGATGTCATGGATGTTGACCGAGAGCAAGCCTTTATCAAGGGCCCG
>Ga0187892_10009909_pt1 | contig 12300 bp, 9 predicted proteins | sample MA1701073metaG_FD_139345 | JGI IMG/M metagenome (GOLD analysis project Ga0187892, IMG submission 139345) | Bio-ooze microbial communities from a basaltic lava cave in the Kipuka Kanohina Cave System on the Island of Hawaii, USA - MA170107-3 metaG ...
AATTCGGGAACCTCCGCGCTCCTCAAGCGTGCTTCCACCCCGGATCGGTTGGGGAGTTTTCAGGGAATTTTAGTGGATCCTGCCACGCAGAGGCCTCTTCATTATTGCTCTGTGGGGACGGGAAAAGAGCTTCGATTTCTTACTCGGGGTTTCACGTTTCGTTTTCCGGTTCCCTCGCAAAGGGTTGAGTTTCGAATGCTGGCCGAAAATACGCGGACCGGAAAAATGGAAGAGGTGCTGAGCGCTCCGATCGAACCCAAAAACATGAAGGTTTTTTTTCTGGATGAGAATCTGGAAACCAAGCTTCTCAAAAAAAGCTCCCAAGCCAGCTTTCTCGTCGTGACCGTTTATTCGGAAGGGTATCTTGAGAGTCGACGGGAGTCGTTCTGGCGGGCGGCTCAAAGGTTAGTGGACGTACTCGAAAAGAACCGTTTCCCAGGTTTCGAGCACTTTGAGGTTCGAGGTGTTTTCGCGCCTTCCCAGGAGGGGCTGGGCGAGGCAACCGACCTTGGTCTTCCCATTCCGGAACGGCAGACGTTTTTGAGTCTGTATTTTCCGTACTGGCATAATTTCGGCCGTTGGTATCATGTGGTGTATCCGACATCGGAACAAAAATTTCGGCAACGAATCGGCCAGGTTGCCTACGATTACCCCATCGCAATCGCGGACAGTGAAGCCTACTGGGGGGTGGGAAACTTTAACGAACTGACAGCGATACCCTCGGCGCACAAATCTTTTACCTATCTCTTGCTTCACGAGTTCGGCCACTATTTTGGGTTGAATGAAGAGTATGAGGGCGGAGGGCCTACCGAGCTCGCTTTTGCTCCGGGAATTGAAGAGCCATGGTCACAAAACATCACTTTCTTAAAGGATAAAGAAAATCTCAAGTGGAGATCTCTGGTTGCCGCGAGCACGCCCATCCCCACTCCCGCATCACTCTGGGATCCGCAGATACAATCCCCGCTGGGCGCTTACCGTGGCGGTTACGCGGACACGCTCCCCGCAGGAAGAAGCCATAAGCCGGGGCATAGCTGTGTCATGAAAAACGGAAGCAGCTTTTGCAAGGTTTGTGAAAAAGCTTTGCGGGAAAAGGTGCGCTTCGACTTGGGCGGCTAACGCGCTTCATGTTTCGTCATGAACTCAGTCCAAGGATTTCCTTTTTCAGCGCGGGAGTGCAGGTGATAAAACTTTTTGTATCCACCGTCTCCTCCCCCTCGAAGTTAAAATACTCGCCGCCGGCCTCCTTGATCAAGCAAGCAATGGGCGCGATATCCCAAAAAGAGACGACAGGATCAATCATCGCGTCGATAGCTCCCCGAACGACAAGCGCGTGCCCGAAGCAGTCAGTATAGCCTCTGAGCAATTCGGCTTTGTCCATAAGGGCGGTGAGATAGCTCTTTTTTCCCAGGGCCTCAAAGTGTGAGATATCTCCGCAAGAGACGACGGCCGATTCAAGCGCTTTGGTTGCGGAGACCCGGATTTGCATTCCATTACAGTAAACGCCGAGCCCTTTTGCCGCCGCATAGGTTTCATCGAGTGCCGGCAGTACCATCACTCCCAGAATCGGTTCCCCTTTTTTAAGGAGGCCTAAGAGAGTGCCGAACAAGGGAATTCCACGAATAAAACTTCTCGTCCCATCAATCGGATCGATAGTCCAAAGGTATTCGGACTTTTTCGCGTCTTGACCAAACTCTTCACCGAGAATTCCATGGGTGGGGAACTCGCGGCTGATTTCTCCCCGGATCATCTCCTCAGTTTTTTTGTCGGCAATGGTGACGGGCGTATGATTTTCTTTCATTTCAATCAGAAGCGCTTGACGAAAATATGAATGCGCAATTTTTGCCGCTCTCTCGGCGATGTCGGTCGCTTGCTCCAGGAGATCTTTATAATTTGGCATGATCGTTATTCTATAAGGTGTTCTTCACCTTTCAAGACCAAAGGCAGGTCCTAAAAGGTGCCAGTCGACTTTCAGGACCTCCAGGTATAAATAGGTTGCGAAAGGAATAGGCATGAAAAAGATTAAAGTTGGAATCAATGGTTTTGGTCGGATTGGCCGAATGACGTTCCGGTTACTTTGGGAGCGCCCAGAATTCGAAATTGCGGCAATCAATGATTTGACTCCGATGGCGCAAAACACTCACCTCCTCAAGTATGATTCGGTTCATGGTCCTTGGGGACGTTCCGTCTCGGCGGACAAAGATCAAATGACGGTCGATTCCAAATCGGTGAAGGTTTTTAATCGGAGGGACCCGGTCGAAATTCCCTGGGGAGAACTGGGGGTCGATATCGTGTTCGAAAGCACCGGAATTTTTACCGGTTACGATGGGGCCTCAAAGCACCTTGAAGGAGGAGCGAAGAAGGTCATTGTCTCGGCTCCTGTAAAAGATGCGGATAAGATTCGTACCTTCGTTTACGGTATCAATCACGAGTGGTACGACTCGGCTAAGGATCATGTCGTTTCCAATGCATCCTGCACGACCAATTGTCTCGCCCCCGTGGTAAAAATTCTGCATGATAAGTGGACGGTGGAGCGAGGGCTGATGACGACCGTCCATTCCTATACAAACGATCAAAGAGTGTTGGACATCGGTCATGAGGATTTGAGAAGAATGCGAGCGGCAGCGTTGAATATGATTCCGACGACAACGGGAGCGGCCAAGGCAGTGACGTTAGTCATTCCTGAGCTGAAAGGGAAATTAACCGGTCTGGCAGTGAGGGTACCGACTCCGAATGTCTCGCTGGTTGATTTTGTGGCTGATTTGGCTCACCCAGCCACGGTCGAGGAGGTGAACGAAGCCTTTATCGCTGCCTCCGCCAGCGGTCCGTTAAAGGGCATCTTGGCTGCCGTGAAAGATCCCCTTGTATCGTCGGATTTTAATGGGACATCCTATTCGTCGGCGGTGGACCTGCTATCCACAATGGTAGTGGACGGAAATATGGTGAAAGTCTTGAGCTGGTATGATAATGAAACTGGTTTTTCGTCGCGCATGATAGATTTGGCGGCTTGGATGGCCGGTCAGTTGTAGAGTGAAAGAGTTAAAAAAAATTCGGGACATGGAGCTGAAGGGGCGCCGTGTGTTTGTTCGCGTGGATTTTAATGTCCCGTTGGAGACATCCAACGACATTTTTGAAGTCAGGGATGACAATCGTATCCGCGCCGCGGTTCCCACCATTGAGACCGTATTCGAAAAAGGTGGCAAGTGCATTTTGGCAAGCCATCTAGGGCGGCCGAAGGGAAAGCCCGACAAGAAATACACGATGGAGCCGGTCGGGAAACGCCTCACTGAACTTCTGAAGAAGGATGTCATCCTCAGTGAAGATTGCGTTGGTGATGGTCCGACTGAGTTGTCACATCAACTGAAGTCGGGGGATGTTCTTCTCTTGGAAAATCTGCGTTTTCACGAGGGGGAAGAGAAGAATTCCGTGGATTTCGCCAATCGGCTTGCGGCTCTTTGCGATGTTTATATCAGCGATGCCTTCGGCACGCTCCATCGAGCACATGCTTCGACGTACGGTTTGCCGAAAAATATCGCCGAGAAAGGCATGGGCCTTCTCGTTCAGAGAGAGCTGGAGTTCCTGGAGCCTCTCAAAGACAACCCGAAACGTCCCTTTGTTTTGGTCGCGGGTGGTGCAAAGGTATCCGACAAGATGGGAATTCTGGAACACTTTCTTTCCAAAGTAGATGCCGTTTTAATCGGGGGCGCGATGGCGTATGCGTTCTTGAAGGCGCAAGGTCACGAAATCGGAGAAAGTCTTTTTGATGAGAGCCAACTCTTTTTGGCAGAGAAATTCCTGAAGTCGGCTGAGGCCAGAAGCATAAAAGTCTTCTTGCCCGAGGATCATCTCGTGGCAACGAATCTGCAAGACACTCATCCTGAATTCACCGAAGGTCGAGACGTACCCATCGGAAAAATGGCTGTCGATATTGGGCCAAAGACGCTCTCTCTGTATCGATCGGCGATGGTGGGGGCTGAGACGATCTTTTGGAACGGACCGATGGGTGTTTTCGAACAACCTGCATTTGCCGAAGGGACTTTTGAAGTGGCCAGGATGATTGCCGATTCGAACGCAAAAAAACTCGCGGGAGGTGGGGATGTGGCAGCGGCGATTGCAAAATCCGGTTGTGAGTCTCGATTTGATTTTATCAGCACCGGTGGAGGTGCAACTTTGGAGTATCTTGAAGGAAAAGAGCTTCCCGGCTTAAAGGCGCTTGAGGTATACTTAAAAAATAGTTAGAGATGAAAGAGTCTTTGAATAATCGCGCTGCCGTTTTCGTTGCCAACTGGAAGATGAATAAACTTCTGCGCGAGATGCCAGAATATGTGGAGCGGCTTCGTTCCACTCTAGCGGAAATCCCATTGGAATTGGGTTCGGCATACGAAGTCGCCATCGCTCCTTCCGGCGCTCATCTTTTGTCGCTTTCACGGATCCTTGAACAAGCAAAAATGAAGTTGGGAGCCCAGAATTGTGGGACCGCAAAGTTTGGCGCCTATACAGGAGAGGTATCTCCCGCAGTCCTGAAAGAAATCGGATGCGAGTGGGTCATTTTGGGTCATTCTGAAAGAAGACATGTCTTTAAGGAAGATGATTTGTTAATTCTTTCAAGAATGCGTGCCGCCCTTGAAGAAGGCTTGGGCGTCATCTTGTGTGTGGGAGAAATTCTTCAGGATCGTAAGGCGGGGAAAACTTTCAAAACGATAGAAACGCAGCTTTCCATCTTGAAACAGGTGACAGCTCCTCTCTCGTTGAAGAGAATTGTTATCGCGTATGAACCGGTTTGGGCGATCGGTACGGGGGAAAATGCAAGCCCTCAGCAGGCCCAAGAGGTTCATGCGTTCATTCGGACCTGGTTTTTGGAAAAGTGTTCCGCGGAAGAGGCTCCACGACTCCGCATTCTGTATGGTGGTAGTGTCAAACCTGAAAATGCATCACAACTCTTGAGCCAAAAGGATGTCGATGGTTTTTTGATTGGCTCAGCCAGCCTGGATCCTGCTACATTTGCAGGAGTGATAAGAAATGGGTTAAAGTCTCGGATGTAAGGAGGGCGTGAATTGACGTTTTTATTTATCCTTCATGCTGCGATTTGTTTGTTTCTGGTAGGTGTAATTCTGCTTCAACCGGGCAAGTCCGATGCCGGAATCGGTTTTGGAAGCTCGAGCCAGAGTATTTTCGGCAGTAAAGGCGCCGGGAATTTCCTCACAAAAACCACCTCGATTTGCGCTCTGATTTTCCTGGTAACGAGTTTTTTCCTCACGCGTTCCCGAATATTGGAACACAGTGGAAGTGTTATCGAAGGGAACGAGCCCGTGGCCGCTCCGACTGGTAAGACAGATGCGCCCCCTCCAACCAAGAAGTAGCAGGAAGCGTTTTCCTAAGTCATGCGAAGGTGGTGGAATGGCAGACACGCATGTTTGAGGTGCATGTGCCGAAAGGCGTGGGGGTTCAAGTCCCCCCCTTCGCAGGATACGGTGGTCGGTACAGCCACTGAGGGCTTAAAATTCCTTCCGCACTCAGTACCGCGGTTGGACTTGTCATTATCCCCAGCGTGAAGCAGTATCCAGATCCAATATGCGAAACAGCATGATTCTCCTCTCGCTCCTGATATCAATCCTGTGTTTAGCGCCAGCCCACTCTGCGACACCGGCCAAAATTGGTGTTGAAAGGGGCCTAGGACTTGGAATTATCCTGGGTGAGCCCACTGGCTTTACGGGGAAAACATGGCAGGGGCAGGGGAGTAAACGAGCGATAGATTTTGGCTTAGCCTATTCGTTCGGAAGTTTTGTGCTCGTTTACGGGGATTACTTATTCCATTTTCCCGGAGCCTTTAAGGGAAGCAGTCGTGAGCGGTTTCTTGCCGAGCTCTCGCCGTATGTCGGGGTAGGTGGCGTTCTTCTCATTGCCACGGGCGGGCCTAAAGCCGATCGAAAGTACTTTGCCGCCTCGACTTCCTCCATCGGGTTGAGCTTTCGAATCCCTCTGGGTGTCGAGTGGCTCCCCGCGGATCCGCCACTCGGAGTGTTCGTGGAGGTTGTTCCGGGGGTGGGATTTGTCCCTCGCACCTTCGCTTTACTCCAAGCTGGGATTGGCATTCGTTACTATTTTTAATAAAAACAAAATCTTAAGATCCATCCTTTTATCTTGACTCATCACGTTATAAGGTCAGTTCATAGTGTGGTTGCTGATGTTTTACATGATCCATGAGGCAAGAGCGGGTAGTGACCAGATTCTTTGCGGCCCCTTTATTTTCAGAAACTCGCACGTTTCTTTAACGGAAACGGAAAAACGATTGGTTTGCGGAGATCCTCAGGGTAGCGAACCATGGCGGAAGATTCCCGTTTCGCAGGCCCTCTTTCACCTTCGCACATTTCTTCAATCTCGCGGTTATCATCGTTCCAAATCTCTCAAGGAAAACGACAAATGGGTGATTGAAGCGGGTGTGCCGACAACAGTGAGCCGCGTGGCGTTTCAAGGGATGGCGGATACGAGGAAACTTCTAAAGCTTCGTAAGATAGTCGGAGAAATTCTAACTCCACCGCTTCTTGATTCCGTCACTGCCCGTGTTAGTCGAACCTTGCAAGCCATGGGATTTGGCTGTCCGAAAGTGGATGTGGAGGGCGATCCCGACACGGGCGAAATTCTTGTGAAGATAGATTCGGGTTCCATTCAAAATGTTTTGGATGTTTCGGAAGAGCCCGTCGACGGTGTCAATGAAGAGATCTTTAGGCGCTACGATGCTTTTCAGATGGGTAAGCGTTTCGACGGAGACCACCTCCAACTGACTCAAAATCGGATCCTCTCCCTGGGGCTTGTGCAAAGCACCTATTTTTCCGCGCGATGTGAGGCCGAAGGAGTTCTCCTCCGGCAGAAAAGCGTTGGCGGCCCTCCCCGCCGGCTAACTCTTGGGATTGGAATCAACACCGAAAAAGGCCCGCTCGCGCGGGTCACATGGAGAAACGCGCGGATGGGTCAGATGGCCTCTCAGATCGAGCTTTCGGTGAACGCGTGGTTTAGAAACGGTAATAATAACGGCCAGGAATTCAGCGCATTGGGCTCCTGGTATCCTTTATCTCGCCCCTCCCGCTTTTATTTGAAACCGATCTTCTCCGTGAAACACGAGAGCACTGAGCCCAGAGAATTTCTCCTCGTGCAATTGCAACTCGGACCGGCTACCACCTGGGATAGCCAGAATCTGGGGCTTTCAGCGACGTTAGGTCCGAGACTGAACGTGATAAGAACAGCGAGAGGGACGGGAATGGGAGATTCCACATTCCTGTCACTTTCCGGGTCATTCACTTTGATGAGTCATCCCTTCGAGCTTTATCGCACCAGTCCCCGATGCGGCTTTGAACTCAATCTGTCGGCGTCCCTCAGTCAAAAGGGCTGGCTCTCCGGTGTCACGGCGCAAGCGCTTCATTTGGATTTTCAGAACCTGTTCAATTTTCTCAATGAGGATCCTCCTTTCTTTGTCATCGGGTTTCGAGGGGGCATTTCCACAACGATCACTGCCGAGTCCCTGACGAGCGCGTCTCTTCCGGCCATTTTTCGTTACCATCTTGGGGGATCCAAAGATCTTCGTGGCTTCAGTCTCCTGGAGCTTCCCGACGCGCAAGGAGCCCTCACTGCCGGGTTTTCAAGTCTCGAGTTTCGGTTTCCATACACTTTTCCGTGGGGACTTCAGCCACTGTTTTTTGTGGACCTGGGAATGACGGGAAAGCAATTTCTTTCCTTGGATGGCGCTTTGTATTGGTCACCCGGACTCGGATTAAGGTGGGAAACCGGTATTGGCGTGTTCAGGGGAACCGTGGCCAATGGATTCATCAATTCGCGTTCTCGCGCGCACCCGCAATTTTATCTTAGCTATGGAGAAGAGTTTTGAAGTGGTGGAAGCACATTGTTGGTTTCTTGGTGATTATCGGCGTGCTTGTGATGATCTTATTAAATTGGCCGGCCCTTCTCATTAACGATAGAGCACTTGGGCCCTTATCCAAGGTCTTAAGACGGCAGGGTGTCTGGCTCGACTGGAAAACGGCTCATCTAGACGCGACTTCGCTTTCCTTTTTTCGAAAAAAAATTGTCCTCTATTTCTCTGGGTTATGTGTTCGGGAAGAAGTAGTAAAGGGCTGTACAGAGATGCTTTCCGCCACGTTTATCGTCGACTTGCGAAAAGGGATTCCGGAAATCACCAAAATCGGCCCCGTCGTTGTCGAAGGGGGCGAGCTAGACTTTGTTCCGACCTCGAAAGTCGGTGAATCCCCGTCCGAGTTTGCGATACCCGAGCTCCCATCGTGGCTTGCCAGCGCAAGCATCGAAATGGTTCGGGTTCAGTTAAAGCGTTGGAAGGTGGGGGCCATTCAGGGCGATTTGGAGTTGAATGGCGCCGGAATTACCGAGGAATCACCGTGGATCTTGCTCGTGAATGCCAGAGCAAAAAAATGGAAAGCGACTTTAAAAGGACAGGGGTTTATTGACGAAAATGAGAAGCTACAATACCAGCTGAGTCTTTCATACATGGCGTCTCCGGCAAAGATCCATGTTGTTGCCTCGGGTACGGCAGGTCGAGACAAGATTGAAGCGCAGGTGGATTCGTCAGGACTGGTTGCCAGCCTTCCTCAGCCCTTCGCGAGTCTTCGCGGAAAAGTAATGGCGTCAGTTCAGTGGGGGGCGTGGAAAAAAACGGTGCCTCTCTCCGTGAAGACTCGGCTCTCATCGGAAAATCAGCGGCTGGATATCGAAGCGAATGGCGAACTGACACCTTTTTCTCACTTGAAGATGAAAGTCGCATTGGAAAATGTCAGGCTTGTGTTGCCAAGACTCGATCTAAAGTCTCCACCCAAGCTCGTACCCGATCCCAGGATCCGCCGTGCCGACGAAAGCGATCAACCAAAGGCGCGGGAGAAAGCGGCCTCTTTCACTTACGATATCGAAGTCACAACGGCAAAGCCCATGTACTTCGTGTCCAATCTCACGAAATCCGATATCCCGATCCTGACGAATCTACGGCTGCGCAGTGGAAAACCAATCCATGGAACGGTTCGCATCGCAAAAGTGCCGTTGGATTTATTTCAAAGAAAAGCATGGCTCGATCATTTCGATATCAAGATGAAATCACCCGACTCCGAGCACAGCGATCTGGATGGGTTGATTGCGGTTAGTTACTCGGATTACACGATTAATATTGCTGTTTTGGGAACTTTGCAGGAACCTCACGTGCGCGTTTCGAGCGAACCACCATTGCCTGAGAAACAAGTGTGGGCGGTTCTACTTTTTGGAAAGCCACTGGAACAACTGGATGACAACCAATCGGCCTCAATCGGAAGTGCCAGGGCAGCGTTGGCGGATGGAGCCATCAGTTTGGCATCCATGTATCTTCTAGCGTCTACGCCGATCGAAAGCATCGGGTACGATCCGGCGAGAAAAATGTTCTCCGCCAAGATAAGGCTTTCTGAAAAAACCTCCCTTCAACTGGGAAGCGATTTAAGGGAGATCGACAAACTGGGCCTTCGACGGCGCCTCTCGCCTCACTGGGCTCTCAACGCGTATTTTGACAACCCTTTCGATACTCAGCGAAGAGCTCTCACCGCCCTCCTCGAGTGGGGCCTGTCCTACTAGGTGCCCATCTACTTTCCAGCTGAAAAGGTAGCGGATAAATTTTACCCACTACCTTTTCAGCTGGAAAGTAGATGGGCACCTTGACTCCTTGACTAAGGCGGAAATTGGCAGAAAAAGGTCGTGCCGTGGCCGACTTCGCTTTCCACCCAGACAGCGCCCTGGTGCCGTTGCATGATATGTTTTACTATTGCGAGCCCTAGGCCGGTTCCACCCTGGTCGCGGGAGCGCGCTTTATCGACACGATAGAATCTTTCGAAGATCCTGCGCTGGTGCTCGGGGGCCAGGCCGGGGCCTGTGTCAGCCACTTTTAGCAGCACATCGTCGCCCGTTTTTGTCCAAGAAAGACGGACGTGTCCCCCCGCGGGAGTATATTTGTGCGCATTGTGCAGCAGGTTCATTAAGACCTGCTCTAGACGGTGTGAATCCGCATTAACGCTCGAGGCTTCAAAAGATGTTTCTATAGTTTGTTTTTTTGATTCAAAGGCGGACTGAAGCTGTTTAACGACTCTGGTCGTCACTTCTTCGGTTCTGACAAACTCCTTCTGCAGGATATCCGCCGCTTCGATCGACGACAAATCCAAAAGATCGTTCATCAGATTCATCAGCCGTTCAATGTTTCGAGTCATCGTCGTGAGAAATTCAACATTCGCCGGTTTTCCGTCTTTGACGTCCTGAGTGAGCGTATCTGCAAACCCTTTAATAGAAGTCACTGGTGTCCTTAGCTCATGCGAGACATTGGCCACGAAGTCGATGCGCATCTGCTCGGCGGTTTTTAGGTCGGTGACGTCGTGAAAAATCCCAACCGCGCCGTAAATCGACCCACCTTCCTTGCGAAGGGGCGATACTGAGAGCGAAAAGAAACGCTTTAAGCCACCGTTATGGCTGATGGGAGCCGCCTTAATGAACCCCATTTTTCCGAGCTTTAGCGCTTCGTCGAAAGTATTAAGAATCTCTGGATTGCGAAAAATCTCCCATAATTTGAAGTCAGGATTTTTGAGCCGTGTTCCGTGAAACAAAAGCTCGAACCGCGAATTAAAGAAGAGAGGTGTGCCTTTAACATCTACGGCCAATATCGCATCGGAAATCGCCGCCATAATCGTTTCCAGCTCAAATCTTTCGATCGATAGCCGTTGGGTTTTTGTGGCCAAATCCTTCTGAATGTAGTCGATATTTTTTTCAAGCACTTTCCATTCGTCTGTATCCAGAGGTTGCGCGCCCGACGCAGCCCCTTTTGTCTTGAGCAGCAAACGTCCCAGGGGAAACACCAGGCTTCTTGACGTCCACAGGGTAAATCCCACTAAACAAGCAGCAATGAGAGCCAGAAAACTTATCAAAGAAACGTCCCATACCGTCATGGCCCAGGAGATGTGAGAAAGGGGAAGGGCAACACGAAGCACTGCCCGCTGAGGAAGGCTGAATGCTCCGTAGAACATGTCTTCACTGACAGTAGAGCTAAATCGGACACTATAGCCAAAACCATGTTCAAGAGCTTGCACCACTTCGGTGCGGCTGGCGTGACTATCCATCGTGCGAGCATCATGATGAGAATCACAGATCACCTGTCCATTAGGAAGCACCAAGGTAAGACGGAAAGGTGTATTTTTCGCATACCTGGAACACCACTGAACATTTTGTTCATCGGCGCTGTGAGCGAGTAGGGTTAAAAGCGCGTGAAGCTCGCTTTGCGTTTGGAGCATCAGGTTCCGTTTAAAAAAATACCTGGCAACGATACCGGAAAGCGCGATTGCAATGAGAATAATCGACGATTGAAGGAGGGCTTTTTTCTTAAAAGTCCGCCAGGGAAAAATGTACTCGGGCCGATGTTCCCTCATCTACGTTTCGGTCTTTATCCTATACCCAATCCCACGAACCGTTTCAACAAGCTCGGAACACTTGCCCAGTTTCTTCCTTAGCCCGAAAATATGCGTGTCAACGGCTCTGTCCACCACATTCACCCCTTGTCCCTGGACGAGATCGATGAGTCGTTCTCGCGTTAAGACCCTTCCCTCATTTTGGCTGAGAGCGGCCATCAACTTAAATTCAGAGGGAGTAAGAGAGATTTCCGTTTTTCCGCAAAACACTTTATGGCCGTCGACGTCGATGAGAAGCTGACCCAGCCTGTATTTCCGCCCAAGCTCAACCTTGGCGGCGGAACGTCGGGCCAGTGCTCTGACCCGTGCTAACAAGACGGGAATGTCGAACGGTTTTATCAAGTAGTCATCCGCGCCCATCTCAAGACCGACGACGATATCACTCGAGTCCGATCGAGCGGTGACCATCAGTATCGGTAACGAAGCATTCTCTTGGGAAATTTCCTTTGAGCGAATCCTTTTACAGAGCTCAAGACCAGAGAGTCCGGGTAGCATCCAATCAAGAACAAGAAGGCCATACTTTCTTCCTTTTAAGAGCGAAAGCGCCTTCTCCCCGTTATCGGCCGTTTCCACCTCGAATCCGTCGCGCTCAAGATGGAGACACATCAGATCGCTGATGTCTTTTTCGTCCTCAACAATTAACACGCTCAGTTTCAACGAATCCTTATCCAAAGTGGCCCGTAATGTATTGCTCGGTCAGTTTCTGTGACGGGTTCGTGAATATCTTGTCCGTTCTGTCGAATTCCACAACTTCCCCCAGATACATGAAGGCGGTGAAGTCGGAGACACGGCCCGCTTGCTGCATGTTATGGGTCACAAT
>Ga0187892_10009910_pt1 | contig 12297 bp, 10 predicted proteins | sample MA1701073metaG_FD_139345 | JGI IMG/M metagenome (GOLD analysis project Ga0187892, IMG submission 139345) | Bio-ooze microbial communities from a basaltic lava cave in the Kipuka Kanohina Cave System on the Island of Hawaii, USA - MA170107-3 metaG ...
AGCCGACCCGCGACGGCCTGGAGCAAAAGCCCCTGGACCTCGGCGGCGAGGTGGTTTGGTACGTCGAGGCGGGGCCGAAGAACGCCAAGGAGGCGATCCTCCTCCTCCCGCGGTCGGGACGATCCGACGCGGCCGCTGTTCTGGAACGGCTCTTCGCGGACGACGAGCGCGTGGCGGTCCGTCAGGCGTGCCTCCAGGCCTTGGGTGCTTTGGGCGGCGCCGAGGCGGACGAAGCGCTCGGGCGATTCCTGGATCGCCTGACGGCCGGCCAGCTGACGGAGGCCGTTCATCTCGACCTCCTCGAAGCGGCGGGGTGGCGGACGGCCGCGGCGGTACGCGAGAAGGCGGCGCGCTACGACGCTTCGCGCGACAAGGCCGACCCGCTCTCCGCGTTCCGCGAGGCGGTCGAAGGCGGCGACGCGGCGGAGGGACGGCGCGTCTTTTTCCGATCTCAGCGCGCGGGTTGCGCGCGATGCCACCAAGTGAAGGACGAGGGCGGCACCGTGGGGCCCGCGCTGACCTCCATCGGCGGCCAGAGGACGCGTGCCGAGCTCCTGGAGTCGATCGTCCTCCCGAACGCCAAAATCACGGAGGGGTACGGACAGACCCTCGTCGCGACGGCGAGCGAAGAGGTCGTCGTCGGCCGCCTCGAGAAGGAGAACGATCAGGAGCTGGTCCTGCTCCTGGCGGACGGGAACCGCAAGCGGATTCCGAAGGCGGACGTCCGCGGTCGCAAGCCCGGCCTCTCGGCCATGCCGGAGGACGCGGCGAAAACGCTCTCGAAACGCGAACTGCGCGACCTCGTGGCGTTCATGGCCGGGCTCAAGTGAGCCGTGCGCGCATGCCTTGATCCGTCAGGCCGGGCGCGGTAGCCTGGGAGCATGAAACACATCCTGTCGTTTCTCGGGTTACTCTCGCTGCTGGCGGTCACGGGCTGCTGCTGCACGCCTTCCACAGCGGGCGGCGTGCTGCCCCACAAGATCGAGCGGTGGAAGCAGCTCGCCGACCAGGACGAGGCGGACGTGGTTCCGTGGTCCCAGACGGTGCGCTTCCCCTCCAGGGACGAGTGGGGGAATATCTCGCGCCGCGCGGGAACCCCGTAGGTTGGAACGGAAACGTCGGTCGTGAACCCACTCTACGACCGGCTCCGCCACGCCACGCGGCGGGAGTTTCTCCGCCGGGGGGCGGCCGGATTTGCCGCTTTCGTCGGCGCCGCGGCCGTGCCGGCCTGCGGCGGGCCCGCCGACGGCGAGCCGGTGAGCGCGGGAGGCGGGGGCACGGGACCGGTGAGCAACATCACCAACTTGGGCCCCTTGCAACCTCCGGACGTGAACGGCATCCGCCTTCCCTTTGGATTTACGTCGCGCATCGTCGCCCGCTCGGGCGTCGCGCCCGTCCCCGGCGGAAGCTACCTCTGGCACCCGGCCCCCGACGGCGGGGCGGTGTTTGACGGACCTTCCGGCGGATGGATTTACGTCTCCAACGGCGAGAGTCCCGGCGGCGCCGGCGGCGCGGGCGCCCTGCGCTTCGACTCGGGGGGAAACGTCGTCGCCGCCTACCCGATCCTCGCCGGCACCAGCCGCAACTGCGCCGGCGGCAAGATGCCCTGGGGGCGGTACCTGTCGTGCGAGGAAAGCGGCGACGCATCGCTGGTGTACGATTGCGATCCTCTGGGGATGGCCGCCGCCGCGGCGCTCCCGGCGCTGGGCCGGTTCAACCACGAGGCCGTGGCCTGGGATGCCGCGCAGGGGCGGTTGTACTTGACCGAGGACCAACCCGACGGAGGCCTGTACCGGTTCACCCCGGCCTCCCTGATCGCGCCAGGGGTTCCCAACCTTTCGGTGGGGACTCTCGAGATCGCGCGCGTAACTCCCCCCGGTCCGGAGGGCGCCGTCACGTGGCTCCCGGTGCCGGACCCCGACGGCTCGCCCGTGACCACGCGCGCGCAGGCCGCTTCGCACACCTCTTTCAACCGGGGCGAGGGGATCGTCGCACAGGGCGGCGTGGTCTACTTCGTCACGACGGGCGACAACCGCCTCTGGGCCTACGATGTCTCGTACCAGGCGCTCATGATCCTCTACGACGATTCGACTTCTCCCACGCCGTTCCTTACGGGCGTGGACAACATCGACATTTCGGCGGATGGCGACCTCCTCGTAGCGGAGGACGGCGGCGACATGCAGATCGTGGCGCTGACGCCGGGCGGCGCGATCGTGCCCGTCTTGCAGGTGATCGGCCAGTCGTCCTCCGAGGTGACGGGCCCGGCCTTCGACCCGTCCCGGCGGCGACTCTACTTCAGCTCGCAGCGCGGGACGACGGGCGCGGACATCGGCGGCATTACCTACGAGGTCACCGGCCCGTTCATCGCCTGAGGGGAGCGATGAACGCCTGGATGCTCGCCCTTCTGATCGCTTCTCAGGAGGCTCAGCGGCGCCCCGGGTCGGTCACCAAATTCACCGTGAGCACGGACGACGACTTCCATTTCGAAAGCGATCTCGAGGGGACGAGCGCCTCCGTCCAGGAGATCGTGAGAAGGAGGATCCCCCCGACCCCCGGGGGGAGAAAAGGAGACAAACGGAGATGAAGCCGGAGATCGGGAGATAGGAGGGGCGAGAATCCGCGGGGCGGCCGCCCCGCGGATTCTCGCTCTTATCTCCGGATCTCCGTTTTTCTCCGCTTATCTCCTTAAGCCCCCCGACGGGGGGTTGGGGGGGGACCTTCTCTCCCGATCACCTTATCGCTGGGCGGCGGCGATGCGGCGGGCCATGAACTCGCGGAGGAGGGGGATCCGGGCCTTCTTCAGGAACTCAACGGCCCGCTCCGGCGCGGCGACCGCCATGGGCTCCACCGCGTACCAGATCATGAGGGGCAAGTTCAGGTCTTCCGTGTCTTCCGCATGCGCCGCCAGCGCCTCGAGCACGTCCCACCGCTCGACCGCCGGGAGCCGCCGCATCCCCGCGGCGAGGTAAAGCCGCACGACCGGGGAGGGGTCCGTCCGCGCCATTTCCGCGAATCGCGCCATCGCCTCCGCGGAGGCCTTCCCGTCCTCGAGGTCGAGCTGGATCGCCCAGGCGCGGACGTACTCTTCCGCGCTCCCCAGCTGGCGAAGAAGGAGCGCGTCGTCCGTCGCGCCGATGACGTGTAGAGCCCAGAGCGCGCGAAGCCGGCGCGTCACGTCACTGGCCGAGTTCTGGAGGAGATCCAACAGATGGAGCCGGCTCCCCTCCTTGATCGCCCGCCCCTGCCGGCGCTCCTGGAGCACTCGCCGGGCGTGCGTGGCGTACCAGGCATTGGGGTGCCGCTGTACCCCGGCCAGTTCGTCGTCGTTGTATTTCGAGACGTCGACCTTCTTGGAAGGCGTGTCCTTGTACACAACCTTGTAGATCCGCCCCGTCGTCTCGTGGGGCTTCCGCGTGTGGCACTCGCCGCGGTCGTACCAGTCGCTCACGTAGACCGACCCGTCGGGGCCGTACTGGAGGTGCAGCCCCATGTGCATCCGATCTTCGGAGGTCAGGAAGTCCGGGCCGTGGGTCGCCACGAAGCTGGACCCGCGGCGCCGCAGGATGTCGTTGTTCACGCGGTGGCCGTGGAGGTTGTTCATGAAGACCGTGCCGCGGTAGGACTCCGGGAAGCTGTCGCCGAGGTAGACCATCGCGCCGCAGTGGGCGTGACCACCGCCCGCGGCGAGCTGCTCCGCGGACCCGCTCCGCGACTCCCGGTCCAGCGCGCCCTTCCAGTGGTTGTGGTCGGCGATGCTGTCGATGCGGCGGTAGGCGTACCGGCTGGACGGCCTCCCGCGCCACGGCTCGAAGTGCGCGCCCTGGACCGCGTGGTAGAGATGCCGTTCGACGCACGTCGAGATGATGGCCTGGCCGTGGTCGTCGAAGGCGACACCCCAGGGATTCGTCGTCCCGTCGCAGAAGGGTTCGAAGACGTGGCGGACGGGGTGGTAGCGCCAGACGCCGCCGTCGTAGTGGACCCTCTGCTCCTTCGGCGTGCCGGGCTTCCCGATCTCGGAGATCGACGTGCGGCCGTGGCCGGCGTAGAGCCACCCGTCCGGCCCCCACGTGAAACCGTTGGCGATGTTGTGAATCCCCTGCATCCCGAAGCCGTCGAGCAGCGCGTGGGGCGGGCCGTCGGCCCGGTCGTCGCCGTCGCGGTCGGCGATGAAGAGCATCTGCGGCGGGGCGATCACCCAGGCGCCGCCGAAGCCCACCTCGAGCCCCGTCACGTAGGCCAGGCCCTCGCAGAACACTTTTCGGACGTCGAACCGGCCGTCTCCGTCGGCATCCTCGAAGATGACGATCCGGTCCTTGGGGACCAGGTGCGGATAGGAGTGATTCTCGGCGACCCAGAGGCGCCCCCGATCGTCGATGCAGAAGGAGATGGGCTGGGTGAGATCGGGCTCTCCGGCGAAAAGCTTGATCGAGAATCCGTCGGGCACCTTCAGTTTGCGCACCGTCTCTTCGGGAGCGAGCGGCTCCTGGGCGAAAAGGAGAACCAGCGCGTGGAGGATCATGAACAGAAGATTATACGCGTTCCAAGCCCGGAAAGGGCTCCCCCCCAACCCCCCAAGGGGGGGCTGAAGGAGATGGTGGAGACGAGTGGAGATACCGTGATTAGAACGCGAGGCCGCGGCGGCCTCGCGTTCTCTTATCTGCCGGATCTCCGTTTATCTCCCTATCTCCTTTCCTCCCCCTCGGGGGGGCGGCGGGGAACGCATCTCCTAATCTCTGCCGCGCCGGAGCACCCGTCCCGCACGCGCGCCCGTGTGGCGGCCCATCTCCAGCACGACCTGGCCGTTCACGATCACCGTCTCGATCCCTTCCGGATACTGGAAGGGCTCCAGGTACGTCGCGCGGTCGATCACCCGCCCGGCGTCGAAGATGGTCACGTCGGCGAAGGCGCCCGGGCGCAGGACGCCGCGGTCCCGCAAGCCCAGCTTTGACGCGTTGAGGGAAGTCATTTTGCGCACGGCGTCCTCGAGGGTCAGCAGCCCGCGCTCGCGGGCGTAGACGCCCAGCACGCGCGGGAACGTTCCGAAGCTCCGGGGGTGGGGGACGCCGCGCCGCAGGGGGCCTTCCGTCGCGTACGCCAGCCCGTCCGATCCGATCGAGCACCAGGGCTGCTTCATCGCGAGGTTCATGTCCTCTTCGGTGTGATGCGCGTAGATCGTCGCGACCGAGCCGTTCTCCTCGAGGAGGAAGTCGAACATCCCGTCGAGCCCGTCGCCCGCGGCGGCGCCGCGCGCGGCCAGGATCTTGTCCATCGTCTGGCCTTCGAAGCGCTTGTTCTTCGCGCTAAGGTTGGCGTTGACGAGCATGCGGGCCCAGTCGCCGCCCACCGCCGTGTAGTGGTTGTACCAGCCGGGGATCCCCGAGCGGATGTCCTTCTTCATCTTCTCGCGCTCGGCCGGGTCGCGGAGGCGCGCGAGCATCCGCTCCAGGCCGCCCTCGTGCGCCCAGGTCGGGAGGATGGTGACCAGGTTGTTGTTCCCGCGGGTGTAGGGGTAGACGTTCGCGTGGACGGCGACGCCGCGGGCGCGCGCCGACTCGATGAGCGCGACGATCTCGTTCATGCGGCCCCACAGCTTCTGCTCGGCGATCTTGAGGTGGATGATGTCGACGGGCACGCCCGCTCGCTCCCCGATTTCGATCGCCTCTCGGATCGCGGCGAGGACCTCGGTGCCTTCGGTCCGGATATGCGTCGAATAGATCCCCTTGTCGCACGCGGCGACGCGGCAGAGCGCCACCATGTCGTCGGTCGTCGCGAGGTTGCCGGGCCCCGACGCGAGCATGCAGGAGAGGCCGAACGCGCCGTCCTTCATCGCCTCGGCGACGAGCAATTTCATCTCTTCGAACTCCGCGGGCGAGGGCCGGGCGTGCGAGTCACCCATCACGCAGCGCCAGACGTTGCCCTGGCCGACGTACGAGGCGACGTTGACCGAGATGCCGGAACGCTCCAGCGCCTCGAAGTACCCACCCAGAGTCGTCCACGAAACGCGGCTTCCCTCGGGGCCGGAGACGCGCCCGGACATCTTCCCCTTGCACGGCCCGCCGGAACTTTCCTCGCCCAGGACTTCGATGGTTACGCCCTGCCGGATCTTGCTCTGGGCGGCGCCGTCCTCGAGAAGGAGCCAGTCGGAGTGGGAATGCATGTCGATGAATCCGGGGGCGACGACGAGGCCGCGGGCGTCGATCTCGCGCGCCGCCGTCCCGGCGACGGCGCCGACCTGGACGACGCGGTCTCCCCGGATCGCGACATCCCCCGCGAACGCGGCGCGGCCGGTCCCGTCGACGATCTTCCCGCCGCGGAGGATGACGTCGTAGGGCTCTCGGGTCGGTCCGCAGCTCGCGGTGAAAAGGAGGACCAGGAGCAGCCGGAAGGCCATTCGTCCCTTATACGCCCGGGGAAGGCTGGCTTTCTTCCTGGGCGTCAAGCTGGCGCTTTATTTCGGCGCGGATCTGGATCTCGATGGACTTGGAGTAGTCGGCCTTGGCGCCCTGCATGTCGCCCTTGTGCTCGCGGGCGACGCCCCGCTGGGCGTACGCGTCCACGAATTCCGGGTTCATCTCGATCGCCTTCGAGTAGTCCGCGATCGCGCCGTCGAAGTCTCCGCTGTTCAGGCGCTCCTTGCCGCGCTTCGCGTAGGCGGCATGGTCGCGCAGGCGCGTCCCGGTCTCCCCCTTTTTCCGGACTCCCGTTTCGCCGCGCTTCCGGGTGCCCGTTTCCCGTTTGGGGGCCTCTGGCCGTTCGAGCTTCGGGCCCGGGGCCTGGACGAAGGGCGGCGAGGCATCGGAGGGTTTGTTTTGACGACCCTTCAGTTTGTCCCACAGCCCCATGGTGTCGGCTCCCCCAGCTTTTCCGCGAAGAAGTATAGCGCCCCCGCGGCGGCTCGGAGGAGAATTCCGGTCAGCGGATTTCGCCGACCCGTCCCGGGGGCCACCAGACTTTGAGGACACGGCCGGCGATGAACCGACGCTCGACAAAGCGGAACGGTTCCGGGTCCTCCTCGCGCTCCACGACGGCCGCGGGAATGCCCGGCTTCAGGTTTCCCGGCTCCTCCTCATAGAGCGCCCACGCCGTCCCGTGCGCATCTGCGGCCGGCCGGAGAGCCCGTTCGCGCGACGGCTTCGAACGTTCCGAAGGCGTTCGTCACCTCCCCGAAGACTTCGCCGGACGGATCGAGCAGTTCAGCCACGAAGGCGAGGTGGAAGTCGCCGACGTCCCGGAAATCATCATCGGCGGCTTCGTAGACGAACCGAACGTCCTTTATCAACGTCAAGAGCTGCCCCGCTTCCCTCCGGAAGGAACCCGACCTCGGGCTCGCTTCCCAGGAGAACTCTCGAGCGTTCTCCAGCATGTCGGCGCGACCCGTCGGGCGGATCCAGAGAGCGTCCTGCGTCCTCATGTCCTTCCGGGCGATTCGGAAACGCTTCTCTCCCTTGGGGCGAACGTAGAGGTCCCCGGCGTGAATCTGAAGCTCCTCGTCGGGGAGACCCACGACCCGCTTGATGAAGAATCGCGACTGGTTGAGCGGGAATCGGTGGCAAACGACGTCAAACCGCTTTACCGGCTGGAATGCATAAGCCAACTTGGAGACAAGGATGCGATCCGCTCCAGGGCTCTCGTGATAGGCCTGGAAATCGCAACCGCTGTGTTCCCGGGTCCATTCGCCGAGCAGAGTCGGTTCCATGGAGCTGGAAGGGATCTTGAAAATCTCGACCACCGTAAGTTGGAGAAGCTTCGAGATCAGAAAGCCCTGCGAGAGCACCGCGATGATCGTGATGGCGAAACCCGTCGTCCGCCAAGGCACGACATTCCGCTTCCTGAGGACAAAAAACGCGTCCAGCAGAGCCAGGAGCCCGACTCCGATCTCAACTACGGGAAAGCCGGCGGGCGAAAGCGCCGGGAGGTCCGCCACGCCGGCGGCGACGCACACTCCGAAGAAGAGGATTGCCCTGACCCACTTCCCGGCGTAGGCGTGACCCAGGCCGGGAAGAAAGCGCGCGAAGAAGAAAGCTCGCCACGGGTTCTTTCCACCGTCCGGGGGCGGAGCCCCGGCGCGGATCGCGCGGTGGGCACGCGCCGACGAAACGATCCTGACGACGAGCGCGACAATCCACACCAGAAGGATGACCGGCGTATCCACGATCGGGGTCAGGAGAAAGAGAGCGACGAACAGATAAAAGAGAAGGTCGGCCGCAAGGAACAGCAGCCCCGCAAGCCTGCGTCCAGCGTAGAACTGTCCCAGGCCGCCCAGGGTCCAGGACAGGTTGACCGCGAACCAGGGGTCCTTCACGATCCCTACTTCTTGACCTTCGGCTTGAGGTGGAGGTCGAAGAAGGCGTAGGTCGCCTCGAGCGTGCGCGTCAGCTCCGGGTTGCCCCAGCCGTGGCCGGCGCCGGCGATGAGGTCGGCGCGCCCCGGGACCCCCGCGGCCGTCATCGCGTCGATCATGAGGTAGATCTGCGTGTGGGGGACGAGGTTATCCTTGGTCCCCTGGATGTGAAGGATCGGCGCGTCGCCTTTGGTGACGTACGTGATCGGCGACGCTTTCTTGTACTCCTCGGGCTTCTCCTGGCGCGTCCCGCCGATCCAGCGGGCGACGATGCCGCGGCTCTGCTCGGGGAACTCGACGGAGACGAAATCGGTCGGGCCGAAGAAGTTCACGACCGCCTGGACATGGCTGGACTGCTCCGCCCAGCCGCCCTCCCCTTCCAGGCCGTCCTCCTTTCCCATGACGCCCAGCATCTGGGAAAGGTGGCCGCCGGCGGAGAAACCCGTCGCGCCGATTCTCTCCGGATCGACGCCGTACTTTTCGGCGTTCGCGCGGAGAAAGCGCACGGCGCACTTCACGTCCTCGATCTGCGCCGGGAAGAGCGCCTTGGGGACCAGGCGGTAGCCCACCGTCGCCGAGACGTAGCCGCGCTTGGCGAGCTCCCAGGTCAGGTTGTCGTGCCCCTCCTTCCGGCCGGCCGCCCAGCCGCCGCCGTGGATGACGACGACGCAGGGCAACCTCCCTTCGGCTTGCTTGGGACGCGAAAGGTTGAGCTTGAGGTCCTCGCCGCCGCCCTTGCCGTAAACGACGTCGCGCTCGAACTGCACGTCGTCGGGCACCTTGGGTCCCTGCGTGAAGGCGAGCAGCAGGAGCGCGACGGTTCTCATCGGGGGCCTCCGGGAATCATTTCGACAGACGGAACCAGAGATAATACACCGAAGCGGCCAGGTAGAAGAGCCCCACGGCCGCGAAGCCGGCCGCCTGGGCCGGGTGCCCCCGAACCCACGCCGGGAACCGCCGCGGCAAATGGACGTAGTTCAGGATGCCGATCGCCGCGGCGAAAATCGTGACCGCAAACACGCTGATGATGCCGGTGAACGTGAGGATTTTCCCCGGCTCCCCGAGGCTCAGCGTGACCCAGGTGACCGCGGCCATGGCGACGAGGAACGCGTAGTACCAGAACCGGATCCCCCGCCGCCGGGCACGCCCCGAGTAGGTGCAGAGCATCTCCCCGTGTACGCGGCTCACGGCGTCCACGCCGGCCAGCCAGCTGTCCATGAGGAAGAATCCGGCGATGACGAGGAAGACGACCCGGGCCGCCGGCCCCCAGAGCACGCCGAAGAAATCTCCCTGCTCCGCCACGAGGCGCCACTTGTCGGGGATCTTCCCCTGCGGATGGAGGATGGCGAAGGAGAGGAGCGCGAGGAGGAGCGTCGTAAAGAGGTTCCCCAGAATGCCCGTCCCGCTGTCGACGACCAGGGTCCTCATCCATTTCCGGTACCGGTTGCGGTTTTCAGTCGTGTCGTCGAAACGGTAGCCGCGGAGCGTGACGAGCTCGCGCTTGCCGGTCAGCGGGCTCGTGAGCTGGTCGGCGTAGCCGGCCATCCCGTAGCCTTTCTCGCGGATCCAGAACGAATAGAAGAGGCTCCAGAACCCCCCCAGCCCCGAGTAGCACATCATCGTGTAGAACTTCTCCAGCTCCCCCGGGTCGGCGGGCAGGGGCGGGACGCGGTCCGGCAGGACGAGCGCGCGGGCAAAGGCCGGGACGTACTCGAGCACGCGGGGGTGAAGGCAGGCGACCAGCAGGCCGCCCGCCGTCACGATCGCGACGACGAACATGAAGCGCTCGACCGTCCGGTAGACCACCCGGCCCACGAAGAGCGCGGCCGCGAAGCCCGCCGTGATGAGGTACGTCCAGAAGAGCGTCCGGCCCCGCTCGTCCAGCCCGGGAGGCCACCGCATGATGTCCGCGAGCGCCGTCCCTCCCGCGGCGGCGAAGCTCCCGACGAACAGGAAGTTGATTGCGAAGTAGACCCACATGAAGAGGCCGAACCCGCGCGAGAGGCGCGTAAATCCCACGAAGACGCTCTCGCCGGTGAGCAGCGTGTAGCGCCCGATCTCCAGGTTCAGCGGCCACTGGAGCACGCAGGCGGGGATAAGCAGGCACAGGTAGAGCGCCCCATACTTGGCGGCGAAGTAGGGCCAGTAGTAAAGCTCGCCCGAGCCCTGGGCCAGGGCCATCCACACGATCCCCGGCCCGAGGGCAGCCCACAGCCGGGGCACCTCAGGCAGGGGCCGGGCCTCGAGATCGCCGAACCGCTCGGAGGCCATCCGACCAAGATACCCCGCGATGGCATGTCATAAATCAAAGAGTTTGATTTATGACAGGCTGAGAAAACTCCTGGACAAGACTCGGCCGCTCCCTATCCCTTGGGGGTGGATGGTTTTCGTCCTCGCCCTGGCCGCCGCCGCGTGGACCCTGGGCCGGATAAGCCCGCTCTAGAAACCCTGGGGTCGTTCGCCCGCCAGCGTGAATCGGTAGCCCAGGTGCCGCGTCACGCGGAGCCAGTGCAGCCCCGCCCGCCGCGCCAACGCCTCCGCCTCCTCGGCGGTGAAGCCGCGCCGCACCGACTGGGGGCCGTCCGCCTTCACGTACGGGTTCGCCCACAGCGTGAACACTTTGATCCAGAAAACCGCCATGCGCTTTCGCAGCAAGTCGTTGATGACGATCCCCCGCCGCGCGATCCTGTCGCATTCCCGGAGGGCCGCCACCGCCTGGTCGTCCGAGAGATGATGGAAGAAGTTGCTCGAAATGACATAGTCGACTCCGCGGTCCCGGAACGGAAGCCGGAGCACGTCCCCGCGGACGCGCGGCATGCCCTCGACGAACGAGAGCATCATCTCCGAAAGGTCGAGCGCGACCGGCCGCAGGTTCGGGAACCGGCGCGCGAGCTCCGACGGCACGTCCGCGCCGCCCGCGCCGACGTCGAGCACCGTGACCGGCTCGCGAATCTCTTTCAGGTGATGAGCGACCGCCCGCGTCCCCCCCAGCCAGCGGTTGACGAACCGGAGGTAGCCGACAACCCGCGCCATCATTTCCCGGGGAGGCGTCTCGAGGTCCAGAAGCTCCGGCTCGGTGGAGCGGCTTTTCATACCTTTTCATACCACCAGCCGCGCGAACTCCGACAGGGTGAGGTCGCCCTCGCGGCGCCGCCCCTCGGCGATCTCGAGGAGCTTCGTGAAAAGGTCGGGAGACTCGACCAGCGAGGCGATGACCCGGTCCGCGATCGCCGGGTAGCGGGTCACGCGGAGCATCCAGCGGCCCAGCCAGTCCGCTCCCGCCGCGAGGCGGCGTCGCGCCCGTTCGTAGTCCCGCGGCCGGCCGGACGCGATCGCCTCCGCCGCCTCGGGCGCCGAAAGGATCGCCAGCGCCATCCCCTCTCCCGTCACGGGGTCGGGAGCTCCCGCCGCGTCTCCCACGAGAAGAACGTTCTCCGAGGCCACCGCTCCCGCCCGGAGCCCCAGGGGCGCCGCGGCCAGGCACGGCGTCGTGAACGCCAGTCCCCGGATCCTCCCGCGCAGGACATCCAGGGAAAGCAGCGTCTGCATCATCCGGTCGCCGGACGAGCCGCCTGAAGGGAAGTGCTCCTGGCGATAGAGACACGCCACGAGCGTCTCGTCGCCCTCCGACGGCGCCAGGTACACCTCCCCGCCCTCGTGCACCAGGACCTCGACGCGCTCCCGGTCGACCTCGAGCCCGCGCACGTGCGCGCTCAGGCCCACGCGGCGAACGGCGGGGGGCGACGTGGGGAACTCCGGCTGTCGGTGGAACTGGGAACGCAGACCGTCGGCCCCCACGATCCATCGCGCGCGCCACCGGTCCGGATCGTAGGCCGTCCCCTCGAAGGCCCGAACGCCCGGAGTTTCTGCGGCGGCGCGGAAGAGGAATTCGTCGAACCGTTCGCGCCGGACCACCAGGCCCTGGCCGCCCGGGAATTCCGACTCCGCCGTGACCC
>Ga0187892_10009912_pt1 | contig 12295 bp, 10 predicted proteins | sample MA1701073metaG_FD_139345 | JGI IMG/M metagenome (GOLD analysis project Ga0187892, IMG submission 139345) | Bio-ooze microbial communities from a basaltic lava cave in the Kipuka Kanohina Cave System on the Island of Hawaii, USA - MA170107-3 metaG ...
AGAGGGGATCGGTCACGCCCCGATTATAAAGCCTCGGCCGTTCCGAACCGCCCAACTAACGGAGGCCCGCCTCCGTGTTCGCCAGGAACTCGTCGATCTTGCGGTCCGTCTTTATCGACAGGGCCTGGTGGGTCCCGCGGCGCGGGTCTCCCGTTCCCAGCCGCGCGGCCCGGTCCGCGTGGGCGCGGCCGCGACCCTCGGCGGGGCGCGCGGCCAAGTCCGAGATGAAACTCAGCTCTTGCGCGAACTCGTCGGACTTCCAGTACCCCGGAAGCGCGTGCAGTACCTCGCCCTCCGAAGTGCAGAAAAACGTGGTCACGTTCTGCGGCGCGGTCCCGTTGGGGAGCTGTTTGGCAAACTGAGCCGCGTCCATTCCGAGGAAGTCTCCATCCCCGAACGGCTGGGAGGGCCGGATGTTCTTCCAGACGCCCACGAAGTCCCGGTTCACCCGCTCGATCACGCGCTCGTCCGAGAACGTCACGGTTCTCTGCGCGAGCCCGGCCGCTCAGCAGCCTTCTTTGTAGAGGTCGCCCACCACCTGGAAGTAGAGGAGGTTCCGGTTGGAATGGCGCGCCAGGCGCTTCGCCTCCTCGACGTCGGTGTGCCAGAGGATTCCGCGGTTGTAGCCGGTCCAGGGCTTCCAGCTCCCCGACGGCCCGACCCGGGGCGAGGGGCACCGACATTCGGAAGCCGGCGCGCCGCCCCGGGCCTTGTGATAGCCCTTGGGCGTCTTGAGATGGTCCTCGTGAAGGCGCCGCACGGTCGCCGCAGCCGTCGCCTCGGGCGCGCCCGAAGAGTCGAAGCACGTCAGGCGAACCAGTTGGGCGTACTCGATCTCCCCCGCCACGTCGCCGGAATACGAGCAGAAGTCCAGCCGGTGAAGGATGTGTCGGTCGGGAGTCAGGAGGAACGTCCGCAGCGGCGCCCCCTTGGTCAGGAGGGCGCCGTACCCGAAGTCCTTCAGGCCCTCCATGTCCCGGTCGGGCGTGGGCCGCACGACCGCGGCCACGCAGTCTCGCGAAACGGCCTTGCGAGCATCCGCGTCGTCCAAGTACGCGGGCTTGCGGGCCATCTCCGCGTACGGGCAGTCCGTGTCCTTGCACGCGCAGAGGACTTGTCGGAGGAGGACGAGTTTTTTCTCGTCGCGGGCTTTCCGGCACGCGGTGTCGAGATCGTCGAACCACTCGATCCCGGACGCGCCGTCGAGGCAGAGCGGGAGGAGAAGGGCGATCAGGGGCTTCATCGGGACACCTCGTCGAACCTTACAGAATTAGACGTCTGACCGGGGCCGGCTGGTAGCGTCAAAACGGCCGTGCCGGACTCCGCTCGTGGAACGCATCCTCGTCCTGCTGCTCGTTGGGGCGATTTGCCCGGGGTCGCGGTTCGCGCGGTTTCGACACACCGGCGGGCTGATGCTCGCCCTGACGCGCGTCGCGGCAAGGTGACGAGAGCCTTGGCTCCAACCTTCCCCGGCTTAGAGCCTATCCGAAAGACCCGGACTCAGAGACTCAGAGACACGGAGACCGCCGTTAGGAACGGAGGGGCGTCTCTGAGACCTCCGAGTCTCTGAGTCCCGGTTCTGCGCGCCGGGGTAAGGACCGGTCATTCAGGGGGGGCTCAACACCACCTCCGCGAACCGGTTCATGCCGGCGCCGCCGTCGGACCCCGCGTCGTAGACGTACCCGTAGACCTTCGTTCCGTCGGGACGGGTGTAGCCGTTCCCGCGGACCCAGGAACCGAGGATGCGGTCCACCTGAAGCGTCGACGCCTGCCATCCGCCCGCGTCGTGCGTGGCGAAGATGCTCCGCGAGGCCTTGTCGACGAACAGCACGCGTACCGTGTCGCCGTCGGGGACAGCGTCGGCGGCCGGTTGCTGCGAATCGACGGCATCATGGATGACCGGACGGTCGGTCGCCTTCACTGCCGGCGTGGGGGCGGAGCGCTTCACGACGCGGCGCTCCCAGAGCGCGCCGTCCTTGAGCCGATACAGGACGACGACGGTGTCGGTCTTCGGAAGGTACACGAGCGGCAGGACCGAGCCGAATTCCGCCCTCGACGTGCCCAGGCCGGAGGCGAGGCGTTCCGGCGCCGTCAGCGCGTCGTCCCGGCCCAGCCTCCGATACCAGAGTCCGCCGTCCGGCGAGGTGTAGGCGAGGTGCACGGAGTCATCGGGGTCCGACACGCACTGAGGGCCCACGGCGGAGTCGATTTGCGAGGCCTCGCGCCAGCCGCCCGCCGGCGCGCGGATGCTGACGTGGACCCGGGTCTGGCCGACGTAGAACGCGACGACGCTGCCGTCGGACCGCACGGCCAGCGTCGCCGCCTGGGCGACGGAGTTCACCTTCCCCGCCACCTCGTCGCGGATGGCCCACGTGTCGGGATGGGTCGGGTGATCGGAGGTGCGGAACGAGTGGTAGTAGGCCGCGCGGGTCACTTGATGGAGGATATGGATCGTGTCCCCGATCTGTTTCGCGTCGACCGACTCCAGGTCCCGGGTTCGGGGCCGGTTCGCGCCGTCGACTTCCGTCCAGGTCCTGCCGCCGTCGGAGGACTTGACCATCAGGAACAGGTTGCTCGTCTCGGCGGGTTCCATGATGAAATAGAGATTGCCCTTGGAGGCCTGCCAAGGGCCGATCCGGCCGGGGGTTTCGACGTAGGTCCCCCCCACGTGACCGGGCGGTATGGCCAGACGCAGCGCCGGGGCGCGGCCTTCGCCCGTCGGGGACCCGTCCGCCGCGACCATCCGGAACTCGAACGTGTCGCCGTCCTCGTTCGTGACGCCGCCGTCCGCGAAGCGGCGCACCACCAGCGCCCACTCGAACTCGCCGTGCGCGCCGGCGCCCGTCCACGGCGGCGTGCGGTCGGCGAGCCCGACGCCCGCGCCGGGCCGGAAGGGGGCCGCGGATCCGGCCAGGAGATCGATGGTCGCCGCGCCGTCTTTGTAGGCGGCGCAGGAGACGAGGCTGGACCGGGGCGTCTTGGCTTTCGGGTGGGGAAAATCGTGGGCTTCCAGGTCGGCCCAGGGCTGCGCGTTGCGCCGGTATTGCAGCCGGAACGGCCCGCCCGAAGCCGACTCCGCCTCGAGACGTATCCGGAAAGGCCGATCAGCCTGAACGGTGACGTTCTCGTTCAGCGCCCCGGCCCACCCTTGGTCGGCGTTCAACGGAGCGCTCATGTTCGAGCGGACCCGGAAGCCGACTTGCCCCTTCCGATCCTGCTTCGCCGGAAGCGCGGCGAGCAGGGCAAGCCCGCACGCGAGGAAATGAAATGGGTTCACGGGTTTTTCTCCTCCAAGAGAATATGAACGGCGGGCGAGAAAGATGTCGGGGATGTAACAGAATGATGCGATCAGATTGTTACATCCCGGAGGATGTAACAATCTGATCGCATCATTCTGTTACATCCCGGTCCCTTAGAACAGCGCGGTGATGGGCTTGCCCTTGTCGGCTACCTTGAACGGGCGGCCCGAGGGCGAGTGGACCACGTGCTCCAGCGGCAGGCCCACCGCGTGGCCGATCGTCGCGTTGAAGTCCGGCACGTTGACCTTGTTCTCGACGACCTCCTTGCCCTCGGCGTCGGTCTTGCCGTACTTCTGGCCCCCCTTGATGCCGCCGCCCGCCAGCAGGGCGGAGAACGCCTTGGGGTAGTGGTCGCGGCCGGTGCGCTCCTCGCGGATGTCCGGCGTCCGGCCGAACTCGGTGGTGAGCACGACGAGCGTCTCCTCGAGAAGCCCGCGACTCTCCAGGTCGGAGAGGAGGGCGGCCAGCGCGCGGTCGAGGACGGGAAGCTTGCGCTCCATGGCTTCAAAGTTCTGGTTGTGGGTGTCCCAGCCGCCGTTCTGGACTTCGACGAAGCGGACCTGGTGCTCGATGAGGCGGCGGGCCAGCAGGCAGCCTTGGCCGAACGCGTCCGTCCCGTAGGCCTCCCGGGCGGCGGCCGGCTCCTTGGTCAGGTCGAACGCCTCGAGGTCCTTCGAGGACATGAGGCGCACGGCCTGGTCGTACATGTCGGAGTATGCGCGCACTTCGCGGTGGTCGTACTTTTCGGCGAAGGCCTTGTTCATTTCCTCGGCGCGCTTGAGGCGGGCGTCGTAGGCGGTCGGGCTCACGCCGCCGGGGCGGACGCTGTTCTGAAGGCCGGAGGCGGGATTGCCGATCGGGAGCGGCCCGTACTTGGGTTCCATCCAGCCGGCGGAGGCGCCGTTGTTCCCGCCGCCGATGGCGACGTGGGCGGGCAAGGTGGCGTTGCGCGGCTTCGCCATCAGGGTCATCCACGCGCCCATCGTGGGGTGCTGGATCGTGCTCCGCATGATGTAACTGGTGTGCATCAGGTACTGGCCTTGCGCGTGGGCGCCCTGGGTGGAATTCAGGGAGTTGACGACAGCGACGTGGTGCATCTTCTTGGCCAGGTTCTCGAAGAGCTTGTTGATCAGGACCCCGTCGGCGCTCGTTTTCGTCGCCTCCGTCGGGCCCTGCGTCTCCGCGCCGGGTTTCAGGTCGAAGGTGTCCAGGTGGGTCATCCCGCCCGACATGTACAGGTAGATGACGTTCTTAGCCTTCGCGCCGGGCCGGAGGGGCACGTGGCCCACGTCCTGGGCGACGGCCAGGCGGTCCAGCCACGGCAGGGCGCCGACGCCCAGCAGCGACAGCGCGCTGCCCGAGAGGAACCGGCGACGGGAAACTTCATCGAGGCCGCGGGCAAGGTCCTTCATGGCTGGCTCCCTCTACCGGATGAACATGAATTCATGCGTATTGACCAGCGTCCACATCAGGTCGCCGATCGCCGCGTCGCCGCGCTTCTCGACGTCCGGAACCCAGGAATCCCGCTCCCTGGGCGCGGGGTCGCGGTTGACGATGCTCAAGAAAACCGCGCGGACCTTCTCGGCGGACGATCGGGCGGCCGCGGCCGCCACGCGCACCGCCGAGCTCTTGTTCGGCAGGAGCGACTTGTCCACGAAGCCGTTCAGGAGCGAAAGCGCCTGCGGCACGGCGGATTGCGTGTGGGAGGCCTCGATCTGCTCCCGGTCCGACTGGCCGAATTCCCGGAGGAAGTGTCCCGGGGGCGCCGGCTGCTCGAGATCGGAAGCGCGGGCGAGCGTGTTGCGGTCGCCGCGGCCCCGTCGGTAGTTCTGGGCGGGCCGCATCAGCGCGGCGGACGAGGGGTCCTTCTCGAGGGCTCGGATCTCCTCCTCGAGTTTCTTGGCGGCCGCTTCATCGCCCTTCTTCCGGGCGAGCGCCAGGCTTTCCTGGAGCTTGCGCGACTTGTCGCGCAGCTCCTGGGACTTGGCGCTCAGCTCGCGCTGGAGCTCGCGGAACTTCGCCGGGTCCTTCTGCCGCACGACTTCCAGCTCGACTCTCTGCTTGATTTCAGCGTCGGTGATCGCGAGGATCCGCTCGTACTCCGCGTAGACCGGCTCGGCGGCTTCCCCCGGTTTCAAGAGCTTGCCGTCCACATCCGGGACCACGAGAGTCACGACGGAGTCCCACAGCTGCTCGGCCGACATCCGCCGGAGCAGCGGGCCCGGGAAGCGGTAGGGCTCCTCGTCGGAGGCTTCTTTTCGCGAGGCCTCCCGCTGGTACGTCCGGCTGTAGGTCAGCACGCGCAGGAATTGCTTCACGTCGAAGCCCACCTCGGTCATGGTCTTCTCGAGGTGCTTCAGGAGCGGCTCGTTGGCGGCCTTCGTGGACTCCTTGAGGTTGTCTACGGGCTCGATGACGCCGGCGCCGAACAGGCGCTTCCAAAGCCGGTTGGCGATCACGGTCGTGAAGCGCGGATTTTCGGCCGACGTTAGCCACCGGGCGTAGGCCTCCCTCGAGTTGACGTCGCTCGCGCGGATGGCCGGGGCCCGTCCGTTGCGGCCCGGCCGCCCCGAGTTGCGGTCGGCCTCGGCAGGGTCCGTCTTGAGGGTCACTTCGTTGCCGAACATCGCCTTGGCCTTGACCACCTGGTTGGCCTTGGCGTCTTCGTATTGGTAATCCTTCGGGAGGCGGTAGAGGCCCGTGCCGGACCCCGAGATGCCGTACTGGAGGGGCTGAAGGATTCTTTGGAACGCGCGGGCCTCGAGGCTCCGGCTCGCGTCGCGACCCTGGCCGCGGTAGGCCTGGCCCATGGCTTCCAGGCGTTTCCCTTCCTCCGAAGAGCGGAGGCTGTCGTCTGTGAACCGCATCCCGCCCGTGAAGGCCACCATCTCGTGATACTGGAGCTGCTTCCACTTGTCGAACGGGTGGTTGTGGCACTGGGCGCACTCGAGGCGCGTGCCCAGGAAGATCGTGATGGTGTTGGACATGTTGTCTTCCACCATCCCGCGGTCGCGCAAGTAGTAGCCGGTGGCCCCGTTGCCCCGCCTGTGGGCGTTGCCGGAAGCGGTCAGCATCTCGCGGACGAAGACGTCCCACGGCTTGTTTTGGGCCAGCGACTCCTTGATGAAATGAATGTAAGGCTCGCCGGAGACCTGCTGCAGGCGCGACTTCACGCGGAGGAGGTCGGCCAGCCAGTTGAACATGTGGCTTGCGTAGCCGGGGGCGTCGAGCAGCCGGTCGACCAGCGCCTCGCGCTTGTCGGAGTCCGACGCCGAAAGGAAAGCGGACGTCTCCTCGGCCGTGGGGACCCTGCCGACGAGGTCGAGGTACGCGCGGCGAACGAACGCCGCGTCGTCGGTCAGCGGGTTGGGAGTGATTCCGTTGGCGGCGAGGTCGGCCTCGATAAGGCGGTCGATCTCCCGGGCGGCGGACAGGGTCTTGCTTCTCGGGATGCGATCCACTCCCGTGCCCGCGTCCCCGGCGGCGCCCGTCGGGATTCCCGAGGCCAGGACGGCGGCCAGGGCCGCTGCCGAAACCAGGCGGAACTTGCCCATGGAAGGTCCTCCCCGCCGGTGGATCCCGCTCCCCTTACATGGGGTTCAACCCGGGGGGAGCCTGAAAGTTGTGCTGGGGAGTGCAGAAAGGATGGGGTCAGCCCTGATTCTTTCCAAAGTCCCGCGCCCTCTACTTCAGGCCTTGTTTGAGGTACCACTCACGCCATCGCCGCTGCACGACGCGGATGGCCTCCGGGTCGGTTTCGACCTCGCTTTCGCCGAGATAGACGCGGAATTGACCCACCCGGCGCAGGTGAAGGATCGCGGTTCTCCGGATCTCGAGACGGTCGCTTTCGAGCTCCTGAATGTGCCGCTCCACGGGATCCATGCGAGACCCCGTTTCTTCCCACCATTTAAGGAGCTCCGGTCCGTCAGGGCTGCCTCCGTAATGACCTTCGAGGGATTCGAAGGCCATGTTCGTCACCAGCGACGGGAGGGTCGGATCGGTCGCGCCCTTGACCAGAATTTCCAGAGCCTTCCTGCTCTCAACGTATTTCAGAAGGCGGAAGGCGTCTCCCGCCGCGCTTCGCCTCTCTCTCGGACCGATCCGAGGTCCTTTGGAGGAGAGCGCCCTCTCAGATACCGAGCACAGGGGAGCAAACCATTTCGGGTCGAGGGAAAACTCTTCAGGCTCGTGGGGAAAGAAGCCGACCGGCAGCGTTTCCACCCTTGCTTCGAACCGCCGGTCCGGGTCGTCCGTGGAATAGGCTTCGATCCAGGAGCGGATTTTTTCCGACAGTATTTGCTCCCCTGCGCCCGTCCCTTCAACGAAGTACCAGTGACCCGAATGCTTGCGCCAGTAGGCGTCGACGCCTCCTTTGGCGCCCCGGTAGGTAAAACGGATGGAGGCGATCGCAAACTCGTTCTCGGAGACCCCGATCCTTTCGACTCCGCCGAGGACTTTGAGTCCTGCGTGCTGTTCGGGCCAGGGGATTTTCCCGCCGTGCTTCTGGAAAGGTTCGCGGTAGTGGTCCTTTCGTTCGGGATGGACGGCCGTCTCGTAGCACAGATTCAAGTACGTTTCAAGGTCGCCCTTTTGCCAAGCGTCCAGGAGAGTGCGGGTTCGCTCGAAGACCTCAAGGCGGACGGGATCGCCGGAGAAATCCGCATCCTTGTAAGAGAGTCCGCCGCAAGAGCCGGGCAACAACCCGAAAAGCAAAAGCAAGCCGTGCCAGGATCGGTTCACTCCAGAACCGAGAAGATCTCGTCCACATCGACCTGGAGGTCTTTGACGGCCGCTGACTTGAACGTCTGGCCCTCCTGGAAGACGCTCCGCTTGCGCAGAGGGCCGAACTCGTACACTTCGCCGGTCCGATTCGCGGTGTTGACGATCCAATACTCGCTGACTCCGCGGTCACGGTAGAGGGGGAGCTTGCGCCCGCGGTCTACCGACTCGGTCGTGGGGGATAGTACCTCGACCACGAGATCGGGGCCGCCGCGGATGTAGGCGCGTTTACGAAGGGCCTTCCTGCGAGCCAAAAGATAGACCACGTCCGGCTCAACGCAATCGTGTCGCCCGAAATACACGCCCGGTCCGACCATGACCCCTCCCAGCTTGCGCGGCCGGACATGAGCGCTCAGGAGGTAAATGATTTTGGCAACAACCAGTTGGTGATCGGTGGTTGGAGGCGGAGTCATGTACCATTCCCCGTCGATGATCTCGTGGCGGTTGCCGTCCTCGGGGAGGCGGACGAGATCCAAGTAGGTCATTCGCTTGCGGGCGGCGGTGGTCACAGCCCCATCGTATCGCGACGTTCCCCTAAGGTCAATCGCGCGCCCGGGACAACCTCAGCCGGCTCGGTTCGCGATTTGCGGTTCGGGCTAGAGGCCGAGGTCTTTCCACTTCTTGTCGACCAGCGCCTTCACCTCCGGCGACATCTTGATCTCGTCGGGCCAGGGGCGGGTGAAGCCTTCGCCCGGGGTCTTCTTCGTGGCATCCACCCCCATGTGGGAGCCCAGGCCAGCCAGACGCGAGGAGTGGTCCAGGATGTCGATCGGCCCCATGACGAACTCGATGTCGCGCTCCGGGTCGATGTGGTTGAGCGCCTTCCAGCAGACTTCGCGCGGGTCGTGGACGTTCACGTCCTCGTCCACGACCACGATGCACTTCGTGAACATGGCCTGGCCCAGGCCCCAGATCGTGTGCATGACCTTCCGGGCATGGCCGGGGTACTGCTTGCGGATCGAGACGATCATGAGGTTGTGAAAGATCCCCTCGATCGGCATGTGGTAGTCGACGAGCTCGGGGAGCTGCATCTTCATGAGGGGGAGCATCAGGCGTTCGATGGCGGCGCCGATGAAACCGTCCTCCTGCGGCGGAGTCCCGACGATCGTCGTATGGTAGACCGGCTTGGCGCGGTGCGTGATCGCGCGGACGCGGAAGACGGGGAAGTCGTCCTCGAGCGAGTAGTAGCCGGTATGGTCGCCGAACGGCCCTTCGCGCCGCCTCTCCTGGGGGTCGACGGTCCCCTCGAGCACGATCTCGGCGTTGGCGGGCACCGAGAGGTCGAGCGTCTCGCACTTCGTGAGGCGTGTCCCTTCCTGGCGGACGACCCCGGCGAATAAGACCTCGTCCACGTCCGGCGGAAGGGGCAGGGTGGCCGCGAAGCACATCGCCGGGTCGCAGCCGATGACGGCCGCCGCCTGAAGCGGCTCCTTGGATTTGCGGAGGTGGCGCGCCCCGTCCTTGTGCCAGTGGAAGTGCATGCCGGTCGTGCGCTTGTCGTAGACCTGCATCCGGTAGCATCCCACGTTGCGTTTTCCGGTTTCGGGGTCGAACGTGAAAACGAGCGGGAAGGTGATGAAGCGGCCTCCATCCTGGGGCCAGCATTTGAGGATCGGCAGCTTGTCCAGGTCGACCTGGTCGCCCTTCAGGACGACGTCCTTGCACATCCCGCCGTCGACCGACTTGGGCAGGAAGCTGGCCGCTTCCATGAGCTTGGGGAGCGCCTTGATCTTCTCGATGAACCCTCCCGTAGGCGGGTTCATCGCCAGGGCCAGGATCTGCCCCAGGCGGTCCGGAAGCCGGTCGAGGGAGTCGACGTCGAGCGCGAAGGCCATGCGCTCCCGCGATCCGAAGAGATTAATCGCCAGGGGCATCGAGTGCCCCTTGACGTTTTCGAAGAGGAGGCCCGGGCCTCCCCGCTTGGTCACCCGGTCGGTGATTTCGGCGATTTCCAGGTCCTGCGAGACTTCCGCCCGGATGCGACGGAGGAACCCTTTCTGCTCAAGCGCTTCGATGAAGAGCCGCAGATCGCGGAACGGCATGGCCGAGAGTGTAACAAAACTTCCTGGAAGTTTTGTTACAACCAGGACATGCAGCCCTTGAAGAGGAGGGCCGAAAAGAAGAGGGCCGTGATGAGCGCGAAGGGCCAGAGCACCCAGGCATACCAGGGGACGTTGACGTCGGTGGGCGGCTCGAATCCGGGGGGGTGGGCCGGAGGAGGCGGGTCCTCGTACTTCTCGTCCATAACCGCATGATACCGGGGCGCGAACCCGTCCATCAAGCTCTACTTCCGACGTGGATGGCCGCCACGCCGCCGAAGATCAGGTCGTAGGTCACGTCGCGCAGCCCGGCCGCCTCCATCCGGACCCGGAGCTCGTCGGGCTCGGGCCAGCGGGCCACCGAATCGGGAAGGTAGCGGTAGGCGTCGATCTCGGACCGGGCGATCATCCGGCCGATGTTCGGGAGGACGCGGCCGAAGTAGAGCAAATAGCCGCGACGGAGGAGGGCGTTCCGGGGCAGGGTGAACTCCAGAATGACCACGCGGCCCCCGCGGCGGACGACGCGCGCCATCTCGGCGATCCCGCGGCCGCTGTCGGCCACGTTCCGGATCCCGAACGCCACCGTGGCGGCGTCGAAGCGCCCTTCGCCGAACGGGAGCCTCAATGTATCCGCCTGCTGAAAGCGAACGCGGCGGTCCAGCCCCCGGCGCCGGGCCTTGAACCGCGCGACCTCCAACATGCGGAGCGAGAAGTCGCTCCCCACCACCTCCGCCCCCGCCAGGCGATGGATCTCGAACGCCATGTCCCCGGTTCCCGAGCACACGTCCAGCACGCGACGGGCTCCCAGGCAGTGGACCGCGGCGCGGCGTCGCCACAGCACGTCCGAATTCAGGCTGAGCAGGTGATTCAGAAAGTCGTACCGCGGCGAGATCTGATCGAACATCGACCGGATCCGGTGAGGCGTTTTGTCGTCGCCCTCCTGCGCTGAAGCTCCGGCGGGCAAGCCCGCCTGCGCTGAAGCTTCCGCCTTCGCCAAGGCTCCGGCGGACAAGTCGGAGGGCAAGCCGGCCTGCCTACCGGCCATTCCACACCGGGTCGGAGCTCGCGCCGTCCTGCGTGATCCGGTCCATCCGCTTCGTCTCGAGATCGAGCATCCAGACGTCCGAAGCCCCGCCTTCGATCCTCAGGTCGAGGACGATCCGCTTCCCGTCGGGCGAGAAGTCGAACGTGCGGGGCAGGGCGTCGCCGCCTCGGAACGGGACCAGCGGCTCGACCGAACCTCTCTTGACCAGGACCAGCGACGGGCTCCCCGACGGATCCAGTCGCAAAGTCGCAAACGTCGTCCCGTCCGGCGAGAGCGCCAGGGCGTCGGGCACGGACGTTCCCACGTCGATGGACTCCATGACGCGCCGCGTGTCCAGGTCGACCCGCGAGACGCTGCCGTCCAGGGACTTAAACCAGGCGCTGCCCCCGCGCACGAGAGGGCCGGCCACGATCGCCGCGCGCGGGCCGATGAGAAGGGTCCCGTCTTTGGCCCCGTCGCGCTCGATGAGGCGGAGCGACACGGGGCCCGCGACGTCGGTCCGGTCGACGAGGGAGCGTCGGAACTGGTAGGCCAGGCGCTTCCCGTCCGGCGTCCAGGAGGGCGCCGCCGCCGCGTCGTCGCCGCCGGGACCGACGACGATCTCTTTCAGGTCCTGCGGTTTTCCGGACTGGGCCACCGTCGCCCTCCACGCCGAGACTCGGCGCCCCTCCTGCTCGCCGGAGAGCCGGACCCAGCCGCTGCCTTCGGGGGCGTAGATCTGGAAGGTGCCGTCGGAGTCCGTCTCCGTGGTCCGGCGCGTTCCGTACGCCGTGACGCGCAGCCCGCGGGCGGGCCTCCTTGCGGCGCCTTCGGCGACGACCGCGCGTCCGCGGACGATCCCCTTGGGGGCGTCCTCGTAGAAAAGTCCCGCGCGCGGGAGAGGCGTGACCTGCCGAAGCTCGGTCCCGTCTGCACGCGCGACGAAGAGGTTTCGGGCGTAGAGATTGAAGACGCCCTCCGCGCCGGCGGAAAAGGCGATCCACTCCCGGTCCGGCGACCAGGCGGGCTCCGCCGCGCCTTCGAGGGAGGCCACCCGGGAGGCCCGGGACCCGTCGGGCGCCATGACCCAGAGCGCTCCCTTCCGCACGAAGGCGATCATCGGCTCGGCCGCCTTGGCGGCTTTGCGGACCGCT
>Ga0187892_10009913_pt1 | contig 12295 bp, 13 predicted proteins | sample MA1701073metaG_FD_139345 | JGI IMG/M metagenome (GOLD analysis project Ga0187892, IMG submission 139345) | Bio-ooze microbial communities from a basaltic lava cave in the Kipuka Kanohina Cave System on the Island of Hawaii, USA - MA170107-3 metaG ...
CCTGGACAGCGACGGGATAGATCCAGACTGCGACGCACGGGAACCGACGTTGGATGGTGCGGAGGATGTCCGAAACTGCGGCGCCGGTAGGACTGGTTACGACGGCGATGCGCGCGGGACAGGCCGGCAAGCGGCGCTTGCGGGAGGGATCGAACAGGCCCTCCTTGTTCAGTCTCTCGGCCATTTGCCGAAAGGCGAATTCCAGGGCGCCCACGCCCTTAGGCTCGATCTTCCGGATGTAGAGTTGATACCGGCCCGAGCGCTCGAACACTTCGACGCCGCCGGTGGCGATGACCTCCAGGCCGTCGTGCGCCGCGAACTTCATCCGGGCCGCGTCGCTTTTCCACATGACGCAGGCCAGCTCGCTGAAACGGTCCTTCAAGGTCAGATAGAGGTGGCCGCCGGCATGGCGTTTGAGATTGCTGATTTCACCGATCACGTGGATGGTCGGAGGCAGGGCCGTCTCGATCGCCTGTTTCACGAGAGCGGTCACTTGGGAGACCGAGAGCGGCGCGGTGGTTGTAGACGGGCGATCCTCGGCCGCCGGCTGAATCAGATAAGGATTGAACGGCTCGCGCGCCATCGCGGGCGTCACGTATTCCAGGTCGGGCGGGTGCCGGCGAGGAAGTGAAGACGTTTGAAAAGGTGGTGGCGTTTGGCGATGAGCTGTTGCATACGGCGCAGCGTGGGCTCATCGAAACCGCCGGTGAACTCCCAGGCGAGGATATCCTCCTCCAACTCCAACCACCGGCGCGTTCCGCTGAAGCGGCGTTTTCGCTTGGGGTCCCTGCCTTCCAAGACCTGACGGACTTCGGTCTCGATCCGCTTGAGCTCGACAGCGATTCTGTGGGAGGACAACTCATTCGCCCAGTCCTGCGACTCTGGCGGGAGAGGCGTGTCCGGTGCAGACGCGGCGGCGTGGCCTAAGGCGCTTTCAATTTGCCAGTCCGCGTCACCAGCATCGTCTGGCCGGGAGGCCGCGGCCGAGGGCGTGGCATCGCTGCCTGCGGGCAAGCGCGTCGTTGGATCGAAAGAGGGGGTTGGTTCGGGCGGCATCGTGTCACCTCGGCGCCCCGAACGAGTGACGCTAGGGCGGAAAGAATCCCGTTAGCAGAGTGTTGACTAAGGTCGATTCGATGAAGCTCAGGACCACCGGCACCAAACCGGTTGCACATCCGGCCACTTGGAGAAGTAGGCCGCCGGATACAAGCAGAACAAGCCCGCGGCGTGCGCGGCGATAGTCATACATTTTTGGGCCTCACGCTCATTAACAAGGCAACTAAGACGTCGAAAGCCATTCCGGGCTACGGGCACAAATCCGTAATTGTGCCGAGCGGCTGACCTCCCCCGCACTGGCCGGGAACCGTACAGGCGGGATCGACACAGTAATCGCCGACCTCGGCTGCCTCGGTCTCAAAGCTGCCCGGCGTGCAGTTGGCCAGGAAGGTTCCACATGGGTCCACGTACCGTGTGACGTTTACCAGCAGGTCGTCACACGAATCGAGAAAGCCGAGGATGGACAGCGACCCCAGAATGAAGGCTGCGCCGGCCCGCCGCGAATTACGAACATTTTGTAGAATCATAGTGTCTATCCTCGCGGTTAGAAAAAATCGTCAGGGCCCGGCGATCGGACAATCCGTGAACAAGGGCACCCCCGTGAGTTGGCCCTCAACGGTCTGGTCTCCGCTACCCACGCCCGAACAGGGATCAATTGTACCACCCAATATTCCATTTTGACAATCGAAAATAAAGCAAAAGTCCAGAGAAACAAACGACGATTCACCCAGGAAGCTCATGCAACCTGTTCCGGGGCCCGAGAGGAGGAACCCGCCTGCCCCGATCAACAAAACACAGGCCGGAATTCGACGACTACGACGCTTCATACAAGTGCTCCGATTGTATTTGTCGGCACAACGCACTGATTAGCCCCGCCCCAAAGGCTGACTCCGTGCCGGGAAACGGCCGACGGCAGGATTTTAGGCGATCGCCGCTCTCACCGCAATCCCGGCGGCCAACCCGCGCATTATCCCCGTGCGGAATGTCTTGGCAACCCTTTGCAAGCGCCGCCTGGGGCAGGGGTGAGCGTCAAGTTGGATAGGTAAACGGCTCTTGAGGGTGGCACGGGCAGCTTGTCTGCCCGTGGCCATTCGCGTCTCCAAAACACTGGCGGGCAAGCCGCCAGTGCCACCCTGTTTGGGGCTTGTTTACCAACGCAAATGACGCTCACCCTGGGGCAGCCGCGGTACATTATCGAGCGAAGCGGTCCATCAGCGATTCATTCTTCGCCTGGATGGATTTCGCCTGCTCAGCCTGGAAACCTCGGTAAGCAGCGGCGAGTTTTTGGTCGTGGGTGGCAAGGATGCGAATCGCCAAAAGTGCGGCGTTTCTGGCCCCGGCCTCGCCGATTCCCACGCAGGCCACCGGTATTCCAGGAGGCATTTGCACCGTGGAAAGCAGAGAATCAACGCCTTGCAAGGGTCCATTGGCGAGCGGCACTCCGATTACGGGCACGCAGCTTTGGGCGGCGATGGCACCGGCCAATGCGGCGGAGAGCCCGGCGGCGGCAATAATGACCTCAAAGCCGTCTGCGGCCGCTCCGGAGGCGAATTCGTGAACTCGTTGCGGGCAACGATGGGCGCTCATTAACTCGACGTAGGGGGCTTCGCCGAAGGCCCGCAATTGGGCGATGCAGCCCTCCATCACCGGCCAATCGGAATCGCTTCCGAAGACCACTGCAATTCTGGCTTTGGGCATAGCCGCCTCCGGGGCTTGAGGGTGCTTCCCGTTGGGTCTCAAGCCGCCCACGAACCGCGAGCGTACTGAAACCGTTGTATGCTGGGAGTAGTCGAGTCGCAAGCCCGACCACCACGCCGCCCTGGCCGGGTTCGCGCAGTCGGCGATCGTTGTCGGGGCCTGAACGGGCGGGTAAAGTTTCCGGCTGATCCAGCGGAGGCGACCAGCCCATACTTTTGAAATCGGCTGTTTCTCCGGCCAAGCATGGCCGGGTGTGTGAGCATCTCGGGCGATGGCGATTCGGATGAGGATGGAGCGTCGACTCAGCGCGCGGCGAGGCGGTCGTTGGCCGATGTTGTTCTGCACGGTCGTGCTCGGTCTTTGCGGCGGCGGGCGGGCATCGGGCAAGGTTGAAGTTCACGTGGTGCACGCCGGGCTGCCGTCGATGCAAGGGGACCTGGTTCGCAGCGGCGCGTGGCTGCCGGTGATCGTGGACCTTGATCTACTTGAAGGGGCGGCGTTTGATGGGAGCCTTCGCCTTGCCCAGTTCGATATTGACGGGGACGAGTGTTACGACAGTGTGGAGGTTCATTTGCGTTCGGAGAGTGGCGGGGCGCAGAGGTATTACCTGTATGTCGTGGCCAACCCGCTGCGGGGGAGAGAGAAGATGGGTGTGGAGCTTCGCGACGCCGAGGGTGGAGTCGTGCAGGTTGTGTCGCAGGGTGAACTGACCCGTCGACCGGCGGCGGCCGATGCGTACCACGTTGCGGATGGCGACTCGATTTTCCTCTTGTCGCTGTCCACCGGGACCGCGGGACGCATCGAGGACCTTGTCGGCGCGGATCAGCAAGACCTCTACAGTCGTCGTTTGCACGTAGGACACATGAGTCCGGCGGATTTGCCTGAGCTTTGGATCGGACTGGAAGCCGTTGATTACATCGTCTGGGAGGACGCCAAGCCGGAGTCAATCACCGAACGACAGTTGGGCGCGCTGATCGAATGGGTCCGGCAGGGCGGCACGTTGCTCATCATGGCGGCCCGTTCGGCGGGCGGGCTGCGGCTGGCCAAACCTCTGGATGCGATTTTGCCGGCAAGCCTCGGTGAAGTCGTGGCCGTGACGGATCTGCGCGACGTCCGGACGCAATTTCTAGGAGTTGAGTCGGGTGAACCCGGCGGTTTCCCAAGGCAGGTTGAGGTTTGTCGGTGCACAATGCGGCCGGGTGCGGAGCTTTTGGGTCGTGACGATTCCGCGGCGTCCGATGTGATCACGCGGCGGCGGGAAGGCCGCGGGCACGTGATTCTTGCGGGCATCGCGGGGCGAGACCTGTTCAGCGGGACGGGCAGCGCTGTGGAGTTTTTTCGCAAGATGTTTCATTTGCGGCGGGAGAGCAAAGACGCGAACCAGCAGCGCGCTGAGCCGGTTTCCCTATTTCGCCGCGTCGTGAGCGCCATCGCCTTCACGATTTCGGGGAGCATCTATCTGCTTGTCGCGGCGATGTTCTCGATCGTCTATATCCTCACGGCGACGTTCGGCGTGTGGGGGTTTCTCGGCAGCCGGGGGTGGAGACATCACAGTTGGAGCGCGTTCGCCGCGGTGGCGCTCCTGGCCGGTTTCCTGAGCATTCTGGCGGTGAACTCCGTGCAGGGGTTCGGCGATCGGTTGCATCAGGTGTCGATTGTCGACGTTGACGCGAACCAGGCGTACGGGCACGCCTCCGCCTACTTCGGCCTTAAGACGGGGTCGGATAAGTCCCTGGACGTGTGGCTGCCTTCCGATCCGTTCAGCGCCCTCGAGCCTGGCCCGACGAGCTGCTTTTTGCGGGCGTTGCCGATGGGCAACGATCCGCTGGAGGCCGGCAGCAGTTTCGCCGACCCGGAGGAATACCGGCTGATTCCAGGCAGTGCGGTGATCGAGGACGTACGGATTCGCGCCACGTTGAAACGCTTCGAGGGACGTTGGGCCGGGCGGCTGGGCGGAAAGCTGACGGGCGAGATCGGGCTCCGGCAACATCCAGGCGGCGACAAAATGCTGCCTCATTGGCGTATCACCGACGACAGCTACCTGGTGAACGAGCTCAACGTGGATCTGACCAATTGCTATCTGCTGCATACGTCCCGGGACATCGAAGGGTTCGATCAAATCCGCTCCGACGAAATCTATGCCTATCCGATCGGTAAGCTTCCGTCCGGCGGGGGACGGGTGAAGCTGGGGCCGCTGTGCCACCCGGCGATCGACGACAAGGCGAACTATGAATATATGGGGGAGCATACCCTCGATTCCGCGCAGCAGAGCTGGAGCGGCCCGTTTCGGACGGCGCTGGGCAAGATCGACTACGGATCGGGCTCCGACGTTGGGTTTTCCCTCGGCGATGAACACAGCGCGCTGCTGCTGTTGTCTACGGTGGGCGAATTCAACCCCACGTTCGGTGCGGGTACGGCCGCGCACCTGATGGGCATCAAGACGTGGTCGCGAGACCGGCTTCGGCAACTGGACATGCGCGAACAGTTGCGCACGGACAGCGTCATCCTGCTAGGGTTCGCAGCCGATCCCGGCCCGGTTCGACTGTTTCGCCGGCAGGGGGATCGCTCCTACGGGCTGATCGATCCGGATCCGGAGCATTCGTGGACGATGTACCGCGTGCGCATCCCCATCGGCGCCGGCGGCAAGGAACATACGCGGCCGCGACCGGGCGGCGACGCGTAGTTTCAGGGTGCGACCTTGATTGTCCAAACCATCAATCTCACCAAGCGGTACGGCAAGCTGACGGCCCTGAACAACCTGCACCTCAACATCGAAGACGGAGAATGCTTCGGGTACATCGGCCCCAACGGCGCGGGCAAGACCACGACGATCAAGATTCTGGCTACGTTGCTGCAACCCACCTGGGGCGAAGCGAGGGTGTGCGGCCACGTCATCGGCTATGAGTCTCGCAAGATTCGGCCGCTCATCGGGTATGTGCCGGATTTCTTCGGCGCTTACGAGGACATGGCGGTCCAGGAGTACCTGGAGTTCTTCGCCAGCGCGTACAACATCACCGGCAAGCAGCGCAGTCGCGTCGTGGGAGACGTGCTGGAGTTGACCGACCTGGTGTTCAAGCGCGACGCGATGGTGGATTCGCTCTCCCGCGGGATGCAGCAGCGGCTGAGCGTGGCGCGAGTGCTTCTGCACGATCCGAAGGTGCTTCTTCTGGATGAGCCGGCCAGCGGGCTGGACCCGCGAGCCCGTATTGAAATCCGCGAGCTGCTGAAGGAGCTCCGCCGCATGGGCAAGACGATCATCATCAGCTCGCACATTCTTCATGAGCTCGCGGAGTTGTGCACGACGGTGGGGATTATTGAACAAGGCGACCTGCTGTTTCACGGGTCGATCCAGGATATCGTTCGCCGGGTGAAGAGCGGGACGAAGCTCCACGTCCGCGTGACGGAACAGCAGGACCTGGCCGCCCTTCTGCTTCAGCGGACGGCGGGGATCAAGAATGTCGAACAGCAGGATGGGAAGCTGGTCGTCGAGCTGGAGAAACAGACGCACGATTTTACGGGCATCGCCAAGCTGTTGCTGGACAACAACTTCAGAATCCGCGAGCTTCGCGAGGAGGAGGTCAACCTGGAAACGGCGTTCATGCGGCTCACTAAGGGAATGGTGCAATGACCGGCCGTTACAAGCAGGAATCCAGTGGCCAGCGGCCAGTGGGCAATGGGCGGTGACAGTAACCGGTGACCCCGTCATTCCCGCGCAAGCGGGAATCCAGTCCGTTCGGAGAATACTGGACCCCCGCTTTCGCGGGGGTGACGCGCCTTCGCGGGCGCGAGGTGCGTTTGCGGGGGTGATCTTCGCGGGAAGGGATTCCCGCCGAAGCGGGTGCGAGAAAGGACTCTCGCACCAGCGATAAGGAACTTCTGGTTTTGAATTCCGCCGTTTGAACGTGTTCGTATGAATGACGTGCTCCATCGTCTCTGGCTTTGGTTTTGGCATTTGCTGCCGCGCAACCCGATTCTGGTCCGAGTGGTGCACGGCGGGTCGCGTCGGTCTCGGCATTTGTGGCTGCGCACGGCCTATCTTAGTGCGCTGTTTGCCGTCGTCCTCCTGTCGTTGATCGTTTCGGTCACCGGGCAGAACGCCTCGCTGACCGAGCTGGCCAAGGGGGCGTCCCAGACGTTCAAGTGGGCATCGATGACCCAGCTTCTGTTGATGTGCTTTTTGGCGCCGGTATTTACGGCGGGCGCCATCACCCAGGAGCGTGACGCGCAGACGTACAACATCCTTCTTTCCACGCCGCTGTCCAATGCCCAGATTGTGTTCGGCTCGCTGATGAGCCGGCTCTATTTCGTGATTATGTTGCTCCTTGCGGGACTGCCGATCTTCTTGATGGCCATGGTGTACGGAGGGGTGACGTCCTCCCAGATTCTTGAGAGCTTCGCTCTTTCCGGCTCCACGGCCATCCTCACCGGGGCGCTGGCGATTTTTCTGGCCATGATCGGCGTGGGAACACGGCGGACGATATTCTCCTTTTACCTGATGATCGGGCTGTATCTGCTGAGCTTGTACCTCTTGGGTCAGTGGGCGGCGACCTGGCTGGAAGCTTCGCCGGCCAACATCGCGGGGCAACGGATGAGTTGGCTTACGCCATTGCAGCCGTTTTTGGCGCTGGATGTGGCCCTGAACCGAATTCATGCTCCGTCGTACGGGCAGTTGGCGGATCGCAATGCGCTCGTTCGATATGCCCTTGCTTATCCCTCCGCCGCATATGTGACTTGGACGACGGTCACCGCTTTTCTTCTGACGATGCTGAGCATGGTTTTTGCGAGGCGCGGGGCCAAGATGGGGGAGATGACGTTTTTCGGGTCGCTGGCCGGTCGCCTTCGCCTTCAGGGGCCGGGCCCGCGCTTGCGGCAGCCGCGGACTGTCTGGTCGAATCCGGTCGCGTGGCGCGAAGCGAAGACTCGTGTATCCGGCGGCAGTTTTCTGCGATGGACGATTATTCTGGCCGGTGTTTTGGGATCGGCGATCCTGTTCATTCGCCGTTTGTCCGGCGATCTTTCGGACGACGAAGTCCGTTTCTGGCTTGCGGGAATGATCATCATTCAGTTCGCCATTGCCCTCATCATCGCGACGAATACGGCTGCCACCTCCATGACCAAGGAAAAAGAATCCAGGTCCATGGACCTTCTGCTGACGACGCCGCTGACGAGCAGGTATATTCTCTGGGGCAAGCTCCGGGGCCTGGTGAGCTTTGCGGCGCCGCTGTTGGCGGCGCCGGCGGGTGCGTTGCTGGCCTTCGGCCTGATCGGCTTGTTCTCGAAGGCGTCGCCGCCGGCGGTGGGCGTCGAAGTGGTGGTGCAACTGGCGGTGCTCATGATCGTCTATACGGCGTGCGCCTGCGTTTTGGGGTTGCAGGTTTCCTTGCGAAGCCGGACGAATGTGGCCGCGGTGATGTACAGCATCGGGCTGCTGATTCTCCTTTGTGCGGTTTTGTCCGGGATCGGGTTCGGCATCATCGGGTCCGTCGGCGGGGCGTTCGGGGCGTTTTTTGCGCCGTTCACGCCATTTACCGCGATCCAGTACCTCGTCAATCCTGCGGACCTATTCCAGTCGAAAGCCGATTTTCTCAAGGGAGCGACCGACGCCCGGGTCGCGGCATTGGTGGGCACGGCGCTGGCGGCCGCGCTCTATGCGTTCATCGTCTGGAGCGTCTATGCCGGCCTGGTCCGCGGCTTCGATATGACGATGCGCAAACAGTCGAGCACGTGAGGCGCACGCGCCGCACGATCCGTCGCGCAGACCGGGAAGTTCAGAAAGTCGGGCAAGTCGATGGCGGCGTCGGCGTCGTGGCGATAGCCGATCGCGCCCGGCCCCCCGCCGGCGAAGTCGCCCGTCGAGGAATAATCCAGCCGCTCGACGATGGAGCCGTCTGCGTTGCCCGTCCCGGTAACGGAGAAGTTGTTGCTTCCCAGGTAGTAGGTGAATTGCCCCGTCGCCACCGTGAACGTCGCCACCCGTTCATCGATGTACTGCGACCCGTTAACGTGGTAACGAACGCGAACGTCGGCCGCGTTGCGCTCCTCGATGACATTGCTGCCATCGTAGTAATACCGCGTGGTCACGCCCGCCACCGGGTCCTGGAAGCTGATCCGCCGGCCGAGGGCGTCATAGGTATAGTTCGCCAGGACCTGTCCGGCGGCGGCGAACGTCACTCCGACTACAAGGGCGATAATGGCAATCGTTTTGCCCAACTCATTCATCCAGTTCAATTGTCAAATCCGCCTCGCCTTCGTCGCGTTCGATCTCCGGCTCCATGATGCTCCGCTTTACGCCTCGGCGCACAAGCCTTTCTCCCGGCCCGATCGCCTCGACGGCCTTGACCTCGCCAAGTCCGTAACCGACTGCTTTGCCTCCGGCGTCAAAGTATGCCTTGGCATGCGGTCCGATGCGGTACATGTCCCAGCGATAGGGCAGCTTGTTCAGCCAACTCGCCAGGCGCCGGAACCAGGCGCGAAACTCTCTCTGTTGTTCGCTGGATAGACATTCGTGCTCGAACGTTGCCCAGAGGCGACCGGGGACAAGCCCCTCCTTCGCCAGGGAAGACCTCCACCACTCTACCACAGGATAAACGTACGCGTGAATCTGATAGTGACCGCCTGGCAAACGACCGGGCGGCGTGATCCATTCACGCGCTACGATTGCTGAATTCCATAAGGAAAAGAACCCGCACCATTGAGTCTCGGCATCCGGTAAAGGAAGTTCGACGGGGACCATGGGGCGATCCGACCGACTCCGATACAGGATCACCACGGCGGGCTCAGACATTATGAAAGTGTAGAACTGCTCTTCATCTCTAGGGTGAAGGTAGAAATTGACTTGGCTTCCCATATACGCCTCAATCGCCCACAATCACGAAACGAACCGGGACGCCCGGATACGCATTTTGGATGGCACGCGCCCTTGCTGGCGCTTTAGACAAATCGCGCAACCTGATAAACTCCACGAACTCGACTGGCCTTTGGCTTCCTGTCGAGAGTACGCCGATGTCAGGAAAGATGGCCCGGCCGGTGCCGGTCTGCGAGGCGGATATAGAGAATTCGGTTCGCGGCGTGAAGCCTCCGGACTCCAGCAATGTCAACTCGTTTGCCGTAGCCACTCACCCGGCCCGATTGCGTCGACAGCCTTGATCTAAGTGACTTGGCTTCCCATTAATATCGACCTACTCCTGGCTCCCGCCGCCTGACCCCTCTTCAAGGTGAATTGTCAAGTCAGTTGCACCATTGTCTTGCTCAATGTCCGGGCGCATGGTATACATCTTGGTGCCCCGGCGCACGACGCGTTCGCCCCCACCGGTTTGGGTCACTGACTTTATTTCGCCCAACCCATAGCCAACCGCCTTCCCGCCAGCATCGAAGTAAGCCTTTGTCTGTGGACCGATTCTATACATATCCCAGCGGTAGGGCCAATTGTTCAACCACCTCGTTAGGCGCTGAAACCAAGAACGGTACAATCGCAATCGCTCCTCTGATAGATGATGCCATTCGTCAAAGCCCGCCCAAATCCTACCTGGAGCGAGTCCATCTGGCTGCTGAACGCTGCGATCGAAGTCTATGACAGGGTTGAGAGTCGCGTCGAGTACGTATCTTCCTGCCGGACTGCGCGTGTCTCGAACTCTACCACGCGGCATCACCTCTTCACGGCTAGCTACCTTGTTGTTCCAGAACACAAGCCCACCGCAATCCGGTTCGTTGGATGGTGGCAAGGGGAGTTGCACCGGCACGTGAGGCTCGTCCAAATGCGATGCCCTAAGAATAGCAACAGCGGGATCGCTTACGACGAATCGGCAGAACTCCTCCTCATCTTCGGGGACCATATAAAAGTTCACTTGCGTGCCCATCTGTCTTCCACTTACGACCCTTTTTCCCTAGAATTCCAGCCAATGGACCGCTTCACTGCGCTCTCCTGATTGCGCGAACTCCAGAAGCACGTCCCTCACAAGGTCGAATCGGACGCGGTACTTACCTTCGATCGGGGTCAGCGTCCCTCCTACGACGAACTCCATGTCTGTCGAGTTCGACACACCTTGCGTGGGATCAGTTGCCATTATGTACGGTGGCAGCCCGTCATTCCGGGAATACTGAATACAGCCAAAGCCATTATCAATCCCAATCGTTAGGTTGAACCCGTTGTCGCCCACAAATTGATACATGATTGGAGGTCGCGTTGTGCGAAGATCATCGAGCAATCCAATAACGGCAGGCTCATCGAGCACCTCGCCGTTTCGAGGATCATGATCGTCGTCTAAGTGTTGAAATGTGACTTTCATCGCGCGTTCCCGACAAATGTTGTTACGGAGCCATCAGGAGTGACCACCGTCAGCTTGCTACCTGCGGGCAGCATATTGGCGAGATTCTGCCGACGCGGCAGGCAGACGCCTGGGTTGTTAACGTAAATGACCGCCTCTCGGATACCTTGCTCCCGCATAACGGCAGCTGCATGGCCTTCGACGTGTGTCGAAGTAATAGCATTAAAGCCAGGTGCCGGCTTTGGCAATGAGGCAGCCGGGCCGGCACGGCCACTTACGAGGAAAAACTCATTGCCGCCAGCACGAAGGACTCCGGGAATTGCGCCAAGCAATCAACGAAACTAGTATGCTATGCATGAGTTTCGTCGATGAAACAGGCGCCGATGAGTTCGTCAAGCTCGCACGCCTTTTTGACAACTGGCACCTTATGCTCCTCTTTCCAGTCAGCGATCGCGTTAAATATGACGGTGACAACATCCAAGACTAAGGCGACCGCGCGGCGGGGTACCACGTCTCTCCCTTGCCACGCTCTGGCCAAGTACCGCAACGCGTCACAAGCCCGGCCGTATGCACCCTCATTGAGGCCCATGCCTGCTGCGAGATCGCCGACTAAAGTCTCTAGGCTCGCATCCAACACGTCGATTGCTTCTTGCTCACTATTCATGGTGTATTACCAAGAGGAATATATGGGAGGATCGTCTGGGGCGGTATCTGCCGCAGGATAAGCACCTCGCCCGACTTCCGCGCAAAGTTTATTGCATCACGACGCGTCAAATACGAACTTCGTCCTAGCTCGCTGCTCAGGTCGATAATGGATGAAGCTTCCAGGCCTAGCACGTCGACTGCCACAACTGGGTTTCCTGACAAGCGAGAATAGCGCCTTGCAGCGTTGATATCACGCGTTGTTGCGATGTATTGCGTCTGGAGGTATCTCCCGCGAAGAACGAATGCCTGAACGGAATACGTCGCCGATGGGTTCTTCGCAAACAGCCCCAGCGCCGGATTCTCGTCGGGCCGAATCACACGGTACACGATCCGGGGTGGAGAGGCTTCCGCGAATGGGAAAATCAGTTGTTGCCCAGCCCGTGTCCCGGGCACAACGCCCGGTGAGAGGCCGCTGCCGAGCACGACGTCGCCGGGTCTGGCGTCGAACACGATCGCCGCGCACGGCGTGGATCAGGTGATCGCCGGATACCAGCAGTTTGCCACGGGAGAGATCACCGAAACGACGACTTACGCGCTGATTGCCGAGAGCGGGCATCCATATCTTGCGCGCG
>Ga0187892_10009914_pt1 | contig 12294 bp, 14 predicted proteins | sample MA1701073metaG_FD_139345 | JGI IMG/M metagenome (GOLD analysis project Ga0187892, IMG submission 139345) | Bio-ooze microbial communities from a basaltic lava cave in the Kipuka Kanohina Cave System on the Island of Hawaii, USA - MA170107-3 metaG ...
ACCGAGTTCGTGTACACGCGTCCGATGACCGGCCTGCCGCAGGGCGACTCGCCGGTGCTGCTGAACGCGTCGTACACGATCACGGCCGACATCGAGGTCCCGAAGGGCGGCGCGGAGGGCATGATCCTGACCTCGGGCGGGCGCTTCGCCGGCTACGGCCTCTACCTGCTCGAGGGGAAGCCCGTGTTCCTGTGGAACCTGGTCGACCTCGAGCGGCTGAAGTGGGAGGGCCCCGCGGCGCTGTCACCGGGGCGGCACGTCGTCGAGTTCGACTTCGACTACACCGGCCTCGGCGCGGGGACGCTCGCGTTCAACGACTTCAGCGGCCTCGGCCGGGCCGGCACCGGCACGCTGAAGGTCGACGGCAAGGTCGTCGCGACGAAGGAGATGCCGAAAACGCTGCCGATGATCCTGCAGTGGGACGAGAGCTTCGACGTGGGCTCCGACACGCTGACCGGGGTGAACGACGCCGACTACCAGCCGCCGTTCGCGCTCACGGCCAAGCTCAACAAGCTGACGATCCGGGTCGACCGCCCGAAGCTGTCACCGGCGGACATCGAGAAGCTCCAGGCCGCCCAGCGCAACAACAAGAGCAGCGAGTGAGGGCCGGCCCGAGATCGATCCCTCCCGCGGCCTAGCGAGGCCTCCGCAGCATCGGCGTGACGGTCGGAGCGGCCCCGACCTGGATCCTCCCCATGACCTCGAATCCGTGACGCTCGTACAGCGAGATGTTCCTTGGGTTCGAGGACTCGAGGTAGGCCAGCACTCCCTCGCGGTCGCACCGCTTTACGGCGTGACGCATCAGCGCCCCTCCGAGACCCCTCCCCTGGGCGTTCGGCTCGACGCCGATCATCGGGAGGTACCAGTGCGGCTCGTCGGGATGTGACTGCTCCATCTTCTCGAAGGTGGCCAGCAGGTCGTCGAGATGCTCGGGCTTCGCGGTGTCGCGGAACACGCTCTCGAGCGCCGCGCCGTCCGGATGCACACCGGGCGGGAGCCAGAGGGCCACACCGCAGAAGTCCTCGGAGACGTACGCCGCCCCGTGGTCGAAGCTGCCCCCCGCGAACTCGCGCGCGGCCCGGGGCATGGCCTCGAGATGGCGCTGCGCGGAGGGCCAGGCGAAGCGCGCGAGCGGGTCGGTGATGAACGCGGCCACGATGCTGGCGACCGCCTGCGGCAGCTCGTCTCGCCTCGCCACGCGAATCTCGAAGGAAGGGCCCGCCACGCCGCTCTCCCGCGCCCGAGTATCGCGCGGCCGCCGACCGCGCACAGGAGCCCGGCCGGGCGGCAGCCGCTGGCGCCCCGGGGAGGAATCGAACCCTACTCGTTGCCGCCCTGCGTCGCGGCCTTGCGCAGCTTCTCGCTCTCGTCACTCTGTTGCTGCGTACTGCACCGTCTCGCGCCCGATCTTGTCGGCGGCGACGTGCTCGACGTTGCTGAACCAGACGTCGGGGTCGAGCCCACGCGTCTCGGCCTCCTTGCGCAGGCTGCGCACGCGGGGCCCGCATTGTAAGAGGCGAATGCGAACAGCATCTTGTTCTTGTCGTCCATGGGCTGGTCCGCGAAGTACTCATCCATCATGAAGCGCACGTACTGACCGGGCTCCTCACGCTCTGGTCCAGGCCCGAAAGATCGGCGTCGTGAAATCCGCGTGCGCGAGCCGTTCCTCCATGATCGTCGCGTCCACCGCGGCGATTTCGCCGCGGGCCTCGTTGAGCATGTCCAGCATGTGGTCGCGCGTGGTCGGCACGAACACCAGGATCACGCGCAGCTTGCCGGTCTTGCGCTTGGCGTTGAGCCACTCGTCGAACGCCGACATGTAGTCGTAGGCGATGCCGCGCTGGGTGAAACCGGCATCGGTGAAGTAGAAGGTCTTCGGCCACCGGAAGGCGGGCGGTCGATTCGTCTGCGGGCTTAGCGCGCCGCTGGACTGAGAGGCGTCGCGTCGGGGTCGTAGTAGGGCGTGATCTGGTTCAGCACCTGACGCGCGGCGGAGGCCCGTTCCATGACGTCACCCGAGGTGAAGAGCTGCGGCGCGAAGTCTCGCACGCGCCGGACGTCCTGCATCAGATCCTCGTAGATCGGAAGCGTCTCCTCCCGCGTGGCGCCCTTCTCTACCGCCCCTGCCAGCTGCTTGGCGCCGCTGCGCACCTTGCGCACGTCCTGCTTGAGGCGGTAGTAGGACCTGCGCTGGGGCCCGGTTGCCTGCGGCTGCTTGCGGAAGGCGTCCTCCAGCGACTTCGTCTCCGTCTCGAGCTGCTTGGCGAGCGCGCTCACCTTGGCCTGGTCCCAGCTCGCGAGCTCCGCACGAGCCGGTGCAGCCGTTGCCGCCGCCAGAGCGAGCATCATCGAGAGGAGAGGTGAGAAGCTGGGCATGCAATGACTCCCTTCCTGCCGCCTAGACCGGTCCGGCGCGGGTCGGCTCAGCATACGCTCACCGAGCTCGGTCCGACCAGGGCTCCTCGTCCCGGCTTCGGCCGGCGTGCAGGCGCCGCGTAGCAGCTCGGCTGAGCCCTGCGTGGCGCCCCGGGGAGGAATCGAACCCCCGACCCGCTGCTTAGAAGGCAGCCGCTCTATTCCGCTGAGCTACCGGGGCACGGACGCGGAAGGTAGCGACCCGGCCCGCCCGCCTTCTCTCAGCGGACCGTCAGAGCAGCGCCTCGGCGACCAGCTCGAGCGCCTCCGGCCCGCCGCCCACCTGGAGCGTGTGGACCCAGCCCTTCTTCCCGGCCTCCTTCCAGGCCTTGAGGCGCTCCTGGATGCGCGCCTTCGGGCCGACCAGGTGGACGGCGTCCACGAGCGCGTCGGGCACGGCAGCGGTGGCCTCGGCCTTCTTCCCGTCGAGGTAGAGGTCCTGGATCTTCTTGGCGGCGTCCGCGTAGCCGAGGCGCTTCGCGAGGTCGTTGTAGAAGTTCTTGTTGCGGGCGCCCATCCCTCCGATGTAGAGCGCCATGCCGGGCTTCACCGCGCTCCGCGCCTTCTCGAGGTCGTCGCTGACGATCACCGTCGTTCCGGCGACCACCGCGAAGTTCGCGAGGCTCTTCTTGCCACTGGCCTTCGCAAAGCCCTGCTCGAGGTACGGCAGGTAGGAACGGTCGAACTGCTCGGGGTCCATCATCATCGGGAAGACGCCGTCGGCCACCTCGGCCGCGGTGCGGAGCCCGCCGGGGCTGATCGACGCCACGTAGATGGGGATCGCGGGATTGCCGTGCAGGATGCTCTTCAGCGGTTTGCCCAGGCCGGTGGTGCCAGGGCCCGTTGCGGGCACGTCGTACATCTCGCCGTGGAACTCGAGCGGCTTCTCGCGCGCGAAGATCTGGCGCAGGATCGCGATGTACTCGCGCGTGCGCGTCATGGCGTCGCCGTAGGGCACGCCGTGCCAGCCCTCCACGACCTGCGGGCCGGAGGCGCCGAGCCCGAGCACGAAGCGGCCGCCCGAGAGCTGGTCGAGCGTCAGCGCCGTCATCGCCGCCATCGCGGGTGTGCGCGCGGGCATCTGCATGATCGCGGTGCCCACCTTGATCTTGCTCGTGTGCGCGAGCACCCAGGTGGCCGTGGTGACGGCGTCGTTGCCATACGCCTCCGCCGTCCAGACCGAGTCGTAGCCGAGCGCCTCCGCGCGGCGGATGCGCTCGAGGTCGATCGAGACCTTGGGGCCGAAGCCGACGGCGCCGGTTCCGAGCTTCATGGGGGCTCCTTCGCGTGGGCGGTCCGGGGTACGATGGCACAGCGCGCGTCGGTTTTCCGACTGCGAAGGAGGGTCCGTGGAGGAGCGAGTCCGCATCGAGAAGAAGGACGGCGTTGCCGACGTGCGCATGGTGCGCGCGGACAAGCTGAACGCGATGGACCTGCCGATGTTCGCGGCTCTCGTCGAGGCCGGGCTCGAACTCGCCGCCGACCGCTCGCTCCGCGCCGTCGTGCTCTCGGGCGAGGGGCGCGCATTCTCGGCCGGGCTCGACGTGCAGGCGGTGATGGGGAGCCTCGGCCAGCGCGCGGACGGCCCGCGCCTCTCGGATCGCAGCGACGACAGCCCCGCGAACGCCGCGCAGCGCGCCGCCTGGGTCTGGCAGGAGGTGCCGGTGCCGGTGATCGCGGCGGTGCACGGCGTGGCCTACGGCGCGGGCCTGCAGGTCGCGCTCGGCGCCGACATCCGCTTCGTGGCGCCCGACGCGAAGCTCTCGATCCGCGAGACGCACTGGGGGCTCATCCCCGACGTCGCGATCACGCAGACGCTCCGGAACGTGGTCGGGCTCGACGTGGCGAAGGAGCTCACCTTCACGGCGCGCGTGGTGAGCGGCGCCGAGGCGAAGGAGCTCCGCCTCGCGACGCACGTCTCCGACGACCCGCGCGGCGACGCGTTCGCGCTTGCGAGGGAGATCGCGGGCCGGAGCCCCGACGCGGTGCGCGCCGCGAAGAGGCTCCTGAACACGGCGCTGCTCGGGAGCGTCGCGGACGGGCTCCGCCTCGAGGCCGAGCTCCAGGGCACACTCGTCGGCAAGCCGAACCAGCTCGAGGCGGTGAAGGCGAACCTCGAGAAGCGCGAGCCGCGCTTCCGGGATCCCGAGTAGCGCGCGCGGCACGATGGCTCGGGTCCACGAGGTCTCGTTCCCGGGCGAGCGGGGCGACGCCGTCCCGGCCTGGCTCGTCGCGCCCGACGCAGGCGGACCGCACGCGGGCCTCCTGTTCCGGCACTGGGGCTTCGGCACGCGCGACAGCTTTCGCGCCGAGGCGGAGGCGCTCGCGAGGAGCGGCGTCGTCTCGCTCCTCGTGGACGCGCCGGGCTACGGCGCGCGGAAGGGGCCGCGTCCGCTGTTCCGCGCGGCGGGCCCAGCGCGGGCGTACGCGGAGCAGGCGGTCGCCGATCTCCGGCGCGGGCTCGCTCGGCTCCTGGCGGAGGGCGTCGATCCCGCGCGGCTCGGCTTCGTCGGGCACAGCCTCGGCGCGAGCGTGGGCGGCCTGTTCGCCGGCGCCGAGCCGCGGCTCCGCGCCGCCGTGTTGATGGGCGGAACGGGGCGCATCTCGCGGCTCTGGCTGCCGCGCGCGGGGGCGGCGGAGCGGCAGGCGCTCGAGCCGCTCGACGCTGTGGCGTGGATCGGGCGCTCGCGTGCCGCGTGTCTCTTCCAGTACGCGGAGCGCGACGAATTCATCGCCCGCGCCGACGCCGAGGCGTACGCCGCGGCCGCGCCCGAGCCGAAGCGCGTCCTCTGGTACGCGACCGACCACGCCTTCGACGCCGCCGCCCGCCGCGATCGCGCCCACTTCCTCTGCGAGCAGCTCGGGCTCGGCCCGCTCGACGAGCCGGCGCTCGCGGCGGTGCGGCTCCCGGCCCGGGAGCGGTGGGGCTACCGGCTGATCCAGCCGCTCCTCCGCTTCGCGCCGCGCCCGGAGGCGGGCTGAGCGGCTTCGCGCCATCCTCCCGTCTCTGGAGGAGCCCCCGTGTCCGACCCCGTCGTGCTGATCGACAACCCCGCGCCCTACGTCCGGCGCGTCACCCTGAACCGGCCCGATAAGCGGAACGCACTGAACCACGCGCTCCGCGGCGGGATCCTGAACACGCTCGTCGAGGGCGACGGCGACCCGAACGTGCGCGTCCAGATCGTGCGCGGCGCGGGCAAGTGCTTCTCCGCCGGCTACGAGCTCGGTGGCGGGAACGAGGGCCAGGAGCTGCCGTACTACACCGCGGGCGGCGACGGCCACTGGCCGCGCCACGTAACGTCCGGCTGGATGAGCATCTGGGACCTCGCGAAGCCGGTGATCGCGCAGGTGCACGGCTACTGCCTCGCGGGCGGGAGCGAGCTCGCGACGGGCTGCGACCTCGTCTACTGCGCCGAGGACGCGAAGATCGGCTACCCGGCGGTGCGCTTCGGCGTGCCCGACATGCACTTCCACGCCTGGCTGGTGGGGATGCGCATGGGGATGGAGATGATGCTGACGGGCGACTCGATCTCGGGGAAGGAAGCCGCCGAGCTCGGCTGGGCGACGCGCGCGTACCCGGGCGAGGAGCTCGAGGCGAAGGTGCTCGAGATGGCGGAGCGGATCGCGCAGCTCCCGCCCGACCTGGTGCAGCTCAACAAGCGCCTCGTGCATCGGCAGATGGAGATGATGGGCATGCGGACGGCGCTGCGCGTGGGCACGGAGATGTGCGCGCTCGGCACGCACCAGAAGAGCATGTTCGAGTTCATGAAGCGCGTGCGCGAGGGCGGCCTCACGGCGGCGCTCCAGGAGCGCGACCAGCCCTTCGGCGACTACCGCACCTCGGAGGAGTAGCGGGGACGTTCTTCAAAACGTCAAAACGGTCTGGAGTGCGGGAGGTCCGCGTTTTGACGTTTTGAAGAACGTCCCCGTCCTCAGCCGACGCGGGCGAAGCCGACGAGGCCGCCGCCGTCGAGCACGATGGTGTGGCCCGTGACCCAGCCGCTCGCGGCGTCGCAGGCGAGATAGAGCGCCGCGGCCGCCACGTCCTCGGGCTCGCCGAGGCGCTTCAGCGGGTAGACCTGCGCCACCTGCTCGCCCCGCCCCTTCTCCCACAGCACGCGCGCAAAGTCCGTCTTGATCAGGCCCGGCGCGATCGCGTTCACGCGCACCTTCGGCCCGAGCTCGGCCGCGAGCTGCTTGGTCAGGTGGATCAGTGCCGCCTTGGTCACGTCGTAGACGCCGAGGATCGGGTTTGTCGCGAGCCCGCCCACGCTCGAGATGTTGATCACCGCCCCGCCGTGCTCCTTCATGCGCCGCTGCCACGCGAGCTGCGTCCAGAAGAGCGGCGCCGTGATGTTCACCTGGAGCGTCTTCTCCCAGGCGGGCAACGGCACGTCGATGGTCGGCCCCGCGTACGGGTTCGCGGCGGCGTTGTTCACGAGGATGTCGAGACCGCCGAGCCGCTCGAGCGTGGCGCCGATCACGCGCTCGGCGTCCTCGGTGCGGCCGATGTTGCCGGCCTCGAACACGGCGCCGTGCCCGATCTCGCGCACGGCCTCGGCGCACGCGTCGGCCTTGCGCGACGTGATCATCACCTTCGCGCCGGCCTCGGCGAACGCCTTCGCGATGCCCTTCCCGATGCCGCGCGAGCCTCCGGTGACACACGCGACCTTGCCGGCGAGCGAGAGCTGCATGCGGGATCTCCTGGTTGGGACGGGCTCCATGTCGTGGCACAGTCCGTGCGATGAATCAAACCCCGGCCCGCGCGCGGCTCGTCGCGATGGCCCGCCACAGCCTGGCGCACACCAAGGCCGGCACGCTGCCGCTCGAGGCCGGCGTCTGCCGCGTGCCGGTCGCCCACTACGTGGACGCCGGGCGCTTCGAGCTCGAGCGCGCGCGGATCTGGCGGCGCCTGCCGCTCGTGCTCGCGCTCTCGGTCGAGCTGCCGGGCGCCGGCGACGGCGTCGTGCGCGCCTTCGTGAACACGTGCGGCCACCGCGGCGCGCTGGTCGGGATCCTCGCGCCCGAGGACTTCGGCGAGATCGACCGGAGCTGCCACGGCCTCACGGCGCTGCCGTGCACCGAGCGCGCGGGGCTCGTCTGGGTGACGCTCGACCCCGCCTCGCGCCTCGACCTCGATGCGTTCCTCTGCGACTACGACGCGCTGCTCGAGGAGTTCGGCTTCGCGCGCTGGCATCTAGTCGGGCGGCGCGAGCTGCCCGGCCCCAACTGGAGGCTCGCCTACGGCGGCTACCTCGATCTCTACCACCTGCCGATCCTGCACAAGAACACCTTTGGCGCGGACTTCCCGAACCGCCCGCTCTACCACGCCTTCGGCCCGCATCAGCGCGTGGACGCGCCGAACCCCTCGCTGCTCGAGCTCGAGGAGCGGCCCGACGCGGACTGGGGCCTCCGCGAGCTGCTGGCCGGCGTCTGGACGATCTTCCCGCACGTCTCGATCGCGACGTTCGACGCGGGCGGGCGCGGCGTGCTCGTGTCCCAGCTCTTCCCCGGCGACGGGCCGCGCGAGTCGCTCACGCTCCAGACCTACCTGATGGAGGACAAGCCGGGCGACGCGCAGCGGGCCGCTGCGGAGAAGGTGTTCGACCTCCTCGGCTACGTGGTGCGCGAGGAAGACTACGCGACCGGCTTCGCCAGCAGCGCGCGCTCGCGAGCGGCGCGAAGCGACACGTGCTGTTCGGCCGCAACGAGGGCGGCGGCCAGCGCTTCCACTGCTGGCTCGAGCATCTGCTCGCACTCGACGACGCCGCGCTCGCTGGCGCATTTACGGGAGACCTCGAATGAGCCTGCATACGCGGATCTGTGACCTCTTCGGCATCGAGGTGCCGATCGTGCTGGCCGGGATGGGCGGCGCGAGCACGCCCGCCCTCGCCGCGGCCGTCTCGAACGCGGGCGGGCTCGGCATCCTCGGCGCCGCGGCCTGCCCGCCCGACGAGCTGCGCGAGTGGATCCGCAAGACGCGCGCGCTCACGGACAGGCCGTTCGGCGTAGACACGCTGCTCCCCGCCTCCGTGCAGCGCGAGAGCTACAAGCAGGCCGCGGGCCCCTCGCCCCAGGAGCGCCTGCCGGCGCTCCTCGCCTTCGCGCGCGAGTTCATGGAGAAGGAGGGGCTCGCGGCTCCGCCCCCGACGCCCGCGCTCGAGCAGCGCCGGCGCGCGGCCTTCACCAAGGACTTCTTCGCGGCGCAGATGGAGGTCGTGATCGAGGAGCGCGTGCCGGTCTACGCCTCGGGCCTCGGCGACCCCGGGCCCTGGCTCCCGCGCCTCCGCGCGAACGGCACGCGGGTGATGGCGGTGGTGGGCGCGGTGCGCCACGCGAAGAAGGTCGCAGCCTCGGGCGTGGACGTGATCGTCGCGCAGGGCCACGACGCGGGCGGCCACAACTCGCCGATCGGCACCATGGCGCTGATTCCGCAGGTGGTGGACGCGGTGGCGCCGATCCCCGTGCTCGGCGCCGGCGGCATCACGGACGGCCGCGGGGTGGCGGCGGCGCTGATGCTCGGCGCGGACGGCGCCTGGGTCGGGAGCGCCTTCCTCGCCACGCACGAGGCCGGCATCTTCGAGTACCAGAAGAAGGCGATCGTCGCGGCGAACGAGGAGAGCACCGTGGTGAGCCGGGCGCTCACCGGCAAGCCTGCGCGGATGATCCGCAGCAGGTGGACTGACGCGCTCGCCGCCTCGGGCCTCGAGCCGCTGCCGATGCCGTTCCAGGGCGCCGTGTCCGGCCCGATCCAGGCGGCCGCCTTCGCGGCCGAGCGCGCCGACATCGCGCCCGGCTTCGCGGGCCAGGGCATCGGCATGATCACGGCGATCCGTCCCGCGGCCGAGGTGCTGCGCGAGCTGGTGACCGGCGCAGAGCGCGCGCTCCGCGGTGCCGAGGGGATGCTCGAGACGGGCGCCGCTCCGCGTCGTACGAACGACCGCACCCGCCGGACCTGATAGGCTTCGGCCGCATGCACGCGGCCGCAGACAGCCTCGAGCGTCTGACGCCGGACCTGCTCGCGGAGACCGGCGCGACCGGCCGCGCGACGCTGGCCCTCCACCTCGAGCGCTACGCGTTCGCCGCGAAGCACCTGCAGCCGGGCCGCGTGCTCGACCTCGCGTGCGGCGTGGGGTACGGCACGCTGCTTCTCGCGGAGCAGAGCGGCCAGCCCGTGCTCGGCGTCGACCTCTCGGCCCAGGCGATCGACTACGCGCGCATCCGCTACGGCGGGCCCGGCGTCGACTTCCGCATGGCGGACGCGACGGACTTCCGCGATGCGCAGGGCTTCGCGTCGATCGTCTCGCTCGAAACGGTCGAGCACCTGCCGGATCCCGACGCCTTCCTCGCCTCGATGGCCGCGCTGCTCCGCCCGGGCGGGAGCTTCGTCGCCTCGGTGCCGACCACACCGTCGACCGACGTGAACCTGCACCACGTCCACGACTTCACCGAGCGCTCGTTCCGCGCTGCGGTGGCGGTGCACGGCCTCCACGAAGTCGACTGCCTGCGACAGGTCCAGCACGTCCCGCTCGGCGCGGTGCTCGGCCGCACCGAGGCGCGCATGACCGGCGTCCGCCCGAACCTGCCCGCCTGGTATCTACGCCACCCGCGGGCGCTCTTGCGTCGCCTCGTGGCGACGCTGCGCCACGGGTTCACGAACCACTATCTCACGGTGGCGTGGCGGAAGCCCGCTTGAAGTTCCTCGTGATCCCGGCCTTCCAGGAGGAGGCCCGGCTGCCCGCGGTGCTCGAGCGCCTCGCCGTCGCCGCGCCCGACTTTCGCGTCGTGGTGGTGGACGACGGCTCGCGCGACGCGACCGCGGCCGTGGCAAAGCGCGCCGGCGCGCGCGTGCTGCGCCATCCCTTCAACCTCGGCTACGGCGCGGCGCTCCAGACCGGCTACAAGTGGGCGCTGCGCTCGGGCGCGACGCTCCTCGTGCAGATGGACGCGGACGGCCAGCACGACCCCGACGACGTGGCGGGGCTCGCGGCGCCCGTCGCGGCGGGCGAGCTCGACCTCGTTGTCGGCTCGCGCTTCCTCGGCGTCGGCGACTACCGCATGGCCGGCCTGCACCGCCTCGGGCGCGACTTCTTCCGCGCGCTGCTCTCCGCCTTCGGCCTCCGGCTGACCGATCCCACCTCCGGCTTCCAGGCGATGAACCGCACCGTGCTCGAGCTCTACGCGAGCGACATGTTCCCATCGGACTTTCCGGACGTGGACGTGCTGCTCTGCGCGCATCGCCACGGGCTCCGCGTCGGCGAGCGTGCCGTGCGCATGCGCGAGGGCACGCGCGCCTCGACGCTCCACGCGGGCTTCGCCCCGATCTATTACGTCTACAAGATGCTGCTGTCGGTCTGGGCGGCGTCGTCCACGGGCCCGCGGCGCAGGGAGGGTGCATGACGTCCGAAGAACGCCTCGAGGAGCTGCGGCGACTGTTCCTGGAGGCGCCCGAATCCGCGGCGACGCGCGTCCTCGCGATCGTTCTGAGCCTGCTGCTCGTGACGGCCGTGCTCTGGCTCGTGCGGCGCCGGACTCTGCGCGAGGAGTACACGCCGATCTGGATGGGGGTCGCCTTCGGCATCGCGGCGCTCTCGCTCGTGCCGCCGCTGCTCGGTTGGCTCACGCGCGCGGTGGGAGCCTGGACGCCGAGCTCGGCGCTCTTCTTCTTCGGCGAGCTGTTCCTGCTCGCGATCTGTCTCCACTACGCGGTGCGGCTCTCGGGCCTGACCCTCCAGGTGAAGAACCTGGCGCAGGAGCTGGCCGTGCTACGCGGCGAGCTCGACTCCTTGCGCGAGCCGTCCGGCGAGCGGCCTTAGCCCGAACGCATGGGGGCGCCGCGAGCCGTCTTCCTCGCGCTGGGCGGGCTCTTCGGCCTCTTCTTCGCGCTCGCGACGCCGCCGCACGATCCGCCCGACGAGGCGCGCCACCACGCGCGGGCCTGGCTGCTGAGCACCGGCCGCCTCGCCGTGGTGGGCGAAGCGCCCGGCCACGGAGCCTCTCCTCCGCGCGACATCACGCAGCTCCATCCGCCGGGCCATCACTTCAGCGGGGAGCAGGTGCAGCGCGGCGGACCGGCCAGCCGGCTCGGGCGCACGGGGCCGCACGCGCCGGCCGAACGGATCGAGGAGCTCCGCGGCTCGCTTGCGCGCTGGGAGCTCCAGCCCGTGCGCTTCCTCACGCCCTACAACCCCGTCGTATACGCGCCCTTCGTGCCGGCGCTCTGGATCGCGCGCGGGCTCGAGCTCTCCGCGGCGGCGGGCCTGCTCCTCGCGCGCCTCTTCGGGCTCGCCACCTGGCTCGCGGGCGTCTGGCTCGTCCTCCGCGTCGCGCCCTGCCAGCGCCCACTCCTCGCGGCGGTGGCGCTGCTCCCGCTCTCGGTGTTCCAGGCCGGCTCCGTCTCGGCGGACCCGCTCACGCAGCTCGCCTGCTTCTGGCTCTTCGCCGAGTGGCTCCGGGCGGTGACGGCCAGAGACGAGCCGCGCCGGGCGCGGGACGACGCGCGGCTCCTCGCGGCCGCGGTGGCGCTCGGCCTCGTGAAGCCGGGCTACGCCCCGCTCGCGCTCGCGTGCGCGGCGCTCCCGGGCACGCTCCGCCGGCGCGCGACGCTCGGCGGAGCGGCGCTGGCGGCCTCCGCCCTCCCCACGCTCGCCTGGGCCGCTGTCGCGCGCGCGGCGCGGGAGCCGGCCGTCGTGGCGGGCGTCGACCCCGACGCGCAGCTCCGCTTCGTGCTCGGGAACCCGCTCGCCTTCGTGCGCGCCGCAGCCGACACGATCGGCGGGCTCTGGGTTCGCTGGCTCGAGGGTCTGGTCGGGAACCTCGGCCACTTCGACGTCGAGATCCCGGGGCTCGCGACCGCGCTCGGGCTCGCCGCCGTCGCGG
>Ga0187892_10009915_pt1 | contig 12293 bp, 7 predicted proteins | sample MA1701073metaG_FD_139345 | JGI IMG/M metagenome (GOLD analysis project Ga0187892, IMG submission 139345) | Bio-ooze microbial communities from a basaltic lava cave in the Kipuka Kanohina Cave System on the Island of Hawaii, USA - MA170107-3 metaG ...
AGTCCAGCCTTGCATTCGCGGTCGAGAGGTCTCATGCAATTTCCTCGATCGATCTCTGATTCTTGCCTTACCCATGCAGCCTCGTCGAAGTGAGTGAGTTTTTGAACGTACTTTCCAGGAACACTACTAACAACACCGCACAAAAAGGCCGTTATTATACCGCCTTGCCACGTGAACCGCGCGTGGCGAAATCCATCGAATCAAAAACAATGTCCAGCACAGCGGGTTCGGTCTTGTCTGTCCGTCGATTATTGCTTCCGCGCCTTGACACTCGCCAAGCCCTTTAACTATCCTTTGTTTCTGAGCCTAATTAGTCCTTCGATTCCCCGCTTCCATCATGCCCAAACACCGTCGTAAGACCCCGGTTGGCACTTCCTCCAAGCCAGCAGGTCTTCCGGTTCAACAAGCAGCCGTTGTCAGTCGCCGACATCATGCTGCAGCTTTCATCGTCATCGCGGTTTGCTGCGTGCTCGTCTATGCCAACACCCTCACTCATGAATTCGTTTGGGATGATAATTTCCAGATTGTTCGAAACCCCTTTCTTCACGGTGACGAACCATTGGCGCGCCTGTTTGTGACCGATGTTTGGGGTTACACGCATCCCGATCAGAAGGGTACCAGCAACTATTACCGGCCGCTTCAGATGGTGACCTACCGACTGATTGGGCAGGTGGCTGGCTTGAACGCGACCGCATTTCACGCAGTCAATCTCCTGTTCCATATTCTTGCCACACTGGCAGGCTATCTAGTCGTTTGGCAATTGACCAAGACCTATTGGGTTGCGTTTCCTGCCTCAGTGCTTTTTGCTCTGCACCCAATCCACACGGAAGCTGTGGTTTGGATTGCGGCTTTGCCTGAGCTGGGCTGCTGCCTTTTTTTCTTTTTGTCTTTTTGGTTCTTCTTACGGGCAGAGGAATCCTCGGTCCCTACGACCACGAAACCTTTGCAAACGCTACGATTGCGAGTTCTCTCTCTGTTAGCGTTCGCTGTTGCCCTTTTGTGGAAAGAAATGGTTTTGACGTTGCCGATTCTGATTGCGGCTTATCTCTTTATGGTGTCGCACGCCGGACAGCCGCTGGTTTCCCGAATCGTGAAATCGACACGGCGGGTGCTCCCCTATCTGGCCGTGATCGGCGGCTACCTGTTCGTTCGCTACCTCGTCTTGGGATTTGTTTCTAGGGTGCAGCACGTTTGGGTGATGTCGCCGGCGGAGTTCGCAATGAGCATTATCTATCTCGCCGGAACCTATTGGGGCAAGCTCCTGCTGCCGTTGCATCTCAATAGTTTTTACCTGTTCGATCCTATTCGTTCACTTTCGGAGGTCCGTTTCCTTGTTGCTTTGGCCATTCTGATCGCCGTTGGCGGCTGGATCGTTTTTGCCCGGCGGCGGTTCCCCGTGGCGGCTTTCGCAGCTGCTTGGGTTGTCGTGACACTACTGCCGGTGTTCAACATCCGCGGCGTGGGCGCCAACGTCTTCTCGGAACGCTATCTTTACATTCCTTCGCTTGGATTTTGCATGCTCGCCGCTTGGCTGTTTGTGCAGGGCTTGCAGCAAGTGCCTTCCAGGGTTCGAAAGAGTGCCGGGGCTTCCGTGCTAGCATTGGCAGCAGTTCTTTATTCGCTTCAGACCATCAGGAGAAATGGTGACTGGAAGGATGAATTTGCGCTGTTTTCGAGCGCCGTGCAGGAGTCGCCACAATCGGCCCAAATGCGGACGTCCTTGGCCCACAGTTACCTTGAGAAGGGAATGCCTGCAGAAGCGGAACGCGAGTATCTAGAGGCTATTCGAGTGGGTTGGGAACGGAATCCGGCCGACCGGGATCAAATTGCCAATGCTTACGGGGGCCTGGGGGGGATCTATGTTGGCCGAGGAGAGTACCAGAAAGGACTGGAAGCGGTTGAGACTGGCCTCCAGATCGGCAAGTTTGAAATCAAGGGTGCGGCCTACGGAATCGCTCTGCTGCGCGTGGGAAGGTTAGAAGAAGGAGCCAAGGCGCTCTATGACTATCACGTGCGGAATCCAAACGACGAAATCGTTCTGGATGCACTCGGAGTGATCGCGCTCAGCCAGCGCGACTACGACAAAGCGATTTACTATCTGCAGCGAGCCGTGAAGATTGTTCCCGATTTTGGCAGCGCCAGAAACAATCTCGGAAGAACCTATCTCGAGATGGGTAAGCCCCAGGAAGCCCTGCCGCACTTGCAGCTGGCAGCGGCTTTGTCTCCGAACGATCCGATCGTCCAGACGAACCTCGGCAGTGCCTTTGCCTCGCTGGGGCGCTCTGGAGAAGCTCGTACATTCCTGGAGCGCGCCCTTGCGCTGTCGCCAAACTATCAGCCAGCCGTAACCCAGCTGCAATCACTGGGCCGTTAGTGCGCTGCCTTCCAGTCGCGCACCACAGCAGACCGAGGGAGTGATTAGAAGACCGCGCTCCCTGCACTTGTTTTGAATTCACAGCGGTATGTTCCAGCGCCACTCCTTTGCCTTTGCTTTGTTGATCATTTTAGGTGCGCTGGCCTATTCCAACTCACTGTCGAACCAGTTTGTTCACGACGACAACTACCAAATCGTTCGCAATCCCTACCTGCACAGTGATGAGTCCTTGGCGCGGCTTCTTTTCTCCGATGTCTGGGGTTATCAGACGCCAGGGCGCGCGGGCACCAGCAACTACTACCGGCCACTCCAGATGCTGGCCTATCGATGGATCGCGCAGATCAGCGGGTTGAATCCATCAGCTTTTCACTGGGTAAACCTCGTTCTACACTTGATGGCGAGTGCGACAGCGTACCTGATGTTTTGGTACTTAACCCGCAACTCTGGGGTAAGCCTTTCAGGGGTAGTCCTATTTGTGTTGCACCCGATCCATACTGAGGCGGTTGATTGGATTGCCTCGCTCCCAGAACTCGGATGCGGCCTGTTTTACTTCCTCTCATTTTGGTTGTTTCTCAAGAGCCAGACCGTGAGCGCGCCCCAAGCGAAGCCGGTCAGAAAAAAGAAACAAGCCGCAAAGCCTCCACCAGATGGGACCTCTGGAGGATTCTTCTGGCGCGCCGGCTCGCTGTTTTCGTTTGCTGTTTCGCTGCTATTCAAAGAGATGGCGTTGACGGTGCCGATCCTGGTCGGGGCGTATGCCTTTACTTTCGAGCCGGGAACACCCAGCTGGAAAGATCGAATTCGCGCGGCTGTCCAGCGAAGCTGGCCGTATCTGGTCGTGGCCGCAGGCTACCTGCTACTGCGTTATCAAGTGTTGGGTTTCATCTCAAAATCACAACAGACGTGGTCCCTGAGCCCATGGGCCCAGGTTCTGAGTATTCTTCATCTGGCGATGCAATATTGGTACAAGCTCCTGGTACCCATGAACCTCAACGCGTTTTACACCTTTCACCCGGTGTATGGGCTTGGCGACGGGCGTGCTTGGGTTGCTGTTGTCTGTGTGGGAACTCTAGTTGGATCCATCTGGTACGGGTTTCGGCGAGTTCCGTTGGCCAGTTTTGCTGCAGCTTGGGTTTTTCTGACACTGCTGCCGGTGATGAACATTCGGGGCGTTGGCATCAACGTCTTCACGGAACGCTATCTCTACATCCCTTCCTGGGGGTTTTGCTTGTTGGTCGCGTGGCTGGCTTCGCAAGGGCTGTCGAGGATCCCTCGCACACAGCGGACGTATTGGGCAGGGGCCGCTCTTGCAGGCATCAGCCTGCTTTACGGAATACAGACCTACCGGCGAAATCGGGACTGGAAGAACGATTTTGTGTTCTACACGCGAGCTGCCGAGGCTTCGCCGAATTCTTCATCGATGCAGAACTCCCTGGCGCATATTCTCCGAGCGGAGAAGGCTGATTTGGATGGCGCGGAGTGGCATGCCCTGCGGGCACTTAAACTCTCGGAAACGGAGGTTCCTCGCGACCCGCGCCTGGAGGCTTCGGCTTACTTGAATCTGGCCAACATCTATATCCAGCGGAAACAGTTCTCCAAGGCGCTCAAGATGGCGCAAAAGGGCTTGGCCGCCGATCGCAGCCAACCCAATCTGCACACCGTTCATGGAGTGGCACTGATGCAGCTCGGAAAGACCGATCAGGCGCAACAGGTTTTCCTCGAAGTGCATCAACTCTTGCCCAATGACGAGTTGGTGTTGCACTATTTGGGAGTCATTGCACTCCAGCGCCGGGAATTTGAAAAGGCGGTCAGCTACTTCCAGAAAGCCCTCAAGATTCTTCCGTCCTATGCCGACGCACACAACAATCTGGCCGCTACCTATGTAGAAATGGGACGACTGAATGAGGCATTGCCCCATCTGGAGCAGGCGGCGCGGCTGAATGCGCGCGATCCCATGGCTCACACCAACCTGGGCGCAGTCTTGGCCGGGCTCGGACGTATTCCTGAAGCGCGGTCGCATTTGCAACAGGCACTTTCGCTCGCTCCTAACTTCCCTGCAGCATTGGCCGAGTTGGCAGCCCTCGAAAACGCCCAACGCCGGAGCCCCTGAGGACGAATGAGCCAATCTGCCCCGCCGCCTGCCGGAACGGTTCTCGTCGTCACCTCTTCCTATCCCAAGCATGAGGGCGAGCCTTCGGGTATTTTCCTGCATCATTTGAGCCGGCAACTGGTGGCGGTTGGTTGGAGAGTTCTGGTTTTGGCGCCTAACTTTCCAGGAGGTCAGCCTGTCCAGGTGCTGGACGGCGTGGAGATCCACCGCTTCAACTACTTCATCCCCCAACGCCAGGCACTGTGCTATCGAAGCGGCATGCTGCCGAATCTGAAGCAGTCACTGTTGCTCTGGTTTCAGGTGCCGTTCTATCTGGCGAACCTGTTCGCCTCGGTCCTGCATGCCGTTCGCAAAGAGTCCATCGACGTCATTAATGCCCATTGGGTTGTGCCGCAGGGCATCGTCACGCGTCTGGTGCAGAGCTTCTCGCCGGTTCCGGTTGTGTTGACCGTGCATGGCGGAGATATCTTTGCCTTTCAAGGGCTCATAGGCCGTTTGCTCAAAAGGTTGGCGCTGAGACGGGCCGATGCTTGCACCGCCAACAGCGCGTTTACGCGGGGCCAACTCCTGGAGCTGTGTCCCGCTGCCAATGTGAGCATTGTGCCCATGGGTGTGGACGTCACAGAATTTGAACCGAGACAACCGAATCTTTCTTTACGACGGAAGCTGGGCGTTGTCTCAGAGATGATTCTTTTCGTGGGCCGTCTGGTGGAGAAGAAAGGGGTCCACAATTTGCTGGCGGCGATGCAACAGGTGCTCAAGAAATTTCCGAAGGCCACGCTAGTTTTGGTCGGTGACGGCACCCAGCGGCATGAACTGGAACGAATGGCTGAACGGTTGGAGATTGCCGGCGCCGTGCGGTTCTTGGGCAAACTCCCGCATGAGCAGCTTCCGGAATACTATGCAGCGGCGGACCTGTTTGTCGGCCCCTCGGTGGTCGACCGAAGCGGCGACACGGAAGGACTGGGCGTCGTGTTCATTGAAGCCGCTTCTGCGGGCTTGGCGATTGTGGGCACTTCGGTGGGAGGTATCTCGGATGTCCTGATCCACGAAGTGACCGGAATTGCAGTCGAGCCCGATCAGCCTGAGGCTCTTGCCAATGCCATCGAAAGGCTTCTCCGCGACGAGGCACTGCGCCGCCGGCTGGGCGAGGCTGGCCGGCAACACGCGTTGAGTCAGTTTTCCTGGAGCCAGGTGGCCGCGCGGTTTTCGGGTGTCTTTCGCAACGTGTTGGCGCGCCAAGCGGGGCGCCTGACATGAAAGTCGTCTATCCGGCCATCGGCGGTTCGGGAGTCGAGATCTATACTGAACGTCTTATCGCAGGCTTGGCGCCGCTGGGCTGGAAGGGACAGTTGCTGCGATTTTCCCCGGCGTGGGAATACTTTCCTTGGGGACTGGTTTGGGCTTGGAACCAGAACACACCTCAGACAAGGGATTGCAGCCTCGTGCACGTCAACGCAGACTACGGGAGCCACTTTTCAATTGCGGGCAAGCCTATGGTGGCGACGCTACACCACAGCTCGATTGATGCTCTCTATCTCTCGTCATTGTCCTTCCCGGTTCGCTGGCATCACCGGCTTGTCTTGAAATCGTCGGTTGCAAAGACGCTTCGCCGAGCCGAGGCTTTGGTTGCCGTGAGTCAGCACACGCGAGACACCATACGCGAAGTCTTTCAAGCTGAGTTGCCGATTCGCATCATCCTCAACGGCATCGACACGAATCGCTTTCGTCCAACTCCTGGAGAAGCGATGTCAGCCCAGGGCTGCGCCACGGATGAGATCCGAGAAAGTGGGAGCCGCTTTCCGAGCGGCGATCTCAGTCCGGAAGGCGACGGACGGCCAGTGGAAACAGGACTCCCAACTTTCCCGACAGTACCTTCCACGGCGTCGCGAAGCAAGAGCGGTGGGCCGATCGTATTATTGTTTTCCGGCAACCCTTCTCATCGCAAGGGGGCAGATCTTTTCGTGCCTGTGATGAAGCAACTGGGGACTGAGTATGAACTGCGCGCAACAGGCGGTTTGCGTGGTGCTTCTGCAGCTCTATTTGACGCGCCCAACATCCGCTGTCTCGGCCGCTTGAGCGAAGACGAATTGATCCGGCAGATCAACCAGGCGGACATATCCTTTCAGCCTTCGCGCCGCGAAGGTTTCGGACTGTCGATTCTCGAAGCGATGGCCTGTGGCAAGCCCGTGGTCTCGAGCAACGTTTCGGCCATTCCCGAAGTGCTCAAGCACGAAAAGGGCGGCTACTTGTGCGAGCCTGGTTCCGTCGATCAGTTGGTGAATGCGATTCGCAAACTTGCTCAATCTGCGACACTACGCCGCCAGATGGGCCAGTTCAACCGCCGGGTAGTCGAGGAGAAGTTCACCCTCGACCGGATGGCGCGTGCCTATGAAGCGCTTTATCTAACTGTAGCGGGTTGAAGCGGGTAGCGCAGACCCGTTTTCTGGGTCTGCGGCTTGAATGACGGCGTGGGCGCAGACCTCAACTTTCAAAGCCGCAGACCTGAGAAGCAGGTCTGCGCTACAGGCCAGAGGCCGTGTCCATCGGATAAGACTCCTGCGAGTGACGCTCAATGAACATCGGTGTCGATTCTCGATCCTTGGGCCCGATGAAGACCGGCGTCGGCACTTATGTTTCGGAGGTGCTGCGCCACTGGCCTGCCAGCCAGAACCAGGATTCGTTTGTTCTATTCTCTCACCAATCGGTTGGATATCCCGAAACCGCTGCCGTGCGACACAACGTAGCCCATTCCCGCTGGGGACTTCCCTGGTATCTCTTGCAGTCGCACCTCCTCATTTCAGGGAGTTCTCTCGCTCTGTTTTGGGGAACACAAGGTCTGTTGCCGCTTCGGCTTCCAAAGCTCCTTCCTGCGGTCATCACCATTCACGATTGTATTCACCAGCAGGGCGTTCGCTACGCGCCCTCGCTTCCCTACAATTGGGCGCACCGCTGTCTTCTTCCTTCAGCCGTCCGGAGAGCCAGTAGAATCCTGGTTGTATCTCGGTTTGTTGCTGATGAGGCCATGCGGTATTTTCGTGTGTCAGCCTCTAAGATCGAGATGACCCCGCTCGGGGTGCGACCTGAGTTCTTCGGCGTGGCCAATAACACGAAGGAGGGTGACGCAGCCGTCAAGGGCCAGTTTGACGAACTTAGCCGCCAGAAGGCCGGCGTGCTGGCGAAGTATCAGATTAAGCCACCCTTTATTTTGGGTGTTGGCACGCTTGAGCCGCGCAAGAACCTCAAGACCTTGCTCGAGGCCTTTGCCCTGCTTCCTTCCCGCCTGCAAAGCCAGTTTCAGCTCGTGCTTGCAGGAAAGCCAGGATGGGGAACGGCGAAACTGCAAAGATATTTGCGAAGCTACCCGCAGCGCGCCAGCCTAGTCCTGACCGGGTACGTTCCTGAAGATGACTTGCGTGCTCTGTACGCTTCAGCCGAGATGTTCGTCTTCCCGTCATTCTATGAGGGCTTCGGGTTGCCGGTTGCGGAAGCCCTGGCATCGGGCTGCCCCGTTATCGCCTCGACCGCGGCGTCTCTCAAAGAGGTGGCCGAATCGGCGGCGATTTTCGTCGATCCGAACCGTCCGGCAGAAGAGTGGAGTCGCGTCATCGTTCGTGTTGCCGAATCGGCTGATCTCAGGCATTCTCTCGCCATCGCCGGCCGGGAGCAGGCTCGCCAGTTTTCCTGGGAATCCTGCGCTCAACGGACTTCCGAAGTTCTCAGCAGTGTTGCCGAGGACAGTGCATGAGAAAGCGGCGCTTCTGCCGGATTGATAGAAACGGCTGTGTCGCTTGCGGCGGACGGGCCTTCGAACAGCGCGCGGTCATCAACGATGCGCTGGCTTCAGCGTGGGCGCTGTCCGCAAAGGAACGAGCGGACTTTGATGAACGGGAAGGGCACATCTGCAGCACCTGCCAAATGTCGAAACGGGTCCGGATGCTTTTATGGAGCATTCGAAGACTCTTCCCGGCTTCCAGCGGTCTTCGCGTTTTACACTTCAATCAGATCAATTATCTCAGTCCTGCCCTGCGCACGCTTGGAGATGTCACAGAGACCTGCTATCAACAGGGTCTGGAACGCGGGGCCAAAGTGGGTGAGCTTGTGAACGAAGACATCTGCCAGCTGACTTTCCCGAGCAATCATTTCGACCTGGCCATTCATTCAGAAACGCTCGAACACCTTTTTGACTTTAGGAAGGGCCTCAACGAGGTTGAGCGAGTGCTCAAGCCGGGCGGAGTTCAAATCTACACGGTGCCGCTTCTCCATAGTCGCTCCACGCGCCAGCGAATGCAGCAAGCGGCGGATGGCCGCATGCTTCACCTTCTTCCAACCAGCTACCATGGCAACGAAGGCGAGTTTCCGGTGGCGTGGGAATTTGGAAGTGACTTCTTGGAGCAGCGCAAGCCCAGGATCACCGAACTGCATTACGACAACTATTGGCAGAACAAGACGGTCTTCACCTTGGTTGAAAGAAAGCTGTAGCACTACGAAAACGCACCGTAGTTCGATGCAACCGGGAGGCTTTGACTCTTATGAAGAAGCTCTGGAGACCAGGACTGTGGCTTCTCTTGTCCATCACTGCGTGCGGCCTTCCTGGCATCCTGTCTGCGCAGGCTCCAGCTCAAGCCGAGCAGTGCAAAAGCCATCCACCCCACTTGCATGCCAACCTGTGGATGCAGACTTCGGCCGAATACCAGGCGCTTTGCCGGCAAACGTTTAACGCCGCTTTGAAGGAGGTGAAGCAAGCCGTGAAGTCGGCGAAACGCCGTGAGGGACGTCCCATAGGTTCGGGGAAAAAGCCGTTGGCTGTGGTTGCGGACCTCGACGAAACAATCCTGGACAACGCCAGGTTTCAGAGCGAAATGGATGCAGCGGTATTGGTCAACTGCAAGGACATAGGCTACACCCCCGACCGCTGGAAGCAATGGGAGCTGGAAAATGCCGAGGAAGTAGGGCTGGTTCCCGGCGCCGGGCCTTTCATTTCCGAGGTTGAAAACCTCAAGGTCGTTATGGTCTACATCTCAAACCGTCTTGAAGGCCTGAGGGGCAACACCATTCGGGCTCTGGCGCGCAATGGCATCAACACGCAAGGGCTGCAAGAGGGTTCGGAGCTTCGGCTCTTGCTGAAGAAAGAAACGTCCAACAAGCAGGACCGAATCAAACAGGTTGAAGAGAAGTATCACGTCGTCGCCTATCTGGGAGACAATCTCGGAGATTTTCCGGGAGAGACAGAGCAACCCAAGGATGTTGCGGAACACCTCGCCGCACGTCGCAACAAAGTGGAAGCCGCTGCAGAGTTGTGGGGAACTCGCTGGTTCATGCTTCCCAACGCCGTCTACGGCGACTGGGATCGAGTGCTGCCCAACGAGGCAGCCAAGCGTATTCAGTTCCTCAAGCGCGCCAACAACCCGGCCTTCGTCGACGCGAAATGACAAGACCAGAGCGCGCTGGTGACCGGACAAATCGCTGCGATGCCTGGCCTCATCAAGCCAACACTGAACCTGAATTCCGAAGTTGGCTAGTTATCCCGCAGGGCTGGTTGCGTAGGGCAGACATTCTTGTCTGCCAGTTGGGGCGACTTTCCAGTCGCCCCGATGCCGGACTGAAAGTCCGGCGCTGGAGTTTCTATCTACATTTTCGTCATCATTTCAGGCCGGCCAAATGTCAGGCTGGAAAGCCTGACCTACATGTACGTCAGCCTTTCGGGCTGCCTGCCGGACTGGAAAGTCCGGCGAACTGGCAGGCTGGAAAGCCTGCCCCACACTGTTTGCCGCGGAGTCGCACATTTTTCAACTGCGGAATCTAGGCGTGAAATTCAGCGGCGTCCGAATAAAGCCGCCGCCATCCGAACACTCTTGACTATTGAGTCGACAGGATTGTCGGGTTTGCCCAGCAATACCAGTTACAAGGCCCTCCTTCCAGGTGTGAGGTCTTGAATCGTATCTTCACCTGCTTTCCAGCAAAGGCTCCTAGATCGAGCCTCTCCTCAAACCAGCCCGAGTCGTGCGGATTGGTTTCGGCATAGAGCTCTCGCGAAAACAACAAAGAAGTCGAGCCGGTATCGACTGAAAGCCAAATCTCAAAGCGACCCTTCCCCGAACACCGGGGAATCGCCTGCCCTACGGAGAACTGCAAGACCGGTCGAGCGCATAGAGTCAGAGAGAATTCCACCTCCTCCCCGGGGAACCCCAGCAACGAATAACGGACATCTGAGTCACTGCCGATGACGCGGCGAAAGTCGGTGTTCGGCTTGGTGACCGCCTTCCCGTCCATACGAATGGTGGCCTCGCTGATGTGGTCCAGGAAGTCATAGCAAGTGGTTTCCTGCGTTAAGGGCTTGTCTGAGAACTCGTACAAGACCGTGGCCGTCTTTCGGTGGATTTGCTTGAGATGGGCCTGTGCGAACCTTCCTTCAGACCTCGTGAGGAGATACGCTGCCTGCTGGGGTTGACCGGTGATCAGATGAGTGATGCCAGAGCGCTTTAACACCTGTCGTATTTCTGCCGGATCCTCGCTAAGCAGTTTCAGAGCAAACGGAGAAAAATGATAGGAGGCAAGCCCATCGACGTAGTAGACCGAGGGGTGAGTATTCCAGGTGAAGAACACCTTCTTGGGCCCCGGAAGTTGGTTGAAGAATTGAGTCGCCTGATAGCTTTCGATATGTCTGGTCAGATAGTCATCTTTGGACTCCATCCCTAGCAAGTACCGCGTTGGAAGCGTGTCGATGGTCTGGAAACCGTAGTACGAACTTCCCGTTGGATTGAAGAATGGAAGGTTCCCAATCGCCATGAGGGACAGGAGGACCGCTATTGCGCAGGCGCAATAGCGGCCAGACCTGCTCTTCGAGAGACTGAGCCAGTTCGCCAGGGCGCCTCCGGCCAGCAATGCCAGCCCTGGCAGCACCACCAGGAAGTAGCGTGCATGCTGGGCCGTCACAAACCAGAACAAGCTATAGGTCAGGCTGAAGACTAGAACCAGCTTTTCCTCCACGCGGATTCTGCGCTGGACGAGCATCAGCGGCAGGAGCAGCGGGCAGAAGGGCCCGAGGTTCCCCTTGAACTTTCCTGGATCAGAGATGAACAACTGCCAGAACACCGTAAACCACTCGCGCCAATGTCCCAGAGTCAACGGAACACCTGCGTCCTTCTGCTGGTGAAAAATCAACTCCGTTAGCTCGGGAGACCAATGGCGCGTCGGGAAAATCTCCGCGAACAGAGGAAACACTGGACTGCCCGTGAGGTGGAGATTGATCAAGCCCCAGGGGATCAGCAAGCCGACTGACGAAAACAGAATCAATTTGAAACCAGTTTTTGCTGCTTGGCGCGGGCTTCTCAAAGCGAGAGTCCCATGCAAGACAACCATTACAGCCACGGCACCAAGCGCCAGCAGCGCGTGATACTTGATTCCGAGACTAAAGCCGAGCAGACTCACGAGCAGATGGAACCAACTCGCCTCCTGGCAGCGCATCCAAACGATGGCGACATAGAGCGCCAGAAAGACATATAACGCCAATCCAACATCAACGTGGGCCGTGCGCATCTCCCAAAGAAACAGCGGCGAGGCTGCCAGGATCGCCGCGGCAATCAGCCCGGCCGTCTTAGAGAACAAATTGGCCCCAAGGGAATAAGCTGCCAGCATCGTTAGCAGGCCCATCAGGTAATGAATCAGCTTTGCGGTCACGTCGTTCTGCAGCAGCATGCCCAACGCGAATAACATCTCCACGTTCTTTGGCATGAACGTCACAGGATTGTCCGGAAGCGCCTGGAATCGGTGTTTCTGGATATACACCTTCGGGCCTGAGAGGTGATA
>Ga0187892_10009917_pt1 | contig 12291 bp, 9 predicted proteins | sample MA1701073metaG_FD_139345 | JGI IMG/M metagenome (GOLD analysis project Ga0187892, IMG submission 139345) | Bio-ooze microbial communities from a basaltic lava cave in the Kipuka Kanohina Cave System on the Island of Hawaii, USA - MA170107-3 metaG ...
CGTCGTCATCCTGCGGAAAAACAGCCAATCCAACCGCTCCGAACACGGGGCCGCGACGCAGGCCGTTCTCATGAGCGTCTACCGCACCCTTCGACTCCGCGGCTTCGACCCCACGAAAACCATCACCGCCGCCCTGCGAACCTACCTCCAAACCGGCGAATTGCCGCCCTTACCCGGCCAGCATCTTGCAAACGGCTGAAGAGTTACGCAGAAATGCAACGGCGAGCGTTATGACCCGAACGGCCCAAAGGCAACGGCGAAACACGTGCGCGCCCCTGTTGAACGGAGTCCCCCACAGGAATGGCGCGGAGCGGGACGCATCGTCCCGTAAGTTTAAGAATAGGCCGCAGGGCCCGGGATCTACGGGTCATTTGGGAAGTTCGTGCGGAGCCGGTGATCTCTTCCAAGCAGACAAGACCACCTCGAGGGCCTGGCGGGCTAGTGTTTCGCGGTCGAAGCGTTCGACGGCCAGGCGGCGGGCGTTGCGAGGCATGGTCAGGCAGCGAGCGGGATCGGCGCGAAGGTCATCGAGCTTTTGAAAGAACTCGGCCTCGTCGCCTAGCCGGCAGCCGAATCCCGCGTGGGCATTTTCCAAAAGGTCGCGCTGCCAGCCGCTGTAATTCAATAGCACCGGCCGCCCGGCGCTTAAGTAATCGAAGAACTTGTTGGCACTGTTGTGCTCCAGGATGGGCAACGGCATGACGGTCATCAGGCACAAGTCCGCCGCGGCCAGGAAGCCAGGCAATTCCCGTTTGGGAACGACATCTAGAATGACGAGATTCTCAAGCCCCAGGCGGCGCCGCTGTTCCTTGAGCTTCGGCATCTCGCCTCCTTCGCCGATGAGCACGAAAAGGAAATTGCGATCCTGGCGAAAATGCCGGGCGGCACGGACGATCAAATCCAAGCCGTTGACCCGCCCCATGGCCCCACAGTGCATGCACACGAAGCGGCCCTCCCACCCGCGCTGACGGCGGACCGTTCTGCGCTCCAGATCGGGCCGAAAGCGCTCCGTGTCCGCCGCATTGGGGATGGTGATTACTGACTTGGCCGGCGGGGCCGCCTCCCGCACGAGCTGCTCCATGCCCGGCGATAGCGTCACCACGGCGCGGGCATGGCGGTACAGCGTGCGCTCCAGCCAAGACACCAGCCATACCCAAAGCGGGTGGCGAATGACGCCCATCTGAATGGGCAAGGCCGGCCAGGGATCACGAACTTCCAGCGCAAAAGGGCGCCCGCGAAGCCACCGGGCCAGCAGGGCCGGAACGCCAACGGTGATCGGCGTACTGGACGCGTAGACGACGTCGATCTGAGGCGTGCACAGGGCATACCAACTTGCGAGGAGCATGAATGCCGCAAAAGCCCAAACCCGGCGGAGGGAGCTCATCGCTTGTTTGTACTTGATACGGCAGGCGATCACCTCGATGCCGTCGATGCAAACCCGGCCGGCCAGCACGCCCGGCCGCACACCTTCCAGATCAGCCGGAGTGAGCTGGGCAATCGTGGTCAGCATGGTGACTTGATGGCCTTCCTTCACCCAGCGGCGCGCGAACTCATAGGACCGTGTCCCGGTCGAGCCTCTCGGAGTGGCGAAGTATTGATGAATGTAGAGGATGTGCATGTGCATCACGGCGCAGAACATTATGTCGTTCGGATGACCTTCGCCGGGACGCCGCCCACGACCGCGTGGTCGGGAACATCTTCGGTAACAACGGCCCCCGCGGCCACGGCCGCCCCCGAACCGACAGTGCAGCCGGCCGTAATGGTTACGTGCGAGCCGGTCCAGCTACCTCGGCCCATGACAATCGGCGCGGCCGATCCCGGCCCAAACCGATAGGAGCCATCCACTTTCGTGTGATTGTTGGTAGCCAGCACGGTGTACGGGCCCAGCATCACTTCATCACCGAGCCGTATGCCGCCCACGCCCTGAAGCCAACAGCCCGAAGCGATGTAAACGTCTTGCCCGATGTCGATCCGCGTGGTGAACAGGATGCGCACGCCGCCAGCCAGTTGAAAGTTCCGGCCGCAGGAGCGAAAGCACCATCGCACGAGCAAGCCCCGCAGCTTAAGCATCGGGGTCACGTCCGGCAGGAAGGCGGTCAAGCTCATCACCAGGGTCAGCCAGGCGTAGGCCAAAACGCGTTTCACGGCAATCTCGGAAGTCAAACCCCCGCGGGCGCACAGGACCGCGATCCACGCGCCGTCAGCAAGCCTACGATCAAATCCACGAACCGGTCAACCGTCCATCCGGCCACCCGTTTGCGTCCGGCGATGATCATGCGGCGGCGCAGGGCTTCGTCACGCACAAGCCGGGACACAGCCTCGGCCAAGGCGGCCGCATCGGCCGGAGGAACGAGCAACCCATCCACATCGTGTGTGACACTGCTGGGTATGCCCCCCGCGGCCGTGGCGATCAGCGGCAGGCAGCGCGCTCGAGCCTCGACAAGAACCCTCGGCGTCCCCTCGGAAAGTGACGGTAGGACCAGAATGTCGGAGCGGTCCATCCGTGCAAACAGCTCAGGGCCGTAGGCGACATATCCCTCCCAGGTGATCCGATCGGCAATTCCCAATGCGTCCGCGAGTGTCTTCAGTCGGCGATATTCGCTGGGAAACTGACCCCAGGAACCGACGATGGTAAGGCCGACCGTACGATCGCAGCGAATCATGGGCAAAGCACGCAGCAAGTACACCAGCCCCTTCTCCGGCCGAATGAAACCGACAAACAGAAGACGAATCTCCGCGCCGCGGCAAGTATCCTCTCGAACGAGAAAATCATCCTCCGCAATACTCGTGCTCACCACGGGGATCGTTCGAGACGAAGGAAAAACCCTCGCTAGTTCCTCACCATTGACCAAGGCAAATGCGCCGCTCGCCCGCAGAGATAAGCGAAGCAAAAGCTGCTCCAATTTGGCGAAGCCGATCCCCAGCGTATCCATAACCTTGCCATAGCCGCGTGGTTGAGCACGCAGAATCGCCACGGGATTCCCCACGATCCAGTGCACCACGGGCAGGCGACGCGAGCGGGCCATCCAATGTGCGGTCCAAATCAAGGGCGCGCTGCCCCGAAAAAAAAGCGCGTCGCAGGCGTCGGCCATTTGCCGGTACTCGCGGACGAGGCGCAGTGGGCGCCGCACGGCCGAGAGGGTGTTCCTCCGCCCCGACCAGGCATGAACGGTGACGTTGGGCGCCGAGAGCAGGTAATCGCACGTCTCCGCGGCCGCATCCGGCGCTCGCGCTGCGAAGTAGCGAATCGCCGCAACCCGCGTGGCCAAGCGATCGAGAATGCAGCCGATCGAATGGTGCGTATACCAACCGTGGGGGCGCTGGGCGACGGGATTCCCACAGGCGCCCAGCACCAAACCGGCAGCGGATGAACCCTCATTTTGCACGGCCTCCGTCACCATCCCCTGCCCTCTACGGGCCGCCCCAAAAGGCCCCGATAGATGTTCTCGACTTGCCGCACCGTGAGGTTGATATCGAACCTCTCCCGGCAGAGGCGCTCCCCGGCCACGCCGATTCGTTCTCGCTCTGCGATATCATCGAGCAGCCGGCATATGGCGGCAGCGAGGGCCTTGGGGTCGCCGGGCGGCACGAGCAACCCGGTCACGCCATCGGTAATAACTTCGCCCGCCGGACCACAATCGCTCGAGATCACGGGAACACCTTGGACCATCGCTTCGAGGATGGTCAGCGGGAAGCCCTCCCCCGGCGGCAACGTACAGAGGGTTGCGATGTTCAGATCGGCGATAAGCTCTCTTGCGCAGTCGCGATGACCGAGCCAGTGGACCCGTCCTTCGAGTCCAAGCTCTCGTGTGCGGGTGAGCAGACGGCTTCGATATTCGCCTTGGCCCGCCGCGGTTTCTCCGCCGATGTGCACAAAATGAACATCCGCGTGCCACTTGCAAACCTCCGCCGCGGCCTCCAGAAAGACGTGATGCCCCTTGCGCGGATTGAACGTGGCCACCATCCCGACCAATTGCACCTCGGAATCCAAGGCCGGCAAACTCCGAAGCATGCCCCGCGCGGCGGACCCCACATCCGGCACGCCGTTGTAGACCACAGTACACCGGCGGCCGACAAACGGCCGGACGCTCCGCAACGTGGCTTGGCTGACCGCGATGGACCAAACGTGTCGTCTCTCAAAGGCGCGGATCAGCCACGCCAGACGGCGCAACAAACTCCAGCGGAAACCCAACCGGCCCAAAGGAGACGCGCCGGGGCTTCCGCCGGCTACACACTCGGGCGGCGGTTGTTCCAATTGGCCGCGCCAGTGCCAAACACATCGGCGTCCCGTCAGCCGGCAGGCAACGGCGGCGATGAGATGGAAGTGGTGATAGTGGGAATGAATGATGTCGAACCGGTGAGCGCGAATTTCCCGGCAGAGCAAGCCCACGGTCCTTGCGATCCATCGCAACCACAGCGGATAGCCGACCCATCGCACTCGGGTGCCGCGGGCCGTATTGATGCGCAGCGGCGGCGGCCAGCCGGTGTCAAGAACGTGGCATTTCTGTCCGGCGCCGCGCATTCGTGAAGTAAACGGGCCGTCGTCGCAGGCCACCACGGTGACGTCAAACGCCGTCGGATCGATTCGGCCGACCAACCCCAAAATGGAATTCGCGGATCCGCCGCCCTCGCGTCCGCCGACCAAGACGCCGACTTTGATTCGCGAGCAATCCGTGCCCATGGAAGTCACGACGATGATGCCGTGCGATGGGGGTTCCGCAGGCCGATCGTGAACCGCCGCCAGAGTTGTCCCATCATGGCCCAATCCTCCGCGCTCGGCCAGAGGATTCGATGAATCGGCAATCCGCTCAGGCGGCGAAAGAGCGTCGCCAGGAAGATGGCCTCGAGCGTATACGCCACGGTCGTTGATAGAGCGGCACCGGTCAGCCCCCAGACCGGCAACAGGAGGAGCAACAGCACGATGTTCACCCCGGCCGAGACCATCATGGCCACGGAGTTGATCCCCGGCCGGTCAATCCCGCTGAAATAGGCGGTCAGAATCTTGGGGATCACTCGAATCCAGATGCCGGGCAAGAGCAGTTGAAACGGAATCAACACCGCCAGAAACCGAGGCGACAGAATCACGTGGATCAACGGCTTACTGAAAACATAGGCCCCCAAAACAACCACGGCGGAGGCCAGCAAACAAAGTCGGGTCACCTGGGCAATGACCAGGCTCTTGCCCGACGGGTCGGAGGCCGTTCGCGGCAGCATCGCCATGTGCAAGGCGTCGCAGACCATCCACAGGCGCGAAGCCATGGCCGTGGCCGCGGCGAAGAGGCCAATCTCCTGCTGCCCGACCGCGGACATCAAGAGCACCAACGTAGCGATGTGGACATTGGCAAAGCTGATCAGCTTTCCGACATAAAAACGTCCGCCATAACTCAACGAACGCAACAATGGCTCGGCGCGGAGTGGAGTCAATCGGCACCCGTGTCGGAAACGGAGGATGCCCCAAGCGAGCAAAGCGCCCAGGGCGTCGGCACCGGCGTGTATGCCGATCGCCGTTTTCACGTCGATCGAGAATCCGGCGACCACGGCCAATGCGAACGTCTCCACGACCGGCGGTAAAGCAGTCAGGCAGGTAAACGCGCTCATGTCCGAGAGGCCTAAGAGAATCCGCGTCAGGTACAGGTGGAAGACGAGGGAGGGGACGCAAACCAGGCTCCACCGAAACCAGGCGAGAGGCGCTTTATCGAGGAACTTCAGACCCGTTAGAGTCAAAACGTAACCGACGGCGCAGGCCAAGGCGCAGGTGGCCGCGCCTAGGAACAGGCTTTGCGTGAACGCTTGTGAGGCCGTGAGCTTCTTGGCGCCAACGTAATAGGTATTGGCCATCTCTTGCCCGAACGTACAAGCCAAGGTCACGAGCGTGACGAAAAGCAGGCACGCCCCATATTGCCCACGGCCCTCGGGTAGCAAGAACCAGGCCAGGAGCGATTGCGAGCCCAGGCCCGCCAAGGCGCTGATGACATTGGTCAGGAAGATGGCTCGCGCGTCTCGGAAGAGGGAAGCCATCGACTATGATTGCCCCACCGGCCAACGTCGGCGTCTTCCCGCTTCGGAAACAGGGATCAAGAACCCCTCCGCGGTGCCGGATCGCTCCATTCGGTAATGGGCACTGACCGCCATTCCCATGATCGCGAAAAGATAGAAATAGAGCGCGAGTTTCGTGGTCGTGATCAGGGTATCTTGCACCACGGACATCGCCATGAAACTCAAGAAGCCTGCGCGGAATCCCTGAACCACACCGTAGCCGTAGGCACTCGCGGCCACGTCAGGCGGGGACAGGCATCGCCACATGCCCCAGAAGTACAGAAGCAGCAAGAACAAACCCGGCACACCGGCCTCAGCAAATACCAACCCGAACAGCGTGTGAGGTTTGGTCAACGACGGGTACCCATCGATATAGACGAGTTGGACTCTCCCCTGCCCCAGTGGATCATCGCGGGCGAAGGGATAGACCAGACCCCAACCTCCACCCAACCAAGGATGCGTCGCGCCGAAGTGAAAGGCCGCCTTCATGCTCATGGATCGCGCCGCTACTGATCGGCCCGCCGCCTGACCCGGCACGTCCGAAATCAAGCGCTCCAGGGAATACACTCGGCCCAACCAGATCCCCGCGGGTACTAAGACGACCGCGGTCACGATGGCCAGCACCAGGGTCCGGCGGCCAAAGCCTCGCCAAAGGCCGCGAAATAGATACAAGTTGCTGATTGCAAAACTCAAGACGGCCGCCCGAGCAAGGGTTGTCAGCATTCCCAGGAAACACAACCCCAGAATCCCCGCGCTGAGTAGTCGTCGCCTTCCTCCTAAAAGTTGTCCACAGGCCAGACAATAGGCCATCAGCAGAGTCATCGCCGTTGCGGCCGGCCCGCCGATCGGCGAAAACCCGCGGCCCGTTTCCAAAACCGTTTTTTCGGTTGCGACGATCGAGCGGAACATGCCCGGCATGAGAGCCGAAAGCACGCTCAGGGCGGCTACACCCGCTCCCACGATCAGCAGGGCCAGCACGATTTGAGGGATTCGCGCGTCGTTAATGCGACAACAGCGCACCGTAAGCCACGCCGCGACCACGGCGGATAGATGCGCGCAGCTCGCATGGATGCCGACGATCACGTCTCCATCGGTTTCGGCGTTGGCCGCGTTGCTGATGGTGAAAAAGCCGAACAACGCTACCAACACAACGGAGAGCTTTCGGAAGGGAACCCTCAGCAACCCGCGGGTTTGGCCATTGGGGAACCATAGCAGAACCAACGACAGAAACCCCAAGACCCACCAGAGCAGGAAAAAGGGAGACCCCCCGAAAGTCACCGAGTACTGATTCAACCGGCTCATCCAGACGGCCGGCAACAACGCCATCAAAAGGAACAGGAAATCAGTTCCTCGAAAGCCGAAGCCGAGGCGAAGGACCGCGGCCGCGAGCGCGCCCGCAAACAGGGCCAAAAAAATCAACAACGCTGCATCCATGTCGAGTTTACGGCGAGCCGCGTGTAACCTGGGACTGCAGCAGCCCGCTAAGCGATCGAGCCGCCTCGGGCCACCGTTTCGACCCGGGATAGAGGATCACCGTTTTGCCCTCAGCCATTCGAATCGCCTCGGGAATCTGCTCATCCTGCCACCAACGATCGTCTCCGTAGCAGTAAAGGATCGGCATGGTCGGATGCCGTGACAGCGGTTTTAGTTTTTCGCGGGCCATCCCCTGCCAGCGATCGCCAATCCTCTTGGGCCCATCGATGCTCAAGTCCGTGAATTGCACGTCGCACTGCTGGGCAACGATTCGACAAACCGCCTCAAGACGTTGTTGCGTTTTCGCATCCTGTCCGTAAATGCTGGGATACCAAACAACGCGAACATTTTTCGGCAGCAAAGCCAGCCCATCGCGCAGATGCTCCAGGCTCATCTCTTGATTGCCATGCGCGTAGCTTTTCAGAGCCGTTTCGTTTTCCAAAACGACTTGCCAAGACCCGGTGATTTCCACGAATGCGGAAACGTCGCCGGCAATCGTCCGCCAACCCTCGACCGAATCAAAGCGGTCCAACACCGAATGCGTTTTCAAACCAGGAACGATCTGGAAATCGGGAACCTTCTGCTTAAGCCGCCGATATAGCTCCGCCCGACCGGGCGTCGTCGAGACGATGGCTGTATCCGTGATTTGCCTCCAAATCAGCAAGCCTTCCACGGCCCTGTCGATGGCGACTGGGTCCAGCGTATTGACCTCAACCCAGGGTATTAACTTAGAGTGCAGCGACGCGGATTCCGTCGGCGGCGCCTCGGGGCCAGCGACGCACCGGGAGCCGGCGCCGATCAGGATGCCGACGAGAATCCTCGCCGCGTCCCATTTCTGTGTGGTCACCCTTAATCCAACGGTCATGCGATATGGATTTTATCGGCTCTACGCGGTACGGACCACATTTTTGATGGGCTGGACAGCCCGAAGCCAGTGGCGATAATGCGGATTTCGGTTTTTCCTTGGAAAGCGCGAATGGGGCTGGTGCGATATGGAACCGGAATCGCTCGTCAAACTGGTCGGAAGCGGCAACACCGCCACGGTGGAAGATGAATGGATGCGCCTGTTGGAAGCGCCGGACTTGTCCGTGGCGAATCTGACCCGTTACCAGGTCGTACTCGGGGAACTTTGTAAGGTCGGCAAAGGTCCCTTTGCCGAACAACTTGCCTGGGCGGCGGTTGAGGCGGTGCGCGAGGTCCTGACCCCTTTGGACGCAGAGCGTATCGCCGGCGCATTTCTATTGACCATCGGAGACAGCGCCGACTTGCGCGTTCAGGTTGCGGACCTATACCGCGAGGCCTACGCGGATCGGGAGGGGATCGACGTCTTGTTGGCCGAATCAGGCCTGCGCGCGGGCCGGCCGGTGCGTCGGGCCTTGCGCACCTTAGAAGTCTGCCTGCCTCTTTCGGAAGGAAGTTTCTTGATCTCCCGCGACGGCGAATCCGCGGCTCGCGTCGATCGCATCGATCGAGCCGCGTGGTGGTTTACCATCGCTCATGCCGAGGGGGAAGAAACGTTGCCTGCCGTGAACTTAGCCGATCGCTATGAGCCGGCGCCACCGCGCGATTTTCGCGTCCTTCGCCAGTTTTCTCCGGCAGAGTTGGCCGATCGTCTGGCAAAGGACCCAGGCGCGGTGGTGATCGATCTGTGCCGGCGACTCGGCAACCGCATTGACAGCGAGAAGCTCGAGTCCATGTTTGTCCCCGCCCCATTTACCGAGTCCGAGTGGAAAACATGGTTTTCGAAGGCACGCTCGGCTCTCAAAAACTCGCCCAACGTGAAGATCGAAGGGCGATCTCCCTATACAATCACCTATGTTGAGGTCCCGCGCACGCTAGAAGCTCCCTTCCTCGCCGAATTCCAAGAACAGACCGACGTCGTACGCCAACTTTCCGCCTTGGATCGCTACCTCCGCGAGTGCAAGGCCCGCAGGCAACCGCCCGCGCCGGACGTACTCGCTGCCTGCTATCGGCAACTCCATGACCGCGCAGCCCGTTGGAATCCGCCCTCTGCCTTGGAAGCCGGGCTGACCTGGTTGGCCGCGCGGCGAGTCGGAGAAACGGCGGGCATACCCGACGCATCCGCCGGCGCCATTCAGTGGTTTCAGTCCTTGGACCAGCCCTCGGCCATTCTCTATCACGTGGAAGACCAGACTCTTTTGCAATTGGCCTGCTCCTCGTTCATCGAGGCGCGGCCACACGATTGGCAGGACCAACTCCTGCAACTCCTGCCGGGCTTGCCTTTGGAGATGTGTGACGCCATCGCGACTCGGCTCGTTAAGGCCGGCCGGGGTTCGCAAGATTTTGAGCCGGCCATTCAGCGGGTTCTTTCCGCTCCCGTAGCCCATTTTGACGCCTTGTTATGGTTGTGGGATGGACCAGCCGAAGGTGAGAGCGTAGCGAGCCTCCCGCCGCTGAGCATTCTGACCCGGATTCTGCGAACGCTGGAGGAATGCCGCCGAAGCGATCAAATCTCAAAAGAGGCCGCCAAACGAATTGCCCATCGTGCCCGAATCATCCTCGGCGCTCGCAAGTACGAGCGATTCCTTCGCTGCCTGGATACCATCGACGCGAGCATGGCCGCGGCACTCCGTGCCCAACTCCAGCGTCTGGAGAATCTGCATCGCTCCGCTCGAGACGAATTGCTCGATTTGCTGCGCCGGCGGTTCCCCGCCGCGGAGCCGGCCCGCGCCGCCCTGCAGCCCTGGTCTCGCGAAGACGTGCTCTACGTGACCGATCAAGGCTTGGCCAAGAAACAGGCCGAAATCGAACATCACGTCAACGTCAAGATGAAAGAAAACGCCCGCGCCATCGGCGCCGCCGCCGAACACGGCGACTTGAGCGAGAACTCGGAATACAAATTCGCTCTCGAGGAGCGCGACTTGCTCCGCGCCCGGCTGGCCCAAATGAACGCCGAAGTGGCCATGGCCCGCGTGTTGTCGCTTGATGATGTGCCTACCGAGCACGTCGGCATCGGAAGTAAAGTGAACTTTCGCCGGGTGGACAATGGCCACGCCTACCAGATAACCTTCGTGGGGCCCTGGGAGGCCGACGCCTCCAAGGGATGGTTCAATTATCGGGCCCCTCTCGCCCAAGAAGTCCTAGGCAAGCGCATCGGCGACCAGGTCGAATTCAATCATTCCGGCGTGCATGGCACGTACGAGATCGTCGGAATTCAAAACGGCCTAAGAACTCAAGAGCCCGTGGAACTTGTTGTCTAAGGCCGTTCGATGAGTCATCGGCTTGACACGCCACCGCGCGGCGACTCAGGGGCCGGTATCAAGCGCGCCTTCTTGCCTCGCGGCCAGGTACATACGAAGCTACAAGGGCCTGCGTATGCAGGCACGGGAAAAGGTATGGAAGAACCGAGCACGGCTTGCAGCCCGTGAAGCACACCGGTTGAAAGCCGGTGCCACCGCGAGGCGGAGCCGGCGATTCCCAGAGGATGGACGCATAGTCGAGACCTGTACTAAGACCGTGCGTCATTGAAAAAAGATAAGCCGTGCTCGTAGCACTCACCGGACTGCCCCAATCAGGAAAATCGACTTTGTTCGCGGCCGTCACCGGCTCGCGCCACGAACATCATCCCGCGACGGAGACCGTTCACGCCATCGTCAAAGTCCCCGATCCGCGCCTGGCCTATCTCACCGACCTTTGCCGGCCGAAGAAAGTGACCGAGACGACCATCGAGTTTGTCGATGTGCCCGGCTGCTCCCTGGACGACGCGAACGGCCGCGAGACATGGCGGCGCCTGCTGCCCGAGGTTCGCAAGGCTGATCTGCTCACCGTCGTGGTCCGGGATTTTGCTAGTCCGTCGGTGCCCGCGTATCGAAACCGCGTCGACGCCCGAGCTGATTTCTCTGCCGTTTGGGATGAGCTGCTCTTCGCCGACCTCGATACCGTCACCACGCGAATCGAGAGAATCGAAAAGTCGCTCAAAAAGCCGACCAAGACGCATGACGCCGAAAAACGCGAACTAGCCCTCCTACAAAAGTGCCGCGATGCCCTCGAAACCGGACGGCCAGTCAGCGCGGTCTTGCCCGCCGACGAGGAGCGACGACAGGTAGCCAGCTTTGCCTTCGTCACTCAAAAGCCCATCGTCTGCGTCCGAAACGTTTCCGACGACCGCGCCGGCACGCAAGAGCATTTGCAAGTGGAACATGTGGTGGCCGAGATTTCGCTTTGCGCAGCAATCGAGTCGGAAATCGCCGCCCTTGAACTAGCCGATCGCCCGGCCTTCCTGGCCGAATTGGGCCTGCGCGAGCCGGCCAGGGACCGGCTCATCCGTGCCTGTTACGAGGCGGGCGGCATGATCTCGTTTCTGACCATGGGACCCGACGAAGTACGGGCGTGGACGATTCCCAAAGGCGCGACCGCCGTGGAGGCAGCCGCGAAAATCCACACCGATTTGGCCCGTGGCTTCGTTCGGGCGGAGACCGTGTCTTATGCCGATCTCGTAGCCCACAAAGACTTTCGCGGCGCCCGCGCCGCCGGCAAAGTCCGCAAGGAGGGCCGGGCCTATGTTGTTGCCGATGGCGACATCATCAACATCCTCGCCACGGCCTAGTGCTCCGTTACGGCAACCCGCAAAACAAGCATCGGGACCCTGGCCATAGCCATAGCTATTAGTTTATTAGTTTAGCTATAGCTAAATTTAGCTATTGACATTCGCAAAAGTAATGTAACTGCCGACTATTCAAACGTGAATGGCAGCTTGGAAGACAGTATGAAGGAGCGGAGCTTCTTTGGGGAGCGGCAGACCCGCCGCTTGTTGGCATGAAG
>Ga0187892_10009918_pt1 | contig 12290 bp, 13 predicted proteins | sample MA1701073metaG_FD_139345 | JGI IMG/M metagenome (GOLD analysis project Ga0187892, IMG submission 139345) | Bio-ooze microbial communities from a basaltic lava cave in the Kipuka Kanohina Cave System on the Island of Hawaii, USA - MA170107-3 metaG ...
CTGGCTAATCACCGGCGACACTGGCTCCGGCAAGACGAGTTCAGGCGTGAACCAACTCGCCCACCAAGTCTTCCGCAACGAGCCGCGCTGGGGCGGGCTGTTGATTGACGAGAAGGGCGTCTATTGGGAAATCCTCAAGGCGATGGCGGAGCACTACGAACGCACGCCTGACTTGATTCACGTCCAGATCAGGCCGGACGACAGCGGCCCGGATTGGGTGCCCGCGCACCGTTTGAATCTCACCGGCAATCGCACGATTCCGTTCAACACCTACGCTAAGTTCGTGGTGGATACCGCGACGAGTCTCGGCCAAGGCGGCGACAAGGGCTTCTTCAAGAGCCAGGCGCAAACGCACATCGCCCATGCGCTGGAACTGCTCTACGAGACCCGCCGTCCGGTCACTATCGCCGGCGCGTACGAACTCCTGTCCGACAACGAATCGGTCGCGGACGCTGTGCAGACTCTCAGCGAATTGCTCCCCATGCCGCGCCGCACCGCGCTCATCGAACATTTCGGGAACCGTTTCCTGGCACAACCGCCCGAACAGCTCGGCGGTGTGCGCGAAACCATCGGCAATTACCTCCAATACTTCCTCACGCCCGAAGTCGCCGAAGTCTTTTGCTCGCCCGCCAGCAGCTTTGACATCAGCGACGTGGACGCTGGCAAAATCGTTTGTGTCACCATGCCGCAGAAGTTCCAGACCGAGCGCCGTTACGTGAACACGTTCCTGAAACTCCTGTTCTACAACCACGCCCTGCGCCGTTTCGACAAAGCGCGCGACGAACGCGCCCACGACAATCTGCTCATCCTCTGGGCCGACGAAGCCCAACGCTTCATGACCGCGAGCGAAGACGGCACCAGCGATTACAACGTGGTCGATGTCATCCGCGAGGCGGGCGCGACCATCATCGCCGCCGCGCAGTCAACAACCTCGCTGGTACCGCCGCTCGGCCATGACAAAGCCAAGGTGCTCACGTTGAACCTCCGCAACCGGATGATTTTCCGCGCCGCCGACGAGCAGGACGCCGTGCAAAGCGCCGACTTTCTCGGCAAGAAGCGCCTCATCAAACGCTCCTGGGGCTACAGCGCCGGCAAGCGCAACGTGAACTACTCCGAAACCGAGGAGCACAAAATCAAACCACACCTGCTCCGCAACCTCCGCGATCACGAATGCGTCCTCGTCCACTGCGAAGGCGGCTTCCGCCGCGTGACGCTCCCGCCAGTCGAACCAGACGGCAGCGTTGCGAAATGGTTTTCGTGGTGGAGGAGACTCTTACCTTGATCCAAAGTTTGGTAGTGGCTCAGTTTGAAATTTTCGGCAGCGCGAGGCTGTGTGAAAACCTTTCCATTTCTTTGAATGTTTTAGGCGGGAGGTGGATCGGACTCAACCTTGAATCATGTGCGCGGAGCCGACCGCGAGCAAACGCTGCTCCTGCCCGAGACGATTGAGGATTACGTGGCACCGGAGAACCCGGTGCGTTTCATTGATGCCTTCGTCGCCTCGCTGGATCTGCACGCGCTGGGCTTTGCCAGGGCCATCGCCGCTTACACCGGGCGGCCCGCCTACGATCCGGGCACGCTCCTGCGGCTTTATCTCTACGGCTATCTCCATCGCCTGCGCTCCTCGCGCCAACTGGAAAAGGAATGTCACCGCAACCTGGAACTCATCTGGCTCGTGCGCCAGCTCGCCCCCGATCACAAGACCATCGCCGACTTCCGCCGCGACCACCGCGCCGGCTTCAAGGCCGTGCATCGCCAGTTCCATCTGCTCTGCCACAAGTTAAAACTCTTTGGCGGTGAACTGGTGGCCATCGAGGCACGAAGCTGGCCGCGGTCAACGCGCGCGACCGCAATTTCAACGGCAGGAAGCTGGAGGAACTCATGGCACGGGCCGACGCGCGCCTCGCGGAGTATCTGCAACAACTCGACGCCGGTGACACGGCCGAGGCGCACGAGGAAAAGCTCACGCGCGCCGAGCTGGAAAAGAAGATCGCCGCGCTGCGCGAGAAGCAAGAGTGGCACGAGGAACTGCGCGTCCGGCTGGAGGATGAACAGGAGAAACAACTCTCCACGACCGATCCCGACGCGCGGAAAATGCACGCGGCCCAGGGCACCGTGATTGGCTACAACGCGCAGAGCGCCGTCGATGCGAAGCACAAACTCATCGTGGCCGACGACGTGACCAACGAAGGGACCGATGTGCAACAACTGGCCAGCGTGGCGAGCGAAGCCAAGGAAACGCTCGCGGTAGACAAGCTCGAAGTGGTGGCTGATCCCGGTTACTACAACAACGCCGAGGTGAGCCTGTGCGTGGAAAAGAACATCACTCCCTACATCCGCAAAGCCGACACCAGCGCCAACAGCGCGCGCGGGCTATACGCCAAAAAAGATTTTACCTACGACCCAGAGAAGGACGTTTACCGCTGCCCGGCGGGCGCGGAACTGACGCACCGCTTCAACACCTACGAACTGGGCCGCTCCTTGCGCTACTACCGCGCGCGTGATTGCGCGCAGTGTCCGCTCAAAAGCAAATGCACGCGCAACCAAGGTCACCGCACCATCACGCGCGAGGAAGACGAGGGGCTGATGGAAGCGATGGTGGCGCGCGTGCAGGCGCAGCCGGAAAAAATGCGATTGAGAAAGGCGCTCGTCGAACATCCCTTCGGGACGATCAAGCGGTGGTTTGGCTACACCTACTTTCTGATGAAAGGATTGGATAAGGTCCGTGGTGAATGGACGCTGATCACCCTTTGCTACAACCTCAAGCGCGTGCTGAACATCGTGACCTTCGACGAATTGATGGCGGCGGTGCGCTCCAGTGCGGCCCAGCCCGCCTGAAAAGAGCGGGCACGAGCTTTTTTTCCAGCTCCATTCCTTCGCCGTCCTGGACACCTGACGTGAGCGGATCCAACCCAGGGAGACTCCAGCGAAGATTTTTGAGCCGGAACGTGCGCCGGCTGGCGGATGCTGACCGCCCTCAGGAAAGCAAAAGGCTTTTCACACAGGCTCGCGTTTGGTCAGGCGGCGCTTGTTACTGGTCGCAACATCGCGATACCGCCCGCGATGCCTGCAAGTATGATTCTCATTTCTTTTTTCTTAAGTGGTGGTTTTCAGTTTACCGCCCATAATCGTCATTGGAATTAGAAGCGCCGTAAAGATAACGTGATACCAAATGGGAACATACGGCCAGGACAGAACCACCTTCAGTAAACCAAAGGCCACCAGCAGAAAGCCGAGGACTAGCGGCGCGCGTTTGTTTTCACCGGCGATCAGCGCGGCCAGAAATCCGGACATCACCGAGACTATTGAACCGAGGACAATATGCATGAGAAGAAGCGTCGTGTCCGCTGTGAACTGACCGCCATTGGCAACGACCGCTTCGAACGCGCGTTGATGAGCGCCGAACCCCTCCGGCCAAATGGCCGAAAGAATCTTCTCGCTTCCGACCCACACTATCGCCCAAGCAAAAAATCCGGCAATAACGCCCAAAACGATTCGTACCATAGATTTCTCCTATTTATTTCTTTGAAATGTCTTCACCAAGAATTAGCCATGCTCATTTTTTCTTGGGTTCCCATAGCTCGATGCGATTGCCTTCCGGGTCCATGATCCAAGCCCAGCGCCCGTAATCGTAATCCTCGACCTTCTCAATCTTCACGCCACTCTTGCGAAGCTGTTCGAGCATCCGATCCAGATTCGCCACCCGATAGTTGATCATCAAAGAGGACGACGACTGGCCGAAGTACGTTGTGTTGGTCGGGAAAATCCGCCAGGCGGTGTGGCCCATCTCCTCGGGATGATCCTTGTCGCGCCAGGTGAAGTCGGTGTAGCCACCCTTGGATTGAATGCCTAGATTCGTCCGATACCACGCGGTCATCCCTTTGGGGTCTTTTACTTTGAAAAACACACCACCGATACCCGTTACCTGTTCCATTTGAAACTCCTTTCCTTTGGAAGTCGTGTCGCCGGAGGCACCCGCGTTGGTCTTTGTCGTGGCGGCAGCGACGCAGAGCACTGCGACCGCGCCGGTGAACGCTCCCAAAAGGAGACTGCTTACTTCGATTTTCCTTTTCATAACTTTCATTGGTGTTGTTTGTTCGTTGTTCGAGTGCGAAAACTGCCGCACCGGGTAGGTGTGAGCGGTTGCGCGCTCACGCCCCCCTAAGAACCGTGCGTGAGAGTTTCCCCTCACACGGCTCGGGCCTTGCTAAGAACATCCCGCTTGCGAGGTGTGCCATTGCATCGATAAATTCGATGCATCCTGCGGTGCATCGTAATCCTCTCGGACAACTTGGCAATACTCGGACGTGGCCGTTTACGTTGCGCTCCATTGGGCGACAACTCCGGGACGCACCAAGCGACTGGCGTCGCTCGTCATTTGCTTTTCCCGGTTTGAGGCGGTTCCACATGCGCTCTTGCCATTCAAGACCAGACCGACGTGGGCGTATCCGATGCATTACACAAAGTTTCAGGTCGCCTTGAGTAGCTCGTTGCCTGTGCTTTGGATGTCCGAGTGTTCATGACTGGTTGGTTGCCGATGGTTCGCGCCAGGGAGGATTCTTGAAACACGGGCGGCGGCCATTTCGGCCGACTGAAATAGCAAAGACCACTGTTTCATTCCTTGCGCAGCTTCTGAAACAGTGAAATCCTGCCTCTGGCATGGCCAAACCGTCGAGCAAATCAAATCCGGGAGAGGTTTCCGGGCGTTGGATCACGACACTGGAAGGTTATCGCGCCTTCCATCCCAACCCGTTGCCGCCGCCGTTGAACTGGACTCCGGCGCTGGCGACCGCGCTGGCGGACGCTTCCATGCTCGTGGGGCGGCTGGCGGGCGAGGGGCGGCGGCTCCCCAATCCGCATGTACTGATCCGCCCGTTCATGCGGCGCGAGGCCGTGCTGTCGAGCCGGATTGAAGGCACGCAGGCGACGCTGGGCGAGTTGCTCGCGGCGGAAGCGGGCGCGTCGGTGGAGCGCAGCCCGGCCGACTTGCGCGAAGTGGGCAATTACGTGACGGCGCTGGAGCATGGAATCGAGCGGTTGGAGTCGTTGCCGATGTCGTTGCGCCTCGTGCGGGAGTTGCATGAACACCTGATGACTGGCGTGCGCGGCGGGCACGCCACGCCCGGCGAGTTCCGCCGCTCGCAAAACTGGATTGGCCGCCCCGGCGAAACGCTCGCGCAGGCAAAGTATGTGCCGCCTCCGCCCGATGTGCTGGGTGAGCATCTGTCCGCCTGGGAAAAATTTCTTCACGAGCGGATGTTGCCGCCGCTGGTTCATGTGGCGCTGGCGCACTACCAGTTCGAGGCAATCCATCCGTTTCTCGACGGCAATGGGCGGGTGGGCCGTTTGCTCATCACGCTGCAATTGTGCGAGCGCAACATTTTGCCCGCGCCGCTGCTTTACCTCTCGGCGTTCTTCGAGGCGACGCGCGCGGATTATTACGCGGGACTCCGCGGCGTGTCGGAACACGGCGATTGGGAAGGCTGGGTGCAATACTTCCTGAATGGTGTGGCCCGGCAATCGGAGGACGCCTTGAGCCGGGCCGAACGAATCAATCAATTGCTCACGAACTGGCGCGATAAACTCTCCGGCCAGGCCGGCACGAAGGTCGCACTGCAAATGCTCGACATGATCGGCGCCAACCCGTTCCTGACTCCGCGCGGTGCGGAGGAAAAACTGAACCTCGCCTACAACACGGTGATGCGCGCGATCGGGCAATTGGAGAAACTGAAGGTCTTGAAGGAAGTCAGCGAAGCGAAGCGGGACCGCGTTTACTGCGCGAAGGCCATCCTGGACATTCTCGAAGAACCGGCCCGGCTTACTCCCACCGAGACCACCTGATCGCGGCCTGGTAAGCTCATGTGAGAGCAACTGAACGTGCCGACGACGTGCGCAGGGGCCGCAGCGTCTCCCCACCGTCTCGCTTGCCGCAGCCCATTCGAGTCAGCTAAAGTATCTCCGCTGCCCGTCGCAGCACTGTGATGACATAACAAACCAATACATATTTGCGTCGTATCGGCTCGGTTCCACTAGGAAACCGCGAATTTTCACCAACGGAAAGAGCCGCCGGAGCGCGCGCCCCATCGGGCGCGGCTCGGCGTGCTTCTTTCCAAAGGCGCTTCGCGGTGCCTCTAGTGGAGGTGCGTTGGGTTCGCGCCCCTTCTTTTTGCGGGTATGCGGCGGCGCGAACGACCGGGTGACCTGCGGTTGACAAAACCGGTGGAAAACAGTTCGGCTATGCAATCCCGATTCACCAGACAGGTGTCCGTCAGGCCAATGGCGTCCAAGAAAAGAGTTGAGCGTTGGTTTTATCGCAACGGCCAGTTGCGAGCGGAAACCGTATTTCCCGGCGGTCAACGCCACGGGTCGCATCGCACCTGGCATCACAACGGCAAGCTGGCTTCGGAAGAGTTTTACGAGCACGGCGTCTTGCACGGGCTTTGCCGTCAATGGAACGAGCGAAGCAAACTGCTGGGTTCGTTCCGCATGAACCGCGGCACGGGCATCCAACGCGAATGGTTCGATGACGGACAGCTCCGGCTCGAAACTTCGACGGTGAACGGCAAGTTCACCGGCCGCACGCGAACGTGGATGCGCGATGGCACTCTCGTTTTCGAGCGATACGTGATTGAGAACCATGAGGTATCCCCGAAGGAATACCACGTCACCGCCCGGAAGCATCCTGAATATCCCAGCTACTCCAACGCCAAGGCATCGGTGCGACTGCCCGACCCGGATGAAGTAGAAAAGCGTGAGGTTCAGTTGCACATCGCGTGGCTGCTCTCCCGTCGTAATCATCGTGAAACGCGCGAATGGCTCAAGGCCGGCGTGCGGCAACGCTCGCTCGGTCTCCTGAACTTCACGCAGGCGCGACACTTGGTGGAATGCCTCTACAACGCGGGTGCGAAACAGGTCGTGGCCGCGGGAATCTACGAAGGAAAATCCGGCAAGCAATTCTCCGACGCGCTGATTGTGAAAATGCCGGGTGATCAACGCTCGCGTCGTCTCATTCATCAACTGCTGACAAAGCTGCCAAAGAAGCTCCGCGCCGGCGTCGTGCCTGAACCCGCCAGCGACGAGGAATACTTGTTCGCCACTTTTGAGTGAGCTTCCGCAACCGTCAGCGCGGCGGGTTTTTGCCATCAGGCGTCTTCGTAGCGTGATATTGCTCAGGGAACAATTCATCGAACGAGCACTGATACAATTTCGCAAGATTTGCGAGCTTGTGGTCGTTCACACCCCGGCGGCGCGTCTCGATGTTCACGAGCATCTGGCGCGAAAAATCCAGACCGGCGCATTGCGCCCTGGCCGCGGCTTGTTCCTGCGTCCAGCCCTTCTTGTTCCGCAGCTTGAGCAGCGCCGGCCCGATAATGTTTTGGTTCTTTCGGGGCGGTTCCTTGCGCCCCTTCACACGCCGCCGCATCGGTCGCCTCCTTTACTCCGAAAACGAATTGTCGCCAGAATCACGGCCTGAATCGAACCGTCCGGGCCGGGGCGGTGGCGGTTCATCGCGAAGATGTCCCGGCTTCGGGCTGCGCATGAAGTCGAAGATGCCCGTTTGGGGCATGTCCACCTTCCCGGGGCCGGGACAATTCGGAGGTCGGCGACGAATCATCCAACAGATGAGCAACGCCAACGCGGCGAAGACCAGCACCAGGAAGACGTGGTCGAGATGCTCCTTGAGGAAAATATCGAGCCGGTTCAGGACTTCCATGAACCGATACTCGAAACGGACCTGCGCAGCTTCACCCGCCATAGCGAACGCTTTCTGTGACATCCATGTTGGACCGAAGCACGCTGGCGGCGGATGACACCACCAGTCGCGCTTTGAGCCGTAGTGGGAACTTCCTCCCCGGATACTGTGAAAAACAGCCCAACTCGGCCGAGCAGGTGCGGGACTGCTCGTTGCCGATTGAGATTCTCTATACACTCGTTGTGCCGGTTCCGTCAAGTTGACCACCGATTTCCGTTACACCGCGACGCCTTCCGACACGCGCGGCCCGCGAACCACGGCTCGCCGCGCTTGCTGCGCCATGCGAACCATCACGCCGTCGCGGAGGTCTTCGGGTACATTCTTCAGCAACAAGTCGTAAGCCTGTTTCAGTTCCGGCTTCCGCTCGATTTCCTTCATCAAACTGTCCTTGATCCGTTGCTGCCGGTCGAGAACCTGAACTTCCTTCAAGACCAGCATCCGTTGAAGCCGGTCCTTCGGCGTGCTTTGCAGGTATTCCCAATACTTCGGATTTTCTTTGATGTAGGCGTCGATCTTCGCGTCCACTTCGGGATTGGTGCGATGTTCAGCGGGGGCGGCATTTGCGCTGGTGGAGCCGCCAGGAGGCGGGTTCTTTGGTTTGGTGCTCATAATGAGGTTTGTGTTTTGTTGGTTCGAGGCGCGGTGTCGGCGCGACTTGTTTGCGCTAAATTCACCGCAATGCTGGCCGAAACGGCGCTGAACTCAGATCAGCCGAACCCGCTTCGAGATGAACCAGCAAAGTGTTTTGGTTGTTTTTCATGGGGCGCGATGGAATCGCTTCTCACGGCTCCGGTGCCGGAGTGGTCATGGGCTGGGGCTTCTGCCGCAATTCCACTTCGAGGGCTGTGAGGCGTTTTTCCGTGTTCGTGATTTGGTCGCGCAGAAGCCGGGACTCTTGCGCCAGCGCGCGCGCGCTCGCGAGTGCTGCGCTGAACTGTTTCAATGATTGGTTCAACGACTCCGCCTGTCGCGCCACGGCCTGGGTGATCTCACGTTGTCGATTCAGTTCGGCAATAGCGCCGTCATTGAATTGTGGTAGAGCGAACGCGCTGTTCGTCAGTAACGCGATACCGACCGGAAGACTGGAACCGCGCGGCGGCGGGTGCAGGTTCCAAGTGGCGAACGACTCCACGCGGTAGAACTGATGCCCTTCGTGCATCAAGAGCCGGTCCTGCGAATCAACGTAGCGACCGATGTGATAGCCCTTGATGACTTCGGGATAGCGCACGGTCGTGGACAATTCCTCGGGCGCGACCGTAGTTGATCGCGGCGTCACGGTGATTCTCCCGGTTTTGGGCGCAGTGCAGCCGGTGAGGATGATGAATGGGATCAGGAGGCGGAATTTCATGGCGTGACTTGTGATTGGATTTCGTGTGGTGCCTTGGCAGTCAGTCTATCGAGACGCGGTGACTCTGCGTCCACACCATCGTTGGTCAGCGCGAAGGGCGTTCCCGCACCGCCTATGCGCGCCTCAGCGCGGTCAATGGTTTGGAGGATGTAGAGATAGAATTGTTTGCCCGACGGCACACGAACGTAAAAGCCATCGCGCTGGATACTCTCCAGAATCCGCTGGGCGTAAATACTGAGAACTTTGTCCGCACCCTTGAACGGCGCATTGTTCAACGAACGACTGTCGATGGAGCCGAAGATGGTCTGCTCCTTTTCGGTGAGCGCGTTGGCTGCTCCGCTGAGGAAGGTCGCGGCGAACAACTTTAGCTCCGCGAAATTGTCAGACCTGATGAGCCGCCCACGCAGACCGGCGCTGCCATCGGTGATGCCCCAGCCAACTTCGTTGGTGCTCGAAGCGAACTCCCGGTCGAGTGCTAGGCCGCGCAACGGCAGTTCCTCACCCGTCTGCCAGACAAACGTCCAGGCCGTGCCGCTGCCGAGCCGTTCGCGCATTCGATCCGCCTGAGCCGTGCCGTGAACTTCGGTGCCAGCAGGAATGATGAGCCGACCGGCGTGGTAAATATCCTCCGTGACCAGGCCGATGATGGGTGTGCGAATGGAAGCGGAATCCACTGTGATGACGGTTTCGCACGGAATCAACCGGCCGAACGGCGCGAAGTCGGAACTCAGCTTCTTCGTCTCCACCGGCAGGGGTGTGCTGTCGGCGAATAAACTGATGGGAGCCGGAATCGGCGGCGATTCCAGTAGAGGCTTTGGTGGAACGACAGCGGGAACGACGTTCGTTACGACGGGCAAGGGCTTTGGTTCCGGCTTCGGCGGCGGTGGACGAAATACTTCCATCGCCCGCTGGACTGTCTGCACGAGTTGAGGCTGGTTCGTGCTCTTGTCGAGCGAGAGCGGCTTGACGGGCGGCCCATCATCGCCGGCGGATTTGTTGCGCGTGTGACTGAACAGCAGCATCGCGGCGGCGAAAATCAGTCCGAACGCCAGCAGCTTGCCGCTGCGGGTCTGGAGAAAATTGAGGAGCGAGCGCGGGTTCATGGTGTGGTGACAGGTTGATTGGTCACGCTCTGACTTGCGGCTGTCAGCGAATTTGGCAGCCGCTCGACCAGGACGCTGAACGCATTCTTCAACGACACTTCATTACGCGCGCCGTCCGGTGTGCCCGTGACGGCGAAGTAGGCAATGACCTCCTCCTTCGGCGGAATCAATCCGGCCGCATCGCTGATGGATTGCTGATAGAGACGATTGCCGATCCGCAGAACAAAACTCTCAGGGCGATACTGAATGGCGGATTCCGTTTTGTTCTTCAGCCGCAGATGAAAGACGAGCGTGTCCTCTGGGTTGAACCGGAAGGCTTCTTCGACCCGAATCTCGTAGTCGTTGAAATCCGTGACGCATGGCGGATCGGAGAACGTCACGACATCCACTTGAGCGACCGCTTCGGGATGCTGTTGCTTGAGCAGCGGAAACATCTTCGCCTTGTCGAGTAACGCCAGCAGCCGGGTTGGGTTGATGATGGGCGCGGGCTGAACGCCTGGGCCGGACGGTTTCGTTTCGAGGATGAACGACAGCACCGGCAGCGAACCTTCCGCGAGTTCAAAGACGTAGGTGTGTTTGCCCCAGCGCACGTTGACGTTCGCCGTCGCATTGCGACCCAGCGCGCGAACCGAGAGGAACGAGGAGCCGCGAGTGTGGGCGAGTTGGAATTGCCCTGGCACCTTCGGGTCGCTCGTGACCCCGGCAGCATCAATTCCGGAAATCGGGCCAGGAAAGCTGATGGTTGTGACACGGTTTGTCGCTACCGGCACGGAATAGACCACGCGCTCGTCGAGCAATGCGGACTGAATGGCGGTTATGTCCGCCGCTAGGGCGGGCGAGAGGGACAACAGGAAAGGCCAGAGTTTATTGAGGGGTTTCATATTTGAAGTCGGCCACGGCGGTCGGGAAGCGGCCGTTCGCTGCCATGTTCGGGTTGCGGAGCAGTTTCAGCTTGAGCACAAAGGGCAACGCCTCGGTGAACGCCTTGTCCTGGAAAATGCCGGTGCGGATAATCTGGCCCGTCACGTTGACGAGCACTTCGTTCTCGCGCGTGGCCAGGATGTCGAGCTTCGCAATCTCCGGTTTCTGGTGCAGTTGCTTGGCGCGGAACTCGGCACCCTCCCGCGCACGATGGTCCTGCGCCTTGCCAAGCGCGGCTTTAAGGAAGACTTGCTTCAACAGGTCGGCGTGGTCGAAGTCCTTGGGGTTGCGCTCCAGGAAGGCCAGCGTCGCGAGGGTCGCTTGTTGCGCGTGCAACTCCTTCGCTTCATCGAACGCCAGCAACGGACTGAGGTAATACGTGCCCGCCGGGTCGATGATGACGACGCGCTCGCGCTGCTTGAACGTGTTGACCAGGTGATACCGGTCGATGGCGGCGAGCAGAATGACGGCGACGGCGAGGCCAAACCAAATCCACGGCAAACGGTCGCGCTGCGCGAACAGTCGCGTTGGGTCGAAGGACTTTCCCGGTGCTGGCGGCGGCGCGACGCCCTTCGGCGTGAGTGTGGAACGGGGTTGTTCAGGTGTAGCGGTCATGATTCAGCGAACTTGATTTCGAGAAGTGGCGATGAGATCGCGGACAGCTTTGTCGCCGGTGATGTCGTCACCGGGACGCCCGCGCGCGGAGCGGGGCGGCAGTCCGCTGCCAGCAATGATGATGGCCCCAGCGCTCCCCATGCCACTGGCGAGCGAGGCCGTGCTAAGAACGGCCGCCATGCCCGCCGTTGCGGCGGTGACGAACGGACGACCAATCGGCGCGGCAACCGCAGCGGCTCCCGCCGTAGTCGCGGCCGTTTGGATGAAGGTTCCGATGCCGCCTCCCAGGAGCAGACTGCCCGCGTCCGCTCCATGCGTGAGAACTTTCGTGATGATGATGGGCGCGGCGCAGGTGCTGAACAGCGTCCAGAAACTCAGGACGGCGAGGCCGATCAAATTTTGCAAAGAGTAGAGTGTTGAAGTCGGATCAATCGCGAGAAACGATTGGTCGGTCATGAAGTCGAGGATGCCCTGCGAGATAAGGGCGGCGGCACCCCAGCCCAGCGGCCAGAGCAGGACGCCGATAAGATTGAGCAGGTATCGATTCCCC
>Ga0187892_10009919_pt1 | contig 12290 bp, 6 predicted proteins | sample MA1701073metaG_FD_139345 | JGI IMG/M metagenome (GOLD analysis project Ga0187892, IMG submission 139345) | Bio-ooze microbial communities from a basaltic lava cave in the Kipuka Kanohina Cave System on the Island of Hawaii, USA - MA170107-3 metaG ...
AGCTATGCGCCCGAGCTGAATCCCGACGAAGGCGTCTGGGGTTATGCCAAGCGCGATCTCGCCAACGGGCGACCGAACACCACGCACGACATCATCCGAGACCTCACCCGCGTCACCCGAACCTAGCGCTCCCGCCGGATCTCCACCCGGAAGCCACGGATCATCCATACCGCCCGTGTTGCAGTTGCGGGCGTCACGAACCGTAGCGCGATCGTCCGGCCCAGCCAGGGGCTGAGGTCCAGTTCAATTGCCGTCCAATCTTCAGCGGCGGCAACCGTCAGCAGCGGCCGCCACGCCTGGCCATCGACGCTGATCTGGATTTCTCCCGCGGTCTCCTCGGACAGGAGACGCACCACCAAGGTCAACCGTGCCTGTGAAGCACCGGCGAGGTTGATCGACTCGCTGATGCCGGCCACGTGGACGCCGTGTGGCGATCGGTCGGGCATGCGGCCCACGGCCCCCAGCGCGACGGCTGGCGCCGCGCCGGTCGTCCGTGCCGCCCCAGGGCTCGGGCTCGCAGATGCCGGCTCAATGCAGTCCGTGCCCGAAATGGCGGCCGACGGCGTCGTGCGGTACGTCACGTTGTCGAGCTGGATCCACTGATGCGGGCCGACCGTCGCGGCGTAGACGGAGATCGTCGCGTTGCTCCACGCCTGCGTGGCGAACGTGCGCATCGTGTAGGCCGACAGCGCCTGGCCCGGCGGCAGCCAGAACGTGCACGCCGAGAGATCGTTGAAGTCGTTGTCATGCAACAGGACGGTCACGCGCTTGCGGACGGCACTGCTGTTGCCCAGCTCGAACGTTGCCGTGAGGATCGTGTTCGCCGGCAACGCCTGGCCTGTCTGCTGCAGGACGACACCGGCCGGCGGCGTGCTGGTGGGCCGGATGAACTCGAAGACACCGCCGGCGATCTGGTACGTGATGGTCCCAAACGTCGCCCACGGCACCGGCGGGTCCGTCGCGAAATCGCCGTTCACGAGCATGTCCGGGCCGTCAGGTCCCCCCGGCGGCCCCGGCGCCCTCGGGTCAACGCACTCCGTGACGTCATCCTCGAGCGTCGCGTCGTACTGCAGTGACACGTCGTCCAACAGGTTGAAGCCGCCGTCCAGGCTCGCGGTGGCGGCATAGAAGTAGATCGCGGCGTTCGTCCACGGCTTGGTCGTGTGCGACCGCATGCGGTAGGTCGCCAGGGGCGAATTGCCGGGCAACCAGAAGGTGCAGACGTGCAAGTCGCTGAAATCCGACTCGATCAGGAGCACGCTGATGCGCCGTCGATCCGATCCGCTGTTACCCAGGTCGAATCGCGCGTGGATCGGAGCGCCCGCCGGCAGCGCCATCCCGGTTTCCTGAAACATGACCGCCTGGTTCGTCGTCCCCGGCGGCGGAGGCAGGCGGTTGAATCGGAACACGCCCGCGGTCACGCCAGATTGCATGTACGTCGAGTCGGGCGTCGCGAATGTCGCCCAGGGGGTGACACCAGACGCGAAGCGGCCGTTGCGAACCAGGTTGAGATTCTGCGGCGCCTCCTCGAGCGGACGCACGATCGAAAACCCGGTGTTGGTGACCACGGCCATCAGGGCGCCGTCGGGACTGAGATCCATTCGCCCGATCCGGTTGGAACTGCTGGAGTTCGAGACCGAGTCGCCGAGCGGCAGCTCACCCACCTTGAGAAAAGTGGAGAGGTTCAGAACGTCCACTCTCGACTGCGTGGACCGGTACCCGATGCCGCGCGTCGGGTCACTTTCGTTGCCGGCCGCACCGAAGCCGCCTCCGCCGCCTCCGAGAATCGTGCCGGTCATGCTGGGCGTCGAGTCGACCACCAGACTTCCGGGCGTAACAAGAAACGTCGAGCCGGTCGCATCGAGGCTCACGTCAAAGAAAGCCTGATCGAGCCGCTTGACCAGACCGAACGAGTCGGTCAGGGCAAAGTACATGTTGAGGTGTCCGGCGCTCGACGAGCTGGTCACGCCGATGGTGCCGCGGTCGCGGCTGGCTTTGAGCGCCGCTCTGCCGGTGCCGAAGCCAGGCGTGTCGGTGCGCGTGGCGATGGCGTCGGTCGCCAACGTCAACTCCTTCAGGCCGCCGGCCGTGTTCTCCGAGAGACTGAACAACGCTTTCCCGTTGTTCGCAATCGCGATCGACCAGGGCAGGTACGGCTCGGGCGACGGCACCGTGATCCGGCGCAGCTCGATCCGCTGCGCCAGATCAATCACCGAGATGTTGTTGCCCCCGGAATTCGCGATGTACAGGAGCGTCCCGTCCGGCGTGACGTCCAGCCCCATGGGCTGCGCGCCGACCTGAATCGGCGTCTGAAAACTGAGCGTCGTCAGCGAGAAAATCTCCAGGCGATTGAGCGTGGTGTTCGTCAGGTAGATGTACTGGCAATTGGGATCCACCAGGATGCCGCCGACGGAGGACGCAAACGGCACGACGACCGGCGAAGCCGTAACCGGGCAGTTCGAGACGAGCTGCTGCGCGGTCGCCGCCGGCGTGGCACGCGGCACGGCCCCCGCCGCCATCGCGGCCGACGCCAGCACGATCGCGGTCAGGGCGTGCCTCATTGGACCCGCACCACTGCAACACCGGTGTTCGTGGTCACAGCCACGAGACGGCCATCCGCGCTGATGGCCATCTGGCCGGGATCGGCGAACGGGGTGTTGACGGCGGTGACGGGGTCCCCGATGGTGACCTCCCCCGTCTTGAGAAACGTCACCAGGTTCAGGAACTCGACTCTCGAGGCAATCGAGCGGTAGGCCAGCACGCCGCCTCGATCGATGACGGCGCCTCTCGACCCGGTCCCGCCCGTGATCGCGCCGATCTGATTGAGGTTCGCGTCCCAGACCTGGCCGCCGCTGATGACGAAGAATCGCGAGCCGGCGAGATCGACACCGATGTCCGTCATGACGGTGTTCCTGGGCGGCGTGAAGGTGCCGGTGGCCGTACGGTACAGCTGAAAATTCTGGTTGCACACGACGGCCACCGCCGACCGGTCGTGGCTCCGCCGAATATAGGTGTCCTGAGTGACCGTCAAGCGCTGAACCGACTGCTCGGTGGCGAGATCGAGCTCCATCACACGGGCGCCGAATCCGCTTCCATTGAACGCGGTCGAGTAGAACGCCTTGCCGTTGCTCGCCACCGCCACCGAATACGGCCTGTCATTGCGCGACGCATCGTACGGCATGCGAATCTTCCGCGCTTCGACGCGCTTCGTCACATCGACGACGGATAGGTTGTTGCCGCCGGAGTTCGCGACGTAGAGCAGCGCCCCGCCTGGCGCCGTGTCGAGCCCGACCGGTTGCGCGCCGACCTGCACGGGCTCCTGGAAGCTCATCGTCGCCAGCGACAACACCTCCACGCGGTTCATCAACGGATTCGTCAGGTAGAGAAACTGGCAGGCATCGTCGAAGACCAGGCCGCCCGGAACGAGGCCCATGGGAATGAAGATCGGCATGGGCAGATTGACGGTGCAGTTGATTTGGCCCGACGCAGGGGCGCGGGCCACCGCGTCGCGCGGAGCGGGAAAGGCCAGGGCCGGCAACAAGACCGTCAGCCAGATCGCCGCCGACCGGGGAACCGTCCTGCGGGGGTGCATGGGGGCAGCCCGCTCCTATCGTATGCGAACGTTCCCGACGCGCCAGATTGCCGTCTCGTCGGGTTGCGGCGCGTAGACAAATCGCACGTAAAGGCGGTGGCCGGCGTACTCGCTGAGATCGATCTCCACGTCCGTCCACGCCTCATCAGGTGCCACGCGCGCAATTGTGCGCCAGATCAACCCGTCGAGGCTCACCTGAACTTCCGCGTACGACAGGCTGCCGTCCATCGACGAGGCGAAGGCCAGCGACGTTCCGGTCGACGCATCGACGAGAAGGGGGCTCGCCCCGCCAAGCTGCGTGACGCTGAGGCGCCCTGACGCGGCGGGTGTCGCAGTCCGGTCGACGCTCGGGACGGTCACGGGCGCCAGGATCTCAGACGGCTCGAGACACTCGGTTCCGCCGATCGGGAAGCCAGGCGTCCGGTGAAGGCTGACGTTGTCCAATCGAATCCATTGATCGAGCCCGACGGTGGCGCCGAAGACGGACACGGTCGCGCCCGTCCCGGCGCCGGCCGCCCACTCGGTCGTCGCCCGCATTCGCACCTGGTACGTCGACAGCGGCAAGCCCGGCGGCAGCCAGAAGGTACACGCGGCTAGATCGGTGAAGTCTGCGGCATGAATGACCACCGTCACGCGCTTCCTGACCGGACTGGAGTTGCCGAGATCGAGCGTCGCGGTCAGGAACTCGTTGGCCGCAACCGCCGCGCCCGTCTGCTGCAACAGAACGCCTCCGGGCAGCCCTGCCGTCCGGATGAACTCGAACACGCCGTTGCTCACCTGACTGACGATCGTGAAGAGCGTGACCCACGACGCCATGCCGCCACTGAAGTCGCCGTTGACGATGAGGCTCGCGCTGGCCGGCGCCCCTGGCGTAGGCGGCGGGGACGTCGGATCTTCACATTCCGTCCGCCGCTGGGACCCGTCCGGGTTGGCACCGAGCGAGACGTTGTCAAGGCGCAGGTATCCGCCGTTGGTCGTCGAACTGTTCGTCGTCGCGGCATAGAAATAGATCGCCGCGTTGGCCCAGAGCCTCGTCGGATGAGCCCGCATCCGATACGTCCGCATCGGTGCCGACGGCTCGAGCCAGAACGTACAGAACGAGAGATCGCTGAAATCGCTGTCGAGGATGAGGACGCTCACGCGCTGCCGAATGGGCGCGCTGTTGCCCAGGTCGAATTGCGCCTGGAGCGCGCTGACACTCACGGCTGCCCCGGTGTGTTGAAAGATCACCGACTGCGTGGCCGAGCTGCCCACGCGGTTCCACTCAAACACCCCTCCGCTGACCCGATGCTCGCCCGGTCCAGCACTGTCGAAGTACGTCCAGCCAATCTCCCCGCTGCCGAAGTCCCCGTTGGCGATCAGATCCGAGCTCAGCACGTTAAGCGTTGCAACGCGGCTCGTGGCAGAACCGGCGACGTTGGTGGCCACCACCCGAAACCTGGTGCCATTCAAAGCCATGGGCGTTGCGCTCACCGTCAACGTCTTGGTCGCGACGCCCGTGAAGGGCGGCGCATTGGGAACGGGACTCCACGTGGCGCCGCCGCTGGTCGAAAGCTGCCAGACGTACGTCACGCTGCTCTGGCTGACGACCTCGGTCGAGAACTGCGCCGTCTGCCCTTCATCGACCGTCCGGCTCACGGGCTGCTGGGAGAACACCGGCATGTTGAGCGGGAGGACCGTCAACTGCACCGCATCGGACGTGGCGGTGCCGAGGTCGTTGCTGACAATCACGCTGTAAAACCCGGCGTCGGTGAACTGGACGTTCTGAAGTGACAGGTTGGCCGCCGTGGCGCCGGCGATGGGAAACCCATTGCGCAGCCACTGGTATCGAAGCGTCGGATTTCCCGTCGCGGTGACCCCGTTGCCTGCGGGACTGCCGACGGCGACCACCCAGTGCACGGGCTGATTGACGATCACGGGTGCACCGGTCACGGTCGAACATCGGTACACGCGAACATCATCGATGAACCACGGGCCGCCGCCGGGATTGAAGTCGGTGCCCATTTGCCAGCGGAAGCGCGCCACCGACCCGGCGAGCGACGCGAGATTCAATCGGGTCTTGCCGTACCCAAGCGTGGATCCCGTAAACGCCGGCCTGCCGCCCAGCGGATTGCCGAGCAATTGATTCAACACGCCGTTGTACGTGTACCCCCCATCGATCAGGCTGCCGGCGTCGATCCACGTGACACCGGAGTTGAGCGAGTAGGCAATCACGCCGCCGTCGAACGAGGTGTTGCCGGCCTGGTCGAATGAGAACGAGTGGTCGAAGATCAAGCGGCCCTGCTGAGGGACGACGATCGACGGGCTGTCCACGTACAGCGATGACGCCACCTCCGGAGGAAACCCCATGAGGCTCTTGGCGCCCTCTGTGGCGTACTCGGCTCTCGTCTGCCAGTAGAGGATGTGGGAATTCGTCCATCCCGGCATGAAGTTCTCGAAGCCCTCGGTGAACGAGACTTCTGGCGTGCCGCCAGCCGGGCACATCGCAGGCTGTACCATCGCCATCTGGTCGAAGCATCCGGGCTGCCGGTTCATTTCCACCGCCAGCAGCGCCTTCTGAACGTAGTCACAGTCCGAATACACGATGCCCGCCGTTCCCGTCAGGTCGTAGCAGGACTGATTCAATGCGCTGAAGGCGTCGGCAAAACCGGACGAGCTGGTGAGGTAGGTCGTGAGCGTCCGATAGAGGATGCGCGCGGCCTTGTCGAACCCGATCCCGGTGATGGTGTAGCCGTTGTAGCTGCCGCCGTCCACCATCAGGGCGTAGGCATGATTCGACACGCCGTTGTTGGAATGAATGCCGCCATTGTCCGACGACGGGTCGCACTTGTAGAGCGCGGCGTCGCTCATCTTGCCGGGATCCCCGAAGATCGTCGGATCCATCATGTGACGGAAGGGACCGAACTCCGGTACGTCCTCGCCCACGAGCCATCGTGCGGACGGCGTGTCTGCACCTGTCACATGCTGCACCAAATCGATCGTCTCACCGAAGATGTCGGCGAACGACTCGTTCAGCGCGCCGGACTGCGCCAGGGAAAACAGGTTAGCTTCGTAGTCAATCACCGCGTGGGTGAATTCGTGGGCCGTTACGTCATCGGCAGAGGCAAAGCCGTTGCAGTAGGTGAAGCGGAAGCCGTTCCAATAGGCGTTGGGACAGTTGAACGCGTTCACGTGCCTCACCGTCGCCCTCAAGGCCGTACCGAGGCCGTCGAAGCTGTCCCGGCCAAAGAGATTGAAGAAGTAGTCGTACGTCTCGCCGAGCAGCGTGTAGACGTCGTCCACGTCGGCTATCCCCGTCGGGGGCTGTCCCTCCGACCGCACCAGAGTGCCCTGAGTCGACGTGTTGTTCGCGTCTGAGATCTGCCGGTTTTTGGCTTTGTGCAGCTGGCTGAAGTGGAGCACAAGGCCGGCGGTGTGCGCGTCGATCCAGATGAACTGACGAAGGCCAGGCCCGGTCGCTTCCACGAACCACGCGAGTCGCGACGGCCCGCCGGGCCGATGTTCGAGAAATGCGCGGTTGACGACCTCGAGCCGGGGTGCGCTGTATTGCGCCGATCCCGCAACGTCCGCCCTGTACCTCCCGATCACCTGGCGCGCCACGTCGACCGCGGCGGCCGGCAGGATGGCCGGCGACATATCCGAGGGGAAGGCCTCGAGGACGCGGCCATTCGCGGCAGTCACGCGGGCGCCCGTCAGGTGAACAACGAACTGGGCACCGGCCACGGGCACGCCGATGTGCAGTTGCTGGAACTTGACGTGCTCGGTCCCGAACGGATCCCGCTGTGGCGGGCGGGAGAGGCGGACGTCGGTACGGCCTGCCAGGCCGAACTGGGCGCCGTATTGATCAATGAAGACAGACGCACGTTCCGCGGGCGCATCGGTCGCGGCAACCGGCAGCAGGATGCCCTGTGCCGGTCCCCGAACCGCTGCGAACACGGCGCGGCCTGTCGCCGGAGATGACTGCAACACCGCCAGAGCTTCGCCGGCTTCGGTCAAGCTCAGAATCATCTGGCCTTGCTGGGCGACAGCAGCCGCGCCGGCCCGAAGTGTCCACGGTGAAGAGGCCAGCACCGCCATCGCGGCCAGCACGGATGCGATCTGCAGACGTCTCATGGGGTGGTCTCCTTTCGCGCCTGCGGGCGCAGCGATCGCGACGCGCGCGCGTTCGCCGGGCCGGCAGCGGCTCACCGAAGCCCGGGCGCGTGTGAAGCAGCGCGCACGTACGCGCGCGTGATGTCCTCGACGGGCGGCGTGAGCTTCGGCTTCTCGACGTGGATCAACATCAGCAGCCGCGTGCCGTCTTCGCCACCTCGACCGGAGTCCGCTGTGGAGAAGGCTCGATGCACGGCTCAAGCCTGGGATCCATAGAAAGGGGCGGCACGGGCCGCTGCCAGTTCTTCGGGTTCTCAGGGGCAATCGAGTCCTCCAATTGCCAGGTTCCATCGAGGTGGGTTCGGCTCGCGGGCGGCTTCGACTGCGCCCCGAGCGTGAGCGTCATAGAAGCGACCGCCTGCGCGCCCAGCACGAGCGCCGAGGCCCCGGCCACGAGGCCGAGGACGCCGGCTCCGCGCACCGGGGCGCTGCGCACCCGGAGATACTAACCCGCTCGAGGCCAGGGCCTCGTGCCGACGGGATCGCCGCCTCTAACCTTAGGCGCGGGCGTCGATGAGAGATGGGATGAAGCGGCTGGCTGATCCCGGCGTGGTAGCGTCATTGCTCCACCAGGGTACACGCGCTCAAGGCGCAGAAGGAGCAGCCAGCCATGGAGTATGGTGCCATCGATCTGCACACGAAGCATAGCCAGATTCGGATCGTGACGGCCGACGGCGCCGCTATTCCCGAGGCGCCACGGATCAGGTGGCCAGGCGGTGTCGGAACGAGACGATGAGTTACAGCTGGTCACACCCTCTTGGAGATCCTACATTCGTCTCCCTGACCACGAGCTCGTAGACCTGCCGCAGGAATTCAAAGCGCAGTGCGTTCATGTAGCCGTGACCGTTCAGGAGCCCATCGGGGTCGTTCTTGATGGCCTTGATCACGCCTTCCGGCAGTTCCGACGATCGGAACACTTCGCAGAGTTCTTTGGAAGAATGGGCGGCTGCCTTTCCGCGAAACAAATCCAGCATCAATCTGACGCTGCTGTCGGGATTGGCCGAATTGAAGTAGAGGTATATCAACGACGGAAAGGGTGGCACGAGAGATGCGCTCATCCCTGCCTTGTTCTTGACGCTCTTGGCGTTTTCGATTCTCTTTTCGCGGTGCTTGAACACGGCATGCTGCAGCGCGAGTAGCGTCGCCTGGTATTTCGAATTCAGGCGGAAGTGATTGCCGTCAACTTCGATGCCCTCGGCAGATAGGGCCTCCCGGACTTGCTGAGCACTTACGTTGGGAAGATGGGGGCCGATCTCGTTGTTGAATCCCGTGTCAAATGTGCTGTCGTGGTCTGTGATCTTCGTGGTGAACGTCAGCACGTTATCTTTGGTCGTCTTGCCTGTCGTGTGAGGGACAAGCAGGTCCAGTCCCCAGAATTGATACAGGAGAGTCGAACGCGCCACCGCCCGTGCGAGCGCCGTGTCCTTCAAGTGCTTGGACATCCCACCTTCGAAGGCCATCCATTGCCAGTTGTCCTGGTACTTGGTCGATTTGGCGGGATCCGTTCCCGTCGTGTCGCGAATCCAAAGGCCCAGGCCCTCGATCTGCCAGAGGGCAAGGACTTCATCAGGATTCCAGCCGAACTGTGTCGAGACGAAGAGCACATCGCGAAAGACGTCCTCTCTGAAATTCAAGTAGAGGACGATGTCGCCCGCCGTCGGCCGGTATCTTCTCGCGATCTGTTGCTCAAGTTCGCGGACGCCCTTGACGGACAAGTCGGCCGGCAAATACCCAAGATACGTCTGCACGCTTTTCTTGAAACCTTGGCGAATGCTCTGAATTGCGTCGTTCGCCTTCTTGGTCTCTTGCAGACACATCGTGACCAGCTTGCTGAGCCTCTTGAGGTCGGCGTCGGTCGCGATCAGCGGATACGGCGCCGGAGCTGGCGGAACCGTGGATGTTGTGGTGGGTACCGGCGTACGAGTCGCGGCCGACTGTGAGGTGGCATCAGTCTTGGCTTTGGCCAGAAGTTGGTGTTCGGCGTCGATGCCGCCCTTCTCATGATCCGTGAAAGCGCCAGCCATAAGTCAGCCGCCTACGAGCAGCACTTCGCAGCGCCCGGGACCTTCTGGCTCAAATCAACGTCGAACGATTCGAGCTTCTTCCGGAACTCGTCGTGAAACCCCTTGTAGCTCTTCTTGCAGCCGGGCCAGATCGTCACTCCCGCGCCTGGGTCGTGCCCGGTCCCGAGTGTCTCGTTGTATCCGGAGTACGTAGCGAGGAACCACACGTGCAGAAGCTCGTGGAAGAGCGTATTTGCGATGCACTCCGGTCGCCGGTTCTGCACGAACACGCTGACGTGGTAGAGCACTACTGATGAGGCGACGGAACTCATGAGCTTCGCGTGGCCGTTTTCGTCAGGCGTCACCTCACCTGGCCATGGATAATTCGAGATGCTGTCGAAGAAATGCGAACCGACCATGAGCTCCGGTCTCTTTCTGAGCTCTCCAAGCAACCAGCTGCCCGTGGGCGCCCGCTGCACGTATGACGTCGCCGTCCGAACGGCGGCGACCTGAGCCTGCACGACGCTCGAGTGCAGGAGAAATGTGAGGCACCGGTCAGGGTCCCAGCTGAGCTCCCGGCACCCGCTGATCCATGGATTGCTCTGCAGAACGCCGAGACGCTCTTCAGGAACGGTCGACGTCGCCTTGACCCGGTCGGCAGCGACCGTCGGCTTGGCCTCGAGACCTTTCTGATACGCCGTCTCCGCGTCTGCCATGGGCAAGCGCGGCTAGTCGTTGCCGCTGGTTGACGGTGACCTACCGCCGACAGTAATCACGACCTGGCCCGAAGCGAGGGTCTTGGGATCGGAGTAGTCGCCGGTCTCCACCCGCCGCTGGTACCGAACGGCTTCTGATTCCTCCTCCTGTGCCTTGGCCTCCTGGACTCGGAGGTCGATGACCCGGCTCCGCTTGATGAAGTCCTCGCAAGCATCGCACTCGCCGACCATGGCCTCGAGAATCGTCCCGTGCGTCGGCAGCGTGATCCACTGTTCGGGCGGTCGTTCGCGGGCCAGTTCATCCCGAGCCTTCTGCACCAGGTCCGCAAGGTCGATCGACGGCTTGAGCAGTTCGAGCGCCGCGTCGCGGATCGGGTAGGCTGCCTTATGGCCCAGAAAACCAACGATGTCGTTTTCCACGAGCGTGGCGACGGCACCCCGCGCTTGCAGCCGGAGGAACCGCTCGTCTGGATGCTCGCGGAGCCACATGGCCTGCATGTAGTGAAGCCAGTGGTCTTCGATGTGACAGCGCAGTCGTTCGAACTGCATCTGCGCTTCCGCCACTTGCATGGTCGAGAAGCCTTCCTGCGGTCCGGCGCCCTCGGTCGAAGCCGGCGGCAATTCCCAGACGTCCTCCAGTTTCGCCGCCGCCGCCTTAATGCCGTTGTAAAGTCCGGCGTCGTCGGCCACCAGCTCCAGGAGGCTGCCACCAAGGAGCGCGCCCACTAGCTTGTTCGGGACGCCGAGGTCGTCCAATCCCTTGGCGATCGCTGCGCCGGCGGCGCTGAATTCATAATCTCTCGGCGTCACCGAGGCAAAGAAACTGCGCAGTATCTCGCTCGGTTTCGAGCCCACCGCCTTGCTGTCCTCCTTGAGCTTCTCGAGTGCGTTGTAAGCCGTCGCGTTCTGGCGAAGCAGCGCGAGGTACAACAGTCGACGCAGAGCGCCTGGGGCCTTCGACACGACACAGACGGCCCACGCCCACGAGCCGCCGAGGGCCGCGGCGGTTGCACAGGCCTGGCTCTTCCCGGCCTTCTTCACCTTGCGCCAGGCGCCATCCACCTTGGCAAACGCGGCCAGGATCCCGTCGACGTGTCTCTTGAGCTCCGTTTGCAGCGGATTGGCGAGATCGCCCTTCGCCTTTGCCTCAATTCTCTTCAGCGAGAGGAACCTGTCGTGGGTCTCGAGGATCTCGGCGGCCTTGAACCCATTTAGGAAGGACTTCGCGATCAGCACTTCGACAAGGCCATCTTGATGGCACAGCACCCACGCTGGCGTAATCTTGATGCCAGGGTTGGGGAAGAGCAGGCACGGCGTCAGCGACAGCAGCTGTGTCGTGACCAGGTAGTTCGACACCACTTCGAAGTAGTGACAGTTCACGGAATGGCAGCGATTGGTGTTCGAGATGGCGTGTGTCTGTTTCTGTTCCCGGCCCACTTCGCGCGCGACCTCGATTCGCAGTTTCCGCATGCTCTTGAGTGTCTGCGACGCCTGCACGGTGCGCTCGCGTGTTTGATCCAGGTTCTGTTTGATTGTCGAGTTCACTTTGCTCGAGACGCCGCCGTCGAAGGTGACATCGACACCCTTGATGGGAATGGTCGCGTTCGCGTTGAGGTGTCCCCCGAATTCCGTCGCGACCTCGCGCGCCACGCTCAAGACATCCCGCTGGGTCAACGTCTCGCTGACGCGGACTTCGGTCTCCGAGGCTAGTGTCGTGATTCGGAGATTCGTTGACAAAACCTCGCGACGCTCTCCAAGATCTGGTCGGCGGTCTTCGACCAGACAAAGGGGCGTGGCGAGTCGTTACCGACGTCAATATACGTGAGG
>Ga0187892_10009920_pt1 | contig 12289 bp, 13 predicted proteins | sample MA1701073metaG_FD_139345 | JGI IMG/M metagenome (GOLD analysis project Ga0187892, IMG submission 139345) | Bio-ooze microbial communities from a basaltic lava cave in the Kipuka Kanohina Cave System on the Island of Hawaii, USA - MA170107-3 metaG ...
GACACAAAGACGTCAGCACCACCATGATCTACACCCATGTGCTGAACCGTGGCGGCAAGGGTGTACGCAGCCCCCTAGACGTACCATAAGGTACTTCCGGCTAAGACCGCCCTGCGCGCTTGCGCAGGCGTTGGATGGCTGCAATTGGGCGGTCTCCTGAACGACTTGGTCCTGGGCGGAACACGAATCACCGATCTCACGCCTCTCGTAAAGCTCGCCAAGTTGAAAAAACTTTGGATCGCGGAGAGTAAGGTTTCAGACGCCGAGATAGGGCGCTTCCGCGAAGCCCGTAAAGCGGCTGGACTCGGCGAAGTCCAAATCTCACGTTAATTCGCCGAACATGCGGCGCCATACCCCTCTCCACTGGCGCCTTCTGCGCGCTCTTTTTTATCCGGTGAAGACTACAGCGCCAGCAACTGTGGACAGGGTAATTTGATTTAAATGCCGGTTTCAAAACCTCAACCGGCGTGCTAATGTGGGTAGCCATGCGACGGTGACGGAGTGGCTTGACGCGCTAGCCAAAGGCGAGCGCAAGCCATGCCCACGGTAGCGTGGTTACCGGAAGCCTTGGAAGACGTGGCCTGACTCTACGATTCTCTCGCGGAGAAAAATCCCCCGGCCGCGACTAATGCCATCCGCTGTATACAAGCGGCGACCTATCTGCTGGGAGCAATACGCGGAGGCGGGTAAACCAATGCAGGACGATAGCCGACGTCGGGAGATTTTTGCGGCCTTCGGTTCCGGCGCCTATGTTCTGCGCTATCGGCTCAACGTTCAAGGCGACCCGGTAATGGCCCGGGTTTGCCACAGCCGCGAGGCGCGAGAATGAGACTTTTCGACGCAAAGTGGAAACGGCCTCCCAAGCGCTCCCTCGATCCCGATGGGTGGTCCGGAGAACGGGTGCACCCTTCTTGTCAGGCCAGTTCACGGGCCGACGTCTTGCTCCGCATGGCCAGCGAAGGCTAGCCATCCATGAACCTAAGCCTCGCCGGAAAACACGCCGTCGTCTGTGGCGCGAGCCAGGGGATCGGCAGGGACTGCGCCCTGGCCTTGGCGGAGTTAGGCGCTTCCGTGACCGTTCTCGCGCGCAACGAGCAAGCCCTGGCCGAGGTGGTGGCATCGCTGTCTAAAGGCGATGGCCAAAGCCATGAGCTCCTCGCCGTGGACTTCGCCGATCCGACGCGGGTGGGCCTAGCGATCAAAGCCCGCGTGAGATCCGCACCCGCGCAGATCCTGGTGAATAATACCGGCGGCCCGCCCGAAGGGCCGGCCCATAGCGCGATGAGCGAGGAATATCTCGCCGCCTTTACCAAGCATCTCCTCTGCAATCAGGTATTAGTCCAAGCGCTGTTGCCCGGGATGAAGGCGGCGGGCTATGGGCGGATCATCAATATCATCTCCGTCTCTGTCAAAGAGCCGATCCCCGGTCTCGGTGTGTCCCATACCGTGCGCGGGGCGGTCGCCAGTTGGGCCAAGACCTTAGCGCGCGAGCTCGGGCCGGACCGTATCACGGTCAACAACGTGTTACCCGGGTTTACCGACACCGCCCGGCTGCACGCTCTGATCGCGAGCAAGGCCAAGCGGATGGGCGTCAGCGACGAGGAGGTGATGGCGCAGATGCGGGCACAAGTCCCCTTAGGTCGCTTCGCCGAGCCACGGGAGACCGCCCAGGTCGTCGCCTTTCTCGCCTCGCCGGCGGCCAGTTATGTCAATGGCATCAACCTACCCGTCGATGGCGGCCGAACCTTAAGCCTTTAAGCGGTGATGGAGACGATTGCGAACTATATCGATGGTCGCTTAGCGCCCCCCCTCGGGGGCCGGTATCTGGAAAACTTCGAACCGGCCACGGGTCAGATCTACTCCAGGGTGCCCGCCTCGCAGCAGCAGGACATCGAGGCGGCGGTGGCCGCGGCTGAAGCCGCGTTTTCACCCTGGAGTCGGTCGACCACCGATGAACGGGCGAAGATGCTCTCGTGCTTGGCCGATGCCTTGGAGGCGCGCTTGGACGAATTCGCCCGTGCCGAGACCATCGATAACGGCAAACCGCTAAGCCTAGCCCGATCCCTGGACATACCTAGAGTCGTCGTCAACCTGCGGTTTTTTGCCAGCGCCATCACTCAGTTTGCGAGCGAGTCGCATACCATGGGCGAACAGGGATTCAATTACACCTTGCGCCAGCCTCTAGGCGCAGTCGCGTGTATCTCGCCCTGGAATCTGCCCTTGTATCTGTTCACCTGGAAGATCGCCCCGGCGCTCGCGGCGGGCAATACCGTGGTGGCGAAACCCTCGGAGCTCACGCCCATGAGCGCCTATTTGTTCAGTAAACTGTGTATCGACATAGGCTTGCCCCCCGGCGTGCTCAACATCGTGCATGGAGTAGGCGGCGAGGCGGGTCAGGCGCTGGTTGAACACCCGGGGATCCGGGCCGTTTCCTTTACCGGTGGGACCGCAACCGGTGAGAAGATCGCGGCCGCCGTGGGTCCCCGATTCAAGAGGATCTCGCTGGAGCTTGGAGGCAAGAACCCCACCATCGTCTTTGCCGACTGCGATCGCAAGAAGATGCTCGATGCGGTTATTCGTTCGGCGTTTTGGAACCAGGGCGAGGTCTGCCTGAGCGGTTCGCGGATCTTCGTTGAGCGCCCGTACTACCAGGAGTTTAAGGATGAGCTTATCCACCGCGCGCAGGGGCTGACAGTCGGGGATCCTCTAGAGCCGGAGACCCAACAGGGCGCGCTCGTGTCTCAAGCCCATTTGCAGAAGGTCCTGAGCTATATCGAGCTGGCCCAGGCGGAAGGGGGGGTGTTGCTCTGCGGCGGGGAGCAGGTGAGACCCGCTGGGCGTTGCCAAGACGGCTGGTTTGTTAAACCTACCTTGTTCGAAGGTCTGGCCTAAGATTGCCGCACCAACCAGGAAGAAATCTTTGGACCCGTCGCGACCTTGACGCCCTTCACCGATGAGGCCGAGTTATTGCCCTGGGTCAATAGCACCCGCTACGGTCTAGCCGCCTCGCTGTGGAGCTCGGACATCAATCGCTGTCACCGATTGGCGCGGCAGATCGAAACCGGCGTGGTGTGGGTCAATTGCTGGATGGTGCGCGATCTCAGGACTCCTTTTGGAGGCGTCAAGCAATCCGGCGTGGGTCGAGAAGGTGGCTTGGAAGCGCTGCGCTTCTTTACCGAAGCGAAGAATGTCTGCGTAGATATCACTTAGCAAAACCAAAATTCAACCCAACGAGAATGTCTTTTATGTCCGCCGGGTTTTGAGAAACCGCCCAGCACCAGCGCCCAAAACCGCCCTGGGCGCTGACGGCCTTGCACCATTCATCGAAGGCCGCGCGCTTGGCGCGGTTCTGTTCGTTATACTGCCCCTTGGTCTGTAACACCCGATCATCGCCGCTAAGAAATCTGGCCGGTACTCTCGAACCACTCCTTTGTACGCGCTTGCGGATTGCTCACGCGCTCGGCAGTTGTCGCACTCGTTGCAAGTACTCGTCGGTGATCATCCGATTAATGTTATTTAATGATCTTCAGGCTCTCGATCCCCCGGCTTCACCGCCGGGGCGGGGAGCCTCGACGGTGAACGGTCCCGTCATGCGCACCTTGTTGCGATCGACGAAGGGCTGATCATAGAGGGTCTCCCGGTCGACGTATTTCTCGATCGCCGCATCGATGCTCTCGCGCGTCACGCCCTCTTTGATTTCGGGATTGTTGACGATGGATTTGAGCGTGATGCGGCACGGTCTTGTACTTGAAGCCACCGCCCACACCTTCGTCGGGATGGGCGAGCTCGTAGGCTGCAGATACGTTATATGTTAGTGAGGTCTTGCCAGCTCTGCCGGAAAAAAGCGACACCCTCGGCACCGAGGGTGTCACATGAGCCCGTCAGGGGAGAGGACCCGGGACGCTCTCTAATTACTTCTTCCGTTTAGACGATGAGCGCTGTGATAGGGCGCTACCGGCAGCCGATTTTGATGGCTTGGATGTGCGTCGATCTGGCACAGAGCTCGCGGCTGACGCGGCTTTAGGTGATGTGACCTTAGCCGGTGCTTTGGGTTGCGACAACGCCCTGCCAGCAGCCGACTTTAATTTTGAGCCAGTCGAAGTTGACCGTAAGGTAGACGACGCAGCGCGCGCCGCAGGGGAGCGCGTGGTTTTAGGTTTGGCCATTGAAGCCTCCTGGTTAACTGTTAACCGAAGTGATTTTATAGTGTATTTGTATGAGTGTGTCAATACAACATAATGTGGATCGACGAGATCACCTTGTGGGTAACTCCGCGACCGGGCACGCCCTTGGACAATGCGCAAACAGAAACTGGCGCTTGACAAGTGCGACCCAAGTAAACATCCACATCTTTGGCTGCGGAGCTAGACTGTATAGGGAGTGGCCTGAGAGTTTGTGAAAAAATCTACTGCGCCTGGGATCTCTCGTTCCGGCGGTGCTCGGAATCCTCATGTATTTCAATATACACTTCGGTTGCTCGTCTCATCCCTGAGACTCGCCCCTTAGGGGCTTGCGCGCCGTTTCGCTCCCGGCGAAACGGTCCTGCGCTCCGGCAGAACGCGACCTCCTTTCGGCTCCCGTCTTGAGACGGATGTTCCTTCTGCTGGCGTGGGACCGCATTGAAAACCCATTGTTTATTTTGATTTTCTACGATGAGGGGGTTTAGTCTTAGTGGTTATAACGACGCCACGGCGAGGGAGTTTGTGGGGAAGGTGGACGGGGGCGGCGTCGAGGAGTTGCTGGACCGTATGCCGTGGGCTGGGGATTTGGTAGGCGATGGGCTGATGAGGCACGTGCACTTCGGTGAGGCAGAGGGTAGCGAGTTGGTTGAGCGCTTCCGGGACGGTCAGGTCGAAAGCCGCCCAGCGCTTGGCGAGCGATGTCGATAGCCATCAGATTGGCGATGGAACCACCCCCTACCAACAGACCGCCGGCATGCTCCGGTAAGCCACACAACTGACGTATCCAATCGATGACAACCAGTTCGATCATTGCCGGTCCAGAGGCCTCCAGCCAAGACCCGGCAAACACATTAAAGCCAGAGGCCAACGCATCGGCCATCACACTGACGAAGCTATTCGGTCCGGGTACATAAGCAAAACAGCGCGGGCGATCCATGTGGGTTATATTGCCAAGCACTTCTTGCTTCACGATTTCCAGCAATGACTCCATTGACTTTGGATTTTCTGGAAGGGGTTCGCGTAAGCGGCTTTCCAAAAAGTCGCGGGTGGCCACAGTGGAAAAGGGGGTTGTCGCGCAACGTGACAAAATGGTTGATCAAAAGTTCCATTACCCGATCGCCCAATTCCCGCATTCAATCTCGCAGCAACGGGCAGGTCATGCAATGTACGCCCCCATCACCTTTTACGAGTTCCTGACCGGAGACACCCATGAAAGTCGCACCATACCGTGTTAGATCGGGGACGTTTTCCTGGGAATGGGCATAGCCAACCAGGCAGCGCGGCCGTACGGCGAGATGGCTCATTGCTATTTCGTCATTGCCATCAAGGCAGGTAAATCCGCGCTGTTCCAAATATGCTGGCAACCATACATAACGTACGCGTTGGCCAGTCCGGAGAATGCGGGTTGGTGCTGCTTCGAGTTGCGCGCGGTTAAGGCAGATCAGATCCTGATCGGCCACCAGCAACAGGCTATCGAGATGGATTGTACCCGAAGGCAAATTGACTACGATCAACTCATCCAAACACCGGCCCAAGGTGATAGCCGCCAGTTGCTCGATGGCGTGCTCATTGGTCCGATCGCACAAGCCAACCGCTCCAATCCCGTTCCCTAGCAGCAAATTGCCGCCCCCCTCTAAATAACCCGGATAGTTGATCGTACCAAGGATGGGGATATCGAGGGCTTCTAGACATTTCCTTATCACCCAGCCGTCCCACTGCCGGCCTTTAAGTCGTGGATTCATCAACACCGCACCCTCGCAATAAACGGTAGCCATATCGCGGGTGAACACCAAATTGGGGCGTCGGCTGATGTAGGCAAGGGCCTCCTCGTAGCCTCCCAAGACTTCCGTGAGCAGAACGATATCCGTACCCTGACCGGCGAGTTTCTGAAGCAACTGGTCGTACTCCAGAAGATAGCGCTGGGCATCGACGCAGGCGGTGAAATTGTAATAGCCCAAGGTGGATTGCTTAACCCAATGAAGATCATCCGGGTTAGGGCGATGCATCAAGACGCGGCGCAACGGCGCATACTCATTGCGAGTGCCGTAATCCATAGAGGGTGCTGTTCGCGAACAGAAAATTGAAACGGCGGTCTTGGCTGGGAAGGACTATATCGCCTCGCCAATATACGTTCAAGCACGCGATACTTAGCGCCGCAGAAATGCATAAACTGTGTCACTCCATTCCTTGCGCGGCTTGGCGGGAATTTGGAAGTGCCTGTTCCCCGTTCAGCGTCCGCTTTGAGGTGAATCACCATGTCGGTGTGAATGACTCCTGCGGGTCGACAAGTGCCCCATATTGTGATGAGCCAGACTCGTGTTTCGCCACTGAGAATGGAGGAAACACACCATGTCCAGCAACGCAAATAGCGCCGAGATCGGCGCCAACCACAATCCGTGGAACAAGGGCCGACTGATCGGGCCGAAACCCCATTGAAACTCCGAGAGATCTGGGCGATTCGGACCCGACTGCAATTGGCCCAGTGTTAGAGATCTTGCCCTTTTCAATGCTTGAGATCCAACCACGATTCCCTTGGCCGTTCCCGTTGCTTGCGTATATTCAGTGGAGACTTCGTGAGAAAATGTGCAACGACTAGAAATGGCAGAATCCCTGTGGATAGGTTCCTTAAGCTGTTTGCGTGATGTCGTGAAGCACGGTGAAATGCTACTCGATGTTCTGCACCTGCTCGCGCATCTGCTCGATAAGCACCTTCAGCTCCACGCTAACCCCCGTGCTGTCGATGTGTACGGATTTCGAGCCGAGGGTGTTTGCCTCGCGATTCATCTCCTGCAGCAAGAAATCCAGACGTCGACCCACGGGCTTGTCCTGTCGCATCACCCGCGTGACCTCATCTGCGTGTGCCTGCAAACGGTCCAACTCTTCCGCCACATCGAGCCGCTGAATCAGCAATACCAACTCCTGCTCCACCCTTCCTGGATCGACTTGTTGTCCCAACTCGAGCAGACGTCCTTTTATCCGCGCTACGAGCGCCTCGACGATCTCGGGCAAACGCGCCCTTAACCAAGCGACGTGCTGGCGCACGCTTTCGCAGCGCTCAGAGAGCAATGCGCTTAGGCGCTCGCCTTCCCGACATCGGGCGTTGACCAGTGCCTCCAATGCACCGTCCAAGAGCGCCAATAAAGGGGCGCTGGCCTTTTGCGGGTCGGGAGGATCGATCACCCCGGGCCAACGCAACAGGTCGAGAGGATCGACAGGAGCACATTGCGGCACCTGGGCGCTTATCCTTCCGATGGCCTGCTCGATCTGCCGCAGTATCGCCCGGTTTATGGCCAAACCCCGCTTTAGGTCGACCTCCAATTGATAGTGTAGCAGGCAATCCACTTTGCCGCGGTCAAGCCGTTTGCCTATGCGTTCCCGCACTTCGCCCTCAAGCGCGCGGAACTCTTCCGGCAGCCGAGGGCTGATCTCCAGATAGCGATGGTTAACGGAACGGATCTCCCACACGGCAGATCCCCACTCGCCTTGCCCGGCACTGCGGGCGAACCCTGTCATGCTCTTAATCACCGACGCTTGGTCTCCGAAGTTTTAAGAAAGGCATCTGAGTTGGGGGTGACAACTAATGGTAACCCGTGACTATCAACCAAGGAAAATAGCACCCCCGTCCCCGGCCTGGAACAGGATATAATGAGATCTCGAACCATTTGATGTCCCCGTGCGGTACAGGGGGTGCCGCCCTTCTAACAACGCAAGTGGTTGGAAGACGGAAAAACGCGGCGAAGAGGCCCATTCTTCTAGTCCAGAAACCACCGATAACGAAAGGTCCTACTATGCGCCCTAGCGGTCGAGCACCCGATGAATTGCGCCCCATAAGGTTTACCCGGAATTTCTCCAAGCACGCCGAAGGATCGGTACTGGCGGAGTATGGCGACACCAAAGTCGTTTGCACTGCCAGCGTGGAAGAGCGGGTACCGAATTTCTTGCGCGGCAGAGGTTCGGGCTGGATAACTGCGGAATACGGGATGCTTCCCCGCTCCACCGGGGAACGCACACGTCGTGAGGCTTCGCTCGGTCGTCAAGGGGGACGCACTCTGGAAATCCAACGGCTGGTCGGCCGCTCGCTGCGGGCGGTGGTCGATCTGGACGCGCTGGGCGAACGCACCCTGTTGGTCGATTGCGATGTGATCCAGGCCGATGGCGGTACACGCACCGCCTCTATATCGGGAGGGTATGTAGCTTTGGTGGAGGCCGCGGATTTTCTGATACGCAAGAAACTGGTCCAGGTACGCCCAGTGCACGGAATGGTGGCAGGGGTTTCCGTGGGCATAGTGGGCGGTACGCCGGTGCTGGACCTAGACTACAACGAGGACGCCGAAGCAGAGACAGACATGAACGTGGTGATGAACGACGCCGGTCATTTCGTAGAGATCCAAGGCACGGCGGAAGGGCACGCCTTTCGCCTGGACGAACTGCAGGCGATGCTGGGACTGGCGCGACAAGGCATTCAACGCATTATAGAAAAGCAGCGCAGGGTGCTAAAAGTCGAATGAGACGAGGGATCGAAGTCGTGATCGCGAGCCACAACCCAGGGAAGCTGCGCGAGATCGCAGCGATCCTGGCCCCCCTCCAGTGGAGCGTGCGGCCCCAGGTTGAATTTAACGTAGAAGAGGTCCCGGAAACGGGGCTCACTTTTGTGGAAAACGCCTTGATCAAAGCCCGCAACGCGAGCGCCGGTTCCGGTCTTCCCGCGATCGCCGACGATTCGGGACTAGAGATCGACGCCTTGGGAGGCGCGCCGGGGATCCGTTCGGCTCGCTATGCCGGGAAACAGACTTCCGATCGGGACAATCTCGAGAAGCTCATCCGGGAGATGGCCGGGGTGCCCTGGGAGCAGCGCCACTGCCGGTTTCACTGCCTCATGCTGCATGTGCGCCATCCGCAGGATCCCACGCCCGTCATTGCCCATGAGGTGTGGGAAGGGATGTTGTTATTCGAAGCGCAAGGTCATAATGGCTTCGGTTACGACCCCTTGTTTCACGTGCCGGCCTATGCTTGCAGCGCTGCCGAGCTAGAGCCAGCGGTGAAGAATCGCATCAGCCACCGCGCCCAGGCGCTGCGCGAGCTGGTTACCAAATTGGTAAGCACCCCCGCGTGATCGAAACGGTGCCCCCGCTTTCGCTTTACATACACCTGCCCTGGTGTGTCCGCAAGTGCCCTTATTGCGATTTCAACTCATACCGCGCTGGCGTAAGCGTTCCGGAGTCCGAATACATCCGAGCCCTGCAGAGCGATCTGAATTACAGCCGCTCGCTCGTCGATGACCGAGTCATACAGTCTATATTCATCGGCGGTGGAACACCGAGCTTGTTCTCGGGAGACGGCATTCGCACCTTGCTCGATGGCGTTCGTGGATCCCTTAAGCTCACCCACGACGCCGAGATCACCTTGGAAGCCAATCCCGGCACAGCCGAAGCGCAGCGTTTCGAGGCTTATCGAGAAGCGGGCGGCAACCGGCTATCGCTAGGCGTACAATCGTTTCGCCCAGAGAAACTAGCAAGTCTCGGGCGCATTCATAGCGGTCGGGAGGCGGATGAAGCTTTTCAACTCGGGCGCCATGCCGGGTTCGATAACATCAATATCGATTTAATGTACGGGCTTCCCGAGGACACGATTGAAGGGTCGCTCGAGGACTTGGAACAAGCGCTCGCTTTAGCGCCCGAGCACCTCTCATGGTACCAACTGACTCTGGAGCCAAATACGCCTTTTTTCCGCCACCCCCCGCCTTTGCCCGATGAGGACATCATCGCCGACATAGAGCAGCGAGGCCGAGGGCGGCTGCGAGAGGCAGGATTTCAGCGCTACGAAATATCGGCTTACGCAAGGCCGGGCCTCCAGTGCGGGCACAATCGCAATTACTGGGAATTCGGCGATTATTTGGGACTCGGCGCCGGAGCGCACAGCAAGATCAGCTTACCTCGGAAGCGGGTGATCCTGCGTCAGGCGAGGCGCCGGCAGCCGAGTGCTTATATCGACGCCGCCGGTACCTCCGGCTCTATTGAGAGACAATCCGAGCTTAGGGCCGAAGACCTGATCATGGAATTCATGATGAACGCACTACGCTTAACCCAAGGGTTCATGAAAGAGCTGTTCACGGATCGCACGGGGCTGCCGCTGAGCGTGCTGAATCCGGCGCTGAGCTTGGCGCGACAACGTCGATTGCTTGCGGTGGAGCCGGAACGGATCCAGGCTACTGCAAGAGGACGGTTGTTCTTAGACGATCTGTTGCAGCTCTTTTGCGCAGAGCCTGCACTAGGTATGGATCCGCGGCGCCGTTCGAGTCGATAACACGGCACCGTGCCGGCGGTTCGGGAGCTCACCGCAGCTACCTTTCTGAGGCGATGTCCGACGCGTCAAGCCGCAATTCGATCCAACCAGTCCTTCCAGCTCGACGCTGTGTATCAAAAGGGAACCAAAGGCGATCTATCAGGTTACGGGTTGACTTTCGGCTCGATGAGCCTATGCTTAGGTGCCCCGCCGATAGCAAATAATTTCTATTCTTAGGAGGTGGAGTATGGCACTGCAACTTGGCGATATCGCTCCCGATTTCAGCGCTGAGACGACGCAAGGTCCAGTTCGGTTTCATGACTGGATCGGAGGGGGATGGGCTATTCTGTTTTCACATCCGAAAGATTTCACGCCGGTGTGCACCACAGAACTGGGCTATATGGCCAGCCTGAAGGGCGAGTTTGAGAAGCGAAATTGCAAGATCATGGGGTTAAGCGTGGATCCTTTGGATTCCCATCGCGAGTGGTCCAAGGACATCGCAGAGACCCAAGGTCATGCGCCCAACTATCCGTTGATCGCAGATTCCGATCGTAAGATCGCTAATGAATACGGAATGATTCATCCCAACGCCAATGACACGATGACCGTGCGCTCTGTCTTTGTGATCGGTCCCGACAAGAGAATCAAGCTCATGATCACCTATCCGGCGAGCACCGGACGCAACTTCGATGAAATCCTGCGGGTGCTCGACTCGCTACAGTTGACTGCGCGTCATCAAGTGGCGACGCCGGTCAATTGGAAAGACGGGGAAGATGTGATCATTGTGCCCTCGGTCTCTGACGAAGAGGCGAAACAGAAATTCCCCAGTGGTTGGAAGGCGTTGAAACCCTACTTGCGCATCGTTCCTCAACCGAGGGCTCATTGAAACGTGGGTGAATTTCCAGCGCCTCTCGCCGAATCGGTTTGACCGGGAAGAAGATCCTCTCAAGGGATCGGTTAGAATTTGGTCGCCGCCAAGCGTTTGCGAGACCGCTGACGCGTAGGTTCCAGCCTGAGGCGGGAACGCGCTGCCATGATATTCGCCGCTGTCCAGCGGCGGATGTCGTGCCATCAAAACCCGCTCTTTAGGCTCTCTTCGATAAAACGCCGCAGATCACCGTCAAGCACCGCTTGGGGATTGCCGGTCTCGATGCCGGTGCGCAGATCCTTGACCCGAGATTGGTCCAGCACATAGGAGCGGATCTGGCTGCCCCAGCCGATGTCAGCCTTGGCATCCTCTATCGCCTGCTGCTCGGCGCGGCGCTGTTGCAACTGCAGCTCATAGAGCTTCGCCTTGAGCTGCTTCATCGCATGCGCTTTGTTCTTGTGCTGGGAGCGCTCGTTCTGGCATTGGACCACGGTGTTCGTGGGCAAATGGGTGATGCGCACGGCGGAATCGGTGCGGTTGACATGCTGCCCTCCCGCCCCACTCGCCCGGTAGGTGTCGATGCGCAGATCCTCCGGCTTGATTTCGATCTCGATCGTCTCATCGATCTCCGGCGACACAAACACCGAGGCGAAAGAGGTATGGCGGCGGTTGCCTGAATCAAACGGCGATTTGCGCACCAGTCTGTGCACGCCGGTTTCAGTGCGCAGCCAACCATAGGCGTGATCGCCGATCACGCTTAGGGTGGCGCTCTTGATCCCCGCAACCTCGCCTTGGGAAACCTCCATTAGCTCGGTCTTAAACCCGTGCCGCTCCGCCCAACGCAGATACATGCGCAATAGCATTTCGGCCCAATCCTGGGCTTCCGTTCCGCCCGAGCCTGATTGAATATCGACAAAGGCATCGTTGGCGTCCAGCTCACCGGAGAACATGCGCTGGA
>Ga0187892_10009922_pt1 | contig 12289 bp, 9 predicted proteins | sample MA1701073metaG_FD_139345 | JGI IMG/M metagenome (GOLD analysis project Ga0187892, IMG submission 139345) | Bio-ooze microbial communities from a basaltic lava cave in the Kipuka Kanohina Cave System on the Island of Hawaii, USA - MA170107-3 metaG ...
CGTTCAAGTTCAGCTCGATCAGATGCCGCCAAGGCGATGGCTCGTGCGTGGTTGGCCATGAACCCTCCGTCGGGGGGTGTACATGGCGGTTATGTTAACATGACTTACGGTACGAAACACTAGCTGGTGGGCGCTGCTGCTGGCCCGCCTCTGCGAGATCTTGCCCTTGCGCTGCGCGCAGTGCAGCAGCGAGCTGCGCATCATTGCCTTCGTCACCGACGAGCCAGCGGGCACTAGATAGAAGCTGACGACCTGCAAGTCATTATTCCCTGGTAGCGGAAGTCGAATGCGGGAGATCTGGAGGCAGGGAGACTTGTCCGTCGACGCTATCCTTCAGGCGGGCGACTTCGCTCATATACGTGAAGACTGGGAGCGGCTCGCTACCCACCCCGCAGTCGATCCAGATGCATACATGAGCCGACTACAGGATGACGGCGACGTGGTCGGCCCTGCCGTCCTGGTTGCCCGTCGGGCCGGTGTAGTGGTGGGCTTGTTAGTGGGCAGAATCGAAGCAAAACGACTCGATTTTCTAGTGGGTCACCTTCCTGTTTATCGAGTACGAGCGCGGGTCCTGGCGGGCTTCGAGCACGGAGTGATTGGAGCGGATGATCCCGATGTGGCTGCGGGATACGTAGGCTCGATTATGCACCTGCTCAGGCGGCGGACCGCAGACTTCGCGCATTTGGCATGTGTGGATATCAGCGCTCCGATAAGACGCTGGGCTCGCGAACTGCCCTCGAGATTCTGCCGCAGCTGGGTGACGGATACTGATGCACGCTGGTCCTTGGCGATACCCGCCACCTTCGAGGAGTTTGTAGCCAGCCGCTCGCGAAATACACGCGCCAATATACGTCGGCACGAGAAGCAGTTACTCCATGCACACCCAGATGTCCGAGTGGCAGTCTTTGGTCGCGGCGCAGCAGAAACCTTGGATGCACTTGCCGACGTGATGGAGGTCTGCAGAAAGACGTATCAGTTCAAACTAGGGCTCGCCCCGCTTTGCCATCCCTTGGCAAGGAAGACGTGGGACGAGGGGTGTCGGCGCGCCCGTCTCGTGCTAGCGCTCGTGTATATAGGGGGGCGGCCCGTCGCCTTCAGTTACGCTCACATCTACAAGTCTATAGCCCTCTTTATGACCCCCGGATATGATCCTGCCTTTGCTTCACTGCATGTTGGCGAGTACTCATTACTCAAGCTTGTTCAGGGACTGATCGCGGAGCGTGATGTGGCAATCCTGGACTACGGACAGGGTTACCTCCAGTACAAGGAGTCGTTTGGCACCAGCTGTACGCAGGAAGGGCACGTACGCCTCTTTGCACCAACGCCCAAGGGTATCTATCTGAATATCGTGAGGACGGTCACTGCTGGGGCTTCATCGTTCTTGTTGGCGGCGGCAGAGAGGTTGCGCGTCAAGAATGCCCTCAAGAGGATATTGAGGCGCCTTCGGTGACCACGGACGCTTCCCAGCGGAGTCGTCGAGACGTCCTCACATTGAGGGTGCTACCCGAACGTTGGTTGAAAAATTGAAAAGCCACCGCGTCATTACGTAGTTACCTCTGGCCCATAACCCGAGGAGCGCACGACTAATGGGATCAGCCATTGCGCGGGGACGGCCGCGTGTACTGACAGGCCACTTGTCTGCTGAGATCCTGAGGACAAGGGAGGAATTCGAGAACCTTAGAAGGGATTGGGAGTTGCTGTTTGACAGGACCAGCGGTTGCTACGTCTATCAAAGCTTCTTGTTCAACTTCATCTGGTGGAAGCACTTCGCCAAAACCGAAGAGCTGGCGATAATCACGGTTCGGGAGGCCAATACGCTGGTTGGCCTCGCGCCCCTAATGACCAGAAATCGCCTCGGAGTTCCACAAATAGAACCAATAGCTAGCGATCAGTACGCATTCTTTGGTTTGCTGATCCCGGATGGTCGCGACGACATTGCCCAAGCTATCGGGAGGAAGCTGGTCGAGGCATTTCCAAAGGGGCTTCTCCACATCCCCTACTATGGAGCCGGTGACCGCACCGTGGAGCTTGTCCTGGCCGATTTGACTGCGAACGGTTGGCACAAGAGATGTTGGGTACGCAATGTTTGTCATTACATTTGGGAAACGGGGGGTTTTGATAGCTACTTCTCGAAGAAGTCCCAAAAAGCCCGTTACAACTTCAACCGGGAGCAGAGAATACTCGACAAAAGCGGGTTCAATGTCTACAGCCACTATGCTTGCTCGCCATCGGATGTCGGCGTGGTGGACAGAATCGCACGGCTACAGCGGAAGAGCTGGTTGGCTCGCAGGGGACAGGAATCCCTGGACTCGCCTTTCTACCGAGAACTTATCCCGGCCATTGGAGAGGTGTTCTTTCTGTCAAGCAATCACGAAGATATCGGGTTCATCCTGAATCTACGTTCGCCCGGGTGTACTCACTGCGCTTACATCGGCTTCGACGAGAAGTTTAGTGCCCTTTCTCCGGGTAAGGTCTTGATGGGCCATTGCATTCAGCGTCTGTTGGACAGGGGGGAGAAAGTCTACGATTTCGGCTTCGGCGAAGGGGAGTACAAGCGATTCTGGGCTAACCGGACAAAGTATGTCTTGCGGGGTGTTTGTTATAGGGGGTTGAGAGGATGGATCCTGTCCTGGATTCCGCATCGCTTGCATGGGGTCTTGTCGAAGAGTGCTGTATTGAGAAGTCTGCTGAATAGAGCCAGGAAGACAAGAAGAGAGTTCCGAAGGTGGCGTTCGTGACCTCGCCGATGACGCGGACGTCGGACGTCGTTGCTCACGCACAATGCCCACGGATTCCTTAGCGTGATGAGGATCGATACGGAGAAGGCGCTTTTGCGGACAATGGTTTGGCCGTTTCGTCAGGCCCGAATGTTGGCGCTTTGGAGCCCGGCACGAAACGATAGCGACACTCCGCTCCGGTCACGGCGTGCTCGAGATGACGCGAAGGTTGATCGGCGCCGGGAGCGGCCCAGGACCTCCGGCAACGTACTCAAGCGCGCCCAAGTCCCAGTTACCATCGGTTCCCCGGCTAGCACCGGTACGATCGACACTGTACGGTAACAAGAGGGCCGACCCTTGGGCGGTCGCTGCGGCAAGTCGAAAATCACCGGCCGCGTAGTTTAGGAACGGCGTTCCGGTCACTACCACGTTATTGGACTCCGGACTACCTCCGCACCCCGTCGCCGAGCCAGCCACGTCATACCAAAGATTGTTGCGGCATTCATTGTTTGAGCCGCCGTTGATGAGGATATCCGCATGCCAGTTCTTGAGACCAGCGATCGTATTGTTGTAGATCTTCGTGTTGTTTGTTGGGGGACCTGTCCAACTTGAGCCGTCGCCCCCAACGACTATGACACCACCGCTGTTGACCTCGCTCGTCGTTTTGTAGAACACGTTGCCGTAGACTTCTATGTTGTCATGATTGGTACCGCTCCAGATAGCGATTTCCCCAGTGCAGCCGGAAGTGGGGTCGTCCGGATCTCTCTGGCACGAGTCTTTGAAGATATTGTGCCGGACGGTTATGTGATGCGCCGCTACGAGCCCGCGGATCGCTTCCTTGCCCCAACCAATCCCGAAATAGCTGTGCTCTACCAGCAGTCCACTGCATCCCGCGCAGTGGATGTGGACTATCACATTGTGAATGTGGCTGCGCTGCAGCGTCCAGTTTTCGCAGGCAAGCGAACCGTCTCCGAATCCGCCGAGGAAAACGCCGCGATCGGCTGACGAGTGTCCCGTTCCCGGCGCTGCTCCAACGTCCACGTAGCGGAACGTGAGATTGTCCGCACACGCGCCGCTCCCCGATTGAAGCCGGGACGAAGAGATCCCTCCAGCGACGCGAAAACCGTACGAAGAGACGTGGGCCCAGTTGTTTTCGTTGCGCTTCGCACCGTCGAAGACGACGTAACCATAGTCGAACAGAAGATCCGCGAACACCGCCTGCCCGTCGCCGTACGAGTCGTTCCAGCCGGTGCTCGTGCCGTGGGCTCCAGGAGTCGCCTTCCTGATGGTTATGAGCGAGGCCCCAGACGGCTGGGTGGTAAAGATATAAGTCCCGTAACTCCCATCCGCGATCCAATACGTGTCGCCGCGGACCAGTGTAGCGGGCAGAGCAGGATAGGCATTGGCCCAATCCGTGCCGCTGCCGTTACCCGATGCGCCCTGGCGCACATGGAGGTCGGCGGCATGGACGGACAGCACCGTCAGCATGAGCGAAAGAGCGAGCAGCGAGCGCATAACACACTTCCTTCGAACCAAGATCATGATGGTACTCGGGGCGGGGGTCAACCCCCGGAGCGCTTTCCCCCTCACAGGCCCATCCAACACCGTGCATTGAGCTCGCCGGGGACGTCTGATACGGTTCAACTTTCCTATCCCTTATAAAGGCGATGAAGCGGTCACGGCTCCAGGTCGATGCTATTACTTCGTCGTGTCAGTTGTTCTCGCGTCGCCTTCTCCGCCAGACTTCTCCGCCAACGCTTCTTAATCTGGTCGACTGAGCCGATCCGTTCGACGAGTGTGCGGGCTCCCCGATCCAGAAACTCGCAGGTGTGCACCACCGCATGCAAGAGACGACCCTTGATGGTAGGGGCGAAAATTCTAACGGTCGCCTCGCGCCAAGAGCGGTCCCCAAAGCGTTCCTTGTAGTGCGCGTCTCCCAGACCGAAATCCAAACACCCGACACGTTCGCGACTCAGCTCATCCACCATGCGGAGGAACATCAGCGTGCCAACCTCGAACTCCCCCACGTCCGGCGCGTAACCAGTCGCGGATGAATGAAACACACCGCCATAGAGCTCGCCCAGCCAGAATGCCTTCGGCACTTCGTTGACTTTCATTAGAAACGCTCGCAGTTGCCCCCTACCTGCGAAAAGCGCCAACCGCTCGCGAGTTTCTTTATCGTCAACAAAGCCTGCCCCAAGCCCCCGTTGGTAGGTAGTTCTGGCCACCATCTCCATCTGTTCACACAGCCCCGCCACGTCGGCGATCTGCGAATGCCACTCCCACCCCACCATCCCAGGAAACGCTGCTTCGAGCTCCTTCTCCTTGCGGTTGATCCAGGAGCGGTGTTTGCTCCGCATGCGCCGAACCAGAAAGCCCGGTTCCGGCTCCAATGAAAGCTTACGGTGAATTGACCAACGGGGTTGCTGGCAGCCGCCTCTCGCCCTTTCCTTTAGAGCCAACCACAGAGGTTCACCTTCAGCCAGTAGATTGACCACAGCGACGTCTGCTTGGGCCTTTCGGAGCACGCCATCCAACGCCGTCGCGACGTCCAGTGCGCCGGCCTCGTCAAGCTTTCCAACTATTCCGGCATGAACGATCGTGATGATGGTCGCTGCCATCCGGGGAAGGCGAGCATACCCGACCGTTGGTTGTATTGTCGTACGCTCTAAACGCCCAACTACAAGGCACCTGCAGCGATTATCGTCCCAGAGACCGATGATCCAAGGTCCGATGACCTCGGGGCGCGACCGACACACAAGAAGAAAGTGGTCAAGATCGGTATTCGGGTGCCGTTGCGTGGTAATCCAGAACTGTTCGGCCTCAGCAAGCTCCGCGGCGGAGCGATAGATTCTCACCTCCATGGCTAGTCCGTAGTAAGCGGAAACCCAAAACGCAGAGACTCCCCGTAGACGCCAGCAACATCAATGCGCATACGCTCTACCGACGCTCATCACACCGGTCCGGATGCCTCGGTCGCGCGGCTCAAGCAGCGATATTTGGGCTCATCGACCTGCACTCGCAAGCCGGCCAGCGCGGAGCGCGATGCGGTTCTCCAGGGCGATGAGTGGGGACAAGGTCCATAGCGCCAGCGCAGGCCATGGATCCGAGCGATCCCAAGTGCACTCGAAGAAGCCCTTGTGGTAGCCGTGCACCTTCCCCTCCCTGAGCATCTGCGGCAGATCCGTAGCCAGATCCGCCCAGTAGCAGCCGCTCCGGTAACCGATACCCACCTCGAACGGCTCACCCGCTAAATAGGCGAGATAGCGGGCAACCAGATTCTGCCCGCATTGCGTCGCGAAGTGAACCGACTTCCAGGCGCGCGGATTCATCTCCACGACCCGGTAGGTATCCGTGTCCCGGTCGTGGATGAACTCGATCTCGGAGAGGCCGGTGAACGCCAGGCTCCTCAGGATCGCTTCCGCCACCGGCTTCAGATCGTCGACTGCCACACTGCACAAGTATGTACCCGTACCGAAGCGATTGGGATGCTGGCGCAACTTGTCATAGCCGAACCACGCGGCGATCCGGCCATCCACGCTGAACGAGCACACCGAACGAACTGGCCGCTGTGTTTCGATGATCGCCTGCACCAGCACCTGTGCGGGACCCAACCGAGCAAGCAAGCGTCCGCGCTGGCCGGAACCCACTTCACTTAGGCGGACGGCCTTGTATCCGGTCATCTGGCGAAACGCATTCCCGCAGCGGCCCTTGAGCAGGAAATGCTGCGGGCGCGGCAGACCCGCCAGGTCGATTTCGGAGCAGACGTGTGTCTCGATCCGGTGGGCTTCTGGGACAAGCTCATTGAATGCGTACTTGTCGTAATTGGCTTCCCCTTGCGCCTCGGCGATACGGTAGCGCGGCTGCAACGCAGCGCGATTCTGGTGGACGAAGCGGTTAACGTCCTCGTCCACGCCAAAGAGAGCAGCTTGCCCATCGAAGGGGATATGCAGCAACATGTCACGCAGCTGCCCGGCACGCAGAGGGTCGTGCAATGCCTCCAACGTCCCACACGGCACCCTGTAGTACCCGGAGACATGGCGGGAGAAGCGTGCGAGACTGATGCACTTGTCGTTCACCACCCACACCGAACCACCAGCTGCTGCCGCGGAGCGGACGATCCCCAGTCCCTGCGTGTGATCTCCGATGACGACGGTTGCGGGCGGCTGCATTATGCGGTTTGCAGTGAAATATCTGGGCTAGTCCCAGGTAGCGATGATCGTCTCGCCTGCGTAGACCTGATCGCCCGGCTTCACCTTGACGGATATCTTCTCCCGCGGAATGAACATATCCGTCTGGGATCCGCGCTCGATGAAACATATCTTCTCGCCGCTGCGCACGGCCTGCCCGTCATCGAAGAAGCGGGTGATCTTGTTCACGAACTGATCGGCGATGAGGATCAGATAGCACGCATTCCTGCCGTTTCGAACCTCCATGGTCATCCGCTCGTTCTCCAGATGGAAGCGCGCGGCGAACAGATTCACGACTCTCCGAAACAGGACGAAGCTCACGTACTCCCACAGATCGACCATCGGCAGGTTGATGCCAGTCCGGTGGTAGTGCAGCACGCGCATCTGTCCTGCAATCGGCGCGCGGCTAAAGTGGACATCGAACGGCGTCATGTAGATTCCCAACAGCCAACCCGGCTCGTTCGCTACCTCGGTCTTGGCCAACTCGCTGACGGCGATCCTACGTCCGAGCTTCTCGCATGCCACCTCGCCTGCTCGCACCGGCAGAAGATACATGACGCGGCCATCCGCTGGTGAGAGGATGAGGTCGTCTCCCTCCGGAATACGTCGGGCGGGATCCCGGAAGAAGTGGACGTTGCGAAACCACCACAGCCACAGATACCCTGCGGCAAAGATCGGCACCCACAGGAACAAGGCGATCTGCCAGACCTTGAAGCCGAATTGCGCCGCGACGAAGTATCCACCCGCGCTAGCGGCTAACTGGAGGAGGAAGAGCTTCCTCACGGACCTATCGTCTCCTCCCTGGTGAGGGCGCTTTCGGTGCCGCCAGCAGGCTGCTGAAACCCGCTTCGCGGCGCGCCCAGGCCTCCAGGGGCATCCGCACAGCAACTGCGCGGCTGGACAGCAATAACCGTCGCACAGATCAACGGGCTCGCACTGCGCACAGCGAATCCACCAGCAGCAGGTAGTCGTTCATGCGCCGTTCCCAGCTGTGCCTGGCCGCATACGCCGAGGCACGGGCAACCATCTCGCTGCGCAACTGTTCGTTGGTCAGCACCTCATGCATCGCTTCAGTCAGTCCCTCGACATTGCCGGATTCGAAAAAGCGCACAACTGAGTCGTTGAAGTAGTAACGGTCGATCCTGGTGTTAGAGATCACCACAGGCACACCCAGGGACATGAACTCCATGATCTTGGTGCTGTAGGCTTCGTTGCCGAACGAGTCCGCCCGCTTCGGTACCACGCCGAGGTCCGCATGCGCCATCGCAGCCGCGATCTCCTGAAGCGGCAAGGGCGCAAAGAACTGCACGCTTCCGTTCAGGCCGAGATCCTTTACCAACTTCTCCAGCTCGGGCTTCATGTTGCCGTCACCATAGATGTGGAACTCGATTCCCGGCAGCCGCGAGTGCAGCTTCTCGAACGCGCGAATGGCGATGTCTAGCCCTTGATGCCACTGCAGCCCCCCGGGGAACATGATCACCTTCGTCTCGCTCGGTGCGACGCGTGGCACGGGCCGGAACACGGTCCGGTCCACATTGTTGATGAACACAGAGCATTTGTCACGGGGTGCGGAGCGCGCGACGTAGCGATCCACCCACAGATGGTTGGCCAGAATCACGTGGTGCGCGAAGCTGGCCGAGACGCGCTCCACGAACTTCAACACGCCTACCCACGGAGAAGTGTCCTTCGCCCGGAACTTACTGGCGAAGAACTCTGGCACGATATCGTGAATGTCGAGAATGACCCTGGCGCCAGACAAGCGCGGCAGCGAGGCGGCAAAGACTACGAAATCCGGGACGTTGTGAGCGTGAACCAGCTCGTAGGGACGCCGCCAGTGCCGCCTCGACACCGCCCATCCCGCAATCAGCAGAAACTTCAGCAGGCGCGTGAAATAGGACCATTTGCTTTTTTCATCTTTGCCAAAGCGATCTTTGACCCGAATGACGTTGACCCCGTTGATACGTTCCTCTCTCGGCAGGTCCGGTCGTGCGCGCAATGCGTATACGTCCACGACATCTCCGCAACGCGCCAGCGCTTCCGCGTAGCGGATGACGCGGTTGTCGCTTTCGTAGAAGGAGTGTGTGATCATGCACACATGCCTGGACTGCGATCGCGGCCGCTGGGGTTTGAACGCCGTGCAGTACTCAGCGACCTCACGCGGCAGCGCGTGCCAGTAGCGGCCGCCATACTCTGACCGCATGTACTCAAGCAGTTCGCCATAGAACGAATCTGGAACCTGGTTCCAACCAAGTGTTGCTCCGTTGAATGCCATGTAGTCCGGGTGAACGTTCACCAGGACCATGCCACCGTGCTGTGCAACCCAGTCGAGCTTGCGTTTCCAGAGATCGATCGTGGGTTCGCGCAGCAGCAGAAAGAGGGTCGAGTCCTGAACCAGAGTGTAGGGCAGCTCCACATAGCCGGAGTCGTGCGCATCTTCCTGGTGACCTTCCACCCAGAAAGGGAAGATGGTGTTCACCCCGTCTGGCTGCGGCTCGAAGGGGTCGACGTCGAACGTCGAGGCGTCGTAGCGAACCTTCAGATCGCGCTGCCAATCGAGGTTGTGAAACATGAACCCCGCCCGAAAGCCCTGAGCTTGCCATTCGTTCAGATAGCCGTTGATCTTCTCGGCCTGGTTTCGGAAGATCTCCCGGCTGCGAAACAGCGATCCATCGTGATGGAGGTCGTGAATCCCCACTTCGAAGCCGCGCTGTTGCAGTTCCTGACGCAATTCCTGCGGAACCGAGTAGTCCCCCTCCGGGATGAAGTTAAAGCACGAGTGGAAACCATGGCGTTCCTCCATTTCCATGAGCGACCGGCAGCGGTCCAGCCCACTCTGATCTTCCACGTCATGGGTCAGGACGATCGCGAACTGCTTTCCTCCGGGCCATCCCGGCCAGTTGGCGGGCGGTCGTTCCGTCCCCGGCTTGATCGGCCAGCTAGCGGTGGAACGGCGGCGGATTAGATTGGCGACGCCGCGACGGAGCACGTAGCGCAGGCGCTGCGGCACCATCGGCTTCAAGAAGTAATAGGCCAGGACCGCAGTAGACGCGATTGTGCTGACCAGCATCGGCTTGTTCATGAATGGGTCCTGAGATGCACCGGAGGATGCTGCAGAGCCCGTTGGCTTGGGCCAGTCGTTGACCGCACGCGCCTCGACAATTCTAGGTCAGACGGCTGCTGTTCCTCAAAGAAACTTCGGGCTGTAACAAAGTTTTGACGAAGTCAACGCCCTTAGGAGGCACCATGCCGCTGCAAGAAGCCCAACCCGGAGAAGAGGGCATGGTGAACAAGAAGCGCTGGCGGACGATGCGTCGCTTAGCTTGCAAGGAACACCAACGACGAGAGTCTTACTGAAAGTACCTGGAGATCCGACCTCGGGGTGGCGCAGTCGGAGTCGAATGCGCCTGGTTCAGGACGGTCAGGCCTGGCGCGTCGAAGGCCCGGAGTCTCACCGGGCTCGGGTGGCTTATGCGACGCTCCACGATGGTTGCGTCGAATCAGCGCGAAGAGATTTCAGCAGTCCTGGCGAGCCTGGCAGCGATCGCTGTCCAATGTGTTGCGACAGGTTCGCTATTCAACGATCCTGAGATTCGTGGGCGCCGAAAGGCGAGCAGCAGCCTCTCCGTATTCGAAGGCACCTCGATCCCAGACGCCCTCGCCGCCCCTAGTTTTCCCATCCGGGTCCAGGTTGTACGGCGCAGCGAGGGAAAAACCTGCGCTGGTGGCTCCCGTCAGCCGGAAGTTTCCGACCGCAGCGCCTGCGAACGGTACACCGCTTGCAGATTGCACGTTCGATTCGGTCGGGTTGAACGGGGTCCCGCTGTAGTAGTTGTGGCTGTTCACAGCAAAGCCACCGTGGCAACTCGCGGTCTCAGAGTTCACCCAGATGTTGTTGCGCATGATGTTGCCGCTCGGCGGCAATGCTCCGGGCGTATCGTACGCGAGATTGTAGCCGGCACAGAAGCCTCTCAAGTTGTAATTCGTGTTGTTATAGATCTCCCAGTCGATCGCCGCCTCGCCAGTGATGCAGGCGATCGTTGCATTGGGCACGAAGTTGGTGCGGTTCTCGGGATTGCTATTGCTGGCGAAGAACACATTGCCGTAGATTTTCCAGCGCCGTGGGTTGCCTGCACCGTTTAGTACTACGATGCAGCCCGTGCCCTCGAAGTCCTCGAATACGTTGAAGCGGATGACGAAGTCGTTGGATTGACCATCGGACCAGCACTCCCCATGCTGCACCGGGTCGGACGAGTTGTAGCGAAAATAGCTGTTCTCCAGCGTCCAGCGGTTGGAACTGCGCGTCAGGATGAATACTCGCCCGAGATGGTGAACGTGCAAGTGCTGCAGGACGATGTCGTCAGCCCCAAAGACGGTGTAGAGCCCATCGTTCGACACCCCGGTGTCCAGCTGACCTTGAATCTCCATGTAGCGGACGGTGATGTTGTCCGGGGTGTCCCCACTCGCCGTGCCGAATCGGATTCCCTTGCCGGCCGTCTCGATGATCTTGAAGCCGTGCCCAGAGGTGGGGGTAGTCTTGGTGACACCATCCAGGACGTAGTACCCACGAGTGAAGGTGAGTCCGCCGGAAAACGTCGCTTGGCCATCGCCGAATGCGCTGTTCCACCCGATGTCCGTCCCGTGATCGGCCGCGGTGGCCTTCTTGATCGTTATCGTAGCGCTTCCGGAGTGGGTATCGTCGAACGTGTAGGAACCGTAGCTGCCATCCGCAACATAGTATGTGTTTCCCCTACCTAGATTCGCTGGAAGCTGGGGCCATGCGTTTTGCCAGTCCGAGCCATTATTGAGGCCTGTTGCGCCTGCCCGTACGTAGAAATTGGCTGCGAGAGAGGCCGGTGGAAAGGTCGCGATGGCAATCATCAACAGTCGGGAGAGATTCATAGATCCTAGCGAGGCCTGAGTTGATGGTGCGGAAGCGTACAAAGAATCACGGATCGTGCCGATGAGATCGATCCCATCTCGAACAACGGCTTAGCGCTCCAGCGGCCGGGCAAGACGTCGCTCTCGCCCGACGACTCCTTGGCGAGCTCTGCCTGTCCTACCGCACCGCGAACTGCTCCGAGGCACCGAGTGCGTCAGAGGCGAGAATCTGAGGAAGACTCCTCTCTCGATCCGAAGACTGCATCACAGCAGCGAGGCCGCTAGGCGAACCTCACGTCGATTCCTCGCAGCCCTTGTCCCAGCCTGTCGCAGCCCGAAGACAGCGGCGTAACTTGTTGCGCGAACCGTATGGCCCGTCCGCCCTAGCCCGAAGTTCCGGCAGCGCAGCTGACGTAGCCCATTGATGATACGTCCGATATCAGGGAAGTGGGGCGCCGGCTACTGGCAACGCTTCTCGGAGCAGTTGGAAGGCGCGTTGCTGCA
>Ga0187892_10009923_pt1 | contig 12288 bp, 10 predicted proteins | sample MA1701073metaG_FD_139345 | JGI IMG/M metagenome (GOLD analysis project Ga0187892, IMG submission 139345) | Bio-ooze microbial communities from a basaltic lava cave in the Kipuka Kanohina Cave System on the Island of Hawaii, USA - MA170107-3 metaG ...
CGCGCCGCCGAGCGGGTCCAGTTCGAGCAGTTGGGCGGCGACGAGACGCGCGTCGAGACGCCGCTCGCCCACGTGCCCGGCCGCACGCTCGGCCACGAGGTCTACGGCATCTTCCGCGCGAGCGCCGCGGTCGCCGCTCTGCTGCGCGAGGCGTTCGCCCGGCGGGACTCGTACGCCTGCACGGAGAAGGCCCCGAGAGCGTCGTTCCGCGCGCCGGAGGGGCTGCCGATTGGGCTCTACTTCAGCGGCCCGCGTGGCGCGGTCGCCCTGGTGCTGCGCCTGCCGGAGGGCGAGGTCGAGATCCAGCGCGAGGGCGACCCGCTCACGCGCGTGCCGCTCTCGCGCTCCGGGCAGAACCGCTGGGAAGCTGCCCTCGCGCTGCTCGCGCGCGAGACGCGCACGGGCCCGCAGGAGTTCTACGAGCAGATGCTCCCGCCCGACCGCGTTCCGCCGGGGCAGGCGGAGCCCGCAGACACCACGGGCGCTCCCGGCGGCGAGGATGTCGCGCCGGGGCGCCGCGCCCCACGCGAGGCCGACGAGCGCCCGGGGCCGGAAGCGAGCCGCAACGCGGCCGCGCCGCACGGCGTGACCGCGCGCGCGTCTGCGGATAGAGTGCGCCCCGAATGACGCCCCCCAAGTCCGCGCGGCCGGCCGCCGGGTCCCCCCGCGCCAGGCACTCGTTCTTCGGCAGCCTGCGCACGTGGTTCCTCACCGGGGTGCTCGTGATCGCGCCCTCGGCCATCACGATCTGGGTGCTGTTCCGGCTCCTCAACTGGGTGGACAACCTCCTCGGGCGCTACCTGCGATTCGCGGCGCTCGACTACCACCGCATCCCGGGGCTCGGGCTCGCCGCCACCGTGCTGCTGCTGCTCGTCGTCGGCTTCGTCGCGGCGCGCGTGGGGCAGGGGCCGCTCGCGCGCGTCTGGGACCGGCTGCTGCTCCGCATCCCCGGCATCGGCATCGTCTACGGGTCCACCAAGTCGCTGGGCGAGGCGTTCCTGAACCAGAAGGAGGAGACGTTCCGCAAGGTCGTGCTGGTCCAGTGGCCGCACCCGGGCGTGTGGCGTGTGGGCTTCCTCACCGGCCACGTCGCTCCCGCACTCAAGGACCGGATCGGCCAGGACGTCTCGTGCGTGTTCGTGCCGCACACGCCGAACCCGGCCTCGGGGTTCGTGCACTACGTACCCAAGAAGGACCTGATCGAGCTGGACTGGGCGGTGGAGGACGGCCTCAAGGTGATCGTCTCGGGCGGCGTGGTGCAGCCCGGCATGGAGCCCCCGGCGCAGGTCCCGCGCGACTGACACGCGGGGCCCGGGCCCCGCGCCCGGGGGGAGAAGGCCAATGGCCCTGGTCACGACCGAAGGCATCGTCCTCAAGGCCCACGCCCTCGGCGACACGAGCCGGATCGTGGTCGTGTACACGCGCGACGCGGGCCTGCGGAAGTTCGTCGCCAAGGGCGCACGCAAGACGCCGAGCCGGTTCGGCTACGCGCTCGAGCCGCTGTCGCGCTCGCGGTTCGTCTACTACGAGAAGGCCGACCGCGACCTGCACCTGCTCTCCAAGGCCGAGGTGCTCGACCCTATCGGCCCGCGCCTCGCCGACCTCCGCCGGCTCGCGCACGCGCAGGCGGCGCTCGAGCTGGTGGACCGCCTGGTGTGGGGCGAGGAGCCGCACCCGCGCCTCTACGCGCTCCTCACCCAGGCGCTCGAGGGCTGCGTGCGCGCATCGGCGGATGCGCTGCCGGCCGTGACGCTCGCGTTCCAGCTCCAGCTCGCGAGCGAGCTGGGCTACCGTCCGCGGCTCGACCAGTGCGCGGTGGACGGACGGCCGGTCTCGCCACGGCGCGCGTTCTCGCCGGCCCGGGGTGGGCTCCTGTGCGATGCCTGTGCCGGGCGCGAGGGCGGCTTCGTGCTGCTCTCGGCCGAGGCGCTCGCATCGCTCGCCCTGCTGCTCTCGCGCCCGGTGCTCGAAGCCGGCGAGTACCTGGAGCTGCCGCGCGCCGGCGAGCTGCTGCGCGTGGTGGAGGACTTCTTCCGCACCCACTTCCAACGCTTCACGGGCCTGCGCTCGCTCGAGGTGCTGCGCGGGCTCGAGGCGTCCGAGCCGGGGCCTGCGGACCCGGGCGGCGCGGCGGAGGGCCCGGCCGGTACCCCGCGCCCCACTGGCGAGCCCGCTTGAGCGCCCCTACACTCGCGCGCTCGCTCACCTCCCCGGCCCCCGGAGCCACCGCCATGCCCGCTGCCGCCGCGCCCCGCCCGCTCCAGCAGATGATGCTCGCGCTCGAGAGCTTCTGGGCCGAGCGGGGCTGCGTGCTCCAGCAGCCCTACCCCTCCGAGGTGGGCGCGGGCACGTTCAACCCGGCCACGTTCCTGCGTTCGCTCGGGCCCGAGCCGTGGCGGGTGGCCCACGTCGAGCCGTCACGCCGTCCAAAAGACGGCCGCTACGGCGAGAATCCCAACCGCTTCCAGCAGTTCTTCCAGTACCAGGTGCTCCTGAAACCCGCGCCGAGCGACGTGGTGGACGCCTACTTCCAGTCGCTCGCCGCCATGGGACTCGACCCGCTGGAGCACGACCTGCGGCTGGTCGAGGACGACTGGGAGAGCCCCACGCTCGGGGCCGCGGGCCTGGGCTGGCAGGTGTGGTGCGACGGCACCGAGATCTCGCAGTTCACCTACTTCCAGCAGTGCGGCGGACTGGAGCTGCCGGTGGTCTCGGCCGAGCTCACGTACGGGCTCGACCGCATCGGCATGATGCTCCAGGCGAAGGACCGCGTGCAGGATCTCGAGTGGGCGCCGGGCATCACCTGGGGTGACCTGTGGCTCCGGAACGAGTGGGAGTGGTCGCATTACAACTTCCAGCAGGCGCCGGTCCCGGAGCTGTTCGAGATGTTCAAGGTGTGGGAGGCGGAAGCGCTCCGGCTGCTGGACCTGAAGCTCGTGAACCCGGGCTACGACGCGGTGATCAAGTGCTCGCACGTCTTCAACCTGCTGGACGCGCGCGGCGCGATCTCGGTGAGCGAGCGCGTGGGCTACATCGCGCGCGTGCGGAAGCTGGCGCGCCGCGCCGCGCAGGCCTGGTCGGAGCTGCGCGCCGAGCTGGGCTACCCGCTGATCCCGGACGAGGCCGAGCGCCGGCGCTGGCTCGCGCTCCACGAGGAGACGAAGGCGCGCGCCGGTGCGCCGCGCGAGGCGCGCCGCGCCGAGCAGGGTCCGGCCGCGGCGGCCGCGGCGGGCGGCGCCCCGGCGCGGACTTCCGCCGCGCCGCCTTCGCACCCGGCGCCGGAGGTGGGCGGGCCGCCGGGGACGGGCTCCGAGCCCCAGGCCGCGGACGCGGGGGAGCGCGGGCGGTGAGCAAGGACCTCCTGTTCGAGATCGGCGTCGAGGAGCTGCCCGCGGGCTACGTCCCGCCCGCGCTCGCCCAGCTCGGCGAGGGCGTGCGCGCGGGCATCGAGGCGCTGCGGCTCGCGGTGGGCGGCGTCGAGACACACGGCACGCCGCGCCGGCTCGCGGTGGTCGCACACCGGGTCTCCGAGCGCCAGTCGGACTTCCAGGAGGAGGTCATGGGTCCGGCGGCGCGGGTGGCGTTCGACGAGGCCGGCCGCCCGACGCGCGCGCTGCTCGGCTTCTGCGCCGGCAAGGGGGTCGAGCCCTCGGCGGTGCGCCGCGTGGAGACCCCGAAGGGCGAGTACGTGGCCGTCACCGTGCACCATGCCGGGCGGGCGGCGGCCGAGGTGCTGCCCGCGCTCCTCGCCGACGTGGCCGCGCGACTCCAGTTCCCCAAGGTCATGCGCTGGGACGCGGGCGAGTACCGCTTCGGCCGCCCGGTCCGCTGGCTCGTGGCGCTCCTCGGCGGCGACGTGCTGGACGTGCGGGCGTTCGGGCTCGTGGCCGGGAACCGGAGCCACGGGCACCGCTTCCTGCATCCCGGCACGGTGGGGGTGAAGGGCCCGGCCGACTATCTGGGCTCGCTGCGCAAGGCCAAGGTCGTCGCCGACCCGCACGAGCGCCGCCGCATGGTGCTGGAACAGGTGACCGCGGCGGCCGGCGAGCGCGGCGGCCGCGTGGTCGCGGACGACGAGCTGGCGGACATCGTGAACCACCTGGTGGAGTGGCCCACGGCGGTGGCCGGCGGCTTCGACGAGCGCTACCTGGACCTGCCGCGCGAGGTGATCGTGACCGCGCTGCGCGAGCACCAGCGCTTCTTCGCCGTGGAGCGCGCGGACGGCACGCTGCTCCCGTGCTTCGTCACGGTGCGGAACGGCGATGCGCGCGGCCTCGACACGGTGCGCAAGGGCAACGAGGACGTGCTCGTGGCGCGGCTCGAGGACGCGCGCTTCTACTGGGACTCGGACCTCCGCCAGCGGCCGGCCGACCAGGTGGAGAAGCTCGCGGGCGTGGTGTGGATGGAGAGCCTCGGCAGCCTGCGCGACAAGGCCGCGCGGTTGGAATCGCTCGCCGGCTGGCTCGCCGGGCGGCTGGCGCCCGCCGAGCGCGACACGGCGCGGCGCGCCGCCCTCCTCTGCAAGACCGACCTCCTCGGCGAGATGATCGGCAGCGGCAAGGAGTACACGAGCCTCGAGGGCGTGATGGGCGGCCACTACGCGCGCCGCGCCGGCGAGAGCGAGGCGGTGGCGGCGGCGATCGCCGAGCACTACCTGCCGCGCGGGCCCGGCGACGCGCCGCCGTTCTCCACCGCGGGCGCGCTGCTCGCGCTCGCCGACAAGCTCGACCACGTCGCCGGCGCGTTCGTGGCCGACCGGGTCCCGAGCGGCTCGGAGGACCCCTACGGCGTGCGGCGGGCCGCGAACGGCGCGCTGCGCATCCTGCTCGAGCGCGGCTGGCCGCTGGACCTGCGCGCGGCGGCGATGGAGATGACGCGGCCGTTCTACGCCGCCGACCCCGAGCTGCCGCAGGCGGAGATCATGCGGAAGCTGGGCGAGTTCCTGCGCTCGCGCGTGGACACCGCGCTCGAGGACCGCGGCCTCGCGCACGACATCCGCGAGGCGGCGCTCGAGGCGCGCATCGTGATGGACGGCGCCGCGCGACCCGGCTGGTGCGATCCCGCCGACGCGCTGGCGCGCGCCCGCGCGCTCGCCGCGTTCCGGGACGACCCGCGCTTCGCCCCGCTCGTCGTGCTGTTCAAGCGCGTGGCGAACATCCTCAAGGCCGCGACCGAGCCGCTGCCGCCGGGGCTCGACCCCGCGCTCCTCGCCGAGGCGCACGAGCACGCGCTCCTGGCCGCCACCGAGCTCGCGCGCGGGCGCACCGCGAGCCTGTGGGAGAAGCGCGAGTACGCCGCGATCCTGCCCGAGCTGCTCGCCATGGGCGAGGCCATCCACGGTTTCTTCGACCACGTCATGGTGAACGTCGAGAACGCCGCCGTGCGCGGGAACCGGCTGCGGCTGCTCGCCGAGATCCGCGAGCTGTTCCTGCGCGGCTGGGACCTCTCGCGCGCGGTGGTCGAGGGCGAGCGGGCGGCGTGAGGCGGGCCTAGGCTCTGTCTGAGAACGCCACGCGAGCGCGTGGCGTTCTTAGACAGAGCCTAGTCGAGCCGGACGACGCGGCGCGACACCGACCGGGCGCCGAGCGTGAGCCGCAGCGTGTAGACGCCCGCCGGCAGGCTCGCCGCCTCGTCGAGCTCCACGGACTGCGCACCCCCGAGCGAGATGACGTCGCGGGCGGCCACTCGCCGGCCCGCGAGATCGAAGACCTCGAGCCGCCCCGCGCCGGCCGGCGCCGCGAAGCGCAGCGTGGCGCGCGCGCCGCGGAGCGGGTGCGGCGCGGGTGTCGCGAGCGAGAGAGCGCCGCCGGGCGTACGCGGCCCGAGCCCCAGACTCGCGCTCGGGAGCTGGCGGATGCGCAGCACGCCGGCATCGAGCCAGGCGAGCAGCGGCTCGCCGCCCGAGGGCAGCCGGACCCAGCCCACGGGCTCCTCGTCCGCGGCCGTGGCCGCGAACACCTCGCCGTCCGTCGGCTGCCCGGGCAGGATCGCGGCCGCGCCGTCCACGCGCAGCGTGCGCACGTCGGTCTGGCCGGCGGCGTCCTGGGACCAGGCGATCCACTGGCCGCCCGCGCCGTCGGGGCCGGCGCGGGTCGTGAGCGCGCCCCCGGGGGGTGTCACGATGACCCGCCCGGAGTTCTCGCTCATCCACAGGCGCACGCCGGTGCTGTCCAGCCGCGAGCAGCGGATGTCCGGACCGCCCCAGGTGGCGAGCACGTGGCCGCCGTTCGCGGGCACGAACTCGAGGCTCGGAGGTGAGACCGTCGCGATCGTCGCGCCGGTGGACACCCAGCGGAACGCGCCGTTCACGGCCACGCGCTGGCCCCATACCTGGTTCGGCACCGCGAGGTCGCGCCAGGCGAGCCACAGCTCGCCGTCCGGGGTGGTGGCCGAGCCCGCGATGCGGATCCCGGTGGTGACGGGCGAGACGCGGATGCCGTTCGTGGTCCAGTTGCCCTCGTCCACGCCGGCGTGGCTCAAGTGGGCCACGTAGAGCGGCGTGGTCGTCCCGCCGCGCTGGTCGGACCACACCACGTAGGCCCCGCCCGAGCCGTCGCGATGGAGCGCGCGCAGGCGCTGGATGCCGACCACGGCGCACACAGGCCGCCCCGAGGGCGAGCCGAGCGGCGCCCACTGCGGCGTGCCCCAGGCGTCGTAGTGCTGGGCGAAGAGGTCGGGGTTCGCGGTCCCCTTGAGCTCCTCCCAGACCACGTACGCGCCCCCGGCGGCGTCGCCCACGATCATCGCCTCGCTGGCGATCTTCGAGACCACGATGCCGGTGTCGTTGAACTGCGGGTACGGTGCACCTTGACCCGGCAGGTGCAGGAAGCGGAGCGCCACGAACGGCGAGGTGGAGTCCGCGGGGTTCACGCCGAACCACGACACCACGGCCCCGTCGAGCCCGTCCCAGGCGGCGGAGAGGCCGTTGGCCTGCGTGCCGCCGGCGGCGAGCGCGAGGCCCGCGGCGCTGTAGCCCGGCTGGTAGGAGCCGTCGCCGTGGATGTGATTCGCGACGAGCGGCGTGCCCGGCTGGGCCCCGAGGAAGACCGCCCAGACGCCGCCCCAGCCGTCCGGGAACATGGGGTAGGAAGGCGGCGACTCGAGCACCGGGAAGGGCGAGAGCGCCACGCCCTCCGGCGTGGCGATCTGGGCCGCCGGGCGGGACGGGGACGCGAGGGCGAGGGCAAGGGCGAGGAGCAGCGTGCGTCGCACGGGCGATGGCCTCCAGCGAAGCATTCTGCCGGCTCGCAGGGTCGGACTCCAGCGGAGAGTCGGGTCTCAAACCTTTCCCCCCGCGGGCGGCGCGGGGGCCCGAGCCGCTTGCACGGCCCGGGCTTGCCCGGCCGGCGCGGCCGCGGCTATGGTGCCGGCCGCTCCGTTCCCCAGCCCCCCCGAGGTCCGCCGGAGGAGTCCCATGGCGCTGCGCGAGAAGGCCGAGATCGTGGACGCCGACGGGCTCCGCCGGATCGTGACCCGCATCGCCCACGAGATCGTGGAGCGCAACAAGGGGGTGGACGAGCTGGTCCTGGTGGGCATCCGCCGCCGGGGGGTGCCGATCGCCGCCCGGATCGCGCAGAAGATCAAGGAGTTCGAGGGCCGCTCGCCGGCCGAGGGGAGCCTGGACATCACGCTCTACCGCGACGACCTCTCGACCGTGGCGAGCCACCCGGTCGTGGGCTCCACCGAGATCCCGGTGGACATCAACGGCAAGGTCGCGGTGCTGATCGACGACGTGCTGTACACGGGCCGCACGGTGCGGGCCGCGATGGACGCGCTCATCGATTTCGGCCGGCCCCGGGCCATCCAGCTCGCGGTGGTCATCGACCGCGGGCACCGGGAGCTCCCCATCCGCGCCGACTACGTCGGGAAGAACGTGCCCACCTCCCGCAAGGAAGTGATCGGGGTCAAGCTCCAGGAGATCGACGGCGTGGACAGCGTCGTCATCAAGGAGATGGACGACTAGCCTTCGTCCCGGGCGAACGCCGTTCGCCCCTGGCGCCGTCTCGAGCGACCGGCTCCGGCGCCCGCGGGTCGCGCAAGTCGTTCCGACCCAACGCGAATACGGTGAAGCTGCCGGCCCGGCTTGTGCCGGATAGAACGACGAAGATTCTTCCAAAGAATCGCCAGCAGCAAGTCGATTATTCTCTTGAATCCAGCTTTTCGCAGAAGCATCATTAGGCATGACCCGGAGGTGAGGCCATGCTCGAAGATCTCGACGCCATCGACCGCAGGCTGCTCGAACTCCTCCAGAAGGACGGCCGCGTCTCCAACGCCGACCTCGCGCGGGCCGTGAAGATGGCGCCGAGCGCCGTGTTCGAGCGCGTCCGGCGCCTGGAGCGCGACGGCGTCATCCGCGGCTATGGCGCCCACCTCGACCCGCGCGCGCTCGAGCGCTCGCTGCTCGCGTTCGTGCTCGTGCGGACCGACGAGCGCACCGGCGAGCAGACGACCGGTGCCGGGCTCACCGCCGTGCCCGAGGTGCTCGAGGTGCACCACGTGGCCGGCCAGGACAGCTACCTCGTGAAGGTGCGCGTGCGCGACCCCGAGTCGCTCGGCCGGCTGCTGCGGGAGCGCTTCGGCGCCATCCCCGGCGTGCGCTCCACCCTGAGCACGATCGCGCTCGAGACGCTCAAGGAGAGCTGGGCGCTGCCGCTCGAGCCGCTCCCTCTGCCCGACCGCGAGCGGCTCCGTGCCTGACGCCCGGGTCCCGGCCCCGCCGCCGGCCTCCCCGCGCGCGCTCATCCTGCTCGCGTTCGCGAGCATCTGGTTCGTGTGGGGCAGCACGTTCCTCGTCATCCGCTACGCGATCGCCGACATCCCGCCCGTGCTCATGTGCGGGCTCCGGCTCGCCGCGGCCGGCGCGCTGCTGCTGGCGTGGGCGCGCCTGCGCGGCGAAGCCTGGCCGCGCGGCCGAGAGTTGTGGAATGCCTCGCTCGTGGGCGTGCTCCTGCCCGGCATCGGCAACACCGCGGTCACGCTCGCCATCGGTCACGTGCCCTCGGGCCTGGTGGCGCTGCTCGTCTCCACCATCCCGCTGTGGATGGGGCTGCTCGTCTCGCTCGGGCCGCACGCGGAGCCGCCGGGGCGGCGGGTCACGGTGGGCCTCGTGCTCGGCTTCGCGGGTATCGTGCTGCTCATCGGTCCGGGGCTCCTGACCGGACGCGACGCGACGCTGTCGCCGTTCTGGGCGCTGGTCCCGATCGCAGGCTCGCTGTCGTGGTCGTGGGGCTCGCTGTGGTCGCGGCGCGTGCCGCTGCCGCGCTCGCCGCTCGTCTCCACCGGCGTGGGGCTCCTGGCCTCGGGCCTCGGCCTGCTCCTGATCTCGGCCGCCGTCGGCGACCTCGCCCGCTGGCGGGCCGCCGACGTGGGCCCGACCGCATGGGCCTCGCTCGCCTACCTCTCGGTGTTCGGCTCGGTGCTGGCGTTCACCGCCTACATCTACCTGCTCGGCCGCGTGGCGCCGGCCAAGGTGGCCACGTACGCGTTCGTGAACCCGATCGTGGCCATGTTCCTCGGCTTCGTCTTCGGCGGCGAGACGCTCACGCCCCGCACGCTGCTCGCCGCGGCCGTCGTGCTCGCGGCGGTGTGGCTCATCACCCGCGCGGGTGCGGCCGCCAAGGCGCCCGTGGCGCGCGGGGCCGGTGTCCGCGCCGAGCCGGGAGCGATGCCCGTCCGCCAGCAGTGACCGCCTCGCGCCCGGCCGGACCGGCGCGCGGGGCGGACCCGGGAGGGCGTTCCGGCCCCGAAGGGTGAGGAGATCCCATGCAGGCGTTCGAGATCGCCGACATCGAGCTGCGGCGCCGCGCGCACGGCCGGCTCTACGAGGAGTTCGTCCGCGAGCCGTCCCTGAGCGTGGGGCTCTACGTGCTGCCCGCGGGCGGGACCGACCCGCAGCGGCCGCACGGCGAGGACGAGGTCTACTTGGTGCTCCGCGGCCGCGGCCGCATCCGCGTGGACGGCGAGGACCGCCCGGTGGAGCCGGGCTCGGTCGTCTATGTCCCGGCGGGGGCGGAGCACCGCTTCCACGACATCGCCGAGGAGCTGGCGATCGCGGTGTTCTTCGCGCCCGCGGAAGGCCGCGCGCGCGGCCGTTGACCCGGCGGCACCCGGCGCGCCGCCCCGCGCGACCGGGCCGCACCCGCCCGATCCGCGTTCCGTGCTGGACGCTCGCTCGCGCCGCACGGTAGGTTGCGGCGACGCCCCGACCACCCCACGTGCAGCGCGGTCCATGCCCTGCGGAGTGAGCGCATGACCCTCCGTCGCGAAGCCGAGAGCGAATTCGGGCTCGCCGCCGACGACCTGCGCGAGACCTGGCGGCTGCTCACGCCCGAGGACCGCCTCGACGCGTTCCTCGACCTGCCGCGCTCCGAGGCCGAGGATTTCTTCCTCGGGCTCTCCGCGCGCGACCAGTACGAGATGGTGCACGCCATCCCGCCCGAGGGGCGCCGCTCGTGGATGCGGCTGCTGCCGCCCGACGACGCCGCCGACCTCGTGCAGGAGGCGGACGAGGACGAGCGCACGGCGCTGCTCGCGCTGCTCGACGAGCAGACGCGGCGCGAGGTGCTGGCGCTGCTCGCCTACGCCGAGGACCACGCCGGCGGCCTCATGAACCCGCGCTACGCGAGCGTGCGGGCCGACCTCGGCGTGGACGAGGCCATCAGCTACCTGCGCAAGCAGGCGCGCGAGCACCTGGAGCACGTGTACTACGTGTACGTGAACGGCGCCGACGGCCGGCTCGTGGGCGTGGTCTCGCTGCGCGAGCTGTTCGCCGCCACGAGCGAGCGCTCGGTGCGGGACGTCATGTCCACCGCGCTCGTCACCGCGCGCCCCGAGCAGGACCAGGAGGAGCTGGGGAAGCTCTTCGCCGAGCACGACCTCCAGGCCATCCCGGTCGTGGACGAGGACGGCCGCATGCGCGGCATCGTCACCGTGGACGACATCGTGGACGTCATCCAGGAGGAGGCCACGGAGGACATCCAGAAGATCGGCGGCACCCAGGCGCTCGAGGCGCCCTACCTCCAGGTGGGCTTCCGCTCGATGTTCTCGAAGCGGGTCGTGTGGCTCATGGTGTTGTTCCTGGGCGAGCTCCTGACCGCCACCGCGATGGGGCGGTTCGAGCACGAGATCGCGAAGGCGGTGGTGCTGTCGGTGTTCATCCCGCTCATCATCTCGAGCGGCGGCAACTCGGGCTCGCAGACCTCGACGCTGGTGATCCGCGCGATGGCGCTGGGCGAGGTGACGCTGGCCGACTGGTGGCGCGTGTTCCTGCGCGAGCTCACGCAGGGCGCCACCATCGGGCTCGTGCTCGGGCTCGTGGGCATGGGGCGCGTCTACCTGTGGGAAGCGCTGTTCCAGTCGTACGGCCCGCACACGTTCGAGTTGGGCGTGACGGTGGCCGCGAGCGTGGCCGGCGTGGTGTTGTTCGGCACGCTCTCCGGCTCGATGCTGCCGTTCATCTTGAAGCGCGTGCGCCTCGACCCCGCGAGCGCCTCGGCGCCGTTCGTCGCCACGCTCGTGGACGTGACCGGCATCGTCATCTACTTCACGATCGCGAGCCTGATGCTGCGGGGGAGGTTGTTGTAGGTTCCGACGGTCCACCCGCTGGCCGCCCCGTTTCCGCCGCCCCGCTCTCCCGGCTAGCCCGACGGATCGGATGTCTCACGAAACCGGTTCCGGTCGCAGCCAGCTTTTTCGCCTCTACCGTAGGGTGATGCTCGTGCTCGCGAGATCCGGGCGAGTTCTGCCCTGAGCCGATGGGCTGTCTTTCCCAGTTCGGAGGCCGCGCATGTCAAGCGCAGGAGCATGTCTTGTCAGCATCTGGCTTGGATTCCTCACTGCTTCTTCGAGCGTGGCCGCGCCGCCTCCGGTGTTCGTCGAGGAGGATGTCCTTGCCGTCGCGCGGGGCTGGGCGGGGGGAGCGGTCAATGAGCCGAGTGACGTGGCCATGGCGCTCGATGCGAACGGTCGGCCCCACCTCGTGTTCCACGTCCCGCGACGTGCCGTCTACCACGCCAGGCGCACCGAGTCCGGTTGGCAGCTGGAGTACGTGGACTCCGCGGTGGCAGTGGCGGCGGGCCAGGACACCTCTCTCGAGTTCGGGACCCATTGTCGCATCGCATTCGACGGCCTGGACAGGGCGCACGTCGCCTACGTCCAGAAGCGATACAAGCCCGTGGACGTCCCCTCGAGCGCCTGGAAGCAGATCCACTACCGCAGCCAGACCGCAGCCGGCTTCGGCGTGCCGTGGGCGACCAGGGAGTCCACGCATCCCGGCATCGGTTTCTTGGC
>Ga0187892_10009924_pt1 | contig 12287 bp, 19 predicted proteins | sample MA1701073metaG_FD_139345 | JGI IMG/M metagenome (GOLD analysis project Ga0187892, IMG submission 139345) | Bio-ooze microbial communities from a basaltic lava cave in the Kipuka Kanohina Cave System on the Island of Hawaii, USA - MA170107-3 metaG ...
ATTAGCTGGGTTTTGCCAGTACCGGTGCCCAGGTCCAGCCCTTCGTGGAACTCGGCGTGGCACAGCTTGTCCGTCAACTCGGACTGATACGGGAACGGATCGAACCCGTTAATCAATCGGAAGAACGTCCCGAAGTCCATCTTTAAGCTCCTCCTCGGCTTCGTCGTCCAGGGCTTCCATCCGACGAGCGGAAGCTACTTGCTCACGCCGAATGTAGAAAAAGCCGATTTCCCAGGCCCGCATGAGGTAACGATGCCATCCCCAAACCCAGCCCAACACAATTCCGATGGCGGTGCCCAGGGCTGCCCATCCCGAATACAATCCGATTAGGCAGACTAAGCACAACAGCAGGTAGAGGATGACCCATCTCATTCCAACTTCTCTCTCGCCGTGGCCTCGTCCGTGGAGTAGGCAATGCCATCCGCCACAGCCACACCCAGGCCAGCGTCTAGCGTCTCCTGCACGAACGCAGGGAGGGCAGCCGCCTCTTCTGGGGTGACAGGCTCAACGACCAGCTTGTTCTCGATCCAGCGTGCTTTGACCATAATCGCAGTATAGTCCCGGCGAGCCTCTTGTAAAGCAGGATTTTTTGATGTACTCCTTAAAAGACAAAAGGCCAGCGGTTAAGCTGGCCTTTTGCCTGTGTTCCACGATGGTCTACAAACCACCGCTTCTACCTGGGCTGTGCCGTTCGTGCGGCACTGATTCGATCTCGGCATCCACCCTCACGAGCCTCGATCTACCCCGGTTCGTCGTAGATGAGTCTGCCGCACGTCCTATCGAGCCGGTAACTGTTGGACGCTGTAGTTGGCGGCAGACTCTACAGAGCGGCGAGGACTGCATCCGTGGCGTAAACGTCACCGCAATGCTTGAATCAGTCCTCCAGACGGTCAAGCTGTCACGAAGATTTAGCCCTTCCGTCACGGCCCCTTTCAGGGCTTGTCTCCTGTTCTCGGATTCAAGTCAAGAACAGGTCGAGCCACTCTATATCGCACAGTGTACTTGTTCTGTTGGAACTGTCAAGGCGTAGGATCACGCAACGCTTCGCCGGGCAGTTGATGCACCACAACCTTCAAATCACGCCCGCAGGCCCAGAGTTCGCAGATCAACTCTTCGATGAAGTCCCAATTGCCGCCCGCCAGCCCAGCACCGAACAGCGGACAGTGAATCTCGGCATTCTCGGTGCGGGCCAAGTCGCCGACTTCATCCATGCATTTTGCGAGTGCGAGATACTTGATGGGCTTGGGATTGTCGGGCCGCACCGTGGAGCGTTGGGCGACCATGTTTGCGACGATGACCTTGCCGTGGTCATCCTTATGGACATCCACGAACTGCACTTGCCCTAGACCCGGCTTGTCGATCATGTATTTCTGCTCGACCACCGGCCAACGACGCTTGAGGGGCACCACGAAGCCGGACCCCATGACATAAACATCGTTGCAGATGTGCGGGACGATGACCGTCCCCTCGGCGGGAATGTTGGCGAAGAGATCGCCGTGACGGTATTTCAGGTTCGGGATATGCAAAACGGGGCCGCTCATGGGAGACTCCTTGGGTTTGTGTTACGCCACAAGGACCATTCTAGGCCAAAGCAAGCGGTTGTAAAGCCTTACATTCCAAAGCCGCTTGAGCCACGTTCCATCTCGGCACCCTTCTTGCGGAGTGTTTCAAGTTCCTGGGCAGCCAGGGCAATTTCGTCATCGCTGTACGACTTGAACAGGCCGGTGTTGGATGCGATCATGTCGTTCAGGTGCTTCAACGCACGCTCTTCTTCCTTGCTGTGAACTCCAACATCGTAATTTGCAATTCTGCGTTGAATGATGTCTTTGACCTTATCTATATCGACCTCTCCGCTGTCAGATAGAGCGGGGCCGAAGTAACGCAACATAGCTGGGGTTGCGTGCATGATCTTGTTGTAAGGCATCTGTGTGCGTGGATCAACGTCACGCTTGACAGCCCTCGCCCAATCAGGGGTATCATCGCCCGCCTGCTGTGCCTTGAAAGCTCGCAGAGAATCAAACGGGTCTTTGGCAGCGATTGTGTGCGTTGCACCAGCACCACCACCTGAGCCGTGACCGGTGATTGTAGGTACTGGAACTATACCATCGAGCTTCTTGCCGGTAGCCGTGATCTTCATCTTGTTGATATCGGTCTTGAGGCCCTGATACTTAGGCTCGTTTGGATTCAACGCAGGTTCAAGATCAGCATATAGGCCATGACCTCCATCAATGATGGATTTGTACATGTAACCAACGAAATCCACCCATACATCCCACAACTCCTTTGTGCCTATACCACGCTGTTTGAACTTCTCAATAGTAGCTGTGTACTTTTTGAGACCCTCCAGCGTCTTCTTGTTAATTTCGCCGCCCTTGGCACCGCTCTTGCCCCAATCGGCGGCGTTCAAGTCCTTAGCCAGATCGGGCCATGCCTTACTATAGATGTCGATATTGTGCGTGTCCAGACATCCGCTCCTGCCGAAGATCAATTGGGCCATGAAGCCAGCCTTGACCGGGGCCACACCTGGAATCTGGATAAGGGCGGAAAGCAAATCAACGTCATCACCAGTAGTAGCTGCCTTTCTGACGCTCTGCCATAGATTCTCTTTGTTGTTCCAGACATGTAGAATGGTGTCGTACTTCCAACCAGAGACCGTGGCCGCTACTGTTGAATACTTCTCGTTGAATGCAGCAATTACTTTCTTCAAATCCTCTATTTTGGGCACGCCATTGGGGAAGAAGTGCCTCAAGATGGTCATTACTACAGGGAAGTTATCCCAATGCTTGGCGAAACTGACGTTGGCAGATAGAGGCGAGAATAGCATGACCTGAGCAAAGTTGGCTGGGTTGCTCATGGCATACTTCTGAATTACCGAGATTTCTTTTTCGTATGAGCTAAGCGGCGTGACAGGGCAACTAGCGAACTCTGGACGTGCGTATTTGGCCGCAGGATCGTCTCCTGTGTCAAATAGACCCTTCTGAGTCGTAATCGTGGCGTTTCTTAGCTTGTTTGGGTCTTTCCGACCCTCGGCAAGAGCTAGATGCCTATCATGCTCCAAATAGAGGGCTGTTTCAATGTAGGCTAATAACGCCTCCCCCATCGCCAGCCATTGTGTAAAATTCTCGGTGAGGTTCATGCATTTATGTAGAACCCCAACGGAATAATTTTGCCAACAGAAAGGCCCGCCGTGAGGCGGGCCTTTTGTTGGGGCTGGGTAGAGGTTTCGTTACTCGAAGACGCCGCCGAAAACGTCATCGAATTCGAGATCGTGGTTGGCGAGAGCATCCGAGATTTCGGTGTTGATGTTGGCGACTTCGGTCTCGACGTTTTCGACCTTGACTTTGAGTGCCGGGAAGAGATTCCACAGGTCTTCGCAGGCGTCTTCTGTGTAACGATTCACTGCTTGCTGGAGCGTCTCCTTGACACCGGCAGGCAGACGGCCCTTGATCTCACCACACAGCGAGACCTCGAACAAGTCATCGCCGTCGCAGCACCCGTCCAAGACGTTGCTCATGTGGTCTTTGGTGGTCACGGAGAGATTGAGGACCAGATCGGCGTGTAGCTCGACCTCGATGTTGTCGAGCTTATCGCCCTTCTCGGCGGTCGCTCTCATTCGCTTGACGAGCGACTTGAACTCGCTGCTCTTCTTGAACTCGGCGATCCGCTCGTCCACGTTTTCACGGCGGACTTCGACAATGCGGGCCTGGACCTGTTCTTGAAGATTCTGTAGGTCAGCAAGGGACATCTCGCTGACATCGGAGAGTGCGGAAGAGAGGGACATAGTTCACCCCTATCGAAAGAGTACAGTGTACGGTAAACGTAAACGCAGGCCATACACTGCACTATTTTGGAGTGACTGTCAAGACGTGTTAATAGTCGTCGTCTTCATCCCTGGAGGTAGATTTCTCAGGCTTCCAGGTGGTGATGTACTTCATAACTTCCGCAAGAATGATGGTCTTCTGCGATCCGACCGCCTTGTGATAGGCTCGGCAGATGGGATCGAGTGGCTCCATATCCTTACGCCGCTTGTTCTCCTTCTTCTCTTTCGCCTTCATGTCGATGGCGTAGTCAACGGCCCGGCTCTCGATTTGCCACTCGGAAACCTGCTCCTTGTTCTTCCACTGCCCTTGGTAGGCTGCGGAGTGGCTGTAGATGCTGCCCTTGTCGTTGCTGGCCGGGTCGTCCTGCTCGAACTTGTAGATGGCACCGGGCGAAGCACCAGCGGCGATGTTGTTATACTTGCCCTTCGCCTTTCCGTAAATTCGTGTTTTCACGTCCTTGGGCAGTTCCTCGCCATCGTTGGGCAGACCCTCGATCTCGGCCCACTCGTGCATACGAGAGCGTTCCCGTCCCTCACGAATACCCAGGTAGAGCAACGTGATATAGAACTTGGGCTTGTCATCTTTCTTGGTTTCGTCGCTCACTTGGGTTCCTCCTTCTTTCCGAAAAGCTCGTCAAGCACACGGTCTAGTTGGTCACGGCCAAACTTCTCCATGTCCTCGATGATGATGACACAGCCAGGACGAACGGTAGCCATGCCCTGTGTCATGGCTTGGTACACGTCGGTGACACGATCTGTCTTGATGACGATCCAGTTGTCCACAGGCACTACGCCCACAACTTTGCAGGTATAAGTGCCGTGTGCCTTGTACTCCTCGCTTCGTGGCTGGCAGTACAAGATGAACTTGCCGCACTTCTTGGCAAGCTGAGCTACCTCCGTAAACAGGAAGGCGTCACTGTAGGTGAACACGTCGCCGACCTTGAGGCGGGCGAAGAAACGCCGACAGTGATCTAGCTCATCGCCTCCCAGGGGAGGATTACGAACCAGATGGTGTACTATCACTGATCGCCTCCCTGTAGTATTTGGGTAATTGTTTTCGGCTCACGGCACGCTCGTATCCATCCTTGCGTTCGATACGCAGGAAGGTACGACCAGCGGGCATTTCGTATTCTACCAGCCGCTCAAGCCCATTTTCGGTGAGGCGAACGGCCAGCACAGTTGCATCCCGCCAGCCTTGGTTAGCGTGGACCAAAGTAAATTTGCCAACGCACTTCTCATCCCAGGCCGGGCGTGGGGCAATGAATGTGGCGTTCTCAACCACTTCACGAGGGTTCTTGGTGCCCCAAGTGTGTCCCACTTGGCCCAGGATGCATTCAGGCCACGCACCCAGCTTGGCCTTGAGTTCATCGAACAGCGGGCAATCAAAGCTGTTGTAGCTCTCCTTGCGTGGTTCGTGACTCCAGGCCCGCCGCTCGATACTGATGAGGGCTGAGATACCAGAACACGAGACCGGCTCGACCTTGTAGGCGTGTCGCATTGACGTGGGCACGCCAAGCAACTCAAGGATTTTCTCCTTGCTGTAGGCTTCGCCGACTACATCTTTGAGTGATGGCATGTCAGTCCTCACGAGGATAGAACGACCGAATCTGCCTGTATCCTTCCTTGGTGTACCAGTACAGATCGGTTGGGTTGCCGATGTAGGTGTAGACGAACATCTTGCTCGCCCCTTGCTCACAGAACATCAATGCACCGTCCAGGTAGTAGACCGGCGTAACCGGGACTTCGGCGTACAGATAGCCGACAATCTCGCCTTGTTCACGCACGATCTCGGCGTCGATGTCGATCTCTTTCCCTTTGTTCGGCGGCATGTCGCCCTCCTAGTTCAAACTCGGTTCTGGGTTGATGCGTTCGAGGATCACTTGCTGGCCTTGGACCGGCTCGGTGCCTTCATTGCAAATGATAGCCCAACAGCCAGTGGGTTCGGGGTCGGCGATCTCTTGCTCGTTGAAGCCCTTGACGGCTTTCCTGGCCTTGTCGATGTCAACGGCTTGGTGCCCTCTTGAATCGGCGATGCCAGAGGCAGGGTTATCCTGCCAGTGTTTCGGCTTGAACGTCGCTTCGTCGTATCGAATCAACCATACTCGAAATAGCATGTGACCTCCTCGTGCTAGAGCTTCAGCGTGATCGCTTGTTTGCCGTCGATGTCGTAGATGCGAACAAGGCCAACGTCGCCGCCGATCTCCTTGACCTGATCCACAAAGGATTGCAGCCAGGGTGTGCTGACGGCCTCGGTGCCCTCAAGCTGGAAGGCGTAGAACGCCGTCTTGCCGCCGTGATCGTTCTTGCGATGCTCGGTCGGGCCGACATAGTTGATTCGGATGCCAGCCGTAGGCGAGTTCATGAACGCCAGCTTCTTGCACAGCCCCTCATGCTCATGCAGGTGGAAAGGGACGTGCCCATGAATCGTGATCTGTTTCGTGTTCGCCATTGCGTCCTCCTCGCTTAACCTCATGTCCACAGCCATTGTAGTGCAGGGCCGGTCGATGTCAAGCGACCTTATTTCGGCGACTATTTTGGATTTTCTGAATGAAAAGCCGGACGCCGCCGTAAATGGGCGGTTATTAGGGAGCAGAAGGCACACGACACTGGAGGAAACCATGAAGAACATTCGTGAAACGGCGGTCGAGCTTCGGAAGCAGATGGATTACGTCAACACCGGCATGTTTGTCTCGATCCTGCCGGATGAGATCGTGGACCTGAACCCCTCAGATGCCGAGATCGCTGAGAGTGTTGGGTACACGCTGGACGACTTGACGTTTGCCATGCTGGGCAAGCTCTACGTCCAGGTCACGCAAGCCGATTGGCCGGACACAAGGACGCCTCGCACGGTTAATGACGTGTTGTGGAACGTGCTGGTCCACTGCTGGTATGAGTTGAGCCGGGCAGTGGATTGCAACACAGATCAGCGGATTCCGCTGATGCTGGAAACCTGCCAACAGATTGAAGACTGGCTCAACTCCATCTACCCAGAGGAGGACTAGCCATCAGTCTCTACAACGTCAAATTCGTTCGTTTAGAACGGCCAGCTACCGATAGCTGGATCACGTTCGAGCTACCCTACGTCATGAACTTCGCCGACGAGCTAGATCGCTTCCTGGCTCGATGTATGCCGGGCTGGGAAGTTGTGTCAGGATGTATAGAAAATCCTGACAACGATGGCGATGGATTTGAATATGAGGATTGGTTGCCGCCCTGATAGATACCAGGGAGGATAACCGATGGATCGACGCTCTGTACTAGCTGTTATTAGTTCATTCACTCTCACACTGTTGGGCCTGTCCTTCTTCGGAGTTGGACAGGCCGACTCAATTTATGGTGAGGGCAAAGAACACCTAGTAGTATTCACTCCTTCTAATCGCCCTATAGCCGTTGCACAATACAACGGCGAACCCAAGGCGGTTATCCGAGTTCTAATACTCAAGCACTGCCGTGAACAAATGGCTCATGATGATGCCAATTTAGCTATTAGGGGCGTCGAGAAGGCGGCACAAAAGGGCCTCAAAATCGAGGTCATAGGCAACCACGTCGTTACTAACATGGAAGAATTCAGACGTGTGCTGAATGAAAACGTCAAAAAGAATGCAGCCACAGGCGATACCCTTGTTATACACACGATTGGGCACGGTCACGGTGATGGTAGTCTAATGTTCCTGGGCCAGCGGAGCGGCGTGACTGAGGCTATAGCTTCTGCTGCCGAAGCTAATAGCCAACAAATACTGTGGTGGCAATTAAGTTGCCATGCAGCAGCGAGACTCCCATCTATACAATCTCTGAGCGATCTTCGACAGAGATTGTTAAGTATGATAGCAAGCTCTCCTGCCAACCAAGAAAGCCCAGCCGGTGTCGAGGGACGTATCATGGAAGGTGTGTTCGTAGCTATTGCCTCTGGCGATCCAAACATCGATCCTAATCAAGACGGCATCATTACAGTTGATGAGTTGCGTTCGTTCTTGAATCGTGGCAGTAATAAACGAGGCGATCTACTATTCGCACGCAGCCCACAAGACCCGATCTTCGGCATATACAGACCGGCTAACGATCTGCCGATCCGTGATCCTAGAAACCCTGGGCAACAATTCCCCAGAGACTTCATACCATACCCAGATAGGGTGATGCCATTTCAGAGATTGTGAAATAACGGCTTAACGATCTCAAATAGTTTCTTGCTGCGTGTCATGTATGATATGCCACAACCTTGGTAGTAATCATCCTGCCTGCGTTTGTTGTCATCGATGTAGTAGTAGTCCTCGTTATGCGAGAACATATATCTGTACAACCACGCTCCTTGAAATTTGGGTATATCAATCCATGTGTCGTGAGCTATGATTGTTTCTATATCAGATTCTATTAGAAGCCTTATCTCCTCGAAGACGCCCTTCGTGCTGTGGTCCCCATCGGCAAACACCAGATCGAACTCAGGCGAGATTATCTTCTGAGCATATTCCTGCTGCCAGTTCACTCGGTCGAGTCGTTGGCACCGGTTGAATACACGCTCGTGTATCTTCCTCGAAGGCTTGGGATCGCAGGCTGTGAGATGGAAGTCGGCCCCTTGATTTAGGGCCTCAAGAAATGCAGATGTTGAGTAACCCCCTCGGCTGCCGATCTCTAGCACGTTCTTCGGTTTGGTTGCTATAACAATGTCGTACAACAACTTGCGGTACGTCGGGCCTATAGATGACTTGATGCCGACCCTGTATTTCTTGAATATGTCTTCCATGCACTAGCTGAGTAACGTCCAACGAAAAGGCCCGCCGTTAGGCGGGCCTTTTGTCAGTTGTCCTTGTAGCTCTCGTCGGGCGGTTTGGGCCTCGGTGGGATCGAGACCACCGTGATTGGAACCTCTGGCATCATCATGCTGAGTTCTTGGGCCATTACCAGGGCGAATTCTGTGCTTTCCATGACACGGTTGAACCACGCATTCAGTGCCCGGTCAGCCATCTTGACGCCGCCCTGCTCAAAAAAGTAGTCCAGGCCCTTCGGGGCTTGAATGAAGCAGAGCATGTGATGGTCAACAAATGGGTGCATCACACCCCGTTTCGCACGCCGAATCAGGCTTTTCTTCCAGTGCCGGTAGTATGGCCTCTGCCATTCGATAGGCAGTTGATAGATGAATTGAATATACAATGCGGTCACGATGACAGACGCTACCGTGCCTGAAAGAAAGCCCCACAGACAAACAGCGGGAAACTGCCAGGGGTCATCATCCATCAAGTGATAGACGATGGCCCCCGTAGATAAGGCCACGACCCAAAATGCAATGAAGAGTGTAAGCTGTAGCCCGTCATTGAACGGCGAGAACCCCGTCGCCCCATCCGGCCCACCACCAGTCGCATTCCTTTGTTCCACAGACATAGGGGCACTCCTCATCGCTTTGAGTCCCTGCCTTCCATCCACGATGGTAGGCTTGATGCAGGTAATGACTGGACCCTTTGTATGCTGGGCAAACCGGCATGTCAAGCCTCGACAGCAAGAGTGGCGGCACGCTGGCGAAGAGCATCAGCCAACGCACGTCCGAACGCCTGTGAGCGGAAGCCACGCCCTCTGGCAACACTGCCTGGGTGCTTCTCGCCGTTTGTGATCTTCTCATACACAAAGATACAGAAGGCTTCCCAGCCGCCCTCGACGTTGATGCGGCCATAGTGCTGGCTCTTGAACGTCTTCTGTAGCTTGATGCCCAGGATGTCGAGATCAGTCTGGGTTATCGCTGCGTCCTCGTGGCCGAAGGCGGCTCGATCAATCTTGTCCGCCAGTGCCAGGATCGCTTGCTCCTTTGGGTTCTGTGTCGTTGTCGCTGACATCGGGTTCCTCCTTCGGTGCCGGGGGCGGCTCTACCTGTTCGAGCCAGTGATAGTTGGGGAGTTCATCGGCTGTGCAGTGTGCCCACTCGTAGGGCTGAGCGGGACCACCATCGGACGATCCGTTGTCGTAGTCGGTGCGGAAGTTGAGCCAGCCCTTGCGGACTCCTTCCTCTACCTCTTGCCCGCCGTGGCAAGGGAACCACTCGCCGCCCGACAGCACGAAGTACATGATGGGTTTGTTCGACAAGCCATCACGGTTGATGGGCAGGGCCTCGATCTTGTCCGTGAGAGCTTGACGTACCGGGTTCAACACTGAGCTATGGATGCCAGCCAAAGCCAGTGATTGCTCCATCTGTACCAATTGCCTCACTGCTGATCGCAGGACATACTTCGCACGAGGCGATTCCGGCTTCTTGGGTTGTGGAATGGTACGCTTCATTTCTTCTTCTCGTGGGTTACGGTGACTCGTTCGCTGTGTGCCTTGGCGATACGCTTGAGAGCGTCGTCCTTGGACACGACCCTGAACTGGCTTGTGTCTCCCAGCGAAGCCATTTGCTCACGCAGGTCCGGTGTGGTTTTTATATTCTTGTTGGCATCGGCGATTGCAGCCTCGCTGGTCCTGCCCTCGCCCAGCAATCCGCCAGTTGTGGATTCGTGAATTCGCCATTCCTTGGTCAGCGGGCAGTAGAACAACAGACCCTCGAACTTGGACACGAGCTTGGTTGGATGAGCGTCTACTTCAAACCGACGCCAGTGCCAAACACTGCCGCCCATCGTGAACGGTTCGTAGTATTGGCAGATCACAAATCGCTTCTCGGTCAGGCGGAAGGTGCCTTCATCAACAACTGCGACCCTGGCCTTTGAAGCGGTGTGAGCTTCTAGGGCCTCGCTGTGCGATGCACATTCGATGTAGATGACCTCATCTCCATCGGTACGCAGCATCAGTTTGTCGTCTTGTGCGTTGAAGATGGTTCCGTATTCGCCGCTCTTTGCTTTTCTCATGTCAACCTCCACGAGACATGATACTGCAAATGTGCCCGATGTAAACTAATCTTCCTCGAAGATGGATTCAACATCTCGATCTAGTTCGAGGCGTGCGGGCACGGTGCCGATCACGAGGTTTTCAACACTGCCATCGCCGATCACTCCCATGTCTTCCAGCGTCTTCTTGACAGCGGCTTCCCAGAAGTGACGGGTTTTCGCAGACCGATCCTGCCAAGGCAGGACGAGACCCATTGCATTCAAAGCCTTGTCACGCTGAGGGTCTTGCGACTTGCGAATGCGGTCGTAGAGCATCCTCGCCAGCGTTAGGTAAAGTGTCTCAGGGTCGGCGAAATTGGCTGGGTGCATACTGGCCTCCTCAACGTCGCATCTCGTGCTGGCAGACTGCATTGTAGTCACTTTCCTCATCGAAGTAAAGTCGCTTAACCCTGGCCCCAGCCTGGAACGCCGGACACAAGCCCTTGCAAGCCAGTGGTTACGGCTTGCAGGACGGGCTGATGCTGTCCCATGAATTGCTGGAATGGGTTTGCGAACAACTCCTCAAGCTCTTGGTGCTGGTTTACGAATTGCTGGATGCGTCGGAAAGCCTGATCGCAGTGTCGCAGTTGAAGGATGACAGCCTTCCAGCCAGCAAAGTTCAGGGGCGGATCGGGGTGATTTTGTGGCGGGTCCGTTGCTTCATCAGCCATGCGACCAACCTGGATCATGACACCACGCACCAGTTGCTTGAACTGCATCCATGATGTTAGTGCTTGACGGATTTCATTGACGGGGAGGCTCGGCAGATAACGCACAGCGGAACGAAGCCCTTCTTGATACTGGTCGCCTATCCTTGTGCGTCCTGGCATTGTTTGTTCGGGCGGCATATAGTCTGGGGTGCCTGAGATGCCGGGCTGATACGAGCCATCATTCCGTCTATCGTCAAGGTACGGATCGATTTGCTGCATCAATCTCCACAGTCTCATCAAAGGATGCTCGCCACGCATTTGCTCAGGGCGAGGCGGTGTAGGACCGCCGCCATCAAGGATACTATCATCATCGCCTGGATCGGGCGGCGGGTTTGAGCCATAATCACCCCAACCATCCGCAGGGAGCCTATTAACTCCTCGTATAGTTCGCTTAGCTGGCGGGTTGTCGATTGTGTCCGGCATATCTGCCTCTTTGAACTGCACCCATTGTCTATATGATTTGATTGCCATAACCTATTTAGGCACACGAAAACAAAACAACCCGCCTTTCGACGGGTTGTTTTGCTTCAGACCGGGTTAGCGGTTATTCTGCCTTTTTTGGCAGAACAGGCACATAGAACTCACAGCGATAGACCTCGATCTCTGGCCCGTCGCCATGCTTTTCTGATATGCCCAGGCCCCCACCAGGGCCTTCTTTCTTCTTGTAGACCTTGGCCTTGTCGTAGGGCGTCTTGTCTTTGAAACTGAAGGCCACGTCTGTCTGCCCGTCGTTGCTGGCCCCGACCTTGATCTCGGTGGGCATGAGGCCGTTGATGATCGGGACTTTCACAGCAAAGTTGTCGTACTTGATGTACTCAACGGTTTTGATTTCCGCTGGCATATCAATGTACATGATCTTTGTTTCTTTTGCCTTGGCTGGCTCCTGAGCCTGAGTCAGCATGGTTGCGGTGAGGACCA
>Ga0187892_10009925_pt1 | contig 12287 bp, 7 predicted proteins | sample MA1701073metaG_FD_139345 | JGI IMG/M metagenome (GOLD analysis project Ga0187892, IMG submission 139345) | Bio-ooze microbial communities from a basaltic lava cave in the Kipuka Kanohina Cave System on the Island of Hawaii, USA - MA170107-3 metaG ...
TCGAGGGTGGCGGTGGCCCGCTGGAGGCGCCGTGGGCATCGGGGCGGTCCCAGGCCACCGCCCGCCCCGGGCGGTCGGAGGTGGTGGTGGTGGTGGTGGGGCCCCACACGTCGACGTAGCCCACCACCCGGCCCACCAGGTCGGCGGCGGCGGCGGCAGCAGCGGCGGTGGCGGTGGTGGTGGTGGTGGTGGTGGTGGTGGTGGTGGTGGTGGTAGTGGTGGTGGGGCCACGGCGCTGGTGGTGGGATCGCCGCCCACCGCCCAAGTGTGCGTGACGAGCCGGGCCAGGGAGGTGGTGCTCGGGGCCCGGTCGTCGTAGATGCCGCAGTGGCCAGGACCCCGCTCCCGGCCCGGCGCCTGTGGGGCCCTCACCCGCCCGCCACCTCACGCTGCCCCGTCCTCCGCAACCACCGCGGCGGGCTACATGCTCGAGGTGGTGCCGGCACCGGCGGGGTCGAGCCGGGGGGGTCGGTGTGACCTCCGCTCGGGGGCGTGCGGGCACCGGCCCGGTACTCCCGAGCGTGACCCCAGGGGCAAGGTGATCTCGCCACAGCGAGCACCACCTCCTGGAGCCCAACCTGCGACGCCCGGAGGGCGACGACGCCGCTCACGGGGCCCGCCCCGCCAGAAACGGCCCCACAGGAGGCCCGTACTGCCCCGAGAAGGGTCCGCCGACACGTTCGGTACCGGAGAGAGGAGGCCACGGCGGTCCTCGACCCGCCTGAGCGGTCCTGAGCAAGAGTCGGCTACCAGGCCAGTCGAACTCACCAGTCGACCCCCACCGCAGGTGCAGGGCGCACCGACACGATCCGCACCAGGGGTGCTCGGGGTGGGAGGGAGCGGACGGCCTCGATGATCAGAAGTGTTGTGCCGATAGCCGTCATAGCCGCGAAGACCCGCACCCCACCGGCCTCGTTGGTCACCACGGTCACTGCGGCTCCCGCGGCCACACCGAGAGCTGCCCTGGCGACCGAGACACGCAACGAACCGGAGCCGCTCATCGGAGTCGGCAGACGACGCTGCTCAGCGCAAGGGCTGCAAAAGGCTCACCCTGCCCGAGGCCGCAGATCCTCTGTAGCAAGATGCGCAGAACTGTACGTGCTGCCGTACTGGCCGTCGCTCAGGGCTGCTGTCGCAGCCAACCCGGGGTCCCCATCTGGCTTCCTTGAACGTCAAGCACTTCCCCATGTTCGCGGACTTGCGTCCGCCGTTCCGGCGCGGCTGACTATCCGGCAGCCTCGCTGGGGATAAGCTCAGGCACGCGCATCGGCATCCCCTTGCAGGTTGCGGGAACAGGCGATACGATCCTGTCGTCGGCGAGGGTACTCACCAGTCGGACGAGCCTGAGTTCCTGGCACTTGTCAAGCGTAGCTTCTTCGACCGCGGCCCGAACCTACCGAGCTTCCGCTCGAAGAGACGGGCGGTGAGGCACAGCTCCATTCATCCCAGGTGATTCGAGACAGTCGGAGAGGACGGTTCGCCAGATGCCGAGGAGCGCACTACCCGCAGACCTGTCATCGTTCCAGCAGCAGTTGATCGGCACGTGGACGAACCAGGACCTTCCCGGCACGGGCAAGGGAGGCACGGCCGACCCGTACTCATACAACGTCATGGTGCTGCCGCAGGCCTCTCCCCAGTCCCCGAACCAAGGCCTCGGGTACATCCTCAAGAACTTCACCTACTACGAGACGATCGTCTTCAGGGGCTCGGAGGACATCGCCAGTCCGGTGGCGGCCCCGAACCGGGGTGGCACCTACCAGCAGACACCTTTCGCGTTGTTCTACGACCAGCAGGTCCGCTTCGCCGAGGGCCCCGGGATCGGCACGATCGTCCACGAGGAGAACGGGGCCTGGCTTCACCTGCAGACCGAGCAGCAGCAGGTGGGCCCATACCCCTACCCGCCGGACAACCCCCTCTACGAGCCGGGGTCACCGCAGCCGCAGCCGCCGGGCATGACGATGTGCAAGCAGATCTCGGTGCCCCACGGGGTGTCGGTGCTTGCCTTGGGGAGCTACTCGTCGAACGCGGGCACCCCGGTCATCTCGGATGCCGAATCGGTCCTCCCCGTGCCGGCCGGGCTTTCCACGACTCCCTATGCCGAGACCCTCGACACCCCTGGCGACTACCAGAACCCCCAGCCCCAGCTGACCAACCAGGTCACCCTTCCCCTTCAGCAGGCATTGGCGGATCTGGCCACGGCCGGTCACGCGATCAACAGCTACATCTACTGCCAGGTCGAGTCGGATAATGGCGGGACGGTTGTGAACATCCCGTTCGAGGACCGCAGGGCCGCGCTGGCCGGATACAGCGCGGAATACTGGCTCCTGTCCTACGACGGCGGGAGCAACTACGACATCGTCGCGTATACACAGCGCATCCTGCTCGCAATCCCGATCGGTGGCACGACCTACACGTTCCCGCATCCAACTTCCAATGTCCTTACGCGTCAGGTTGCGGGGAGGCCGTAATGGAAGACGCGTCGAGCATCCTCGAACGCCCGGCGTCGAGTGCGCTCCGTCGGCGCCCCAGGCGGGTCACACGGTGGACCCTGAATGACATCCACGACCACCTGGATTATGCCGTCAACCTCGAGATATGGACGATCCCCTATTACCTGACGGTGATGTACTCGATAAAGGACCCCAGTGAGCCCGTCTTTCGGCTCATCCAGTCGGTAGTGTACCAGGAGATGCTGCACGCCGAGCTGGCAGCCAACGTGTACAACGCTTTCCAGCCTGATGAGCCGGTCACGATCGGCCCGTTCCAGTACACAAAGGCGGGCGGTGTTCCGCATCTCGACTTCAAGCTGGACCAGGCGGCAGCGGCGAAGTACGGCGAGCCCGACGCCAGCCTGGGCGGCCTGGATCTGGTGCGGCTGGGCACGATGTGCCTGATCGAGCTGCCCGAGGCCCACCCTCCCCACCTCGATCCGGATCGTGAGGACTACGCCACCATCGGCGACTTCTACACGGCCCTGCGGTTCGGGATGCGCCAGCATGCGAGCGCCGTCCGGGGGAACCGCAACCAGGTGGACTACTTCAAGAACTTCTACGCGAACCTCACCGGCTCGACGGTCACCGAGGACGGCGCCGCCGGGCTGGCCCAGGCTCTGGAGATGATCGACGTGATCACCGAGCAGGGGGAAGGCCGCACGAAGGCGGATGAGGATATCCCCCTGGCGTTCCAGAACACCGCCGACGGCTACGACCCGGCGTCGAGCCACTTCGCGAAGTTCAACTCCATTCGCGACGGGCTGCTCTCGGGGCGCGCCCCCGATACCTACAGGGCCGACCCTGACAAGCGGGGAACCGAGCCCCAGCGGGTCCTGAGGGAGGGCTTCGCCGAACTCCTCGCTAGCATCCGGGCGCTATTCAGTGGCTCGAAGCCGGTCGACTTCGGCACTCTCATGCCCACGGTCGGCGGGAATATACACACCTGCTGGCGCCAGGGCGTCGTGCCCGAGTTCTCGGATCCGAGGAGCATCGCATGACCGTCCTCAGAGTCCACCCCTCGATCGGCTTCGCCCGGGTCGGCAACAGCGACGAGTACAACCTGGCGCCGGAGACCATGGCGGCCCTGCCGCTGCCCCACGGGGGGCCGACGACCCAGAACCCCGGCACGGTCGGCGGCCTCCCGCAGCGACCCGACGGGGTGGCCACTATCACCAGCCGGGATGTGCGTGACGCCTACGGCCGGCTCAAGCGGCAGGCCGCCCGCTTCAAGATCTTCGCCTACGAGGACGCCGACGTGGGCCGGTACCCATCGGGCGGCGGGACCGAGGTGACCATCGGGACCGAGGTCGAGGGCAAGCGCGTGAGCGACGTGGTCTGGACGGTCCACGTCGCCAACAAGAAGGCCAACTGCTACCTGCTCGAGGCGCCCGGGACCACGTCGCTCTACACGCTCCTGCAGTACGAGAACGGCCTTACGCCGCCGCTCCGCAACGTGGCGGAGGGCCAATGGTCAGCTGACCCCGTGCGAGTCAGGAAGCTGACGATCGACCCCGGGCCGCGGGCGATCACCGGCACGTCCACGGACCGTGTCGACCTGGGTCGGAGTGGCGACGCCAGCTACGGGCGCGGCGGCGACGTCGTAGCGCTTCCGAGCTACCCCAAGGCCTTCCCAGGCGACAGCTTCTCCCCGCTCTACGAACCGTCCGGACCGATCGACTCGTTGGGCGAGCTGGTCACTGACGAGGTCGGTCGCTTGCACGTCATCGCCGCCGCGGGGCGGGCCTGCGCCTGGTACCCGCCGGACTCCTCGGTGCCGTATCCGTTGAGCTCCGATGTCGACAACGACGGCTGGTTCGACGACACCGGCGACGGGCCTGTCAACGCCACCATCGTTTTCGAGGACGGGTCCACGATCGAGGCGGTCGGGGCCTGGGTGGTGTCGACCGACCCCGGTTACGCGCCGCAGACGCTCAACGTGATCTCGCTCTGGGACGACGTCTATGACACGTGGGTGCGAAAGCTCGACCTCGAGCCTGAGCTCTTCCGCGACGGACGGTTCAACCGCGACTATCGGCCGGACTTCGCGCAGAAGCTCAACCCGATCTTCCAGGCGGCCGCGGTCCAGCGGTGGAACACCAACCTGCCCGAGGGTGCGATCCTGGCCCACGACGCGGTAGGCCGGATCACCGAGAAGGATGACCCCGCCAGGACGATCCTCAGCGGGCTGGGGTACATCCGCGACCCGAACAACCTCACCCAGAGCGCGACCGGCGCTCCACTGATGCCGCTGTCGTTGGGCGACTCCGGACAGTCGCTGCTGTCCGTCAGCAAGACGCAGTACTTCTTCCTCGAGCAGTGGGACGCCAACCGCTTCGACACCGGGTCCGAACGGTTGGGTGCGGGCGAGTACCTCGACAAGGCATCGCTGATCAACTGCCTGGGCGGGCGCTTCAGCCCCGGAATAGACATGACCTTCCCGGTACGCCTGCCAGAGACCTGGGAGATCGCCAGGTGGGCGACGATCCACGGTCCCTTCCGGATACGCCAGAAGTCCCTCGACTACTCCAAGCTGCCTCCTGAGGGCCTACCGATGCTGGGGGAGGGCTACGTCCCCTACCACTCGGACGGCAGCGGCTTGGAGCCGGGCGACACCTCCAAGTTCATGTCGGCGCCCTGGCACACCGACTACAACTCGTGCGCGACGCACCCGCCGAGCCCGAACCCTCCCCAGAACAGCACCCTGTACTGGTCATGGCCGGCACAGCGCCCGGTGGCCGTCAACGTCGCCGCCGACACGAGGCCGCCCGACGGGCCTGACGAGGCCGGCCAGCTTCCCGGTCAGCGATGGTCCCTGAGAGGCCCGGGAACGAACTCGCAGGACTACTCCAAGGTGGGCCGGTTCCAGAACCGGGAGGACTTCATCCGAAACTGGTGGAGGGTCGGCACTGTCGTGCAGCGGACCCAGATCGAGGGGCTCGAGAACCAGGGTGCGATCGACGCGCTCCCGCCGGCCTCGTTCCTGGAGGTGGCCAGCCTCCTGGAGGACGACGACCCTCCCTTTGTCACGCCGTGGCCTATCAATGGCCTGGGAGACGCCTGACAGAGGGAGGTCGACGGGCGCGCGGTTCAGGACCGACCGTCGTGGTCCTCGGCGGAGGGCCGGCAGGGTGCGCGGCCGCCATCGCGCTGCGGCGCAGCGGCGGCGGCACGGTGGTCGTGGTGGAGGGCGGGGATTACGGTGCCGAACGCATCGGGGAGAGCATCCCCCCCGACTCCCGCCAACTGCTGGCGCGCCTGGGCCTGATCGAGGCCTTCCTGGCACAGGGCCACGAGCCCTGCTACGGGAGTTGCTCCTCGTGGGGCACTGAGACGCTCGGATTCAACGACTTCGCGTTCAACCCCAACGGCGCAGGCTTCCATCTCGACCGGAGGCGATTCGACCTGCTGCTGGCCCGGAGGGCGCGGGAGGTCGGAGCTCATGTCGTGACCGGCACCCGGTTCCGGTCGGTGCGCCGGCGCCCCTCCGGGGGCGGCGCCGGCGAGCCCTTGTACACCGTCGAGATCGAGATCCACGGCGCTGTGCGCGCAGTCGAGGCTTCGTACGTGATAGATGCCACCGGCAGCGCTGCCCTGGCCGCCCGCCAGCTCGGCTCGCGCAGGCTCACTCACGACCGGTTCTTCTGCGTCACGGGCTACTTCCACCTACGTGAGGGTGCCGAGCTCCTCCGCCTCACCATGCTCGAAGCCGTACGGGAGGGGTGGTGGTACGCGGCGCGCCTGCCCGACCAGCGGATCGCGGTCGCGCTGGCCTGCGAAGGGGACGACCTGCGGACGGGGGAGCTTTACCGGCCAGAGCCGTGGCTCCGCCGCGCCAGCCTCAGCACGCACCTGGCTCCGGCTCTGCTGGACTCCTTCTTCGTCCCGGGAAGCCTGAGGGTGTGCCCGGTCGGCTGCTTCGTCCTGGACCGCCCCACGGGCCCGAACTGGCTCGCGGTGGGCGACGCGGCCTCGTCGTTGGACCCCCTATCGGCGCAGGGCATATACAAAGCCCTATCGGACGGCCTGGAGGCGGCAAGAGCGATCCTTGCCGGGTTCGCCGGGGACCACGAGGCGACTGGGCGGTACGCGACCGAAGTGCGCAGGGCGTACGACACCTCCCTCGGCCAGCGGGAGGCCTTCTACGCCCGGGAGCACCGCTGGCCCGGGTCGACGTTCTGGGCGCGGCGCCGTGAGCCGCGACTCGCCGCGATGCGCCAGAGTGGGAAAGCCGAGCGGCGGGTGAGACAGGTCGGCGACGGTGAGTGACCCACGCCCATCAGGCCACCGTCTCGGGCCGCGACCGACGAGAGCGCGACCGAGCGGTGCGCCGAGTACCCGAGCGTCGCGTTCGTCTAGGCGGTCGAGAGCTGGCACGTCCTCCAGCGCGCGCGACGAGGCCACGGCTGGCGCCGGACCCTGGAGCGGGCCCGCGGCCGTCCACGGCCCCGGCCCCGGATGACCCGGCGCCGCGTGCATCCACCCCACTCGAACTTCGTCGCGCCAGCCGCTCTGAGCGCGGATCCCGCGACAAGGTCGGAGGCCGCGTGCGGCGGGGTGTTGAAGCGCGCATGCTCCCGGCGAGCGCTCTTCGGAGGGAGCGATACGCGGGGCTGAGGCGGGAGGCGGGAGGGACCGCGGTGCAGCCCGGCGGGCAGACGCGCCGCCAGGCGCTACGGCTGATCAGCGGGTCGGCGGCGGCCACGGCGGTGGGACCGTTGCGTGCCGGCCATGAACTCCCGAACGTGACCCCAGGGCAAAGTAGGCCCCCGAGCATCACAGTCCCCGCGGCGCTACTCTGACGGCAGGGCCGGCGGAGGAGGAGAGCCCGTTGCGGCGGGAGTGGGGCCGGGGGAGTTGACCGCGTGCTGGACCCTCGCTGAGGGTGACGCGGCGCTCGGCGCGCCCGCGGACGCGCTCGCGGCACGGCGCGTGGCCCCGAACCGCACGTGGCGTGACTGTCGCACCACCTCGATACGCTGACGAGCACTGCTCGTCAGCCCCCGTGTGGCCGACCCCTTCAAGAACCACGAGAGCGAGCGCGGAGGCCACGATGGGGTGCTGCGGAGGACCGAGCAGGACGACGAGCTCTCCCGGCTCGTTGCGCCGCGAGATGCGAGAGCAGTGCCGGCAGTGGGCGACGGCCCAACGACGGCTCGTGGTCCTGGCCGCCGAGCTCGACCACTCCGGGGAGTGGGCCCTGGACGGTGCCGCCACGTGTGCCCACTGGCTGGCTGAGGCCCTCGACGTCGAGGTGTGCACGTCCCGGGAGTGGCTGAGGATCGGCCACGCCCTGGAGCAGCTCCCGGCCATCGCCGGCGCCTTCGCCGGCGGGCACGTCAGCTACTCCAAGGTGCGGGCCCTCACCCGTGTGGCCACGACGGCCACCGAGGCGGAGCTGCTGGCGGTGGCCGTCTCGGTACCGGCCGGGCGGCTCGGGGCAACCCTGGCCACGTGGCTGCAGCGGCGGGAGCGCCCGGAGGACACCGAGGCCCGCCACCAGGGCGCCCGCAGCTTCAGGTGGTGGACCGAGGCCGACGGGATGGTGGTCGGCTCCTTCCGCCTGCCGCCCTACCAGGCGGCCACCGTCACCACCCTCGTCGAGCTGGCCGTCCGCCGGGGCGACTTTCGTCCCCGACCGAACAGGGCGGGCCGCTCGGCTGGCCCACCGAGGGTGGCGCACTCCAGGACGGAGGGTGGCGAGAACGCGTCCGCGGGCGCGTCCGGGCCACTGGCGGCGCGGTGGCCTTCGCTGGCTCAGCAACGGGCCGACGCGCTCGTCGCTCTCCTCCGGGGTGGGGGCGCCAACCTGGACACCGAGATCGTGCTGCACGTGCGGGGCGACGGCTGCTCGCTCGACGACGGCACGCCGGTGGCGGAGACGGTCGTGGCGCGCCTGGCGCCGACGTCGTTCCTGCGGGCCCTCGTCCACGACGCCCGGTCCCGGCCTACCGACGCCTCGGGACGTCGGCGGCATCCCAGCGCCCGCCAGCGGAGGGTCGTCACCGAACGGGACCGGGCCTGCGTGGACTGCGGGGCGACGGAGCACCTCGAGGCCGACCACGTGCCCGGCTGGGCCACGACGCGGCGGACCCGGGTGGAGGAGCTGGTGCTGCGGTGCTGGGCCTGCCACCGGGCACGGCACAAGCGGGAGCCGGCGGTGTCGAGGTGAGGACAGGGTGCGGACGCGGGCCCCGCGAGCCCGCTCCGGCCCGGGCGTCGATGGAGCCACGGGCAGCCACCCGCCCTCACGCTCCCGGCGTTGCCGCCGGCGCCGGCTCCTCGGGCACCAGCCTCCCGAGCAGGCCGAGCAGCGACCTCACGACATCGGGACCGGGGACGGGGGCCACGAGCTGGCCGGCGTCCTCCTTGAAGACGGCGTCCGGGACCAGGCGGCGGAGGCGCACCTGCTGGCTGGCCTTGAGGCCCAGGGGCGAAAGCCGGGCCACGCCCCGGGCCACCGACACCTCGCGCACCCCGAGGCGGGCGCAGGTGGCCCGTAGGCGGGCCACGTCGAGCAGGGCGGCGGCCTCGGGGGGCGGGGGGCCGTAGCGGTCGGCCCACTCCGCGGCGATGTCGGCCACCTCGGCCTCGGCGGTGACGGTGGCGAGCCGCCGGTAGGCCTCGAGGCGGTCCTCCTCCCGGCCCACGTAGGCCGGCGCCAGGTGGGCGTCCACGCCGAGGTCCATGCGGATCTCGGCCGGCTCGGGGAGGGGCTCGCCCTTGAGCTCGGCCACCGTCTCGCTCACCATGCGCACGTAGAGGTCGTAGCCCACCGCCGCGATGTGGCCCGACTGGCCGGTGCCCAGCAGGTTGCCCGCCCCCCGGATCTCCAGGTCGCGCATGGCGATCTTGAACCCCGACCCGAGCTCGGTGGCCTCCCCGATGGTGCGCAGCCGCTCGTAGGCCTCCTCGGTGAGGCGGCGGTCGGGGGGGTGGAAGAGGTAGGCGTAGGCCCGCTGGCCGGCCCGGCCCACCCGGCCCCGGAGCTGGTGCAGCTGGCCCAGGCCCATGAGGTCGGCCCGGTCGACCACGAGGGTGTTGACCGTGGGCATGTCGATGCCCGACTCGATGATGGTGGTGCACACCAGCACGTCGTAGGCCCCCTGCCAGAAGTCGAGCACCACCTGCTCGAGGGCGCCCTCGTCCATCTGGCCGTGGGCCACGGCGATGCGGGCCTCGGGCACGAGCTCGGCCAGCCCGCCCGCCACCCGGTCGATGTCGGCCACCCGGTTGTGCACGAAGAACACCTGGCCCTCCCGCAGCAGCTCCCGCCGCAGGGCCTCGCTCACCGCCCGCTCGTCGTAGGGGCCCACGTGGGTGAGGATGGGCTGGCGCTCGGGGGGCGGGGTGTTGAGCAGGGTGAGGTCCCGCAGGCCGGTGAGGCTCAGCTCCAGGGTGCGGGGGATGGGGGTGGCCGACAGGGTGAGCACGTCGACGTCGGCCCGGAGCGCCTTGATGGCCTCCTTGTGGCTCACCCCGAAGCGCTGCTCCTCGTCCACCACGAGCAGGCCGAGGTCCTTGTAGCCCACGTCGGCGGAGAGGAGCCGGTGGGTGCCGATGACCACGTCCACCGCCCCGGTGGCCAGCCCCTCGACCACCTCGGCGGCCTGGGCGGCGGTGAGGAACCGGCTCAGCACCTCGACCCGCAGGGGGTAGGGGGCGAAGCGCTCGGAGAAGGTGGCGTGGTGCTGCTGGGCCAGCAGCGTGGTCGGCACGAGCACCGCCACCTGCTTGCCATCCTGCACCGCCTTGAACGCCGCCCGCAGGGCGACCTCGGTCTTGCCGAAGCCCACGTCGCCGCAGACCAGGCGGTCCATGGGGGTGGGCGACTCCATGTCGGCCTTCACGACCGTGATGGCGGTGAGCTGGTCGGGGGTCTCCTGGAAGCCGAAGCCGTCCTCCAACTCGGCCTGCCAGGGCCCGTCGGGGCCGAAGGCGTGGCCGGCGCTCTGGGCCCGCCGCTGGTAGAGGACGATGAGCTCCTGGGCGATCTCGGCCACGGCGGCCCGCACCCGGCCCCGGGTCCGGGCCCAGTCCGAGCCCCCGAGGCGGTTGAGGGTCGGGGCCTCGCCCCCGGTGTAGTGGGTGACGGCGTCGATCTGGTCGGAGGGGACGTAGAGCTTGTCGCCCCCCCGGTACTCGAGCAGGAGGTAGTCCCGCTCCCCCGGGGCCTGGCCCGGTCCCGGCGCCGGGCCCATGGCCCGGCGGACCATCCCCCCGTAGCGGGCCACGCCATGGTGGTGGTGCACGACGTAGTCGCCGGGGCGGAGGTCCTCGAAGACCGACCGGAGGTCGCGCCGGCGGGGGCGGGGCGGGCGATGGGCCCGGCGGCGGCCGGTGAGGTCGCCCTCGGTGAGCACGGCGAGGCGGACCGAGGGCACCACGAACCCCCGATCCAGCGGGGCGATGGCCAGGGAGGCACCCGGCGGCGGGTCGCCGGCGCCCACCGTGCCGTTGGGCGATGCCTCGGCACCCGTGCGGGCCAGGGCGGTGCCCCCCTCGGCGAGGAGGGCCTCGAGGCGGAAGGCCGAGGCGTCGCCGTCGGCCACCACCACGAGCCGGTAGCCGTCGGCCCGCAGGGCCGCCACCTGGCGGTGGAGGCGGTCGGCGTCGCCCAGGACCGGCTCCCACCCCCGGGCCTCGAGCCTGGCCCCCCCGGGCCCGAGCGACCCCTCGGCCCCACCCACCACCGTGCGCACCGGGGCCCCGGTGGAGGCCACGAGGCGGTCGAAGGGCACGTGGAGCCGGGGCCAGCTCCGGCCCTCGGGCGCACCCCAGGTGACGGCCAGGGTGTCGGCCAGGGCCTCCTCCTCCTCGAGCACGTCGCTGGCCCGGTCCCGCAGGCGCCTCGGGTCGACCACCACCACGAGGCCCGAGGGGGGAACGAGGTCGACGAGGGTGTGCTCGCCGGGGCACAGCCACGGCAGCCACGACTCCATCCCCTCGAAGATCAGGCCCTCGGCCAGGCGCTCCCACTGGTCCCGGGCCCAGGGCTCGGCGGCGACGAGGCGCTCGGCCCGCTGGCGCACCTCCTTGGTGGGCAGCAGCTCCCGGGTGGGGAAGAGCACCACCTCGTCGAGCTCACCGGTGGATCGCTGGTCGGCCACCGCGAACTCGCTGAGCCGGTCGACCTCGTCGCCCCACAGGTCGACCCGCACCGGGGCCTGGGCCGTCGACGGGTAGACGTCGACGATGGACCCCCGGCGGGCCACCTCCCCCCGGTGCTCCACCTGGCCCTCCCGGCGGTAGCCGGCGGCCACGAGCCGCTCCACCAGCTCCAGGGGGTCGTGGGCCTCGCCCCGGGCCACCACCACGGGCTCCACGTCCTCCACGTGGGGACCGAGGCGCTGGACCAGGGCCCGGGCCGGGGCCACGATCACGCTCGGGCCCCGGCCCGCCCCGGCCCGGCCCTCCCCGCCGGCCCGGCTCGCCCGGCGCAGCTCCCACATGCAGCGCAGGCGGCGGCCCATGGCCTCGGTGCTGGGGCTCACCCGCTCGAAGGGCAGCGTCTCCCACGCCGGGAACACCGCCACCTCACCCTCGCCGAGGAACGCCCCCAGGTCGCTGGCCAGGCGCTCCGCCTCGGTGGTCGTGGGCACCGCCACCACCATCGGCGAGCGGGACGAGAGCTGCGCCAACCCGGCCAGGGCGAAGGGCCGGGCCACCTCGGGCACGGCCACGACCGCCCCTCCGCCCACCAGCGCCGGGGCCACCGGATCGTCGCGCAGCAGCACCGGGAGGGAGGAGAGGGCCATTGGTAGGCAGGGTAGGCCCGGCGACGGGCCTCCAGGGACA
>Ga0187892_10009926_pt1 | contig 12281 bp, 15 predicted proteins | sample MA1701073metaG_FD_139345 | JGI IMG/M metagenome (GOLD analysis project Ga0187892, IMG submission 139345) | Bio-ooze microbial communities from a basaltic lava cave in the Kipuka Kanohina Cave System on the Island of Hawaii, USA - MA170107-3 metaG ...
GAGATCACCACGTGCGCGCCGGCTTTCGCCAGCTCGATGCCGCCGGCAAGGCCGATGCCGGAGCCGCCGCCCGTGATCCAGGCGACCTTACCTCTTAGCATACTGCGCGGCGCCGAACAGATTCTCCCTCTGTTGCGGGGTCATCTCGGTGCGCCGCCGCTCGGCCAGCACCTGCAGCGCCTTCTTCACCGCCGGGCGCTCGAGGATCGCGTCGCGCCAGCGCTTGAGCGCCGGGTAGTCGTCGATGTTCACGCCCTGGCGCTCGGGCGCCCGCAGCCACGGCACGGTGGCCATGTCGGCGATCGTGTACTCGTCGCACGCGAGGTACTTTGATTCCTTCAACCTGCGGTCCACCACGCCGTACAGGCGGTTCGCTTCGTTCTTGTAGCGGTTCATCGCGTACTCGATCTTCTCGGGCGCGTAGCCGAGGAAGTGGTGCGCCTGGCCGAGCATCGGGCCGATGTGCCCCATCTGGAACATGGTCCACTGCATCACCTGCCAGCGCTTGCGCAGGTCCTTCGGCAGGAACCTGCCGGTCTTCGACGCGAGGTAGAACAGCATCGCGCCCGACTCGGCGAGCGCGAACGGCTTGCCGCCGGGCCCGTCGGGATCGACCATCGCCGGCATCTTGTTATTGGGCGAGATCTTGAGGAACTCGGGCTTGAACTGGTCGCCCACGCCGATGTCGACCGGGATCACGCGGTAGGGCGTGCCGGTCTCCTCGAGCATGATGTGGATCTTGTGGCCGTTGGGCGTCGGCCACGTATAGAGATCGATCATTTTGCTCACTCCTCTGAATTGATCACGACGGTGCGGGCGATCTTATCGTGCCAGCCCTGCTTGCGCCGGTCGACCGCCGCCCACAGGAAGCCGAGGTAGAGCGGAGCCGCCGAAACGAAGTAGCCGGCGAAACGCAGCGCCAGCCGTCCGAGCGTGGGCGGCTCGCCGGTCGCGGCGTCCACGATCCTCAAGCCGAGCGCGATCTTGCCGGGCGTCGCGCCGCAGTAGCGCCAGAAGCCGACCACCGCGGCTGCGACGGCGGCGAAGAGCGCGAGCTCCCACCCTTCCCCTGGAGTCACTTCGCGGATGCCGAAGCCGAGCACCATCACCGGCACCACGACGATGGTGATGATCAGCCAGTCGATCAGCAGCGCCGCCGCGCGCTGCCCGAAGCCGGCGTAGTCAGGCGAGCTTGACCAGCTGCTTGCCAAAGTTTCCGCCCTTGAGGAGCGCGATCAGGCCCTGGGGCGCGTTGGCGAGGCCCTCCACCACCGACTCGCGCGTCTTGAGCTTGCCCGCGGCGAGGTAGCCGCCCAGCGCCTTCAGCGCCTCGCCGTAGCGCTCCTTCCAGTCGAACACGATCATGCCCTGCACCTTCAGCCGGTTCACCAGGATCGCGCGCCAGTTCCGGACGCGGTAAGGCTCGGTCGCGTTGTAGTCCGAGATCGTGCCGCAGACCACCACGCGGCCGAAGAGGTTCATGCGCGCGAGCGCGAGGTCGAGGATCTCGCCGCCCACGTTGTCGAAGTAGGCGTCGATCTTCTCCTGCTTCAGCTCTTCGCGCAGGTTTGCGGCCTTGTAGTCGATGCAGCGGTCGAAGCCGAGCTCGCGCTTCACGTAGTCGCACTTCTCGCGGCCGCCCGCGATGCCCACCGCGCGGCAGCCCCAGAGTCTTGCGAGCTGACCGACCACGCTGCCGACCGCGCCGGAAGCCGCCGACACCAGCACCGTCTCGCCCGCCTTCGGCTGGCCGATCTCTTTCAGGCCGAAGTAAGCCGTCATCCCCGGCATTCCCAGCACGCCGAGGTAATAGCTCAGCGGCACGCGCGAGCCGTCGACCTTGACCGCCTCTTTCGTCGTTCCATACAGCTGCCAGCCGAACTGGGTCACCACCTTGTCGCCGGCCTTGAAGGCAGGGTTCTTCGACTCCACGACTTCACCCACCGTCTGCCCGACCATCACCTCGCCGATATCGACCCCTTTGACGTAGCTCTTCGTCTTGCTCATCCGGCCGCGCATGTACGGGTCGAGCGAGAGCCACAGGTTCTTCACCAGCACCTCGCCCGGCCCGGGCGGCGGCAGCTCGCCTTTCTCGAGGCGGAAGTTGGCTTCGGTCACCCAGCCTTCGGGATGGCTGGCGAGCACTACGCGCTGGTTTTCCATGGCGTCATCCTAACCGGGGCAGGCGCGGTCCTTGAGCAGCGTCGCGGGGCGCAGCACGCGCAGCGCTTCGGGCGAGCCCTCGAACTGCGCGTCGAGCGCTACCAGGGTCGAGCCGGCGCCGGTCTCCAGGAATGCATCCTTCAGCGTCTGCGCGGCGCGCGTCTCGGACAGCCGCCAGGCGATGCCGGTGCGGCACTCCCTGAAGCTCGCGCCGTCGTACAGGCCGACCATGCGGAACGGCCCGCGCAGCGCCTCGAGCTGCGGCGCGCGCGTCAGGGTATGGAGCGCGTAGCGGCGCGCGTCGCGTTCGCCGGCGAGCTCGAGGATGCCGCCCGAGAAGCGCCAGCGGCCGAAATCGTAGAACTCCGAGGCGCCGAGCTGATCGCGCACCAGGTAGCTGCCGTCGGGCCGCAGCGTGAGCGTCACCGCGAGGCACCCCGGGCACTCGGGGCCATCGACGAAGGTGGCGGGCAGCGGCGGCAGCACGCCGGGATTTTCCTCCACCGGCTTCTCGCCCACCGGCGCCTGCTGCGCGCACGCCGCGGCGAGCAGCGCGACCGCGACCAAGCTCCTAGAGCGAGGCAAAGCGCGCGAGGTGCCGGTCGGCGTCGCCGAAGCGGCGCGCGAGCACCGTCAGGCGCCGGAAGGTGTGGCTCACCTTGAGCTCCTCGCTCATGCCCATGCCGCCGTGCAGCTGCACCGACTCCTGGCTGATGAGGCGCGCACTGTCCGCGATCTTGATTTTGCCAGCCGAGACGGCGCGCGCCCGGTCTGCGGCATTTTCATGAGAATCGATTTTCGAGCACGCGAGGCAGGCCATCGACTTCGCCTGCTCGTAGGCGATGAACATGTCGACCATGCGGTGCTGCAGCGCCTGGAACGCGCCGATCGGCACGCCGAACTGCCGGCGGGTCTTCAGGTACTCGAGCGTGGTGTCGCACGCGAACTTCATCGCGCCCACCGCCTCGGCACAGGAGAGCGCGGCGCCGAAGTCGAGCACTTCGTCGAGCGCCGGGTTCGAGTCCTCCGCCTGGAAGGCGATGTCGGCGGCCGCCAGGTCGTCGAGCGTGCGATGGGGCTTGAGCTCGAGCGAGCTTCGTTCCACGGCCTGGAGCTTTCCTTCCCGGAAGAACACGATCGTGTCCGCGACCGGCGCGCCGATGACGCCGCGCGGGCCGGTCGCGAGCGCAAGCCGCATCTTGCCCTGCACCACCGCGGGCAGAATGGATTGCTTCTGCTCCGGGCTGCCCGCTTTGGCGATCGCAGCCGCCGCCAGGACGGTCGGCAGATAGGGCTCGACCACCAGCGCCTCGCCGAACGCCTCCATCACGCTCATCAGGTCGACCGCGCCGCCGCCGAAGCCGCCGTAGTCGGGCGACAGCGGCAACCCGGTGAGGCCCAGCTCGGCGAACGTCGCCCAGACCTGCTCGCTCCAGCCCTTCTCGAGAATCGCCTTGCGCTTCTCGAAATCGTAGTCCTTCTGCAGGAAGCGCCGGACCGAATCCGCCAGCAGCTGCTGCTCTTCGTTGTAGTCGAAGTTCATAGACCCAGCGTCATCTTGGCGATGATGTTTCTTTGTATCTCGTTCGAGCCGGCGTAGATCGTGGTCTTGCGCATGTCGAGGTAGCGCCGCTCGAGCTTCTGCGTCCCGGGCGCGGCGGGGTCGGCGGCCTGCATCGCGAGCTCGGTCAGCGCTTGCTGGATCTCGGTGCCCTTGATCTTCAGCATCGACACGTCGGCGCCCGGCGGCTGGCCGGTGCGGCGCATGCGGTCGAGGAAGCGCAGGTTGGTGATCTCGAGCGCCATCAGCTCGACCTCGACGCGGGTCAGGCGGTCGCGCCAGCGGAGGTCCCCGAGCTTCTCCTTGTTCGAATCCTTGAGCTTCTGCAGCTCGCGCTTGGATTCGCCGATGCGGCCGGTGTTCATGCGCTCGTGGCCGAGGAGATACTTCGCCACGGTCCAGCCGGCGTTTTCGTGGTGCACCCGATTCTCGACCGGAACGCGCACGTCGTCGAAGAACACCTCGTTCACGGAGTGGGCGCCATCCATCAGGATCAGCGGCCGCACCGTGATCCCCGGGCTCTTCATGTCGATGAGCAGGAACGAGATGCCTTCCTGGCGCTTCTCGACCGCGGGATCGGTGCGCACCAGGCAGAAGATCCAGTCGGCGTAGTGCGCGAGCGTGGTCCAGATCTTCTGGCCGTTCACGATGTAATGGTTATCCTTTTTTTCAGCCTTGGTTTTCAGCGAGGCCAGATCGCTCCCGGAGCCCGGCTCGGAGTAGCCCTGGCACCAGAAGTCGTCGCCGTTGTAGATGCGCGGCAGGAAGCGCTTCTTCTGGGCGTCGGTGCCGAAGGCGAGCAGCACCGCCGCGCACATGGTGACGCCGAACGGAATGATCGGCGGCGCGCCGGCGTAGCCCAGCTCCTCCTCGAAGATGTAGCGCTGCACCACGTTCCAGCCGGTGCCGCCCCACTCCTTCGGCCATGCCGGCGCGACCCAGCCCTTCCTGGCGAGGATGCGGTGCCAGCGCAGCAGCTCTTCCTTCGGCAGGTACGCCTTGTCCTTCAGCTCGGCGGGCAGGTTGGCGCCCAGCCAGGCGCGCACTTCGTCGCGGAAGGCGAGCTCTTCGGTGGAGTAGTTCAGGTCCACTAGAGAATAGTAACGCCGCCGTCGGCGACGATGCACTGCCCGGTGATGAACGCCGATGCCGGCGACGCGAGGAATACCGCGATGCCGCCGATGTCGCGCGGCTCGCCCAGCCGCCTGAGCGGCGTGATCGCGATGCGCTCGGCGCGGCGCTTCTCGTCCTCCCACAGGGCGCGGGCGAACTCGGTCTTCACCAGCCCCGGGGCGATGGCGTTGACGCGCACGTTCTTCGGCCCCCACTCGGCGGCGAGGTTGCGCACCAGGTGGTGGCCCGCGGCCTTCGACATGCCGTAGGCGCCGATCACGGTATTCGCCAGCATCCCGCCGATGGAGCCCACCAGGATGAAGCTGCCTCCGTTTTTCATGCCCGGCAGCGTCATGCCGGCGAGCCACAGCACGCTCTTCAGGTTGTTCGCGAAAATCTTGTCGAACGCCTCGTCGGAAATGCCGGTCAGCGGGCCGTAGTAGGGATTGACCGCCGCGTTCGCCACCACGACGTCGATCCCGCCCCATTTCGCGGTGGTGGCGTCGACCAGCGCCTGCAGTTCCTCCTTGCGGGACACGTTGCACGGTTGTGCATGAATTTGAAACCCTTGGGCGATCAGCTCAGCGCGCACCTGTTCGCACGCTTCGGCCTTGCGACTGCAAATCGCGACCCTGGCGCCGGCGCGCGCCAGCTCTTCCGCGATCGATTTGCCGATGCCGCGCGTCGCGCCGGTGACCAGCGCCACTTTCCCGGTCAGGTCGAAGAGGGCTTGCATGGTTTCGCTATGTGAAATCCGGTATGACTAAGTTGACACGTGCGCGCGGGCGGACAGAATAGCGAAACGCGAAGCATTCCGCTGCATTTCCCGTAGAACTGGACGAGGAGAGGCTTTTCCATGGGAGCCCCAGAACCCGCGGCACCGATTTCCCAGACCCCGGCAGCCTTCAGCTACGAGCACGAAGGCGACCGCCAGTTCGCCACCACCCTCGCGCGCGGGCTGGAAGTGCTGCGCTGCTTCACGCCGCTCGAGCCCCTGCTCGGCAACAAGGAGATCTCGGTGCGCACCGGGCTGCCCAAGCCGACGGTATCGCGGCTGACCTACACCCTCACCAAGCTCGGCTACCTCAGGCACAACATGCGCCTGGGCAAGTACCAGCTCGGCTCGGCGGTGCTGTCGATCGGCTACCCCCTGCTCGCCTCGATGAACGTCAGGCAGGTGGCGCGGCCGCTGATGAAGGAGCTCGCCGACTACTGCAACGGCTCGGTGTCGATGGGAGTCAGAGACCGGCTCAACATGGTCTACGTCGAGTCCTGCCGCAGCGGCAACGGCATCACCACGCTGCCCGATATCGGGACGTCGGTCCCGATATCACAATCCGTGATCGGCCGCGCGTTCCTCTCGGCCTGCACCCCGCCCGAGCGCGAGTCGGTGCTCAACCAGATGAAGGTGAAGGAGCCCGAGGCGCACCGCAAGTTCCGCCCGTCGATCGACAAGGCGCTCGAGGACATCCGCGCGCGCGGCTTCTGCGCGAGCACCGGCGAGCTGCGGCGCGAGGTCTACGCCGTGGGCGCGCCGATGCGCCGCACGGTCGACGGCGAGAGCGTGTCCTTCAACTGCATCGTTCCCGGCTTCCTGGTGAAAAAGGGGCAGCTCGAGGACGATCTCGGCCCCAGGCTGGTGGCGATGATTCGCAACATCGAGGCCTCGCTGGGTCTTCACTAACTGCAAGACCTAGTCCCCCTACTTCGAATCGCAGTCATCCTGGTCGGCGCCTGGGCGATCCAGGCGATCGCCTGGCGCCTGATCCGCCTGTTCCGCGCCTACATGGTCCGGCGCAGCACCGCCGCCGACGAGCTGCGGCGCATCGATACCGTCGGCCGGGCGTTCCGCTACTTCGCGACCGTGGTGGTGGTGCTGCTCGCCGGAATGCTGGTGCTGAACGAGCTCGGCGTGTCGATCGCGCCGATCCTCGCCACCGCGGGCGTCGCCGGCATCGCGATCGGCTTCGGCGCGCAGAGCCTGATCAAGGACTACTTCACCGGGTTCTTCCTGCTGGTCGAGGACCAGATCCGCCAGGGCGACGTGGTGGAGATCGCCGGGAAGAGCGGCGAGGTCGAGGAAGTGACCCTGCGCTACGTGCGCCTGCGCGACGCCGACGGCTACGTGCACTTCGTGCCGAACGGCGAGATCAAGGTCGTGGTCAACCGCACGCGCACCCACGCCTTCGCCAGCATCGACGTCGGCGTGCCCGACAGCGCCGACTTCGACGCGATCTTCGAGGCGATGCGCGCGGTCGGCGCCGGGCTGCGCGCCGACACCAAATTCGGCCCGCTGACGCTCGGCGAGGTCGAGGTGCTCGGCACCGAGCGCTGGGACCTGTGGGGCCTGACGCTGCGCTGCCGGATGCGGGTGCTGCCCCACGAGCGCGACAACGTGCGCCGCGAATTCACCCGGCGGCTCGCGCTCGAGTTCCAGAAGCGCGGTCTGAAGACTGCCTGAGAATCTGGTGGATGCGGCGCACCCCGTCGGTGAGCGCGGCGGGGCCCGGCTGCAGGATGTCGGCCGACTTGATCTCGTGCAGCTCGTTGTTCCTCACCGCCGGGATGTCATGCCAGCCGGGCCGCGCGGCGAGGCGCTCCGGCCTGAACTTCTTCCCGCACCACGAGCCGAGGATGACGTCGGGGCTCTTCGCGATCACGCTTTGCGGATCCGCGATGACGCGGCCCGCCGCCCCCTGCGAGTGCGACTGCGCTGAAAACACGTCCTCGCCTCCGGCGATCTCGATCAGCTCGCTCACCCAGCGGATGCCGCTGATCAGCGGCTCGTCCCATTCCTCGAAGTACACCCTGGGTCTTTTCGAGAATAAGTTTGCAGCTTGGCGGATCTCGGCTAGGCCGGCCTCGAGCTGCCGGATGAGGAGATCCCCCTTGTCCGCCGCGCCGACGAGCGACGAGAGCGCGAGGATCATGTCGAGGATCTCCTGCACCGAGCGCTGGTTGAAGATGAGGACGCTGAGCCCGGCTTTCGCGAGATCGCGCGCGATGTCGGCCTGCAAATCCGAGAAGCCGATCACCAGGTCGGGCTTCAGCTCCAGGATCTTCTCCGTGCGCGCCGACAGAAAGGCCGAGACCCGCGGCTTCTCGCGCCGCGCGCGCGGCGGGCGCACGGTGTAGCCCGAGATGCCGACGATGCGCCGCTCCTCGCCGAGGAGGTAGAGCGTCTCGGTGCTCTCCTCGGTGAGGCAGACGATGCGCTCGGGGTATTTCGCGGGCATTGGGTATTATCGAACCATGGGGCCGCTCGCCGGGATCCGGGTGCTCGAGTTCGAGTCGATCGGCCCGGCGCCGTTCGCCGGCATGCTGCTCGCCGACATGGGCGCCGACGTCCTGGTGATCGACCGCCCCGCCACCACCGACCTCGGCCTCAAGCGCAGCCGCTGGTACGACGTGATGATGCGCGGCAAGCGCTCGGTGACGCTGGATTTGAAATCCGGGTCGTCGAAAGACGCTGCGCTTCAGCTGGCCGCCAAGGCAGATGCCCTGATCGAGGGAATGCGGCCGGGCGTGATGGAGCGCCTCGGCCTCGGCCCGGAAGAGGTCTTGAAGAAAAATCCCAGGCTGGTCTACGGCCGCATGACGGGCTGGGGCCAGGACGGCCCGCTCGCGCCGCGCGCCGGCCACGACATCAACTACATCGCGCTCGCCGGCGTGCTGCACGCCTTCGGCCGCAAGGGCGAGGCGCCGGTGCCGCCGCTCAACCTGATCGGCGACTTCGGCGGCGGCGGCATGCTGCTCGGCTTCGGGGTCGCGTGCGCGCTCCTCGAGGCGGCGCGCTCCGGGCGCGGCCAGGTGGTCGACGCGGCGATGGTCGAAGGCGCGTCGCTCCTCGCGGCGATGTTCGCCGGGTTCCTCAAGGCCGGCACCTGGAGCGAAAAGCGCGGCGAGAACATCCTCGACACCGGAGCCCCCTGGTACAACGTGTATGAGACCAGGGACGGCAAGTACGTCTCGATCGGCTCGATCGAGGAGCGCTTCTACGAGGAACTGCTGCAGAAGCTGAAGTTGAAGGACCTGGGGCAGCACGACCGCAAGCGCTGGCCGGCCATGCGGGCGATGTTCGCGAAGGCGTTCAAGTCCAAGACACGCGCGCAATGGTGCAAGGTGTTCGAGGGCTCCGACGCGTGCTTCGCGCCGGTGCTCTCCTGGTCCGAGGCGCGGCGCGACGCGCACAACACTGCCCGACGAGCATTCATCAAGGTGAAAGACGTCGAGCAACCCGCCCCTGCCCCGCGCCTCTCGCGCACGCCGGGCGCGGTGCGGCGCGCGCCGCCCGAGCGCGGCGAGAGCGGCGCCGCGGCGCTGGCCGAGTGGGGTTTCGACACCAAGACCGTCACCCGGCTGAGGTCCATGGGCCTTGGCGCAAAGGAGTAGCCGATGCTCGGCCGCCTGATGCCCCGCGAGGGCAAGTTCTTCGACCTGTTCAACGCGCACGCCGAGCGCATCGTCGAGGGCAGCCGCGAGCTCGCGGCGATGATCGGCACCTTCAGCGAGCTCGAGGCGCACGCGCAGCGCATCGACGCCGCCGAGCGCGCCGCCGACAAGCTCACGCACGAGACCATCGCGCTGCTGCACAAGACCTTCATCACGCCGTTCGACCGCGACCAGATCCACCAGCTGATCACCGCGATGGACGACATCCTCGACCTGATCCAGGACGTCGCCGAGTCGATCGCGCTCTACGACCTGCGCAAGGTCACGCCCGAGGCGAAGCAGCTCGCCGACATCTGCCACATGAGCTGCGAGCGCGTGCACGCGGTGGTGAAGCTGCTCACCAACGTCAAGCGCCCCGACGCGATCATGAAGATCTGCGAGGAGATCGACCGCCTCGAGTCGGACGCCGACCGCGTCATGCGCTCGGCGCTCTCGAAGCTGTTCCGCGAGGAGAACGACCTCAAGCAGGTGATCAAGCTGCGCGTGATCTACGACCTGCTGGAGGCGATCACCGACCGCTGCGAGGACGTGGCCAACGTCGTCGAGGGCATCGTTCTCGAAAATTCCTGATGGAGCCGATCACCCTGTGGGTGGTGGTCGCCCTGGTGCTGGTCGCGCTGGCGTTCGACTTCATGAACGGCTTCCACGACGCGGCGAACTCGATCGCCACCGTGGTGTCGACGCGCGTGCTCAAGCCCTACCAGGCGGTGCTGCTCGCGGCGCTGTTCAACTTCGTCGCCTACTTCATCTTCCAGGTGAAGGTCGCCACCACCGTGGGCAAGGGCATCGTCGACGTGGGCATCGTCGACCACTACGTGGTGTTCGGCGCGCTGATGGGCGCGATCGGCTGGAACCTGATCACCTGGTGGTACGGCATTCCCTCTTCCTCCTCGCACGCGCTGATCGGCGGGTTGTGCGGCGCGGCGGTCGCCAAGGCGGGCACCTGGTCGCTCGTGCCCGAGGGCCTGATGAAGACCATCGCCTTCATCTTCATCTCGCCGATCGTCGGCATGGTGTTCGGCGCCCTGCTGATGCTCGCGGTGTCGTGGATCTTCGTCCGAACTACGCCCTCGCGCGTCGACCGCTGGTTCCGGCGCATGCAGCTCGTCTCGGCGTCGCTCTACAGCCTGGGGCACGGCGGCAACGACGCGCAAAAGACCGCCGGGATCATCTGGATGCTGCTGATCGCTGCGGGCTACCTCACCGCCAACGACCCGATCCCCGCGTGGGTGCTGGTGAGCTGCTACGTGACGATCGCGCTCGGCACCGCGTTCGGCGGCTGGCGCATCGTGAAGACCATGGGGCAGCGCATCACCAAGCTCAGGCCCGTGGGCGGCTTCTGCGCCGAGACCGGCGGCGCGGCGATGCTGTTCATCGCCACGGGCCTTGGCATCCCGGTATCGACCACGCATACGATCACCGGCGCAATCGTCGGCGTCGGGTCGGCACAAAACGTTTCCGCCGTGCGCTGGGGGATCGCCGGCGACATTGTCTGGGCATGGGTCCTGACGATCCCCTGCTCGGCGTTCATGGCCGCACTCGCCTGGGCGCTCGGCCGTGCCCTGCTCGGCTAAGCGCGCATGAATTCTCCACTGGAGGTGCTCAACGAGGTCTTCGGCTATCCGGCGTTCCGCGGACATCAGACGGAGGTGATCGAGCACGTGACCGGCGGCGGCTATCACCGTATGCGCGGCCGGCCGTCTACCGGCTCCTTCAGCATTAGTTAGTGATGAGTCTTCCAAGCCGCTCTATTCCGGCGTCTGCAAGTTGTAAGAATTGCAGCGCGGTAGTGCTCCGCATGGTCCGGGAGACGGATAGGTTACCTAGGAAACTTATCTTCTTATCCCTTGAGATGGGTGCTTGGTGCCCATATAATGCCTCTTAGACGTAAGCGTCAGTCGTATCAGCGCGAGCTGGGCGGCAAATCCTAGGGCCACGAAAGTGGCCTTAGTTGTTTCTGGGGCCAGCATAGCTCCGGGGGGATGGGAGTGCGCTTCTGCTTTGTCGACGAGTCGGGCGACACGAGTACGCTCAAATCCGCGACAGACACGTCTCAGCCCGTTCTGGTGATTGCAGGCGTCTTCATCGACGCTTCGCATATCGCTGGGATCACCCAGGACTTTCTAGCGCTTAAGCGGAGGTATTTCCCGGGTATAACCGGTGCCACATCTCACGCCATGGATGACATGCGCGTGGAGATCAAGGGCTCCTACTTACGCAGAGAGGTCAGGTGGGGAAATAGAAACCGCAGGCGGCATGCGTTCGGCTATATCGACGGCCTTTTCAATCTCTTGGATCACCATCACGCATGCCTCGTAGCGCGGATTTGGATCAAAGCCGTTGGAGTCCCGTTCAACGGCGTGCCGGTGTATACCGCCACGATTCAGGAAATCTGCCGCCACTTTCAGCACTATCTTGATCACAACAATGACAACGGCATGGTAATAGCGGACAGCCGCGACTACGGCAACAACGTTGTTGTCTCACATTCCATCTTTACCCAGCAGCACGGACACGGCGGTGCTTCGTACCCCAGGCTGTCAGAAGCTCCGGTCTTTGGCCACAGCGACAATCATGCCGTCTTGCAGATCACTGATGCGCTTTGTTCTGCCGTCCTTTTCCCTATGGCCAGCTTCGTTTGCTGCACCGGCCACGTGAACAACCTGCATGTGCACCCGGGTGACCAGCGAACCAAGGACAGGTACAAGGATCGCTTATTGCACTCCTGCTATCGATACAAAAACGGTCCGCAGTGGCAAGGCGGAATCACGGTCTCAGATCCGATTGGGTTCAAGAAAGCGCTCGACTTTTATTACTGAACGAAGGAAGAAGCCAGGAAGGGCCGGCGTTCGGTAGAGGAGATGTCGGTGAGCTATAACCGGATCTTGTGTACGGAGCTGAGTTGAAGAAGGCGGCGTGACCTGCTGGAATTCGATTGTCGAGATCGGTTTCAGCAACCAACAAGGAGTCACGCCACCATGAGCAAGGATAC
>Ga0187892_10009927_pt1 | contig 12281 bp, 9 predicted proteins | sample MA1701073metaG_FD_139345 | JGI IMG/M metagenome (GOLD analysis project Ga0187892, IMG submission 139345) | Bio-ooze microbial communities from a basaltic lava cave in the Kipuka Kanohina Cave System on the Island of Hawaii, USA - MA170107-3 metaG ...
GCCGTACGTGTACGTGGTAGTCGCCTCGACGAACTCCTCGGGATCGCTGGGATCCGGGCGAACCTCCTCGACTTCGGTGATGCGCCCGTTGGCGTCGCGCGTGTACGCGAACCGCACCACCAGCTCGCTCGACTCGCCGTCATAGCGGTAATGGGCGATCTCGCGCACCGAGCCGTCCGAATCGAGGTAGTAGTCGGTCTTGCCCACGCCCACGCGGTCCTCGCTGATGGCCGGCAGCACGGTCGAGTCCTGATACGTATACTCGATGTCGCGGTCGTCGGCATCCGGGCCGCCGCCGGACAAGCGCTCGATCTTCGTCAGCCGGCCGGCCGCATCGGTCTCGTATTCTGTGACGACCACCAACGCATCCTCGGACTCGTCGAAGTGCCGGGCGGTCATCTTCAGCTTGCCGGTCGAGTCGGACAGCTCGCGCTTGCGGCTGAACGCATTATAGGTGCCGATGCCGCCCTCCACGTGATACTCGATCTCGCGGCCGCGGGCATCATAGCTCAACTCGTACAACGCGCTGCCGAGATGGTCCGGCGTGGAGAGCAATTGGTTGTTGCCGTTGTAGACAACGTCATACAACCCCGAGCAGGGCTCGCACGAAACGAAATCCGCCGGCGGGCATTGGCCCGTCCTGAAGCCGGACGTGTTGCCGCCCCCGTCGTACTGGTGCATGCAGCCGCACCCGGCTTCGTCCGAGCCGGATGTAGCCGCCTCGACCGTCTGCGGCTCGCCGGTCTCGTTGTTCTGCATGACCGTGTCGGGCATCATCGTCGCGCCGCTTCCCGTTGGCGTGGACGAGCCGAAGCGGATGCGGCGCAAGTTCCAATTGCTGTCGTAGTCCATGGTCTGCAGGACCGCGTTCGGGTCGATCATCTTGGCGATCTGGCCGGCGGGCGTGCCGTTCGAGCCGTTGCCCCAAGTGAACGTGGCGTCGCTGGTGCCCGGGCCATCGATCTTGGTGACGCGCGTCGGGTTGTCCTCGTCTTCGTATTCGTAGGCCGTGTCGTTGCCGACCGCGTCCTCGATGTGTACCAGGTTGTTGAGCGAGTCGAAGTCCACGTCGATCGTGCCCCGGGGCGTCTCGATCGTGTCGGGGTTGCCGTTCGAGTCGTACGTGATCTCGGTCACACCGCCCAGCACGTTCTCGATGGTACACGGCTGGTTATTGCTGTTCCAGGTCATCTCGGCCACGACGCGTTCGAGCGGGTCGGTCTGCTTGACCAGACGGAGGCCGGAATCGAAGTCGAAGAGCCAGTCGTTCCCGCGTTCATCGCTCACCGTCGTGCGCGGCCCGCCGCCCGTCGTCGTGTAGGCGTACAGCCGCTCGTACCGGATGTCATCCTCCTCGACGTAGTCGTAGACCTCCGGATGGTACACGCGCGTCACTTTGTCGTTGCTGTAGGTGTACTCGGTCTTGAAGCCGCCGGTGGCGTGGTCGGTGTCCGAGCGGAAGTCGGTGACTGAAGCCAGGAACACCAGGCTGGTGTACGTAAACTTGGCCCGAAAATAGCTTTCGTCCGGCGCGATTCTGGGGCTGCGCAGGGCCTGGAAGATTCGCGTGGTCGGGTGGTATTCGAGCTTCCACTCGCGCTCGACTTCGGTCGAGTCCTCGCCTTCGATGTTCTCGAACGGCGGGGCTTCGACGTATTGCAGCTTGGTGCTCGAATACGTCAGCGTCAGCTTGCGTCCCACCGCGTCCGTCACCTGGGTAAGCAGTCCACCCGTGTGCGTCATGGTGGTGGTGACGCCGCTGGGATCGACAACCCGCTGGAGCACGCCGTGGTCATCGAAGACCATCTTGCTCTGATCGGCGCTGGTCAGCGTCCATTCGGTCATCTGCGGGTCGAACTCGAGCTTCAGCCGGTACATCAGGTTCTCGCCGGACTGCTCACCACCCGGCGTTCCCGTCAACGTGAAGCTGATGACGCGGCCGTCGGCCGAGTAGTAAGTGGCGGAATTCTCATCGGCGTTAATCTCGTCAGTGTAACTGTGTGTCCATGAGCTTCCGATCGACGAAGTGTTGGCCAGGCCGGGCGTGTGGTACAGGTTGAACGTAACTCCAGGCCAGGAAAAGAGTTGGATTGCGCTGAACAGATTTCCGTTTGACAGGTTTACTACAGAAAATGGACCTGCCCTGTCCGGGGTGCCTTGCCACGGCATGGGCATTCCATCGGGCGGAACGGGCGAGGGCGTCGATCCACCACTGGCTGGCAGGATCCGGGGGATCAGCCGCAAGACCGGCTGGAGGAGTAGCCGGATGTGCTCGAACAGGGCTTGGCTCGCGGTCGGCCCGACCCGCGGCAGTTCCGGGATCGTCGTCGTCGTGAGAATCGGGATGGCCTGCGTCTGCTGGGCCGTGACCGACAGGCACAAGACCAGCGACACCGCCCCGACGAACACGCGCCGGCGGCGCAGACGCGGACGATACAGGTTCCACAGGAACAGGCCCAGACCCGACAACTGATCGCGCACCATGCCATGACCTCCGTTTGACGTACTGAGTAAGAATCCATCCCTTCTCGGCGAAGTTCGGCCGCCGCGTCCGAGAGCAAGCGGCCGCTACAATAGATGACAGCAAAACGGGCCGGGACTGTCGCGCCGATTGCAGATTTTTTTCAAATATAGTGAATTCGACCATCGGCATCAGTTGTTTTACTTAATTTTCAGTGCCTCTCGCAAGGCGCCAATGGCTCGCGTGCGCAGCGCCCAGACGGCGAACTCAGTTTTGCCGCACTCGCGGGCCAGGTCCGCCATCGGGCGGTGCAGCAGGTCGTGCTGCTCGACGATCCAGCGGTAGGGGTCGGGCAGGCGGGCGACGGCTTGGCGCACGAGCGCTTCGAGCTGACTGAGTTCGGCCAGGTCGAGCGGGCTTTCGACACAGCGGGCAGCCAACGAAAGCGTCCAGGCAGCATCAGCGGCGCGTTCAGCGGCGCAGCGTTTGCGGGCCCGCTGGGCGGCTAGGGCGTAGCTGACGACGCCGCGGGCGGTGCGGCGCAGCCAGCGGCGCATAGCCACCGGGCGGCGATCGCGCAGCAGCGCAGCGTGCAGCACGGCACGCTGATAGACGCGCTGGACCAGGTCTTCGGCGTCGGTGGATCGGTCGAGCTGGCCCGCCGAGCGGCGGCGCACGTAGGCGACCAGGTACGGGCGGGCAGACCAGGCAAAGTCGGGCAGTGAATCACCGTGGATCAACATGCTCCTTCCCTCGCTCAGCGCGCACCATCTCCGTGGGCCGGCCGCGCGCCGTATGGCCGGCCCGCTCGCTACGTTCCATTGCCGAGAATGAACTCCTCTATAAGTAAAATCGCGATCTGCGCGTTTCGCGCGCGCGCAATTTCAAGAATCTTTTCTCGCACCGCGCCTACGGCCTCAAAAACGCGGGTCCGTTCGAAAAAAAAAACGCCGGAAGAGCCGTCACCTCGCTGCGGGCGGGGGTGTCCTCGCTGTGGCGGGCGAGGACGCCCGCGCTCCAAGCGACGCTTCGTCGGCCGGGACCGCCGCACGCCGGGCGACACCCGCTCGGGATCTCACGACCAGGACGCCTGAATCAATGCACACACAGCCCGCGCGCGGTCAAGCTCACCCGGATCGCGCGGCGCGCTCATCGCGATCGGCGCGCATGATATGTCAGTGCGTCCGACACTCGTCGCGTCGGGCGCCGTCCCGGCGCGCCGGGATCGCTTGAGGTGAAGGTCGACCATGTCGCCACGAACAACCCACCAATCCGCCGGTGGCTGCCGCGAACCCAACCCGGCGCACGCTTCGTGCCGATCCTTGGCACGTCGCGCGCGACTTTCGGCACGGTTCGGAGCGGCGCGCACCGGTTTTCGACCGGTTCCGGACGCTCTTTGCCCGCCTTCGTCGTCGCCGTCGCCCTTTTCGGCCGGCCATCGGACTGGCCAATCCGCGATTTCAGCGGAAAACGGGGCGTTCCAGCCCCGAGATTGCCGCCCTGAGCCGCGTCGTCGCCGTCAGCGGCGCGCAAGACAGGCAGCCCGGCTTCCTGGTCGCATACACCGATGTGCGCCGATCGAGAAAAGCGTTTCGCGCGGTCGTCGCGCCAAGCTTAAGCGCATTCGACGACCTGCTGGCGAACGAGTCGACGGGTCAAGATCGGGATCGAAGCAGCCGTTTGCCGCCGTCGTTGGCAAAGAGGCGCTTGGCCTGTGCCACGAGGTAGAACGAGCCGGTGATGCAGATCAGGTCGTCGCGCGAGACGGCCCGGTCGGCAATGCCGAGGGCCTCTTCGAGGTTCTGGGCGACTTGCACCATTTTGCCGGAGCGCTCGGCGTAGGCCATGGCCAGCTCGGCCGGGTCCATGCTGCGCGGCGAGCCGGTGCCGGTGAAGATGATCTTGTCGGCCCCGAGCTGGACGTGTTCCAGCATGCCGGCGATGTCCTTGTCCTTCTGGCAGCCGAAGATGACGACCATCGAGTCGTACGAAATGCTCTGGCCGATGGCCCGCATGAGCGCCTCGACGCTGGCGGCGTTGTGGGCGCCGTCGGCCAGGATGCGCGGGTCCTCGTAGAGCATTTCCATGCGGCCGATGAGCTTGGTCTTGGCCAGCCCGTCGGCCACCTTCACATCGTCGATCGCAATCCCGCGGCCGCGGAGCGCGTCGAGGACCGCCAACGCAATGCCGCAGTTGTAGGCCTGGTGCTCGCCCAGCAGCGGCACGTGCAGGTGCTCGAAACGGCTGGTGGGCGTCGTCAGGCACACGCGGTTGTGCGGGCCGAACGCCCGAGACGACTCGAATCGGATGCTGAACTCGACGTCTTCGCCGACGACCGTCAACGGCGCCTGCTGCTTCTCAGCCACGCGCCGCAAGACTGCCATGACGCTCGGGTGCTGAGGGCCGGTGATCACGGGAATCCCCGGCTTAATGATGCCGGCTTTTTCCTCCGCGATGGCCGCGAGTGTCGTCCCGAGGATGGACGTATGATCGAAGCTAACGTTTGTGATTGCACACACCTCGGGCTTGATGACGTTGGTGGAGTCGAGCCGCCCGCCCAGCCCGACTTCGATCACGGCCAAATCCGTGTCCTCGTGCGCAAAATGGGCGAACGCAGCCGCGGTGAGAATCTCAAAGTACGTGAGGTCGCCGATCTTTGCCTTCGTTGCCGCCCGGGCGATCTCAGCGATGGACCGGGCAAACGCGTTCTCGGAAATCGGCTCGCGGTTGATCGCGATGCGTTCACGCACGGAAAGCACATGCGGCGACGTATAGAGTCCGATGCGGTAGCCCGAGCCTTCGAGCATGCACGCGATCATGGTGGCGGTGCTGCCCTTGCCCTTCGTGCCGGCTACGTGCACCATGCGCACTTGACGATGTGGGTTGCCAAGGGCCGCGAGCAGCTTCGCCATTCGCGTGAGGTTGAAGTTTGACGGATTATAGCTGAAACGCGAAAGGCGCTCGTAGTCGGTTGCTGAACTGAGGTAGTTCAGCGCTGATTTATAGGTACGGATTCCGCTGGCCGCACCCGACGCCGCGACAGACGGGCGAACACGGGCAGCGGTTTTGGGTCGCCTAGGCCTTGTGATGGTGGACCGAGCCATAGAGGGACATTGTACAACGGCTTCACAAACTCGTCAATGGTTTTCCAGTCGTGAACCATCGCAGGTCTGGCTGGATATGCGAGATTGTGCGCAAGTTCAATCAGCAGAAAAAGCATCCATAGTTCTACGCAGCGCCCGAGCGCAGCGGTCAGGCAAACTAACTGCTAGATTGTACGCACGATGCCCTCGCGAGGTTCCCGCATGCATCCGGATTCCTGGGTACTCAAGCGGGGAGTTCTAGCTGAAATAGGAAAGCTGGCCGCGGGCTTGGGTGCATCGGGCTTCGTTGTCGTTACTGACTCGACTGTCTCGAAACTCGGTTATTCTCGGACTGTCGCGCGGGCACTCGCGGCGACCGGCGTCCGGACGCACACGCTCCGGGTTCCAACGGGCGAGTTGAGTAAGTCGCTCCGCGTGGCTCAACGCGGCGCCCGTCGCTTGGCGGACTGGCAGATCGACCGCGAAGCCGTCGTAGTCGCCGTGGGAGGTGGTGTGGTCACCGATCTGGCCGGGTTCGTCGCCTCGGTATGGCTGCGCGGCGTCCGCTGGATCGTTTGCCCCACGACTCTTGAAGGCATGATTGACGCCGCGATCGGGGGGAAGACCGGCCTGAACCTGCCGGAGGGGAAGAACCTGATCGGTACGTTCCACCCGCCAACGCTCATCGCGGTCGATCCGGATGTGCTCGCGACGCTCCCCCCGCGGGCGATGCGGGCCGGGCTGGCGGAATCCATCAAGCATGCGGCCGTCTGGGACGCGGCTTTCTTCGATTGGCAGGCCGAACGGGCAGAACCCATACTGGCGGGCGATGCGGACGTGCTGGCCGAACTGATCGAGCGCAACATTCGCGCGAAACTCGCCATCGTTGGTGAGGACTTACGCGAGTCGGGCGGAAACCGCGTGTTGCTCAACTTCGGCCATACGTTTGGGCACGCCATCGAGGCAGCCTCAGGGTATGTGCTGATGCACGGGGAGTGCGTCGCGATCGGCATGACGGCCGCAGTGCGGCTCTCGCAGCAGCTTGGGTTGTTGACCGGTTCGGACTGCGATCGTTTGACCGGCCTGGTGGAGGCGTTCGGTCTGCCGGTCAAGGCCCCGTCCGGGATGAGCGTTGCCAGGCTCCTGGAGTACATGGGGCGCGACAAGAAGCGTCAGGCTGGGCAGTCGCGGTTCGTGCTGCTCGAACGAATCGGGTGCGCACGCGTCGTGACGGGCGTCGCGGAGCGCGACGTGCGGACAGCCATCGAGTCGATTCTTCCGAGTTGACCCGCGCGTCGCGCTGCGGCATCATCAGGCCCAGCGGCGCGTTCGCGCCGGGACGCAACGGACGAGGACAGCATGAAGACGGCAATCGGTATCGACCTGGGCGGTACGCATGTACGCGTAGGCGTCGCCGACACGGCCGGTACGCTCCTGGCGTCACGCCGCGACCGGACGCACCGAGACGGCCGCGGCGACCAGCTCCTGGATTGGCTGGCCAAGTCGATCGAGGAGCTGATGGCGGACCGGCACGTGACGGGCAACCGTCCGGACTGCATCGGCTGGGCGCTGCCCGGCGTGCTGGAGGCCGACCGAAGCCGCGTGGTCCGGGCGATGAATCTGCGGTTTTTGGAGGGTCGTGCGATCCGTGATGAGCTGTCGCGGCGCTGCGGGCTGCCGGTCATGCTCGAGAGCGATGCGGCCGCCGCGGCGTGGGGCGAGTTTGTGGCCGCGGCCGAGCCAGAGACGCGGTTTGTCTATCTGGCGATCGGGACGGGTGTCGGGGCAACGGTGATTCTTGACGGCCAGATTGTGCGTCACACGCGTAACACGGCTGGGCAGCTCGGGCATCTGATCGTGGATGCGTCTCCTGAAGCGGCGGAGTGTCGATGCGGTGCGCGCGGGTGTCTGGAGGCCCTGGTCAGCGGGCCGGCGCTGGAGCGGGCGGCAGCCAAGCATCATCTGCCGGAGTCGCTCAACGAGCTCGAAGTGGCCTGCTGCGAGGGACATGCGGAGGCCATCCGCATTATCGACTCTGGAGCGCGCTATCTGGGCGCCGCGTTGGTCTCGATCGCACATATCTATGCCCCGGATCGGCTGGTCCTGGGAGGCGGCGTGCTACGGGCTGTACCGTCGCTGCGCGCCCGGGCCAAGGAAGCCTGCAGCGAGGTCTCGGGCGATCTGGTGCCCACGGCGCTGGAGATTCGCGACGAGTTGCTGGGCGACCAGGCCGGCATGATTGGCGCGGCTGGCCTTGCGCGGCGCGGCTTCGGGCTGTGACATGGCGAGTCCGTACGCGATGCGCAGCCATTCGGGTGGCATGGGCAAGCGGCCGTTTGCTTGCCCGTGCAGACCACACGACGATCTCTTTGCAGCACGGGCAAGCGATCGTCGCCAAAGACCGCGACGATCGCTTGCCCATGCCACCCGCGCAGGTCATTTCTAGCTCGGCGTTGGCTTGGGACGGGGCGCCGGGTCGACGAACATGCTGCCCGATGAGAGCACATCCGCGTCGAGCGCCGGAAACTGGCCGAGCATCGTCTGGAGCTGGCCCATCACGCGCTCCATTTCCTGCACGCGTCGCTCGCGCTGTTCGAGCTTGACCTGGCGAACATCGAGCTGCGTGCCGCGGTCGTTGAGCTTGGCCTCACGAGCGGCTGCCTCAGACGCCAAGGTCTCCAACTCGGCGCGGCGCCGGTCGAGGTCGACGGTCATGGTGTCGAGCTCGCGTCGGCGTTTTTCCAACTGGATCTGAGCCGCGGCCTGGGACTGTTCCCATGCGGTCTTGGACCGCTCGTGCTGCTCGCGTTCGGTACGCAGCGTCCCTTCGCGCGCCAATAGCTCGGCGCGCAGCAGCTCGAGGTCATGAAGCTGACCGCGGAGCTTGGCGTCCTGGCCGTCAAGCTCGGCGCCGCGTTGCAGGAGTTCCTGCTGACGGCTCTGCAGCAGGGCCGCGCTCTGGCGGATGGAGCCTTGCCAGTCGTTCCAGCGCGCCCAGGTTGCGGCCATCTGCTCTTCGAGCGAATGCAGACTCAGCGCGCCGTTAACAGGCTCGGGGCCGTGCGGCGGTGGAGCGGACTGAGGTACGACATCGGGTGACACGAGCGCAGGCCTGGCGTCGGCAAAGTGGACTTTGATGCTGTACGGGCCAAGCTGGATCAGGTCGCCTTCGTTGAGCGGGGCCAGGGACTCGGCGGCACCGTTGAGCGTGAGGCCTGCCCTGCTGCCCAGATCACAGATGGCCGGGCGTCCCTCGAACACGAAGATCAAGGCATGGGCCAGGCTGATACCGTCGGATTCGAGGCACACGGCCGACGACGGGCTGCGGCCGATGAGCGCCGTGCTCTGCTCGATTGTGACCGTGCGCGAGCGCCCGTCCGGTCCGTTGATGGTGAGCGTCGGCGGCGTGGGCTGAATGAGCGGGTCATCGACGTTCAGATTGATGCCGGTCTCGGCACTGAGGTCGCTCGAATTGATGGCGACCTGGACGGTGGTCGGACCGACGTGCAGCACGTCGCCATCGGAGAGCAGGACCAGGTCGACGGGCTTGTCATTACAACGCGTCCCCGTGCGTGAGTTCAAATCGCGCAGGAGCACGGCACTGCCGGTATTGACAATGACGCAATGGGACTTGCTGACTGAATCGTCATTGAGGACGATCTGGGCTGCCCGTTGCGAGCCGATCAGCGTGATGGGCCGGCGGAGGTTCCAGGTCTTCTGACCGACCGAGCCGGCGCCGGCCGTCATACGCACGCGGGGCGCTGACGGACTGAGCGTCAGAGTGCGCGGCAGTGTTGCGATATCCGTTGCCATCGTGTGCTCCGCCGGGGACCGCTCTTGGCGAGGCAGCGGTCATGTAGGGGATGTATGATGTTTGAGGCGGCAAGGCAAACGAGAGAGGTTGCAGACTCGACCCGATGCGATTCTTGATTACGAATGACGACGGTTACGCAGCACCCGGGCTGGTTGCACTATATCGGGCGTTGGAGACGATGGGACAGCTCACCGTGGTAGCGCCGCGCGAGGAGCAGTCGACGCGCGGCCATGCCGTGACGTTTCGTGATGCCGTTGCAGTCGAGTGGATCGAACATGAGCTTTTCGGACGTACATGTGTGGTGGCCGGCTACCCGGCCGATTGCACACGGATCGGCCTGGCTGCGGGGCAGGGCAAGTTTGACTGGATCGTGAGCGGCGTTAACCACGGGGGCAACCTCGGCGTGGACGCGTTTTATTCGGGGACCGTGGCCGGTGCCCGCGAGGGGGCGCTGCACGGGTACCCGGCCATCGCGGTGTCACAGCTTTATCGCCCTGATACGCCAGCGGATTGGTCGCGGACAGTCGAATGGACGCGACGCGTGATCGAGGAGGTCGTGCACCGGCCGCGGGCCGAGTACACGTTTTGGAACGTGAACTTGCCGGCGCTGGAGAGCGCCCTTCACCCAGCCAGGGTGCGGACCGTTCGCCTGTCGATAGACGCCGTGCCGGTGACCTACGAGGTATCAAGCGACGGGGCGCCGAACCGCGAGCGGTATTTGTACAAGGGCACGTACTACGAGCGGGCAGCCGCCCCGGGGACCGATGTCGAGGCGGTCTTCGACGGTGACATCGCCGTCACGCCGATCCGAATCGATGCGACGTGCCTGACGCACGAGGATGCGGAGTATCCGTTCCGTGGCGACGGGTGAGCGACGCCAGAACCGGTGTGGGACTCGTGCACGCGCGCATGGATCGACTGGATGTTGCCGAGCCGCTGGTTTCCGGAACTGCAGCATTTCCCCGACGAACAGGCGGCTCCGGCGGCGCTGCTCCAGACCCGTGCGCGGATCCTGCAACAGCCTGGCCATGCTCTGCTGCTGGCCGGACTGATACTCGCCGCCGCCGTGCTCATCGCCTTGGTTGTGATCGGTCTGAAATGGCGATTCCGGGTGGACGCCACCTGGCTGGCCATGCTGAGCGGCGTCCTTGCGGGCGGAATCGGCGTCGCAATCGCGCAGTTCAAACTGCGCCGACCGATGCAGCGCGACCTGCGACGGCAGCCGGTGAACATGGGCATCCCGGTGTGCACCGGCTGCGGCTACGACCTGCGCGGCAATACGAGCGGGCGCTGCCCGGAGTGCGGTGTGCAGGTCCACACAAGTGATGCCTCCGAGCCGTCGTGATAAGAGGACTGCGCCGGCGCGTGCCTCCTTGATGATCAGGGCGAGACGAACCGACAACCGCCGATGCAGAAGCGCAGCTCCAGGTCGTGCGCCGATGTGACGCCGATGCGCCGGCTCACTTCGATGCGGCGCGGGGCGACCGGCTCGCCGGCTGCGAGCCAGAGCCGTTCACCCAGCGTCAGGTTCCAACTGTTCAGCTCGCGGTTAATTGACAGGGCTTCGCACAGCCGCGCCGGGCCGCTGGTCAGGAGCGTGAGCTTTTCGAGCTGGCGTCGCTGCTGCATCAGCTCAATCCCCGCCAGGGGTTCGAGCGCTCGGACCAGCACGGCGCTGGCAGTGCCCACGGGCTCAGTTACCAGGTTCACGCAGTGTCGCGCGTGGATCGGGTAGACATAGGCGTGACCCGGCGGCCCGAACATGGCAGCGTTGCGGGGTGTTCGGCCGCGGAAGGCGTGGCAGGCCGGGTCGCCATCCGAGAGATAGGCCTCGACTTCGACGATCCGTCCGACGATCAAGCCCTCGGGAACGGCCCGGAGCAGAAACCGTCCGAGCGAATCGCGGGCCACATCGCGGACATCGCGATCGTAGAACGTGCGTGGCAACGGAGACACATCCACGTGAGCCATTCTGCCAGGCGGCGGCGCGGCTGTCTGCGGGCGGCATGCAACGTCTTGAAGATGGGACGGTGTTCGCCGGTCGGCGAGCTGCCGGTTATACTGATGACCGAATCACCGTGCGCGATGATGCGCCACCGAGGTGGCCTGGGGGACCGAACACCACACAGGTCGCAGTCGGGGACCCCGTGCTCCGAGAGATCGTCGCGTGGTCTGCACGGGCAAGCAAAAGGCCGCTGGCCCACGCCGCCCGCTGGGACGGCTACGGATCGCGCACGCTGATTTGACGGTGTGTGAGCGCTAATGTCCTGGAGAACGGTGATGATTCGAGATGCGGCGGTGGCGGTGTTGGTGGGGGGATTCATGTTGGTCCACGCGGGCTGCGGCCCACAGCGGGCGCGGTTCGGCGAGCCGATGACGCTGGGCGAGCGCGACACGATGCCGGTCGCCCGAGTCCTGCCCGACGCCGCGGCCTACGACGGCAAGTACGTGCGCGTCGGTGGTAAGGTGACCGACGTGTGCGCGATGAAGGGCTGCTGGCTGCGGCTGGGCGACGACACCACGCCGGACACGGTGTTCGTCAAGTTCCATTGCCCGATCGAGGGACGGCTGATCCCGATGGAGGCCGTCGGTCACGTGGCTGTGGTGGAAGGGAAGGTCACGATCGAGGAAATCTCTGAGGAAGATGCCCGGCACTACGCCGAGGAGTCGGGTCAACCGGCGGCCGAGGTGGCCAAGATCAACGGTCCGCAGCGGCACGTGCGGATCGCGTCGCCGGCGGCGGAGATCGAGGGGATCAAGACAAGTTCGTAGTCGGCGTCGGCGTCGCCCGAAAGATGGACGCCAGGGCTATCGCATCTAATTTCGGCCGCCGCTGATGACCTTGAGCAGGCAGGCGTCATCGAGGGCCGCCTTGAGCCGTTTTCCCTTCACGCCGACCTTGCAGGTTTTTTCGGTCCGCAAC
>Ga0187892_10009928_pt1 | contig 12281 bp, 12 predicted proteins | sample MA1701073metaG_FD_139345 | JGI IMG/M metagenome (GOLD analysis project Ga0187892, IMG submission 139345) | Bio-ooze microbial communities from a basaltic lava cave in the Kipuka Kanohina Cave System on the Island of Hawaii, USA - MA170107-3 metaG ...
GCCCTACAAGGCCATCGGAGGCAAGACCCCCTATCAACTGACGCAGGAATGGTACACCAAGCAACCCAAGCGGTTCCTCCGGGAGCCCATCGCGCTGTTCACAACCTGGTGAAACTTGACAGCAACCATTGAGTAGGCTGGTCAGCGTAGCTCGGTGCACGACATGGTAACGTTGGGCGGGATTATACAGGAATCCCCATCACTTAAAAAGACTAAGGCCAGAATCAAGCCGATGACAAACCACGATTGGTATGTGAATGTCGCGGCTGGGTGTGTTGGCTGGCTCACGCGCGCCTTGAGGGGACAAGAGCTATTCGGCGATGAGGTGTACACCGCCCTGAAGGGCGCCGGGAAGGTCCCGGTGATGCCGAGGAAGGTGGCTGTCTTGGCGAGGACGGCGTGCTGAGCTGGAGGACCGGGATAAAACGGTGTAGGGCGGGCGCCGCTCTATTCAGCGAGCCTGTCCGGTTTCCAGCCCGTGCTTTCTCATGCGTGTACGAAGCTGCGTTCGGCTGAGGCCCAGGAGTTTGGGTGACCTCCTTGCGGAGTTCTCGGCCGAATCTTTGAAGGAAGTGTCGTGCCAGGAGAATGGGGTCCTCCTTCCGCTCCCGTAGGGGCGGCAGAGAGATGGGGTAGATGTTGACGCGGTAAAAGAGATCCTCAAGTCTCTCAAGCTCCCCAGCGACCAGGGCTGTGTAATTCTGACCATGCGATTGCTGGCACGTCGTTCTCGCTGATATCAGGTTCGATCAGCATTATCAATCACTTAACGGCAACAGCCGTTGCTGGCATGAGCCTTGCGATAGGAATAGGAAGACGATGAACGGACCACCTACGGGACTCGGAAGCCGTAGAGTGGGACCCGAACGAAGGGGGGAGAGTTCGATGAGAGACGGGCAGACGACGAGCATCATCGGCGTACTCCTGATTGTCGTGTTCATGTGGTTGAGCACAGGGTGTGCCGGACTCGCGGGCCAGCAACCGCTAGCGTTTAGGGGCAGTCCTGTGAGGGAAGTGAACGATCGCTCCACACCGATATTTCCATATTCAGGAGGAGGCACCATAGGGGTTTCTGGAGGCCTCCTCATTGATGAGTTCGAGAAGAACCATTGGTGGCATTGAGATAGAGAATCGATTCGGCGCTCGGCGCATAGCGCACGCGCTACCTCGAACCCGCAGAACCCCAACCCACCCAACATAAGCCTCCTCGGTTACTAGCCTATACTGGCGAATTACGTTCTCATTGTGAGGGGCAAAGTCCCGGCGCAATCCGTTATACTTTCGACTAATACCATAAGCCAAAAAAACGGCCCGAGGGCCAACGAGCGCCACCTCGCTCTGAAGCAGCCACCTGCCAGCCACCGCATGCAGCACGCAGGACAAGCCTACTCAGGGAGTGATAACGGAGTTGCGTCTGGCCGCTTTCCTGCGGCCGCCTCATACGGCCGATTAGACATCGCGTTCTCGGGCTCAGCCAGGAAACATATTGTGACCCGGCGTCAGCACATTTTTCGGGTCGTACCGCTGCTTCGCTGCTCGGAACGGTTCCCAGGCTGGTCCATAGTGTCGGATCCAATCGGCCTGCGAAAACGAAATCGCGCTCGTCGTCAGTCGCGTTCCGCCCATATCGCGTGCCCGCTCGTAGAGCGTGCGATTCAACGCGATGAAGGACGGGATGTCAGCCGATGCCGGCAGCACCCGCGAAAGCTGGAATCTGTAGACGATCTCTTCGTCCGGCACACGGGCGAGCGGACGCTTGATGTTGCTCCTCCTCCACGCCGACATGCGCGGAGTGAGATAGGCCGCCTCCGCAGGATTGGAAAGGATACTCGTTGTGTACTGGACGTATCGCGATGCGGGCAGGCAGAGGTAGACAAATGGTTTCGGCGTGGTGGTGGGACAGATCGTGCACACCTCTTCGCGACGATAGTACTGTTCATAGGTCATCACGGTGGCGGTCTTGCTCGCAAAGCTCAACCCCTTGAGCAGTGGCTCCTCACTTGGCGTATTCGGAGCGTCATAGAAGGCTCCGCCTTCGACGTAGTAGGCGACCCCACCGCCCGGCTTTGCGGCACCCCGCCCGTCGAGGTGGTTGAAGCGCCCTTCCTTGGCGAGAAGCGCCAGATCAGCGGAGGCGGTCTGAAAGTCGTCGTAGTTCAGCTTGAAGAACAGGACGTGCGTGGGTGCGGGAACCAGCGCCATGACGACCTTGACGATAATGCCACATTGACCCAGCCCAGCCAGCATGGCGTTGAAGAGATCGCTGTTGCGTTCGTCGGAGCAGGTCACGAGCTGCCCATCCCCCGTCACCACCTGGAGCTCCCGGACATGATCGACCTGAAACCCTTGATTCCACGTGGTCACGGCAAAGCCACCCGTACTGATCGTCCCGCCGACCGACAGGAAGATATCGACGATCACGGGCGGCGTTCGCTTTTGGGCGTACGCGGCATTCACCACGGCGCTCCACTGTGCTCCGGCACCGATCTCGACGGTGCCCAAATCGATCACGCGGACCGAGTTCAAACTACTGGAGTCGATGACGACGCCCCCCTCGACCTGGGTTTGGCCGAAGAATGAATGGGCCCGACCGCGCGGCGCAATCTTGAGGCCATGGCGGTTCGCGAACTGAACCAGCTTCACGATATCTTGAGCCGAGCCGGGCTTGAGCACAGCGATCGGCGACCGATGTACGATGCGTCCGAAGTCGTCCGCAGCCGCCTGCCGCGCAGGATCATCGAAGAGCAATGTCCCGTCGAGACCCGTCAGGTCATTGCGCAGCAGCTGCCCCATCGAGAGCGACGGCTGCGTTGGGGCGCATGATGGCGCCAGCGCAAGAAACGCCGCTCCGGATGCCGCCCTTGCGAGCTTCTTGCCGAACTCCCGGCGAGACATTCTTCGATTCATGATTCACCCTCCCAAGGTTGACGAATACCGATCGTGCGGATGTCTCACTCTTAGCTCTACTGCGCCAGCTCGGCAATCCATGGCTGCAAAGATCATTCAACCTTAAGGGCCAAAGGGTTTCGGGATTATCGTTGGCCGCCTGGATGCTGTCAAGCCCTTTCTCCCGACCGACAAACACTGGAGACCCTGCCGACTATCCCGATACGAGCCCGCACTAGATCAGGCCGACAGACCACTGTCACGGGCGAGCCCGGGGGGCCGATGGTGTAGATCAACGGTTGAAGGCGCTAGCCTTTCTTTACGCGGATTTCGACACGCCGGTTCTTCCGGCGGCCCTCCGGATCGTCGGAACCGTCAGGCTTGGTGTTCGGCGCGACGGGACGCGTCATGCCGAAGCCTTTGGAGGTAAGGCGCGCACGCTCGACGCCGCCTTGTTTGACGAGCCAGTCTTCCACCGACTTGGCGCGCCGGTCGGACAGCTTCTGATTGTACTCGCTCGACCCTTTGCCGTCGGTATGTCCCTCGATCGTCGCAGGGGCTTTGCCCGTTTGCTTCAGCACGTCCGCCACCTTGGTCAGCGTGTCCACTGCAGCCGGCTTCACGTCGTGCTTGTCGAAATCGAACAGCACATCGGCGTCGAGCTCGATCAGGATTTCCTTCGCCGTGACCTTGGCGCCGAGGTCCTTGAGCGTTCCCTCGAGGCCGCGGGCAATTCCGACTATGTCCAACACCTTGCTTTCGATGACCAACACCTTGCCGGGCGGGGACTGCGCCCAGGCGCTGGACAACACGAGCATGACGAAGGCCGCCGCAAGCCGCGTGATACGTGCCATGGGAGTCTCCAAATGAGGGCTACCTTCTGCGCCCTAGTCCTTGATCGGCACGTTGTCGAACGGAGGCGTCAGCGGCGTGTAGTAGCTGATCTTCTTCACGCCGGCCGGCGGCGCCGGATACTTCGCCCACCACACGTAGGTGCCGCCCTTGGCAAGCTTCACGCGCAGATACCCGAACCCATCGGTCTGCGGTGTCAGGGTATTCTTCTCAGAGTCGCGCAGGACGAAGTATTTCTTGTTCTCAGCGGTCACGTAGTACGCGTCGTAATTGCGCCCGTCGATTAGGGTGACGTTTTCGACCTTGTCCGTTGTATTACGTAGGCGCAGCTTGATGGTCATCACGCCGTCCTCGCGCTTGCATTCGATCAGCTCCGCGATAATGCCTGCCGTGTTTGTATCTTGGCTTTGGATGGGATTGACAGCCTGCGCGGCGGAAGGACGAGCATTGAACGCGCCCGCGACAAATCCCAGAAGCATCACGAAGCTCAATGTGCGGCGACTCATGGTTGCGGTCATGGCACACCTCCTGGCTTGATCGTTAGGATTTAGTCATAGCGTACACTTTCTGGCCGGGTCAAGTTCTCCCTGCTGGAGCGTCGACCGTCGAATAGCCTCGGCACGCGGTTCGAAGCGTCGGGTCACAGAGCGTCTGAGGAGAACGTGTCGCAGGCGTCGATGTCGCCGCTCTGCAAGCCGCGCTGCAGCCATTTGACGCGCATGGCTGACGAGCCGTGGGTCCAGCTCTCCGGAACGGTGTACCCCTGGGCGCGCTTTTGCAGCCGGTCGTCTCCGATGGCCGCCGCGGCGGTCAGGCCCTCTTCGACGTCGCCGGGCTCGAGCAGCTTGCGATTGCGATTCGCGTGGTGCGCCCAGACGCCAGCCAGGCAATCCGCTTGCAACTCCATGCGCACCGACAGTGCGTTGGCGTCGCCGGCGGAAAGTCGCCGCTGCGCCGCACGCACTTTGGAGGCGATGCCGAGCTGGTTCTGCACGTGATGCCCGACCTCGTGCGCGATCACGTAGGCGTGGGCGAAGTCGCCCGGGGCGCCGAAGCGCCGCTCGAGATCGGCGAAGAAGGAGAGATCGAGGTAGACCTTGTTGTCCGTCGGGCAGTAGAACGGCCCGGCGGCGGCGGAGCCGAAACCGCAAGCAGACTGCGCTGCGTCGGAAAACAACACCAGTGTCGGTGCCTGGTACCGCCTCCCACTGCCTGCGAAGGTCTGCCTCCAAACATCCTCCGTAGACGCCAGCACCACGGAGGAGAACTGCCCGAGTTCATCAGAGGGCGCACTGTCGCGTCCGACCTGTTTGGGATCGACGGACACTGACGGCCCGCCCGTCAGTTGTTCCAGGAGCACGGTCGGGTCTTGCCCGGTGAACAGCGCGAGAGCGATAATCAGCAGCAGCCCACCGCCGCCGATCGCCAATCCTGGGCCCCCGACGCGAATCCCGCGGCGATCCTCGACGTTCTCGCTCTCCCGCTCCCCTCTCCAGCGCATTGATGACTCCCTTCGAGATTGAGACTCATGTGTGCCCGGCCTGGACACTCCCTCGCCGGCCTAACGAGCGAATAGATTCGTCAGCCCAGCTCGTTCGCCAACGCCTCTCATGGGTGGGGCAATTCTCCTGCCTTTCCAATGACCTGTCAAGGTTCTCCACTCCACGCGATGCGTGCTGAGAGGCAGGCCCGGACCGATCGGACTCATGGATTGACCACTAGCACGGCCGGCTTGCTCCCGCCGCCGGCGCCGGCGGTGATCATGACGGCGGCGGCCTGCTTGACCTGAGCGGTCACGACCGTGAATTGCACCCGAGCCTCGCCTCCCTTCATTATGACGGACGCGGGGATCGCGGCCACCGCGGGATTACTACTCGAGAGCTGGACGGCGAGCCCGCCCGGGGGGGCCGGGCCGGTGAGGGTCACCTGCCCAGTTGAGATCTGGCCGCCATAGATGCTGGTCGGGGTCAGCCACAGTGAGGCAAGGTTCTGCGCTAGCGCGATCCTGGGGACGCCGAGAAGCAGGACGGTGAGGGTGATGAACTTCGCTATCCGTTGGCGCATGTGATCCTCCTTTACTATCCCACGGGGCCGGCATGGCAGCCGGCCGCTGGCTAGTCCGAGCCCCCGGCACTGTGCCCCTCCAACCAAATCCTGCTCATTCACCCAAGTCGCGTGAGGGGCTAATCATGGGCTTGCTAGTATGGCTTCGGCATCGATAACGATCTCGACAACGTTTCCGACAACGATGCCGCCTCTATCAAGGGTGGCGTTCCAACTCACCCCGAAATCCTGCCGGTTGATCGTTGTTTCCGCCACGAAACCTGCCCGGGTCTTCGGCCCTTTGTCGACGTCACCCTCCCACCAGGGAGTTTCCCATTGCCCCAAGTACCTCACCCTCAATGCGCTCTTCCGAGTGACTCCCCGTATCGTCAAGTCACCCGTGAGCGTGTAATCATGATCGCCGAGGAGTTCAACCTCATTGCCCTTGAACGTGATCTCGGGGCAGCGCTCGACATCCAGGAAGTCTGCACTTCGCAGGTGGGTGTCCCGCTCCGAATCACCCGTCCAGATTCCCTCCGCATCGATGGTCACCGCGACGGCAGACGATCGCGGGTTGGCGGGATCAAACGTGAGTGTGCCGTGGATATTCTTGAAATGGCCACGCACATAGGTCACCATCATGTGCCGCACACAAAACTCAGCGGCGGTATGTCCAGGCTCGAAGGTCCACTTTCCCATCTCGTCGGCTCCTTTCGCGTCATACCGAGTTCGTCGCTCCTGTTTATTGAGGGAGGTGCTCCGCCCGCTTCATCGCGGGTGGCCGTACGTCCGCAGGATGCGCTTGACCATCACGCATCGCAACAGAGGCTTCCGACCCATTCTTCGCGACCCCCACGCCCGGCGCCTTCCCCTCATATTTCCTGACCCCATCCCGCCTATGCTATCCTCTCACCGGGAATGGTGACGCAACCCGGTCCCCCCGCGGAGACGTGACGTCGTGTTGTTCGGCTACCGCATCGATGGAGTGCTGGCAGTCGGGGCGCCCCGGTGGCACGCGCTGGTCTCCCGCGCCCCGGCCGGCGTGCTGCTGCGCACCGCCAGGACCTTCCCGCCCAACCACCCGACCACCCGACTGTGTCTCCGCCTCATGCTCCAGGCCCTCCGAGCCCGCCACTGTCGATCTCTGGTAGACGTGGGGTGCGGCAGCGGGATCCTGGCCCTCGCCGGCGTGAAACTCGGGGTGGACCGCGCCGTCGCGCTCGACATCAGTCCGCAGGCGGTCGTCACGTGCCGGCGCAATGCCGAGCTGAACCGCGTCGCGGACCGGCTGCTGCTGATCCGCGGGTCCGCCGAGGCGATCACCGGCCGTTTTGACTTGGTGCTGGCCAATTTACCGCTGCTTGTCCTCACTGAGACCATGGCGGAACTCGTGCGGCTGAGCGGCGGCGACGCGTCGGTGGTCCTATCCGGATTTCAGGACGTGGACCGAGCCGTAGTCGAGGCGGCAATGGAGCGCCTCGGACTCGAGGGCCGGACGTGGCTCAGGGCAGATTTGACGTTCTTCGAGCTGCCCCCGTCGGGCAGTTTCACCTGGATGGCCGTGCTGGCCCAGCGCAGGAGAACATTGTCCTGACCCCAGTCCCGTCCACGGCGACCGGAGGCGCGCACCTGCCGGTGTCGGAGACGTCGGCACGTCATTGTGGGCTGCTGACGTCCGCCGGATTGACCCAGTTTATGACAAACGGCGCTTCGCCAAACACCTCGATCACATTGCCGGCCTCGTGCAAGACAGAGCTACACCGAAGAATAGTTGGACTGCGAGGTCCGATTTCCACTCATGTGTCCGACGCGCCGGCGCGACGGCGAAAGATTACGACGTTGCGCAGAACTGCGGCAACCCCGAGAACAGCGGGGATTACAACCAGCGCCCCGAGCATTGAGATCACAGGCCACCACCCCGCGTCCACGGTCGGCGACATCACCATGTACGTTCTCACCCCCCAGGCGAGCACGCCACCGGCGGCGAACGCCACTGCTGCGACATTGAAGCGAAGAACGGCCTTTCGTTCGGCGTGAGGAGGTGTAAACCGAAAGAACGCCCAAACGCCGACCGCACCAACCGGCAGAAGCACGAGCAGGGCGGCGATCACTGTTGCACGCTAACGTACCGCGCTCCGCCGCGTGCTGTCTGGGCGTGCAGCAGACGGCACAAACTCAACGCAGGGCACCCGATGGGGTGTCGGCGCCAGCAGAACGCGCGGGCTAAGTGGACCGCTTCGTAGTTCGACAAGGTGGCTTCACGATTTGCTCGGTTGCTCTCGCGCGCTCGCCGATGCTGTACCTGAGAGCTTACCCACCGCAGCTCTCACAGATAGGGCGGCCGCCGCCGAACTGACTCCGACACTCTGGGCCAAAATTCTTGCCGCATTGGCTCCAGGTCTGCCGGATGCTGACTTCCCGGGTGCAGATGGCGCACTTTGCCATCAACCCCTCCTTGTTTGCCGCGTTGTCGCGGACTTCCGTGGGACCACCTAACGACCAAGCTCACCTGCCGGGGCCGCCTGCAACACCTTTATATCGCGCGAAACCAGTATGGCGGCCCCGGTCAGGTGCAGCGCCTGGTCCGGCGGCGGCTGGGAGTTATCCGGTTCGTCGCCGCTTGTCCTCAGGATTCGAGACCAAGAATCGGCGTGTCCAGCGCCTTGGCCGCACGCACGGGATCGAAATATTCGCGTAGGAACACGATCTTGCCGCCTGCAGCACGCAGGAACACCACATAGTCCTGGCGATAGATACGCCCTGTAGGCTTGATAAGCCCCTCCGCCTTGACTTCGGCAACTGCCCCTTCCGGATCGGCGAAGGCATACACCTTGAGATCGAAGAAGCGGAAATTCTCCACCCCCCCCAGGAACCAGGTTACGAAACGCACCACCTCCTCCCGCCCCGATAGCCGCGCCGGATGACCGATGGCGGGCGCGTAGGCGAGTTCCCACAAAATATCATCGGCTATCAGCGTCTGCCATTGCGCGTTGTCCTGGACGAGCGTCTGGATATGTCGTTGCAAGAGATCGGAGGCGATCGTCATCTAAGTCTCCCAGTTCACTTTCGGGTTGCGGCTAGATCTGAAGACAGATCGCGCCGAACGCTCCCGCTGACCAGCCGCAGCGAGCGGGGATCTTCCCCCGAAAAAGTGGACACGGTTTCACGCCACCAGTCTCTCATACTCTTCGGGCGTGTGGTAGTTAATGCCGGAGTGCAGGCGGTGGTGGTTGTAGAAGCGGAAGTAAGCTGTGAGCGCGGCTTCGAGCTCACCGAAACTCCCGAAGATCCGGCCTCGGATCCACTCGGTCTTCATGCTGTGGAAGAACGACTCCATGTGGGCGTTATCCTGGCAGTACCGGGGCCGGTTCACGCTGGGTCGGATCCCGTGCTGAGTGAGGATCGCGCGGTAGCGGTACGCCCCGTACTCGATCCCGCGGTCGGAGTGGAAGATGAGCGCCTGTCCAGGGGCTCGAGTTCGGATCGCCCGCCGCATGGCGCGCGCGGTGAGGTTCACCGTGCGGTCCGCACCCAACGCCCAGCCCACGATGCGCCGCGAGTACACGTCCATGACGGCGGCGAGGAAACAGGGGCGCCCGTTGGCCTTGAGGGCGGTGATATCGCCCACCCGCTGCTCATTGATTCCCGCAGGGGGAGCAACGGCCACCCTGAGGTTCTCGGTGGCCTCAAAGAAGCGATGCACGCCCGGGGCCCGGCGGGTCACCCGCACCACCCGGCCCTTGAGTCCCGCCGCGCGCATGAGCCGGGCCACGCGCTTCGCGCTCGCGGCGATGCCCTGCCTGTGCAGGGCCTGGACGACCCGGGGGCTCCCGTACGTGCCGTGGGAGCGGCGATGGATGCGCTCGATGCGCTGCAAGAGCACGTGGTTGGCCTCCGCTCGTGCGCTCGGGGCCCGGGATCGCCAGGCGTAGTAGCCGCTCGTCGAGACCCTGTGGTGCCGGCAGGGGAACTCGATCCTGTACTCACTGCGGCACCGGTCTATGAACGCGAAGATCGCCGACTTCGCTCCAAATTGAACTGGATCGCTTTTTTCAAAAGGTCGTTCTCAATCCTCGCCTTCCTCAGGGCTACTTCCAGCTCGCGGATGCGTTTCTCTTCTGCCACGGCCACCTCCATGGCCCTCAGGCCCTTCAACTGGGGGTGGGCAGCGCCCTTCAACTTCCCCTCCCGGACCTCCTTCTTCCAGCGTGAGAGCATGAAGGGGTGGATGTGCAGGGCCACGGCCTTCGTCTCGATGTCTCGGGCGTTGGCCATCTTCACCACGGTCACCTTGAACTCGTTGCTGTAGCGATGCTTCTTCATCCGTCCCGTGGACCCCTGACAGCGCTTGACCCCTCGCATCGGACACCCCCTCCATCGTTAGGTATGGGTGTCCACTTTATTGGGGGAGGTACTCCGGCCGCTCAGGCGGCGTATTAGACGGCGAGGAATTACGGGCTTCGAGACACCGGAACGGCGTGACGACCGGGATCTGGCCGTCCCCCTCCCCCAGGGTCGCGCCCGCGACCTCGCGCACCGCGGATGACTGATATCCCACTCGACGATCCATGTCGCCGGACGGGGCTATTTCTGGACACGGCCGGCGAGATCGGTGGCAATCTTGGCCGCGGCTTGCTTGACACTCCGTTCCAGGTCGCCGCCCGAGAGGACGAAGCGGGCGGCCGCCGCGGCTGGACTGAGCGCGACAATCGGGCCAGCACCCGGCGCCTTCCCGCTCTCCGCGGTCATGTCCACCTCGTAGAACGGCCTCGGGATCCCCTGGGCAAGGTCATCAACCGCGACGACTAGCTGCATCTGTGTCTGGCCCGCGCCGAACCCGATGACCGCTCGGCGGATGCGGTTTCCCTCGTCGACCTGGGTGAACACCCCCCGGACCAGCCACCCCGAAGTGGGCCGTGGGTCCCCCGCACTCAGCCGGCGGGCGGTGAGTCCCGCCTTCGCGAGATCCTCCACGAGCGACGTGGACATCAGGTCCACCAGCTCGCGGGCGCGCACGGCTGGCGCCTTCCGCGCCCCAGGCAGCTCAGGCAGGATCGCCCCAAGCGGGCCGGGCGGCGCTGGGGGCGGCGGCGGGAGCAGGCTGGTCTCGGCCTTGATCTGTTGCGTGTCGAGTTCGAAATCGGCCACGTGGATGACGGCGGGCCCGGCTGTCGGCGCGGCCCCGACCTCGCGCTGCTCAGAGATCTTGGCGCTGCCGCAGCCGATCAGGACCAGGCACGCTGCGATCGCGGCGAACCGGTCCCGCCCACCCACGAACGGGCTCGTCGTCCTAGGCTCCCGGGTCATGACTCCTCCATTCCACGACCGTGAATCCATGGCCGCGACGGGCATCGCCTGGAGCGGCCCGCGTCCATGTAGCACGGCGTATTCATACGGTGTCAACAGGCGGCAGAATTTCTTCAATGCGCGTTGAGCGATCTAACGTCGTGCGTCACCGGCGCCCTGCACGCGGGAATGGTTTTGCGGCGGCTGCCCGGTGCCCGTGTTGAGGCGCACGTTGGGCCTGGCTGCGCCTATTGCCGCGCCAAGTACGCCTGTGCCTGCGTCAGCTCAGGACGGTCAGCGTCGCGATCGGCCGCCACCGCCAGCAACGTCCTATAGTACTCTGCGGCCGCCGTGCGGTTGCCGGAGGCCTCCGCCGCACGGGCGGCGCCATACACGCCGCGGAAGCGGTTGGGGTCGCGCTGGAGCGAACGCTCGAACTCGGGCAGCGCCTGCGCCGGCCGGTTCAGGATGAGGAGCATCTCGCCCAGGAGCTCGCGCGAGGGCACGACATTCCCCGGAGTGACGGGGTGCTTGTCGCTCGCCTCCTCGGCTTCCGCAGCAGCGCGCATCAACGGCACTGCAATGTCGGTGCGCTTCTCCGCGAGAGCGATCCAGGCGTTCACCGTCTTGATCTGAACATCCGACTGGCCCGCCCAATAGGTGTTCTTGGCCACCGTCAGCGTGTGCTTGAGCGCCTCCAAGCGCTTGACATCCTCGCGCGCGGCGCCGACATCTCCGATGCGCGCCGCACCCAGGCCACGAGCGAAGACCAGAATGGCTTCCGACTGCGGGAACTTGTTCCAGGCGAGTTCGCTGGGCGTGAGCTTGAGCGCTGCCGCCCGCATCCAGTCGCCCCGTTCGAGCGCGAATCGGCTGGGGATCGCGGCAAACGCGTAGGCAGCGACGAAGTTCTGCACGTTCACCTTGCGGATCGCTGCCGCCTCGTCCATCAGCGCCTTCGCCGCCTTGTCCTGCGCCTGCTGGAGATGGCCAAACACCATGTAGTCCATCGCGTGCAAGGCATCGTAGGCGCCGATGCCGAGTGTCGTCTCCTTCAGTTCGGCCTTGGCCGCGAGGTACGAGGCCCGGTTGCCTTCGACCACTTCCCGCCACAGGCCGACGCGCGAGAAGATGTGGGACGGCATGTGCAGCGCGTGCGGCACGGAGGGCGCGATACCGTCGTAGGCGCGAGCGGCGGGCAGGCCCCTCTCGGC
>Ga0187892_10009930_pt1 | contig 12280 bp, 16 predicted proteins | sample MA1701073metaG_FD_139345 | JGI IMG/M metagenome (GOLD analysis project Ga0187892, IMG submission 139345) | Bio-ooze microbial communities from a basaltic lava cave in the Kipuka Kanohina Cave System on the Island of Hawaii, USA - MA170107-3 metaG ...
CGGGGCGACAAGGAACGCGGTCAGGTACACGAGCGTGCGTACCCGCTCGGGGATCCGCTCGGCCGCGGCGGTGATCACGACCCCGCCCATGCTGTGGCCGACCAGGACGACGGGTTCGGGCTGGGCCGCGATCGCCGCGCGCACGCGCTCCGCGCAGCTCTCGAGCGTGACCTGCGCGAGGGGGGTGCGGTCAGCGCCGCTGCCCGGCAGGTCGAGCGTCACCGCGCGGTGGCCGCGCGCCTCGAGCAGGGGGGTCAGCTTCTCCCAGCACCAGGCTCCGTGCCACGCGCCGTGGACCAGCACGAACGTCGTCATCGCGACTCCTCGCAGGCGGCGCCCGCGTGAAGCCGCAGCGTCCGCGCGCCGAGCATACGCGTGTCGTCGGGATCGTGGGTGACGAGCAGGCACGGGCCGGCGAACGCGGCCAGGTGGCGGCGCAGCGCATCGCGCACGTCGAGCGTCGCGTCCTCGTCGAGCGACGCGAACGGCTCGTCGAGCAGCAGCGCGCGCGGCTCGATCGCGAGCGCGCGCGCGAGCGCGACCTTGCGCGCCTCGCCGCCGGAGAGCGTGGCGGCCCGCGCGTGGGCGAGCGGCGCGAGCCCCATGCGCTCGAGCCAGCCGCGCGCCCGCGCGCGCGCGTCGGCGCGCGGGACGCCGCGCGCGCGCAGGCCGAACGCGACGTTCTCGAGCGCGGACAGATGCGGGAAGAGCCGGCCGTCCTGGAACACGACGCCGATGTCGCGCGCCTCGGGCGGGACGAAGACGCCGGCCTCGGGGTCGTCGAGCACTGCGCCGCCGAGCGCGATCCGGCCGCGCGCGAGCGGCACGAGCCCCGCCACCGCGAACAGCGCGGTCGACTTGCCCGCGCCGTTCGGGCCGACGAGCGCGAGCAGCTCCCCATCGCCGACGCGGAACGCGACCTCGAGCGCGAAGCGGCCCAGCTGCACGCCGATCTCCGCCTCGAGGCTCATCGGCCCATCCAGTTCTCGCGCAGCGCGACGAGCAGGGCGATCGCGACGCCGAGCAGCACCAGGCTCATCGCGAACGCGGCCTCGGGATGGGTCTCGAGCGCGATGTAGACCGCGAGCGGAAGCGTCTGCGTGCGGCCGGGCAGGTTGCCCGCGAAGGTGATCGTGGCGCCGAACTCGCCGAGCGCGCGGGCCCAGCACAGCGCGGCGCCGGCGGCGAGCGCGGGGGCCGCGAGCGGCAGCGTGACGCGCGCGAAGACGCGCAGCCGCGTCGCGCCGAGCGTTGCCGCGGCCTGCTCGAGCCGCGCGTCCACCTGGCGGAAGCCGGCCTCGGCGGCGATCACCAGGAACGGCAGGGCGACGAACGTCTCGGCGAGCACCGCGCCCGCGAGCGTGAACGGGAGCTGCACGTCGAAAGCGCGGTCGAGCCAGGCGCCGAGCAGGCCGCGGCGTCCGAACGCGAGCAGGAGGGCCACGCCGCCGACCACGGGCGGCAGGATCATCGGCAGCATCACCAGCGCGCGCAGCAGCCGGCGGCCCGGGAAGTCCACGCGCGCGAGCAGCCAGGCGAGCGGGACACCGAGCAGTGTCGAGAGCGCGGTGGCCGAGAGCGAGCACACCAGCGACAGGCGCAGCGCGGTCAGCACCTCGGGGCTCGACAGCTCGCGCGCGAGCTCGCCCCAGGGCGCGCGCGCGATCAGCGCGACGAGCGGCACGCCGAGCAGGGCGCCCGCGCCCGCGATCGGCGCGACCAGGAGGAGCGGGATCCCGCGGCTGCGCGTGGCGCGCCGGGAGCTCAAGGCGGGAGGAAGCCGAACCGGGCGAGCACCGCCTGGCCTTGCGCGGAGAGCGCGAAGTCGAGGAACGCCCGCGCGCCGGGCTGCGCGCCGGCGCGCTTCACCAGCGCGATCGGATAGCTCGCGATCGTGTTCTGCGCGTCCGGAATCGCGACGCCCGCGACGCGCCCGGCCGCGGAGCGCACGTCGGTCGTGTACACGATGCCGGCGTCGGCCTCGCCGAGGGCGACCTTGTTCAGCACCGCCTTCACGTTCTCCTCGAGCGACTTCGGCTCGACCGCCACGCCCGCCGCTTTCAGCGCTTCGCGCGCGTAGCGGCCCGCGGGCACGGTCTCGGCGCACAGGATCACGACCAGGTCCTCGCGCGCGAGGTCGGCGAGCCCCTTCACGCCCTTGGGGTTCCCGCGCTCGACCGCGATCTCGAGCCGGTTGCGCGCGAACACCGCGGGCGCGTCCGCCAGCGCGCCGGACTCCTCGAGGCGGGCCAGGGTCGCGGCATCTGCCGTGGCGATCACGTCCGCGGGCGCGCCCGACTCGATCTGCGCGACGAGCGCTGGCGAGCCCGCGAAGCTGAACTCGGCGCGCGCCGGCGCGTGGGCCCGGGCGAACGCCTCGCCGAGCGCGCGGAACGACTCGGTGAGCGATGCGGCCGCGAACACGAGCACGGGCTTCGGGTGCTCGGCTCGGGCTCCGGAGCCGAGCGCCAGCGCCAGCGCCAGGCCGGCCGCGAGCCGCAGCCGCGGCGTCACCGAGCGCTCCTCCCGCGGGAGCGCTGCGGCGGCCGGGCGGGCAGCTCGATCACCACGTTGGTCGCCTTCACGACCGCGCTCGCGAGCTGGCCGGGCGCGAGCCCGAGGTCGTCGGCGGCCTCGCGCGTCATCAGCGAGACCAGGCGGTGCGGGCCGGCCTGGATCTCGACCTGGGCGGCGACGCGGTCCTTGGTGACGCGCGTGATGATGCCGGGGAAGCGGTTGCGCGCGGACTGGCGCGCGGCGCCGCGCGGAGCGCCGTCGTGCCGCGCGGCGGCGGCGAAGCGCGCGAGCGCGGCCGCGTCGACGCGCCGCTCGCCGCCGCGCGTGCGGCGGCTGCGCAGCCGGCCCGCGTCCACCCAACGCCGTACGGTGTCGGAGCTGACGCCGAGCAGGGTCGCGACTTCGCCCAGGCGGAGGCTGCGCTCGGTCTTCGCCATGCCCGCGCGATCATGAAGCACGAGGCGTGCGGGCGCAAATCCATGGCGGGGATTCCCTGGCGGATGCCAGGAAACGGTCAGCCGGTGAGGATGCCCTCGAAGAAGTCGTTGAACTCTTCGTTCCCGGGCTCGATGTACACGCCGAAGCCGGGCTTGGCCTTCTCCTCGGGCGGCAGCTGCTTGGTGGTCCAGCGAACGGTGCCGCGCACCTCGACCTTGCTGCCGTTCCGGTCGTGGAAGACGATGCGCACCGAGGCGCCCGGCTCGGGCAGCGCGTTCGTGCGCAGGAATAGCCCTTCCTTCGAAACGTTCTTGATGTGGCCCTTGCCGCGCAGCTTGCCCGCCTCGAACGCGGCAGGGATGCGCTTCATCACGCGCCGCAGGCGCCTGCGCTCGATGCCGGTGGGTGTGGGCATGCCGACGGACTCCTGCACGCGCTATCGGTGGTCCCGCAAGGCCGCTTTACGGCGCGCCTCACCGGGCGCGCGCCGCGCTCGGCAGCCGGCAACTTGCGCGCGTTCTGCCGGTGCTAGCGCCGCCGGCCGATGTCCTCGATGGCGTAGAACGGAAACATCGTCCCGTCCTTGGCGAAGACCCGGAACGTGAAGACGCGCGGCGGGTAGGCGGGATCCGGCGGGTTCGCGGCGAAGTACTGCGCCACGAGCTTCGCACCGTCGGAGCCGTCCGGAACGTTCTCGACCATGATCCTGCTGTCGCCGCCGTCGAACGAGACCACCTCGGGCGCCGCGTCGCCGTCCTCCGTTCCGACCGGGCTCACCTGCAGCTCGCCGCGGTGCACGTTGAAGGTGAGCGGGCCCGCGCTCGCCATGCGCCGGAAGTCGGAGATCCCGTAGTCTGGCCGGTTCCGCGTGCGGAAGTGCAGGTAGAGCACCCCGCGCCGGTTCGGCACGCGCCGATCGATGGCGGAGTAGCAGTACTGCGCGTCGGCGACCTGGATGCCGAAGAACGTGGCCTTGAGCTGGTTGCCGCCGCCCTGCTCGGGCGCGGCCTTCACCACCACGGAGTCCTGGACCTCGATCTGGCTGCCGTCCGCGAGCTTGCAGACCACCGGCGAGATGTAGCGGCCGGCGAGGAACAGGATCGCGACCTCGTCCGCGGTCATGTGCGCGGGCGGCTGGTGCTCGCTCTCGCCCTTCGCGAGCGCGAGCCCGGGCAGGAGCGCCACGGCGAGGAGCAGGGAGGCGCGGAGTCGCATCGAGGGCAGTGCTAGCCTGCTCCCCGGGGGCCTGCAACCGGAACTGGGGATCGCCGGTATGAGTGGTCGCATGCTCGCGACGTGGCTCCTCGCAACCGCCCTCGCAGCCGGCGCGGGCGCCGAGTCCCTGCTGCTCCCGCCGCCCGGCGGCCCGGGCTGGCGGCCGCTCGTGTTCCCGCGCGTCGAGAAGCAGACCGAGTACGAGAGCGCGGAATTCGAGGGCGCGCCGGTGCTGCGCGCGCACGCGCGCTGCTCGGCCTCGGCGCTCCTGCACGCGGCGCCCGGGCTCGACCTCGACCAGACGCCGGTCCTGCACTGGCGCTGGCGGGTGGATCGCGATCTCGGGCCGCGCGACGCGCGCGCGAAGTCTGGCGACGACTACGCCGCGCGCGTGTACGTGGCGTTCCGCTTCGAACCCGAACGGGCGTCGCGCTACGAGCGGCTGAAGCGCGGCGCGCTCGCGCTGCTGTACGGCGCCGAGCTGCCGGGCAGCGCGCTGAACTACGTGTGGACGGCGAACGAGCCGAAGGGCAGCGCCTGGCCGAGCCCGTACGCCGCGGACTCGCGCCTGATCTCGCTCGGCGCGGGGCCGCTGGGCGTGTTCCGCGCCGAGAGCGTCGACCTGCGCGCGGACTACCGCAGGAGCTTCGCGAGCGAGCCGCCGCCGGTCGAGTTCGTCGCGCTGATGTCGGACGCGGACGACGGCTGCGGCGAGGCGCTGGCGTGGTTCGCGGATCTGCGCTTCGCTTCGGAGTGAGGGGATGAACTCGCGCATGGGCTTCGCGCAGCTGCTGTCGGAACGCGGGCTCGGCCCGCTCGTGCGCGCCCCCGCGCGCACCCTGCAACTCAACGTCACGCGGCGCTGCAACCTGGCCTGCCACCACTGCCACGTCGAGTCGTCGCCGAAGCGCACGGAGAGCATGGACGCGCGCACGGTCGAGCGCGCGCTCGAGCTGCTGGCGCGCAGCCCGGGCGTCGACACGCTCGACCTGACCGGCGGCGCTCCCGAGCTGCACCCCGGGTTCCGCCGCCTCGTGCGCGGCGCGCGCGCGCTCGGCCGCGCGGTGATCGACCGCTGCAACCTGGTGATGCTCGACGAGCCGGGCCAGGAAGACCTGGCGGACTTCCTGGCCGCAGAGCGCGTGCGCGTGGTCGCGTCCTTGCCCTGCTACGAAGAGGCAAACGTCGACGGCCAGCGCGGGCGCGGTGTGTTCGAGCGCAGCGTCGCGGCGCTGCGCGCGCTGAACGCGCTCGGTTACGGCGTGCCGGGCAGCGGCCTCGAGCTCGACCTGGTCTACAACCCGGTCGGTCCGTCGCTCCCGCCCGCCCAGGCCGGCCTCGAGCGCGACTACAAGCGCGAGCTCGAGAGCCGACACGGGGTGGTGTTCGGCCGCCTGCTCACGCTCACGAACATGCCGATCCGGCGCTACGCGGACTGGCTCGCGCGCCGCGGCGAGCTCGCGGCCTACCAGGCGCTGCTCGTGAACCACTTCAATCCCGAGACGGTGGCCGGGCTGATGTGCCGCAGCACGGTCTCGGTCGATCACCGCGGCGAGCTCTACGACTGCGACTTCAACCAGGCGCTCGACCTGCCGGCGGCGGGCAAGCGCCGCACGCTGTTCGAGATCGAGCGGCTCGACGCGCTCGACGGCGAGCCGATCGCGACCGGCGAGCACTGCTTCGGCTGCACGGCCGGCGCGGGCTCGAGCTGCGGCGGAGCACTGGTCGCGTGACGCGCCCCGGGACGATCCTGCCGAACGACGCCTGGAACCAGCAGCTGGTCGCCAACGTGCACCCGCCGGGCTGGCGGAACCCGAGCCCGGCCGGGCGCTACGACCTGGTCGTGCTGGGCGCGGGCAGCGCGGGGCTCGTGACCGCGGTGGTGTCCGCGGGGCTCGGCGCGCGCGTGGCCCTGGTCGAGCGCCACCTGATGGGCGGCGACTGCCTGAACACCGGCTGCGTGCCGTCCAAGACGCTGATCCGCGCCGCGCGCGCGGTCGCCGACGTGCGCGACGCGTCGCGCTTCGGTGTACGCGTGCCGGACGGCGTGAGCGTCGACTTCGCCGCGGTCATGGAGCGCGTGCGGCGCGTGCGCGCGGAGATCGCGCCACACGACTCCGCCAAGCGCTTCGCCGAGCTCGGCGTCGACGTGTTCCTGGGCGAGGGCCGCTTCAGCGCGCCCGACGCGCTCGAGGTCGGGGGCGCGCGTCTTCGCTTCAAGCGCGCCGTGATCGCGACCGGCGCGCGCGCCGACGCGCTGCCGATCCCCGGCCTCGCCGAGGCGGGCTACCTGACCAACGAGAGCGTGTTCGAGCTCGAGGCGCGCCCCGCGCGCCTGGCCGTGATCGGCGCGGGCCCGATCGGCTGCGAGCTCGCCCAGGCCTTCGCGCGGCTCGGCTCGCGCGTCACGCTGGTCGAGGTCGCGAAGCAGGTGCTGATCCGCGAGGATCCGGACGCGGCGGCGCTCGTGCAGGAGGCGCTCGTGCGCGACGGCGTCGAGCTCGTGCTCGACGCCAACGTGGCGCGCGCCGAGCGGCGCGGCGAGACGCGCGTGCTGCACCTGACCGCCGCGGGCGCGGCGCGTGCGCTCGAGGTCGACGCGATCCTGCTCGGGGTGGGCCGCGCGCCGAACGTCGAGGGGATCGGGCTCGAGGCGGCGGGCGTGGCCTTCGACCGCAAGCTCGGCGTGCAGGTCGACGAGCGCCTGCGCACGACCAACCGCCGCATCTTCGCCGCCGGCGACGTGTGCCTGGCCGCGAAGTTCACCCACGCGGCGGACGCGAGCGCGAAGCTCGTCGTGCGCAACGCGTTCTTCTTTGGCCGCGGCAAACACTCAGGGCTGCGCGTCCCCGCGTGCACCTACACCGATCCCGAGATCGCGCACGTCGGCCTGCACGCCCGCGACGCGGAGGCCCGGGGCATCGCCTTCGACACCTACACCACGCCGATCGCCGGCAACGACCGCGCGCGCGCCGACGGCGACGCGCACGGCTTCGTGAAGATCCACGTGAGGAAGGGCTCGGACGCGGTGCTCGGCGCGACGATCGTCTCGCGCCACGCCGGCGACCAGATCGCCACGCTCGCGCTCGCGATGGCCGCGGGCTACGGGCTCGGCCGCTTCGTCGAGCTGATCCTCCCGTATCCGACTCAGACCGAGGCGATCAAGGCGGCGGCCGGAGCCTACACGCGCACCCGCCTCACGCCGACCGCCGCGCGCGTGCTGAAGGCGCTGATCGGGCTCGCGCGCTAGCCGCGCGAGCTCGTTGGTTCGGGGAGACCGCCCCCCGCAGCAGTCGACCGGTTGGCTGGAAGGGAAGGAACGCCTCGCCGATCGCTCCTGCGAGGGACGGCTCACCCGCCCACGGAAGGAACGGCGAAGGAGAGAGCAATCGCCATGCCGCCCGTGGGAGCGGCGCGGCTCGCTCGCCGCGCCGGCGCGCGTCTAGAAGACAGGACGCGGCGCGCGGCGAGCGTCCTACGAAGTGGACGCTCCTAGCTCGAGCGCGCGGCCAGGATCGCCTTCACCAGCGCTTCGGGCAGGGGATCGGCGGGCTCCTCGCCCACGAGCTTCCCGAGCGCGAGCGTCTTGCGGTAGGTCTCCAGGTACGTGAGGCAGGGTGGACAGAGCTCGAGGTGCCCCTCGAACACGCGCTGCTGCCTCTCCGGCAGGTCCCCGGCCAGGTAGTCGTGCAGGAAGTCGGTGCACTCGCGGCAGTTCACAAAGCTCCTCGTTCGCGCATGTGCGGGTCGAGCAGGGTGCGCAGTGCCAGGCGCGCACGGTGTAGACGAATCTTCGCCGCGTTCGGTGTCACCCCGAGCAGCTCCGCGGTCTCCTTGGTGTCCAGGCCCTCGATGTCCCGCAGCAAGAGGACCGTGCGGTAGTCGGTGGGCAGCTGGTCGATCAGCGCGCGCACGCGCTCGCGCGTCTCGCGCCGCTCCAGCGCGTCGAGCGGCTCGGGGCTGCGCCACTCGCGCGGCTCGTCCACGTGCCCGCCGTCGTTCTCGAACTTCGGCAGCAGCTCGTCGATCGAGAGCTCGGGCCGGCGCGTGCGGTTGCGCAGGCGCATGAGCGAGGCGTTGACCACGATCCGGTGCAGCCAGGTCGAGAGCTTGGCGCCGCCCTCGAAGTTGCCGATCGCGCGGAAGGCCGAGATGAACGCCTCCTGCACGGCGTCGGCGGCGTCGTCGTCGTCGCGCAGGAGCCGGCGCGCGACCGCCAGCATGCGCGGGCCCTGCGCGCGCACGAGCTCCGCGAACGCGGCTCCGTCGTTCGCCTGCAGGCGCGCGACGAGCTCGCCCTCGCCGTAGTCCGTGGTCGCGCCGGCCTGATCCGCCATCGCGCGCAGAACCTATCACAGGCCCGCTGCGGCTTGAAACGCGCGCGGGGCAGGGCGAGACTCGGCCGCCGATGCGCCGCACTCCGCCCGCGCTCGTGGTCGCGCTCGTGTCCTCGCTGATCGGCGCGACCGCCTGCTCGCCGCCGGGGCCGCCGCCGTACGGCTTCGCGAGCGCGCCCGAGCAGCGCTGGAAGTTCCAGGCCGAGGAGACGTTCGACGTGGCGGGCACGGCCGCGAAGAGCGTGCGGCTGGCGAACGTGATCCTGCGCGCGCGGCCGGAGCAGAGCGGCGAGACCGAGGTCGAGCTCCTGATCGATCGCTACGCCGCGCGCACGGAAGGCACGCCCGACGGCGGCAGCGAGCTCTCGATCTCCGAGCAGGGCTTCTGGATCCAGACCAAGGAGACCGGCCGCGTCGGCTTCGGACCGAACGAGCGGACACTGGCCGGTGACACGCCGCTCGAGCTGCGCGAGCGCGCGGTCGCGTCGGCGACGCTCGACACGAACGGCGACGTGGTCGCGCCGATCTGGCAGAGCCCGAGCCCGGTGCTGATCGACATCGCGCTGCTCGACTGGATCCTGTTCGCGCTGCCCACGCGCGCGCCCGAGGGCGAGCGCGCCTGGGTCGCGCAGCGCGCGCTGCCGCAGACCGGCCGCTTCAGCCTGGGCGTCGACCTGCCCGTGCGCTGGGAGCTCGACCCGGCCGCGCCGGACACCTTGCGCGCGAGCGGCTCGCTGACGCGCGAGTCCATGCGCGTCGCGAATGACCTGGCGGGCCGGCTCTCGATCGACGTGCGCGGCCAGGCGAAGCTGCTGGCCGACGGGCGCGTGCGCGAGGCGACCTTCGAGCTGCGCCTCGAGCTCACGCCCGACGACGGCACCAGCGTCTCGTCACGGCACCTCGTGCGCGTGGAGTGCGAGAGCTGCGACGCGCCGGTCAACTCGCCCGCGCAAAGCTCCGATAGCGCGGGTGACCGTGAAGGAATTCCGCAGCAAGGACACCTGGACGATCTTCCGGATCATGGCGGAGTTCGTCGAGGGCTTTGAGACGCTCGGGCCGATCTGGCCGGCGGTCTCGGTGTTCGGCGGCGCGCGCGCCTCGCAGGAGAGCGAGACCTACCGGCTCGGGCGCGAGATCGGCCGCTGCCTCGGCCGCGAGGGCTTCGCCGTGATCACCGGCGGCGGACCCGGCGCGATGGAGGCCGCGAACCGCGGCGCGCACGAGGTCGAGGCGCCGTCGATCGGGCTGAACATCAAGCTGCCCTTCGAGCAGCACGACAACGGCTACGCCGACACGGCGATCCACTTCGACTACTTCTTCGTGCGCAAGGTGATGTTCGTGAAGTACGCCTGCGCGTTCGTCATGTTGCCCGGCGGCTTCGGCACGCTCGACGAGATGTTCGAGTGCCTGACACTGAAGCAGACCGGCAAGTGCCGCGACGTGCCGGTCATCCTGGTCGGCAGCGACTACTGGTCGGGGCTGATCCAGTGGCTCGAGACGCGCGTGCTCGAGATGGGCCTGATCGCGAAGAAGGATCTGAAGCTGTTCTCGCTGGTCGACACCAGCGAAGAGGTCTGCCGCCTGGTGCGCGAGGGCTGGCAGAAGCTGCAGGCGCCCGAAAATCCGAACGGGGTCTCGGCCTAGGAGCCTGACCCGAGACTCGAGGCGGGCGCGGTCCGCGGCCGCCCGCGGCCGCGCCCCGCAAGCCGCGAAGCGGCGCGCAGCGAGCCGCAGGCGAGCGTAGTCAACCAGTCAGGCCTGGCCGTAGACGCGGCCGCAGCGCCGGCAGTGGGCGCGGGCGCCGCGCGAGGAGAGCAGGGCGCCGCACTCGCACAGGCCCTCGAGTCTGCGCGCGCGGGCTTCGAGCTCGCTCCAGACGTCCTCGCCGCTCTCGATCCGGTAGTGCTCGCCTTCGCGCACGACCACCGCGCCGGCCACGAGCAGACGCTCGAGCTCGGGCTCGGCTTCCTGCGCGACCGTCTCCGAGACGATTTCGCGCGCACGACGGGCCAGCCATTCGAATGCCATGGCCTCCGGGAGAGCAAAGGCCGTGCCCGCGGCGCGGCCGCCCTGCTCTGCCGGCACGCGGAGGGGCAGGGCGGGGACGCACCCTGCGGCGCCCAAACTGGGAAATCCGGTTCCCGGTCCCAGTTGACTACGCTCGCCTGCGGCTCGCTGCGCGCGCCGCCACGCGGCGCTTGCGGGGCTCGCTCGGGGCGGCCCTCGCTCGCCCATCTCGCGTCTCGGGTCAGCCTCCTAGGAGAGCGTGAACAGCAGGCGGGTCTGGCCGATCTCGATCTCGTCGCCGTGGCCGAGCTCGACCGAGCGGACGCGCTTGCCGTTGACCTTGATGCCGTTGGTGCTCTGCAGGTCCTCGAGCATGTAGGTCTCGCCGTCGGCGAGCACCACGGAGTGCTCGCGGCTGATGCTCTCGTCCGGCAGCTGCAGGTCGCAGGTCGGGGCGCGCCCGATCAGGGTCTCGGCCGAGACGATCTCGAACTTCTCGTCCGGCTGTCCGGCCAGGCGCACGATCAACACTGCTCGCGGCATCGACTGCGGGGATCGGCAGCGTCGGAGCGCGTCTTGAGCCGCGTTCAGTCCGCGGACGACCCTACAGGCGACGGTGTCGCAGCGCGGGCAAGCGGCGGCGCACGTCCTCGAGCCGCGCGAAGTCGAGCTCCGCGATCGCGACACCCTCGCCGTCGGGAACCGTGCACAGCACCGTGCCCCAGGGATCCGCGATCAGCGCCCGGCCGAACGACCGGCGCGTCGCGCTGTGCTCGCCCCACTGCGCGGCGGCGATCACGAAGCACTGGCTCTCGATCGCGCGCGCGCGCAGCAACACTTCCCAGTGATCGCGGCCGGTCGGCACGGTGAACGCGGCGGGCACGAGCAGCACGGTGGCGCCGCGGTCGACGAGCGCCCGGTAGAGCTCCGGGAAGCGCACGTCGTAGCAGACGGACAGGCCGAGCGTGCAGTGCGGGAGCTTCGCGACCGCGACCTCGCTGCCCGGCGCGACCGTGGCCGACTCGCGCAGCACCGCGCCGGGCAGGTCGACGTCGAACAGGTGGATCTTGCGGTAGAGCGCGAGCAGTGCTCCGCCGCGATCGATCACCACCGAGGTGTTGAACACGCGCGGGTCGCCGGCGATGCGCTCGGGGAAGGTGCCGCCCGCGAGCGCGATGCCGTGCGCGGTCGCCTGCCCGCGCAGGAAGCGCATGACCTCGCCGTTCGGCACGTCCTGCGCGTGCGGGTTGGGGCCCGGGGCCGACTCGCCGCGCATTAGCGCGAAGTTCTCGGGCAGGGCGACGAGCTCCGCGCCGAGCCCGGCCGCGTGCGCGATCAGCTCGCCGGCGCGCGCCAGGTTGCGCGCGAGCTCGGCGCCCGACGTCATCTGCACGACCGCGGCGATCATCGCGCGCAGCATAGCGCGCGGCTGCCCGCCGCGTTCACGAGCCGGCGGCTGCCTAGCGATAGTCGTCCGGGTTGATCTGGTTGCGGCGCAGCACGTCGTAGAAGTCCTTGCGGTCCTTCTTCGCGATCCGCGCGGCCCGGCTGATGTTGCCCGAGCACAGCCGCAGCACGCGCGCGACGTAGTCGCGCTCGAACGCGCGCTTGGCTTCGCGGAACGACGGCAGCTCGTCGCCGGACCCGCCGCCCAGCGACAGGTCCTCGGCCTCGATCTCCTGGCCGCGCGCCAGGCGCAGGGCCGCGCGCACGCGTTCGAGCAGCTCGCGCTCGTTGCCCGGCCAGCTGTACGCGCGCAGCCGCTC
>Ga0187892_10009931_pt1 | contig 12279 bp, 10 predicted proteins | sample MA1701073metaG_FD_139345 | JGI IMG/M metagenome (GOLD analysis project Ga0187892, IMG submission 139345) | Bio-ooze microbial communities from a basaltic lava cave in the Kipuka Kanohina Cave System on the Island of Hawaii, USA - MA170107-3 metaG ...
GCGACGAGCATGCTCTACCGCGAGATGACCGAGCAGGCGCAGGTCCTCGCCTACGCCGATCAGTTCTGGCTCCTCGCCCTGGTGTTCATGGCGGTGCTGCCCATCCTGCCCCTGCTCCGCCGCGTGCGCGCCGAGGAGAACGAGCGGGCGCGCGCCGCCGGGCCGGAGCGCCGGGCCGAGTCCCGCCCGCCCACCACCGACGCCCCCCGGGTGCCCGACGCGATCGACTGAGTCCGACGGGCGTGGCCCCGCGCGCTCAGTCGAAGGTCAAGACGGTGCGCGCGACCTCGCCCGCCTTCATCGCGCGGAAGGCCTCGTTGAGGTCGTCGAGGCGGCCCCGGCGGGTGACCATCTCGTCGAGCAGCAGGCGGCCCTGGCGATAGAAATCGAGGTACCGCGGAATGTCGATGCGGAAGCGGTTGCCGCCCATGCGGGACGTCTGCACCCGACACTCGGGGCGGATGGCCATCCACGGGAACTCGATCTTCGCGTCGGGCGGCAGGACTCCGACGATGGTGGCGGTGCCGCGGATGGCCAGGCTCTCGATGGCCTGACGCACGAGGGTCGTGTTGCCCACCGCCTCGAACGCGTGGTCGACGCCGGCCCGGCCGGTGAGCGCGCGCACCGCCGCGACCGGGTCGTCGCTCGACGTGTTGACGACGTGGGTCGCGCCGACGCGTCGGGCCATCTCGAGCTTGCCGTCGAACCGGTCGAGCGCGATGATCTGCCGGGCCCCGCCGATGCGGGCCCCCTGCACGATCGACAGCCCCACGCCGCCGCAGCCGAAGACCGCCACCGTCTGGCCGGCCTCGAGTCCCGCACTCCGGAGCGCCGCCCCGACGCCGGTGAGGACCCCGCAGCCCACCAGGGCGGCCCGATCCAGCGGCAGGTCGTCGTCGATCTTCACCACCGAGTTCTCGTGCAGCAGCATGCGCTCGGCATAGCTGCCGATGCCGGCGAACGACGGGATCCCCTGTCCCTTCTTCGACAGCCGCGGCGGCGCCGACTCGCCGCGCGCCACCGCCCCCCCGACGCAGACATTGGGGTGGCCGCTGAGGCACTGCGCGCAGCTCCCGCAGAAGCCGGAGAGACACGCCACCACGTGGTCGCCGGGGCGGAGCCCGGTCACCTGGTCGCCGACCGCCTCGACGACGCCCGCCCCCTCGTGACCGAGCACGAGCCCGCGGTCGAGGGCGAAACGGCCGTCTCCGTCGACCACGTGCAAGTCGCTGTGGCAGACGCCGGTGGCGACGGTGCGGACCAGGACCTCGCGGCCGAGCGGCCCATCGATATCGATGGACTCGATGCCCACCGGCACATGCGTCGCGCGGCAGACGGCAGCCTTGATCTCCATGGGAACGCCTCCTCGCCCCGTCTTGCGTCGTCCGGGGTTCGGCCGGAGTATAGCGCGGCCGGGAGCTAGCTGGAGGGCGTGACGAGGTCGGCCTTCGTGGCCGGCACGGAATACGTCACGTCCGCGTGCGTCGGCAGTGCCTCTTCCCACGCGAGGTAGCGCGCCCGCATCGCGGCGAGGCGCTTCGGGTCGCGCTTGGCGAAGCTCGCGCGCTCGCGCTGATCCTTCGCGAGGTCGAACAGGAACTCATCGCCCTCGACGGACAGGTACTTCCAGTCGCCGGCGCGCAGCGCCTTCTGGTTGCGGAAGAGCATCTTCCAGTAGAGCTCGCGCTCGAAGGTCTTCGACGGCTTCCTCAGCACCGGGAGCAGGCTCACCCCGTCCAGCGGATAGTCCGGGTGCGGCGCGACCCCCGCGGCTTCGAGGAACGTCGCCACCCAGTCCATGGTGATCGCCAGCTGGTCGGTCACCCCGCCCGCCCTCACCTTGGCGGGCCACCGCACGATGTAGGGGACCCGGATGCCGCCTTCGAGCAGATCCATCTTCTTGCCGACCAGCGGCCAGGTGTCGGAGAAGCGCTCGCCGCCATTGTCGCTCGTGAACACCACCAGGGTGTCGCGGTCCGCCTTCGCCGCCTTCAGCGCCTTCAGGATGCGCCCGATGCCCTCGTCCATCTGGCGGATCATGGTGAGGTAGGTCACGACCGAGCCGCCGTCGAAATGATAGATCTTCTCGATGCGCTTCGACTCCGCCTCGTCCTCGCGGGTGAGCCAGGGCCAGTGCGGCGCGTTGTAGTGCACCGACAGGAGGAATGGCTCCTGGCGCTCGCGTCCGATGAACTCGACGGCCCGCTCGGAGATCAGGTCCGTGAGGTAGCCCTTCCGGTGCACCTCGGTGTCGTTCTCGTAAAGGTCGTGGTGGCCCGCGGTGTCGCGGTGCGTGAAGTAGTCCATGCCGCCGGAGAGCGCGCCGAAGAACTCCTGGTAGCCGCTCCGGAGCGGCCCGAAGTGGGGCGGATAGCCCAGGTGCCACTTGCCGACGAGCGCGGTGGCGTAGCCCGCGTCGCGCAGGAGCGAGGGCAGCGTCGGATGCGACGGCGGCAGGCCCAGGCTCGGATTCCCGCGGGCGTTGCTGCGGATGGGCTCGTCGGCGCCGCCCCGCAGGCGATGCTGCCAGCGGCCGGTCATCAGGGCCAAGCGGGTCGGCGAACAGACCGCCGAGTTGGCGTAGCCCCGCGTGAAACGCAGCCCCTCGCGCGCCATGCGGTCGAGCGACGGCGAGCACGTGGCGAACGGCGCGCCGCTCGCGGCCGGTCGACCCCCGTAGCACCCCAGGTCGGCGTAGCCGAGGTCGTCGGCGAGAATGAACAGGAGGTTGGGGCGCCGGGCCATCGCCGGGCGAACATAGCCTACTTTCCCGCGTCCGGCTATCGAATCACCTCAGACCATGAACCGGATGTCGGAGCCGTACGTGGGGTACGCGTAGAGCGCCTGCTTCAGCTCGCCCGCCGGAATGCGCAGGCGAATGGCCAGGGCGAAGAGATTGATCACCTCGTCGGCGTGGGGCCCCAGCAGATGCGCCCCGACGATGCGGTCGGTCCCCTGCTCGATGAGCACCTTGGAGGCGGCGGTCGTCTCCCCGACGCGGCGGGTATTGAACCACCCGGACGTATCCTGCCAGCTCGTGCGGAACGTGAGACCGGCCTCGCGGGCGGCCACCTCGGTGAGCCCCGCGGAGGCGATCGGCGGCAGGGTGAACACCGCCGAGGCGATGCCGTCGTAGCTCGTGATGCGCCGGTTGCCCTCCAGCAGGTTCGTGGTCAGCACGCCCGCGTCGTGGTCGGCCTTGGGGGTCAGCGGCGGCCCACTCGCGGCCGCGTCGCCCCCCGCGTAGACCGCGGGGTTCGACACGCTCTGCAGGAACTGGTTGACCACGACGCCGCGCTTCTCGCGCTTCACCCCCGCGGTCTCGAGATCGAGGTCGTCCAGCTCGGGCACCCGGCCCGCGCTGTGAACCGCCATGTCGGTCTCGAAGCCGACTTCCTCCCCGCGTCTCGCGCCCCGGACGATTAGATGAGTGGGGAGATGAGCGGGCCCCGCCTCGATCCCGAGGACCTCCACGTCCAGCTCCACCCCGATCCCGAGATCGCGCGTGCGCCGCACCAGCATCGCGACCAGGTCGGGATCGAAGGCCTCGAGCGGCCGGGCACCCCGGTGGAGGATCGTCACGCGTGCGCCGGCCCGCGCGGCGATGTGGGCGAACTCGAACGACACATAGCCGCCGCCCACGAAGACGATCCGGGGCGGCAGGCGCTCGAGGTCGAGAAACTGGTCGCTGGTCGTGAGGCGATCCGAGCCCGGGAACGTGAGCGGCACCGGCATGGCGCCGGCGGCGATCAGGATCCGCCGCCCGGTGAGCCGTTCGTCGCCCACCGCCAGCGTGGTCGGGCCCACGAAGCGGGCACGGCCGTGGAACTGCTCGACCCCCATCGTCGCCCACGCCTGCTCGGTGCGCTCCGTCGTCGAGCCGATCAGCTCGCGCTTGAACCGCATCAGCGAGGGCCAGTCGATCGCCAGGGCGCCCACGGGCACGCCCCGGTCGGCCATGTCGCGGGCCGCGTGCACCGCGTCCGCCGCGCCGACGAGGACCTTCTTGGGTACGCACCCCCGGAGCGCGCAGGTGCCGCCGAAGGGGCGCGAATCCACGACCGCGACACTCCACCCGGCCTCTCGACACCGCGACGCCACCGCCGAGGTCACCCCGGTCCCGATCACTACCAGATCGAACTGTCGCTCCATGTCGAGTCTCCTCTTCACCTGCCGGGTTTGGGTTCTCTCCGGCCCACCGGTTCCGGTCCCCTACGATACCCCCGTCATGAAGTGCCGGTCCGGCCATGCTCGCCGGGTTGTGACCGGGCGGCAGTCATGAAATCATGACGCCAGCCACCGAGCCCCACCCCCGGGAGGATGCGATGGACGTCGGCCTGCAGATGATCTTCGCCACGTACGGCTGGAGCAACGTGTCCGATGAGCAGGCCTGGGACGAGGAGCTGCATCTCGCCCGGCTGGCCGCCGACACGGGCTTCGACGTGCTGTGGTCCGTGGAGCACCACGGGAACGACTACTCGTTCTGCCCCGACAATCTCCAGCTCATGTCCTACCTGGCCGCGGAGTGCCCGGATATCGGGCTCGGTACCGCCGCGGTGATCCTGCCCTGGCACGATCCCCTGCGCGTCGCCGAGCAGGCGTCCGTCCTCGACCACCTCAGCCGGGGCCGTCTCCGCCTCGGCATCGGTCGCGGCCTCGCCCGGCGGGAGTTCGAGGCCTTCCGGGGCACGATGGACGAATCGAGGGGCCGCTTCGACGAGGCCGCGGAGATGATCCTGCGTGGCCTCCGCACCGGGTTCATGGAGGGCGACGGGCCGTTCTACCCGCAGCCGAGGGCCGAGATCCGCCCGCGCCCGAAGCGGAGCTTCGACGACCGCGTGTACGCGGTGGCCTCCTCGGACGACTCGGTGGTCTCGGCCGCCAAGCTCAATGCGCGGATGGTCATGTTCGCCGACCGGCCCTGGCCGATGCGCATGCCGGCCATCCAGAAGCATCGCGACCTGGTGCGCGAGCTGCACGGCAAGGAGGCGGGGCCGCCCCTGCTGGCCGACTTCTGCGTGTGCACGCCCACCATGGACGGCGCGGAGGAGCAGGCCCGCCGGTACATGGGGAAGTTCGTGGAGAGCAACTTCTATCACTACGAGCTGCTGGGCCCGCACTTCAGCACCGTGAAGGGGTACGACGCCTACGCGCAGAAGATCGCGATGGCCCGGGAGATCGGCATGGACGGGATCGTCTCCGCCTTCATGCAGGCCGCGGTCTGGGGCACCCCCGACCGGATCCTGCGCACGCTCGAGGCGCGACAGGGTCTCGTGGGCGCGTTCGAGCTCGCCACGTCGTTCCGCTTCGGGGGCACCCCCTTCGAGCTGGCCGAATCCGGGCTTCGCCTCTACGCCAAGGAGGTGCTGCCGGTGGTGCGCGCCTGGCTCAGGCCGGGAGGATGACCGCCTTGCCGGTCGTCTGCGTGTCGAAGAGCCGGTAGGCCTCCTCCGCCTGCTCGAGCTTCCAGCGGTGCGTGAACAGCTTCTCCACGTCCACGCGCCGGTCCGCCACGAACTCGGCGCATTCGGCCTGGCCCTGCTTCGAGAACGTCCAGGAGCCGACGAGCGTCACCTGGCGGCGCAGGAGATCCGGGCTCACGTCCAGCGTCACCTGGCCGCGCTCGCCGACGAAGCAGGCGGTGCCCCACGACCGCACCGAGCGCACCGCCGCGGCCCGGGCCTCGGGCGCGGAGGAGGCGTCGAGCGTCTTGTGGGCGCCCTCCCCGTGGGTCAGGTCACGGATCGCCGCCACCCCGTCCCCCGTCGCGGGATCGATCAGCTCGTGGGCGCCGAACTCCCGGGCGAGCCGGCGCCGCTCGGGCGCGATGTCGATGGCGATGACGCGGGCGCCCATCACCACCGCGAGCTGCGTCGCCGAGAGGCCCACCGGGCCCTGGCCGAAGATGGCGATGGTTTCTCCGCCCTGCAGGTTGAGCCGCCTCAGCGCGCCCCACGCGGTGCCGGTCCCGCAGGAGATCGCCGCACCGGTCACGAAGGAGAGCGAGTCCGGCAGCGGCACCAGCGTCGACACCGGTACCTTCATGTACCGGGCGTGCCCGCCGTTCCCGCCCGAGCCGTACACCACCGTCCCCTCGAGACACATCTGGGTCCAGCCCGCCCGGCAGTGCTTGCAGGTGCCGCAGCCGTCGTAGTGATGATCCATCACGCGCTGGCCGACCCGGGCCTCCTTCTCGGTGACCCCGGCGCCCAGCGCCGCCACGGTGCCGCAGGGCTCGTGGCCGGCAATCACCCCGGCCTGCCGCCTGATGCCACCGGTCACCGCCCCGGCCGGCTGGGCCGGCGCGCGATAGTTGTGCAGGTCGCTGCCGCACATGCCGGAGGCCTTGATCTCGAGGATCACGTCCCGGGGGCCCGGCGACGGGTCGGGGAACTCCCTGAGCTCCAGCTTGCGGTCTCCGAGAAACACGACGCCTTTCATGAGGGCATTCTATGCCAGGCCGGGTGGGCGGGGGGCGGGATCCGCACGCCGCCCTCTTGACTGCTTCGTGCCCTGGCCGCATCCTGCCAGACCAGGAGCATTCCATGCCGCCAAGAGTCGCGCCGATCGCCGCCACGCTGGGCGCCGTGGTCACCGACCTCGAGCTCGCCCACATGGACGCTCCGACCTGGAAGACCGTGGAGCGGGCCTTCCACGAGCACGCGGTCCTGGTGTTCCCGGGCCAGAACCTGACCGAAGAGGAGCAGGTGGCGTTCGCGAAGCGCTTCGGCGATCTCGAGCTGCTGGCTCCGGATCCCGAGCAGAAGGCAGTCGCAATCAGCAATCAGAAGCCCGATGGGACCATCCTGGGTGCCGACGAGCACCGCTTCAAGTCGCTGCGCGGCAACGAGGGGTGGCATACCGACAGCTCGTACATGCCGCTCGCGGCCAAGGCGTCGATCCTGTCCGCGCAGGTAGTTCCCCCGGAAGGCGGCGAAACCGAGTGGGCCGACATGCGCGCCGCCTACGACGCGCTGGATGCGGACACGCGGCAGCGCATCGCCGCGCTCTCGGCTCACCACTCCCTCTACCACTCCCAGGCCCAGATCGGTCACGTGGTTCAGCCGGGGGCCGGCTACGGGTTCCACACGAAGGGAGCGCCGCTGCGGCCGCTGGTGAAGATTCATCCGGTGACGGCTCGCCCCGCCCTGTTCATCGGCCGCCACGCTCACGCCATTCCGGGCCTCGACGAGGCGGAGTCGGAGAAGCTCCTGTCCGACCTCGTCGACTTCGCGTGTCGGCCACCCCGGACCTACGCCCACGGCTGGCGACCGGGCGACGTGGTCATCTGGGACAATCGCTGCGTGCTGCACCGGGCTCGACCCTATGACTATCGGGTCGCCCGGGTCATGCGTCACACCCGCGTCGCGGGGGACCCGGCCACGGAGCTCGCCCCGACGCGTCGCGACGAGCGGGCCGGCGCCTACGAGCCGTCCACCTCGAACCGGTAGACCGCGATCGGGGGACCCGCCGCCGCATCCCTGACGGCCGGTCGCGGCCGAGGACATCACGATGGAGTGGGATCGGAAGCGGACGCTGGGCGGCGTCCTGGACGAGGCGGCCGCGCGCTGGGGCGAGCGCGAAGCCCTGGTGTTCGAAGGCCGGCGGTGGACCTACGCCGAGCTGAACGCGGAGACCGACCGCGTGGCGCGGGCCCTCATGGCGCTCGGGGTGGAGCCCGGCGAGCACGTCGCGCTCTGGATGACCAACCGCCCCGAGTGGCTGTTCGTGATGTTCGCGGTCGCGCGGATCGGAGCCTGCCTGGTCCCGCTCAACACGCGCTACCGCACCGATGACATGGCCTACACGCTCCGCCAATCCCGCAGCGCGACGCTGATCGCCCTCGACCGCTCGGGGCCCGTCGACTACCAGGGCATGCTGATGGAGAGCATGCCCGACGTGAAGCGGCGAATCGACGGCACGCTCGCCATCGACACCTACCCGGACCTCCGGCGCCTGGTCGTCCTGGGCGAGCCCCGCCTGGACCACGCGCTCGACTGGCCGACGTTCGTGGCCGCCCGCGCCGCGGTCGGCGCCGCCCAGCTCACCGCGCGCAAGGCGGCCGCCGATCCCGAGGCCCGCATGGTCATCTGCTACACCTCCGGCACGACCGGCCACCCGAAGGGCGCGGTGCATTCGCATCGCCCGATCCGCAACACCCACGAGCGGGCCCAGATGTTCGGCATGACCATGAGCGACGTCCACATGAGCTACCTCCCGCTCTTCCACATCTACGGCTACTCCGAGATCGCCCTGGGCGCGGTCCTGGTCGGCGCCAAGCAGATCCTGATGGACGTCTTCGATGCGGACCGGGCGCTCGACCTGGCCGAGCAGGAGCAGGCCACCGTGCTCCACGGCTTCGAGGCCCACTGGCTCGACCTGCTGAACGCGCAGGCGCGGCGGCCGCGCCGGTTGACATTGCGACTCGGGACCCTGCCCTCGGGCGTCCTGAGCACGGTGCCGATCGCGGACCGGGTACAGGACGTCTTCGGCCCGACGGTGAGCGGGTGGGGCATGAGCGAGACGTGGGCCTTCGTGTCCTGCGATCCCCCGTCCTCGACCCGCGAGCAGCGCGTGCACGCCTCCGGCTACCCGATGATCGGCTGCGAGCACCGCGTGGTCGATCCCGAAACCGGCGACGACCAGCCGCCCGGCGTGCCCGGCGAGCTGCTCGTGCGCGGCTACACCGTGATGGACGGCTACTGGGACAACCCGGAGGCCACCGCCACCGCCATCGACCGCGATGGCTGGATGCACACCGGGGACATGGCGGCCCTGCGCGCCGACGGCCACCTGGTGTTCATGGGGCGCTACAAGGACATGCTCAAGGTGGGCGGCGAGAACGTGTCGCCCGCGGAGGTCGAGGCCTACCTGCGCAACATGGCGGAGGTGCGCGACGCCGCGGTGGTCGCCTACCCCGACCCGCGCCTCGCCGAGGTTCCGGTCGCGTTCGTGATCCGCGAGCCGGGCCACGACACCATCGCCGCCAACACATTGCTCGAGCGCATGCAGGGCCGGATCGCGAGCTTCAAGATCCCCAAGCACGTGATCTTCGTCGAGGCCTACCCGATGACGTCGAGCGGCAAGATCCGCAAGATCGAGCTGCGCGCGGAGGCCCGCCGCCGGCTCGGTTGAGCGCGGCACGGCGAAGCTCGCCGCGGTCTCGCTCGGCACCGGCGGACGATTTGCTACCCTAGCGGGCGTGCCCAACACAGGGGGAGGGTGGCCATGGCGTACTGGTTGTTGAAGTCCGAGCCCGATGATTGGTCGTGGGCCGAGCAGGTCGCGAAGGGCCGCCAGGGCGCGGAGTGGACCGGAATCCGCAACTTCTCGGCCCAGAGACACCTGCGCGCCATGAAGAAGGGCGAGCAGGCGTTCTTCTACCATACCGGCAAGGAGCGCGCGATCGTCGGCATCGTCAAGGTCATCGCGGAAGCGCACCCGGACTCGACCGATTCCGCCTGGCGCTCCATCGATGTCGCGGCGGTCGAGCCGCTTCCAACCCCGGTCGGCCTCGATCAGATCAAGGCGGACAAGCGCTTCGCGGGCATGGTTCTGGTCAGGCAGGCCCGGCTGTCGGTTCAGCCGGTGACCGATGCCGAGTGGCGGCTCATCTGTCGCATGGGGGGTCGCGACTAACCCCACTCCTGCCGGGCCCGCTCGCGGAGCTTGACCTTCTGCACCTTGCCCGAGCTCGTCATCGGGAGCTCGTCGACGAAGACGACGTGGCGGGGAATCTTGAAGCTCGCCACCCGCCCGCGGCAGTGCGCGATGACCTGCTCCTCGGACAGCGCCTGGCCCGCCGCGAGCTGCACGAAGGCCACCGCCACCTCGGACAGCCGGGCGTCGGGCAGGCCGACCACCGCCACCGCCTGGACGGCGGGGTGGGTCATCAGGAAGGCCTCGACCTCCATGGGATCGACGTTCTCCCCGCCGATCTTGAGCATGTCCTTGTAGCGGCCGAGGAAGCGCATGTGGCCGTCCGGGCGCATCAGGCCCATGTCGCCGGTGTGAAACCAGCCGTCGGCGTCGATGGCCCGCGCCGTCTCCTCGGGCCGGTTGTAGTAGCCCCGCGTGACGATGTATCCGCGGACGAGGATCTCACCCGGCACCGACACCGGCTGGTCGGCCCCCGTTTCCGGATCGATGATGCGCACCTCGTAACCGGACCCGGGATAGCCGTTGGCCTCCACGCATTGCTCCTCGGTGGAGTCGAGGAATGAGAAGGTCACCCCGATGCCGACCTCGCTCATGCCGAATCCGGTCATGAGATTGCCGAACGTCTTGCGGGCGCGGCGCGCGATCGGGATCGAGCTCGACATGCCGGTGCCGCAGATGCCGGTGCGCACGCTCGACACGTCCCGGGGGCTCCGCTCCTGGGCGTCCAGCAGCTCCTTGTAGTGCGTGTCGAAGCCGTGGATGATCGTCGCCCTCTCGCTCGCGATGAGATCGAGGCAGTGGCCGGCATCGAAGGTCTCGGTCAGCACCTGACGGGCGCCCCGGATCATCGACATGAGCGGCCCCTCGACGAAGCCGAAGGCGTGGAAGAGCGGCAGGTACATGAGGATCACGTCGTTGACGGTCAGGCCCATGCGATCGCCGTGATCCCAGGTGTTCCGGATGATGTGGTGGCTGTGCACGGCCCCTTTGGGAAAGCCGGTCGTCCCCGAGGTATAGAAGATGAAGGCGCTGTCCTCCGGATCCACCCGGTCGGCCCGGTCGCGGAGCTCCGCTTCGGTCACGGAGGCCCCGCGATCCAGCGTCTCCCGCCAGTCGGCCACACCGGCGGCGGCCCCGTCGGAGAGCACGACCACCTGGCGGAGGCAGGGAAAGCGCGGGTCCGGCCGCGAGCCCAGGGCCGGCACGACCTCGCGCATCATGCCGAGATAGTCCACCGGTCCGGAGCGGGCGGCGAGGAGCACCGCGGCCGCGTCCGACTGGGCGAGGATATAGGCCATGTCCTCGGTGCGGAACCGCGTGTTCACCGGGACGAGCACGGCGCCGATCTTGATGACGGCGAACATCGCGTCGATCCACTCGGGCCGGTTGACCATCCAGAGCGCGACCTTGTCCCCCGGCGCGATGCCGAGGGCCAGGAGCCCCTTCGCCGTCGCGTCGACGCGCGCGTGCATCTCGGCGAACGTCCACCGTCGTCCCTGGAAGGCGAGAGCCTCGCGCGGACCCCACTGCCCGGCCGCCCGCTCGGGCAGACGTCCGATCGTCTGCTTCACGTACCCGTCGTCCATGACGGCCTCCCGTCGCTTGCGACGACCTCAGACCCCCGTCCCGCCCGCGCCCCCCTCCCGCTGCTTGCGCAGGAAGTCCTCGAGCTCTCGCATCAACCGGTCCGAGTCGAGCTCTCCGCTCGGCAGCGGCTGCTCCTCCTCGCCCACCGCCGCGTCGTACTCCTGCTCCAGCTTCCGCACGTGCTCACGGGTCGCGCGGTCTCGGGCCACCGCCTGATCGCACTGGACGCGGAAGTCCTGGATGGCCTCGGCGAAGTGGGCCATGTCCGGGCTCAGGTTGAGCAGACGGGCCACGTAGGTCACCAGGGCTTCGATCGCGGCCGGATTCTGGGCATCCGGGAGATAGTGCGGCGCTTGCCCCATGAAGCCGACGTGCTGCATTCCCCGTCGCTCCGCCGCATCCAGGATGACCGTCGATATGCCGGTCGGGCCTTCGTAGGTCGGAGGGCGGAAGATCCCCCAGGCTTCGAGCAGCGCCCTCGCGGCGGGGTCGGTGCAGCGCGCCGTGACCCGCACCGGGCGGGTATGAGGAGCCCCGGCCAGGAGCGCCCCGAGCGACACGATCCGACGGACCCCGCAGCGCTCGGCCACGCCGAGGAACGCCTGCGCATAGGCTCGCCACCTCTGATGGGGCTCCGGGCCGCGAAACAGGAGGAGACCCTCCCGGCCTTCCCCCGGATCCCACGCCGAGAATTCGCTCCGAGGCCATCGGATGTCGCGACCCCCATCGGCCCGCAACCGCACCTCGGGGCGTTCCTGGGTGAACACGAAGAACTCCTCGGGGTCTATCCGGGCCAGCCGCACAGCCCGGAGGTCGCGGGCCAGGTGGCGCAGGGCGCCGGTGGCCGCCCGGCCCGCATCGATCCAGCCGCCGAACGCCATGACCAGCGTCGTCAGGTGGGCGGGCGGCTCACGGTCGAACTCTACATGGTCCATGCACGTCCTCTCGGCAGTGTTGGCAGGCCTCCCGGCTTCCTCCGAGCGTGCCAAACGCGTTTCGGTGCCGATTGTAGGCGAACCACCGTCCGACCGC
>Ga0187892_10009934_pt1 | contig 12278 bp, 10 predicted proteins | sample MA1701073metaG_FD_139345 | JGI IMG/M metagenome (GOLD analysis project Ga0187892, IMG submission 139345) | Bio-ooze microbial communities from a basaltic lava cave in the Kipuka Kanohina Cave System on the Island of Hawaii, USA - MA170107-3 metaG ...
GAATCGCGCCGTGCTTGCCCGGGACCATGTCGAGCCCGACGGTCTTCCTGTCGTGAACCTGCACGCGATAGGTGCCGACGTTGATCCAATCCGAATCGAAATCCTTCGTCACCACGCAGCAGCCCGTGCCGATGTAGCGCCCGCCGTCCTTCTCGTGCCACAAGGGGGACGGGAAGATATCGAGATCGACTTTCCCGTTGCCTTTGACGTTTTCGAAAACGGGGCCTTTCTCGCCGTACACCGGGTCGAAATTCGGTGCGTCCGCCTGCCACGCCTTGGGCCTGCCCCGCAGCTTCTGCACCAGGCCATGGTGCGATTTCTCGACGCCGACCCGCAGAATGGAAGACAGCTTGCCCGGGCTGCTGGTGCTGCACGTCAGGACACGGAATCCCTTTGGATAACCCTTGATCTCGTCGAACAGCAGCGCCGGCGGCGACTCCTTCTTGACGTTCAGCTCGCTGATCGCGCCGAGCTCGAGATTCCAGTCCGCCCCGCGGACGTCCTTCATCTCGCCGAGCTTCCGGGCCTCATCGAGCCAGGCGCGGAGGTCGAGGGGATTGCCTTTTTCCGAGCGTCTCACGTCAGAGCCTATTGACCTACAGGACTAGCAAGATTAGCAGGATTCGAAGCTGGAACGAACTTCTCACCGTCATTCCCGCGGGGGCGGGAATCCGGTGCATTGGCCCCTGGATCCCCGTCTCCCGACGGAACCATTCGAGGGCAGGTTTCACGGGGACACTTGCTCGGGCATTGGAGCAGTCCGAGCCCTTCGCCCCATTCAAGCGTCTTGGCCCCGCTCACGCAGCAGCATCGCCTGCAGCTCCTCGTAGATGGACTTCCGGATTCCCACAAATACGATATCGATTGACGCTGTCGCTGCGCTCAGTCGATAGACGATCCGGTATTGCCTCACGCGCAGTGAGCGGAATCCCGCGAGCTCCCACTGCAGAGGCTTCCCAGCCAGCGGGTCGAGCAGAAGTGCGCGGATTGCCTCGCGAACGTCGCGTTTGATCTGCGGATGAAGGGCGCGGATTCGCGCGGCTGCCTCAGGGGTGTACCGGAGGCGGTACCGTTTCACCGCGATTCACGACCGAACACGGACGCGTGGAAAATCCACCGCCCCGCTCTCGCTTGCCGCAACGAGCGCCGCAGCGAACGCCGCGCACCCGTGTCGCTCAGCAGTTCCAGCGTTTCAATGAGCCCTTCGTACTGCTCCATGCTGAGAAGGACAGCGGCGGGGGTGCCATCCCGGGTAATAGCAACCACGTCCTGCCGTTTTTCCAGCGTTCGAACCAGATCGAGCAGGTGTGTCTTGGCATGTGATACGGAAACGAAGCGGTCGAGTACCGGCATATCGGCGTTCCCCAATGTAGTCATTTATAAGGTCATTATATTGGCTACTCCCCGACGGGGCAAGTCCGTGAGACCGCAAGGGCGCGAGATGGTTGGAGAAACGACCTGTTTCGTTCTCGCGGAGAGGGTGCCGACGCAATTCCACTTCTGACTTATTTCCCGCGTTTTCGCGCGGCGAGCTTCACCGCTTCGATGATTTCGGGATAGGCGGCGCAGCGGCAGAGGTTTCCGGACAGGTAGTGCCGGATCTCGTCCTCCGTGGGATCCGGCTTCTCATTCAGGAGCTGGCGCGCCATCAGCACGAAGCCGGGCGTGCAGAACCCGCACTGGAACGCGCCGCGCGCGATGAAGGCTTCCTGCACCGGGTCGAGCCCGCCGTCCGGCGCTGTCGGCTCGACGGTCGCCACCTCCGCACCGTCCACGAACGCGGCCAGGTACAGGCAACCGGATACCGCGGCCCCGTTCACCAGCACCGTGCAGCAGCCGCACAGCCCCTGCCCGCAGCTCTCGCGCGCGCCGTTCAGGCCGAAGCGGTTCTGCAGCAGCTCGACCAGGTTCCAGTGCGGCGGAACGTCCGCGCTCACCGCCTCGCCGTTCAGCTTGAACCGGATGGTACGCAACGTATCAGCCACGTCCCGTCACCCTTATCTCGTCACTTTTCATCGAGCGGCTTGCCCTGCTTCGCGCGCAAGGCTCGGTAAACCGCTTCGGCCGTCAGGGGCAAAGTCGTGAGCCGCACGCCCACGGCATCGTCGATCGCGTTGGCAATCGCCGGTGAAACGCCGAACGTTCCGGTCTCGCCCACGCCCTTCGCACCGAAGGGACCGCTCGCCTGCACGGCGTCCACCGCTTCATTCTCGATGCCCGGGGGGAGATCCAGCATCCCGGGAATCTTGTAGCCGGCGAGCGATGCGTTGGTGCACTGCCCGGCCTGGAACTCCATCTTCTCGAACAACGTAAAGCCCATCTGCATGATCGCAGCGCCCGAGAGCTGCGTGTCCACGATCGCCGGGTTGACCGGCCGGCCGACGTCCGCCACGTTGACGAGCCGCGTGATCTTCACCTGCCCGGTCTCGGTGTCCACCTCGACTTCGACGCCGGTCGCGCCGACCATCCAGAACGGCGTCGCGTTCTCGGTGAGCCCGGTCTCGTGGTCCGGCGACTTGTAGCTCGGGATGAAGCTGCCCGTGCCCACGACGTTGCCGGCCTGCATCCCGTACTTCCTGCGGAAGATGTCCGGGATCGGCGTCGTCTCTGCCGGCAGCCCGAGCTCGCGCGCGAGCGCGAGCAGCTTGTCGCGGGCGTCCTCCGCGGCAGCCTTCACGGCGTTGCCCATGTGGTACATCGAGCGCGAGCCGAGCGTCGCCATGTCGTAGGGCGTGACGTCGGTGTCGGGATGCACGACGGTAATCGATTCCACCGGGACGCCAAGCACTTCCGCCACGATCTGCGCCATCGCAGTATCCGAGCCCTGCCCCATGTCCACGGTGCTGCAGTAGAGGCTGCTACCGCCGTCGGCGTAGAGGTTCACGATCGCAACCGAGGTCGTGGGTGAGATCACCGCCTTGAAGCCGACCGCAATGCCGCGGCCGCGGCGCACCGTGCCGCTCCCCCGGTCGAAGGGCCTGCCCCAGTCCATGCGCTCCGCGACCCGCTCGAGCACCTTGTCGATCGCGGCATCGTGCATCAACGTGCCCGTCGCCTGGGCGCGGCCCTCACGCAGGATGTTCCGGCGGCGGAATTCGACCGGGTCCATCTTCAGCGCGCGCGCGATCATGTCGGTATGGCCCTCGTACGCCCACACCAGCTGCGGGATGCCGAAGCCGCGCAGCGCGCCCGCGGGCGGCAGGTTCGTGTAGAGCGCGTAGGAGTCGATGTGCACGTGCTCGATGTCGTAGGGGCCCGGGGCCGTGAAGCCGGACTTCTGTGCGATGCGCGGGCCGATGTCGGCGTAGGCGCCGCCGTTCCACCAGACCTCGCACTGACGGCCCGTGATGCGCCCGTCGCGGTTGACGGCACTCTTGATGCGGAGCGTCGCCGCATGCCGGGTGAGCGTGTAGAACTGCTCCTCCATCGTGAGCGCGATCTTGACCGGGCGCCGGGTGAGGAGCGCCAGCACCGCGACCAGCGCCTCGAGCTTGATGTAGAGCTTCGCGCCGAACCCGCCGCCGAGATACGGCACCTTGACGCGCACGCGGTTCTCCGGCCGGCCGAGGAGCCGCGCGATCTCGATGCGGACGAACGAAGGGCTCTGCGACGCGGTGTGGATGGTGAGCGCCGGCTCGCCGGGCTCCGCCACCGAGACGAACGGCTCGAGCGGCACGTGCAGCACCTGCTGGGTGCGGAACGTGTGCTCGAACACGTGCGCCGCCTCCCGGAACGCGCGCTCCACGTCGCCGCGCCGCAGGCGGAAATCGAGCGCGACGTTGGTGTTCCTCCGGCCCTGGAGGTGCTTCAGATCGGGAAACGTGCCGGCGGGCTTCAGCACCTCGTGCACGATCGCCTTCGAGGTCACCGCCTCGACCTCGTCGAACACCGCCGGCAGCTCCTCGTAGTCCACGACGATCCGTCCCGCAGCTTCCTCCGCGACGTGCGGATCGGATGCCAGCACCACCGCGACCGGCTCTCCTGCGTAGCGCACCTTGTCCACCGCGAGGATCGGCTGGTCGTGGAACGCGGGGCCGTAGTACGGCTCGGGGATGATGGCGCGGATGTCCTGCGCGGTCACGATGCGGTGGACGCCGGGGACCGCCCGGGCGGCGGTGACATCGATCGACCGGATGCGGCCGTGCGCGACGGTGCTGCGGCATAACTTTCCGTAGAGCATCCCGGGCAGGCGCAGGTTGTGGACGTACTCGGCGCGCCCGCTCACCTTGGCCTGGCCCTCGAGCCGCGGAATCGAGCGCCCGACGACTCCGGTTTCTGTGGATTCGGTCGGCATCTTCAATTATTACCCGTGGGCGAGCGCGGCCCGCACGGCGCGCGCAACGTACACGCGAACGAGCTCGCGCTTGTAGGCCGCCGAGCCATGCTGGTCGCCGATCACCGCGGCCTCGGACGCGGCTGCGTCTCCCGCCCGGCGCAGCACCGCGTCGTCCACCCGCGCGCCCCGCAGCACCTGTTCCGCCGTCACGAGGCGTGCCGGCGTATCGGTCGCGGCGCCGATCACGATGCGGCCCTCGCGGACCGCAGCGCCATCGGCATCGAGCACGACGGCAACGCCGAGCGCCGGCCAGTCGTCGGCCGACCGCGTCGTGCACTTGAGATAGGCGGCGCGCCGCGTCCCCTGCGCCGGAATCCTCGCTTCCGCGATCAGCTCACCGGGCCCGAGGGTTGTCTCGAGATAGCCCGCGTAAAGCTTTTCGAGGGGCAGAGTCCGTTCGCCGGCCGGGCCGACGATAACGACGCTCGCTCCGAGCGCGATCAGGACCGGCGGCAGATCCATATGGGGATCGGCGTGCGCGAGATGTCCGCCCACGGTCGCAACGTTGCGCACCCGCACGTTGGCGAGCGTTTTCAGCGCGCGTGCGATGACCGGCGCGCGGCTCTTCACCGCGGGGGAGCGCTCGAGCAAGGCAAGCGTTGCCAGCGCACCAATGCGCAATTCGCCGTCGGCGGCGCTGACTTCAGCGTAACGCCTCTCCACCGAGCGCAGGCTGACGAGCCGCGCCGGGCGCAGCACGCCCATTTTCATCATCAGCATGACCGCGGTGCCGCCCGCGATCGGGCGCACCGACGGATCCGCGGAAGCAAGGAGTCCGGCGGCCTCGCGCAGGGTGCGGGGCTCGAGCAGTTCGAACGGCGACATGGATGACCGGAACTCTACTGACAAGCTCCGGAAAATTCAAGGAAATCTCGCGAGTTACGTGCTACAATCGCGCCCCTTTGCGCCGCACCGAAAACGAAATGCCCCGCGCAATCCGCAACATCGCGATCATCGCCCACGTCGACCACGGCAAGACCACGCTCGTGGACAAGCTGCTGCGCCAGTCCGGCACCTTCGCGGCGCACCAGCACCTCGTCGAGCGCGTGATGGACTCGAACGACCTCGAGCGCGAGCGCGGCATCACCATCCTCGCCAAGAACTGCGCCGTCAACTACGCCGGCACCCACATCAACATCGTCGACACGCCGGGCCACGCCGACTTCGGCGGCGAGGTCGAGCGCGTGCTCTCCATGGTGGACGGCGTGCTGCTGCTGGTGGACGCGGTGGACGGGCCGATGCCGCAGACGCGCTTCGTCACGCGCAAGGCGCTGGCGCAGGGACTGAAGCCGATCGTCGTCGTCAACAAGGTGGATCGCCCCGGCGCGCGCCCCGAGTGGGTGGTCAACCACACCTTCGATCTCTTCGACAAGCTCGGCGCGACCGAGGAGCAGCTCGATTTCCCGGTGGTGTATGCGTCGGCGCTGCAGGGCTGGGCGACGATGAAGCCGGGTGAAATCGGCGCGGACATGAATCCTCTCTTCGAGGCCATCCTCAAGTACGTGCCGGTGCGCGCGGACGACCCCGACGGCCCGCTGCAGCTCCAGATCTGCTCGCTTGATTACTCGAGCTACGTCGGCCGCATCGGCATCGGGCGCGTCGATCGCGGCCGCATCCGCTCGGGACAGAACGTATTTCTGCTGAAGGGCCCCGGCGCGGCTCCGCTGCCGGTAAAGGTCAACCAGGTGCTGGTGTTCAAAGGGCTCGAGCGCGTCGTGACCGAAGAAGCGCAGGCCGGCGATATCGTCGCAGTGAACGGCGTCGAGGACATCGGTATTGGCGTGACGCTCGTCGACTCCGAGGAATCGAAAGCGCTGCCTCTGCTCAAGGTGGACGAGCCCACGCTGGTCATGAACTTCCAGGTCAATACCTCGCCCTTCGCCGGCCGCGAAGGAAGGTTCGTCACCAGCCGCCAGCTGCGCGAGCGCCTCGCGCGCGAGACCATGGGCAACGTTGCGCTGCGCGTGGAGGACACCGCCGATCCGGACGTGTTCAAGGTGTCGGGGCGCGGCGAGCTTCATCTTACGATACTGCTCGAGAACATGCGCCGCGAAGGCTACGAGCTGGCGGTGTCGCGCCCGAGGGTTCTGGTGAAAGAGATCGACGGGGCCAAATGCGAGCCCTTCGAGATGCTCGCGGTGGACATCGAGGAGGCGTACCAGGGGGCGGTGATGGAAGCGCTGGGCAGCCGCCGCGGCGACCTCCAGGACATGCAGCCCGACGGCAAGGGTCGCGTGCGCCTCGACTACCGCATCCCGGCGCGCGGCCTGATCGGCTTCCAGTCGGAGTTCCTGACCATGACCCGCGGCACCGGCATCATGAGCCATGTGTTCGACGACTACGGCCCGATGAAGCCGGAGATTGCCGAGCGCCGCAACGGCGTGCTCGTTTCCGCCGAGGACGGCGAGGCAGTCGCCTATGCGCTATGGAAGCTGCAGGAGCGCGGCCGCATGTTCGTCGAACCCGGAGAGCCGCTCTACGAAGGCATGGTCGTGGGGCTGCACAGCCGCGACAACGATCTCGTCGTGAATCCCGTCAGGACCAAGCAGTTGACCAACATCCGCGCGGCCGGCAAAGACGAGGCGATCCTGCTCACCCCCCCGATCCGCCACACGCTGGAATCCGCCGTCGAGTTCATCGCCGACGACGAGCTGGTCGAGATCACCCCGAAGTCCATCCGCATCCGCAAGCGGCTGCTCCTCGAGCACGAAAGGAAGCGCGAGCGGAAGGCGGAGCAGGTTCACGCGGCGTGAGCCGCGGGATGCAAACCCGGAGCTTCAGGTGCCGGCGCGTTGTGGCCCGCCTGACCAGCGGAATTTGATCGAGCGCGCTAGCTTCGCGGAAGCTTGAACTTGGCGCAGGGATCCGGCCGGTCCCAGCGCGGCGTGAAGCGGACAAAGTCGTACTGAGCCTCCCCGCCCGCAGAGCCCGCGAGATACTCGGCGGAATCGGTCACTCCGGACTCGACTTCCAGCAGGCCGATGGTGAAGATGGATTCGCCCGGCTGCGCCTGACGCAGGTAGACAGGAACGCCCAGGTCACGCCGCACGTGTCCATTGCCCGCGACCAGTACGGCGCCATCCGGACCGGGATCGAGCAGTGCTTCGGCGAGCGTCGCGTCGCGCGCGCGCTGCGCGAGCACCATCCCCGGCACGATGGCATCGGGCAGCATGTTGCAATGCGCGTCCGCGATGATTGCGCGCAGCACGCGCTCGCGCTCGTCCGACCACACCGCGTCGATCTGCAGCGCCGATGCTCGGCCCTCGCCCAGTGCATCGAGACCGGCATTCACCACCCGCCCGGCGGCTGCGCGCGAGAGATTCGCCGCGCGCATCGGCACGTGGTAGCGCAGAGCCGCTTCCACCAGCGGCCGATACAAGTCCCAGCGCCAGTTCTTGGGATCGAAGCCGGTCGCGTCCGCCACCGCCTCGGGCGTCACGGCGCCGGCGGCCAGCGCCCTTTGCAGGGCAGGACCGGACTCTCGATCGAACTGCTCGAATGCCACCGCCGGCCTCAGGCCGCGCTCGCCCAGCGCAACCAGGCAGTCGAGCTGGAAAGCGTGATGATCGGGGTTGTCGTGCACCTCGCCGAGCAACCGGTAGCGCGCGGCACGCAATGCGGCAAGGAGCGCTTCCCGGGTGGCGCTCCGGCGCGCCATCGGATCCCAGATCGTTCCAACCAGCGGGTGATCGCTCAGCAGCATCGGCTTCGACCCAACGGTCCCGGTGGAGGCCGCACGCGCCATGACGGACTGACAGAGCTGCCCGAAAGCGAGCGCGCCCAGCGCATGGATTACGCTCCTTCGTTGCATGAAATGCTCACAGGCACCGGGCGCTCATGCTGTAACCACAGGCGGGCGCGCGGCGGATGGGGTAGTGTAATCTACCCACTACTCACCACTCACGCTCTTCCGTCATGTTCGACATGAATCTCATCCAGCGCGGCGCGCGCCTGCGTCGCAGCCCGTTCTTTGACGCCACGCAGCGCTACGGCGCGAGGGGCTATACGGTCTACAACCACATGCTGTTTCCGACCTGTTTCGCCGATTTCGAGGAGGAGTACTGGCATCTCCTCAATCATGTCACGCTGTGGGACGTTTCCGTCGAGCGGCAAGTCGAGATCACCGGGCCCGACGCGTTCGCGTTCACCAACATGCTCACGCCCCGCGACCTCTCGAAATGCGCGGTGGGCCAGGGCAAGTACGTGGTCATCACCGCGGAGGACGGCGGCATCCTCAACGACCCGGTGCTGCTGCGGCTCGGAGAGAACCACTTCTGGCTCGCGCTCGCCGACAGCGACGTCCTGCTATGGGCGCGGGGCGTAGCGCTCAAATTCGGACTGCGCGTTACCATCACCGAGCCCGACGTCTCGCCGCTCCAGATCCAGGGCCCGAAGGCGAAGGATGTGGTGCAGGCGCTCTTCGGCGACGCCGCGACGAAGCTGCGCTACTACTGGTTCCTCGAGACGAAGCTCGACGGCATCCCGGTCGTTGTCACGCGCACCGGCTGGACGGGCGAGGTGGGCTATGAGGTTTACCTGCGCGACAGCAGCCGCGGCGACGATCTTTGGGAGCGCATCATGGCCGCCGGCAAGCCGCACAACATCCGCCCGACCGGCCCCTCCGACATCCGCCGCGTCGAGGCCGGCATCTTCAACTGGGGCATTGACATGACGGCTGCGAACAACGTCTACGAGGTCGGCCTCGACTACCTCGTCGACGGCGGAAAGAGCGCCGACTATATCGGGCGCGATGCCCTGAAGCGCGTCAAGGCAGAAGGCGTCAAGCAGAAGCTCGCGGGCATCGAGATCGAGGGCGTGCGCATCGAGATGAACGCGATTCCGTGGACCGTCGCAGCGGACGGGAACCGCACCGGCCGGGTGACCTCGGCTCTCTATTCGCCGCGGCTGAAGCGAAACATCGGCTACGCGATGATGCCGGTCGCCTGCTCAGCGCTGGGCACTCCGCTGACGGTCACGATCCCTGGCGTCGGGACGCGCAAGGCCAAGGTCGTGCCGCGACCGTTTGTGGACCCGAACAAGGACATCCCCAAGGGTTAAAAAAGGTCAGGAACCTTTTTGCCTCGCTCGGCGGCTGAATAAAAGGTTCCTGGCACCTTTTCTCATGTTACAGTCGGGCCGGCAACACTAGAAAAGGAGGGGGCACATGACAACGCTATCGCAAGTCCTGTTCTGGCTGGGATTACTTTCCATCCCGTTGGCGTGGGTGATGTGGTATTTCGGTCCCACAATCGAAATCGTAAGACATACAGCCAGCAAGATCGCGGACCCGGTACTGAGAGACGCAATGCTGGACGCCCACGCGGAACGTTGGGGACTGTTCGTGGCAACCTGGCCGGCAACGCTCCTGATACTGAGCTATATCGTCGGCCAGTACAAGTAGCATGACTGTCCCGCGTGCCGCTGCGGCGGTTGCCGCCGCGGTGGCGGCGCTCGTCGTACCCCTTTTGCAGGCGGAGGGCGCCGCGGCGGGGTCGCCCCAGGCTTTCCCGCAGCGGCCGGTGCGCATCATCGTTCCCGCAGCCGCGGGCGGGACGCTCGACATCATCGTGCGCACGCTCGCGCCGGGCATGAGCGAAGGCCTCGGGCAGGTCATCGTCGTGGAAAACCGCGCCACCGCTTCCACCACGGTCGCCGAAGAGTACGTCGCCCGCGCCACGCCCGACGGCCACACGATGTTCATGGCCGGCACCTCGCGCGCGACCAATCCGCACCTCTACACGAAGCTCTCCTACGATCCCCTGCGCGACCTCACTTCCGTTTCACTGGTTGCGACCAGCGGCAACGCGCTCGTCGTGGGACCGGCGACGCCGGCAAAGACGGTGCGGGAACTGATCGAGCTTGCCAGATCCCGGCCGGGAGAGCTGCTCTACGGCACTGCGGCGCACGGCTCGAGCGGGCATCTCGCCGGCGAGCTGTTCAATCAGCTCGCGGGAACGAAGCTGACGCAGGTGCCCTACCGCGGCGCCGCCCCGGCCCTCGTCGATCTCCTCGGCGGGCAAATCCACATGACCTTCGACAACATACCAGTGGTAATTCCGCACGTGCGCGCGGGAAGGCTCCGCGCCCTCGGCGTGACCTCGGCGGCGCGTTCGACGCTGCTGCCCGAGGTGCCGACAATCGCGGAGGCCGGGCTTTCCGGCTACGAGGTGACCGCGCGCTTCGGGCTCACGATCCCTGCAAGAACGTCGAAGAGCCGCATCGCGCGGCTCAACTCGGAAGTGCTGCGCGCGCTCGCGCCGGCACCGGTGCGGGACCGCTTCGCGAACCTGGGGCTGGAAGTCGTGGGCAGCTCGCCGGAGGAATACCAGCGCCTCACGATCCACGAGTCCGAACGCCTCGGAAAGGTCATCAAGGCGGCGGGAATCAAGCCGCAGTGACTCGCAGGCGAGTCGACCTGCGGCCGGCTTGCCGATCGTCAGTGGTCGAAGTGAAACAGAATCGTTGACCGGCCGTTGCGGTGGGTCGCGGTAACGCGGTCGGCCTGGCGCCGCAACATGAAGCCGGCGAGCCTGCGCTGCCCCTCGTCGGACTCCATGATTTCCTCGTTGGTCGGGCGCTTTTCCGGCAGCTCGAGCGGCGGCCCGGAGTACGAGACACGCAGGTCGAGATTGAACTCGTCGAACGTCGCCGCCACTTCCACGGCGCCCTGCGGCTCGCAGCTGTCCATGATCACCTCGAGCGACTGGGCGAGATTGAATTTTGCACGGTCAACGACGTCCCTCCTGGCGCCCCAGGTGGCGCCGCTCGTTTCCATGAACCGATCGAGCTTTTCCGGAGCCACCGGCGCGCCGTCGACCCGGAAAGTGGCCGTCTGCTTGACCCCGATCCGGAACAGGAAGTTGAGCGCGAGCGCGATCAACGTCGAGAACACGAGCGAGGATCCGATCAGCGGCTTGGCACCCGCCGGCGCGGTTGCGGATATCTCCGGGAACACCTCGACCGCGGTGCCGGCAACGATCGCAAGGCCCACCACCAGCGTGCGGCGCGCATCGAGCATGCGCGAGGTCATCACCTGCAGCCCGTTGATCAGGATGAAGGTGACGGCAAAGAGGAGCGACGCCACAACCACGGACCGCGGCATCGCGGCGAGCAGCGTCGTGAGCTTGGGAAACAGGCCGAGGAGCAGGAAAATGGCCCCGACCGCGTACGCCACCCTGCGGCTCGCCATCCCGGTCGCGGCTGCGAGCCCGACCGCGGGCGTCGAGGTATTGGTGCCGACCGCGCCGGCCACGCCGGCAAGGGCGGTGCCCGCTCCATCGGCAACCACACCGCGCGTAATCGAGCGCATGTCGGGCCGTACCCAGTCCGCGTCGTTCATGCGCTGGCATACGGCGATCGTTCCGACTGCCTTCATCGCGGCGGCAACCGCCGCGATCGTGAACGGCACCGCCAATGAGACGTCGAACGACCACGACAGGTGTCCGAATCCGGGCAGCCCGACCCATGGCGCGTCGACGACCGTACGAACGCTGCCCGCTTCCAGCAGCCCCGCCCAGCCGGCCGCAACGTAGCCGATCGCCAGGCCGATCAGCGCACAGAGCATGCGCGCCAGCCCCTTGCCCCACACGTTGAGCGCGATCATGATCGCCAGGGTCAGGCCGGCGACCCACCACTCCTCCGCGCTCACCGGGGCCGCATTCTCGCCGAGCATCGCGCGCAGACCGGCGATGCCGCCGGAGAGCCCGATGACGAAGATCACGAGCCCCGAGATCTCCGGGGGAAAGATGGGACGCAAGCGGTTGAGCAGCGGGGCGAGCGCCACTTCCAGCAGTCCCGCGACGAGAGTCATTCCGAACAGCAACGGCAGCCCGCCGACCTGCACAGCAAGCAGAGAAGGTCCGAGATAGGTGGCGGTGAACGTCGCCGGGCACATGTACCCGGACCCGACGGGACCCAGGCGCAGCACCCGGAGAAACGTCGC